>ENA-UONW01000128-UONW01000128.1-human-gut-metagenome-genome-assembly--contig:-CS52-NODE-128-length-116549-cov-23.824034_pt1 | contig 116549 bp, 103 predicted proteins | sample MGYA00242463_ERZ724010 | MGnify/ENA metagenome assembly ERZ724010
CTCGCATAATCTTATTCTTTGGGTGTAAATATATAAAATAAAAAATACAGAACTCAATTTTGAATCCTTTATTTTACATTTACACAAAATATTTTATAGTGCCTAACCATAGAATATTCGTCGTTCCAACTCCATTCGTTGATGTAGCCATATGGAGCGGCTTTCTTTAATTGTGCCAAATAATCAGTGTAATACTGATAGCCCTCTATATGGACAAATCTTGTGTAGTCTATGGAATCATTGGCAAGACTGTCTTTGAACACTTCGTAATGATACATGAAGTCATGGTCGGAATAAAGTGCTTCTGGTATTTTTGACTCATGCAGTTCCACGTATGAAAGGTTAAGGTCTCCTGTCTTTATTGTGGCATAATAAATTGTGTCGTTTTTGATGCCAATGGTATAAACGACATTATCTGCACTGATATATTCGTCGCAGATGTCGCATTTGAAGGAATTTTGTCCTAAAGGAACTTCATGGCTTTTATGGCTGCTGATGTAATCTTCGCGTGCTTTCTGCTGAGCTGCCATTATTGCATTGAGTCTATTAATTTCATCAATAGAGTCTTGGATGGCTTTGTTGATAGAGTCTGTAATCTGTTGCTCCCTTTCATGGTTTAGGGCTATGAATTTATCGTATAACAGTTTGTTGCGCTTCTCGATCTCGTTATCAAGCGCTTCACCTGACAGGTGTGGAATATCCTTGTTTCTTTTGATAATTTTGGCGTAGTCTTTTGTCAAGGTTACTACAACATTGCTGTTATCTGTGAGGACATAAAGATTCTGGGCTTTTTTGTCGTAAGCATAATTTTCAGTAATGTCTGTAACGATATCAACCATTCTGTTGGTTTCTTTTACATAGAATCCCTTTTTGTCTTTTGTATAAGAAACAATTTCTTTTCTGATAAAAGAATTTTCTGATGAGTATTGTGCCTTGGCTGCTATGCAAATAATAACCAGGCACAAGATGAAAAATATTCTTTTCATAATATTTCTGTATTTTATTAATTTTAATGCATCCTGCGATTGCGATTTCTGATATTTCCGGTTTAGCCCAAATCATGTATTATGGTTCGGTCTAGATTTTTGTTTTATATTGAGAGTTTATTTGTTATGTATTTTGCAGGCATAGCTGGTCGTGTCAAGAAAAGCGAACAAAAAGGTGGATGAAAGTATGAATACACAAAATAGATAAAAATACGTGTGGTTTAATGATTGATTTGAGCTTAATTCCAAAGGAGAGTTCCAATGTCCCGCAACATTCTATAAAGCAATAAAGAGAAGGGTGTTTTTGCGTCCTCCTCTTTATTGTTAGTGCTTTATGCTATTACCACAAAGTAACCTTTCCTGCTATACCCAAATCAAGAGTAGCCGTTGTTATGCCTAATGCCTTAAATACACGGCTCATAGTTGGAAGGCTTATACTATTTCCTCGCTCCATACGTGATATTTGAGCTTTTTGCACTCCTATACGTTCTCCTAACTCCTCCTGTGTGAGGTTCTGTTTAAGTCGTGCGTTTTTTATAGCCTCTCCAATTCGGTAGGCGTGCAAGGCATCTTCTACCTTTCGCTCGTGCTCGTCTCTTTCCGGAGTTCCAATCTTGCCTATAAGCTCGTCTTTAACTTCCTCTAAGGAGTAGAGTTTCATGTTTCCTACCTGTTTCATATCTTATATTTTTTTGAGTTTAAAATACAACTTCATTATTGCCTCTGCCCGTGCTATCTCTTTTTTCGGTGTCTTTTGCGTTTTCTTTATAATTCCGTGGGTGGCTACCACCAAAGTTTGTGTATCAGTGTCCCAAAAGGCAAACAAGCGGTAGACCATCCCATTATAGAGAGTGCGAAACTCCCATATCTCAGAATTTTCCAACTTCTTAAAGAGTTCTTTGTTCTTCTCTCCTCGTGCTACTCTATCCACGTTGTACAATATCTTTTTGTACGCCTTATCAGGTAGGCTCTGGAGGAAATTTTTAGCCTCTTCTAATAATGCAAGTTGGAATATAGCCATGTCTTTATCTTTAATATCTTTGCCAGCAAAGATAATAAAAAGTTTCGTAAAAACGAAACTTTTTTGTCTATTTTAATCTGCTTAAGATTAAATATTTGATATTAATCTCTTTACTTTTCTGGCAAATGTGTGAGTGCTATTAGTTGTGGTATTTATCTTAGCCACTGCGCAACTCCACCATGATGTGAGCATGTGCCTCGCCGGCTCTGACTAAAGCTGTAAGTGCCGTCATTACATAATGCTGTGGCTCCGGCAGGGGCAGAGGTATATCTGGTTGGAGATTGTACTCTGTGGCCTCTTGAGTTTGTATAATATCTTATTTTAGTGAGTGGTCTGGTGCTATGGTATGAATGTTTATGCTTAGATAGGTATTTTGTTGATACATATCCGATGTGGCCATTATAACTTATCGGTATCCAAGCACAGTCGCAATCTTCTTCTATCGCTACTGGTGTACCTTTGGGAATTTGCGTTATAATGTATGATTTTGTATTTGGTGCGGTACGCATATTTAAGTTTGCCGTTACGTACCTTATAGAATTCTGTGCTCCTAATGTCAGCGACATAAGGAATGTGAGTAATAAAAGGAATCCTTTTTTCATATCTTATATTTTTGTTTTTCGCATAATTTCGTATTAAGCAATATAGTGTGTGTAACTAATAACAAAATCTGCATTTATGGCGTCCCAGGTCTATTGCTTCGCTTTCTGTAAGTTCTTTTATGTCTTTGCTGCAGTTGTCAAGGCCTCTGCAGTTGCTCGTCTTATGATATGCCCGTGAGTATGGGCCGGTGCATATATACACACGCCTGTTGTATGAACTGCATGATGAGATTATTGCAGATAGAATAATTATGAGTAGGTGATGTTTCATTGATAATGAAAATTATAAAGCCGTAGTTGATTTCTGAAATGTGGAATTTTCACAACATTGTATGCCATCTTGCCGTCTTCCGGCTATTAAAAACAAAAAGCGGAACTCTTTTTAAGAATTCCGCTTGGGTGGAGGGTGGGGCTCGAACCCACGACATTCAGAACCACAATCTGACGCTCTAACCAACTGAACTACATCCACCATGTTGGTTGCTTAGTGTTTCAAAGCGAGTGCAAAGGTACGGGATTTATTTGAAACTACCAAATAAATTCCGTACTTTTTTCATTTTTTTTAATTTGCCGGTGTTTTTGGAGCCTGAGGAGCTGCCGGAGCAGTCTTCTGAGCATTGTTACCAGCTTTAGCCGGAGCTGCTTTTTGAGTCTGGCTTGCACCGAATCCAGGAAGGTTTGTCGGGTTGGTCTGCTGCTGTTCTGTAGCGGCCTTCTCGATAACACTCTCAGATGTTGTTGCCTGAGGAGCAACGTAAGCGCAGATTACGCTGAAAACAACCATGGCTATTGCAAGTCCCCATGTTGCCTTTTCAATAAAGTCTGTGGTCTTGCGTACGCCCATAATCTGATTTGATGATGAGAAGTTTGACGCAAGTCCTCCTCCTTTAGACTCCTGGATCAGCACAATGCCTATCATGAGCAGTGCTGCCAGCACGATTAAGATTACGAATAATGTATACATTTTCTTTTATTTATATTTATTATTTATTATCAGTTTTTCCAAAAATCGGATTTGGTCTGCAAAGTAAGCATTTTTTTTTGGATAATTCAAATTTAAACGCTTAATAATTTCCAATGCCTTTGAATATCGCCCCTGTTTTATGTAAATTTGGGCTAAAGTCTCGGTAAAATAGTTCTCGTCGCCCTCTTTTTTGTCGTTATCTTCAATTTCGGGCACGTATTCGGGTTCGTCCTTAAGTTCTATTTTTCCGTTTTCATTGTTAATGAAGTTGTCGATAAGATCTTGTCCCTTCATTGTGGGCTTTTGCTGCGTGTCGTCCGCGTCGCCTTCTGTGTCAAGAAGATATGCCACATAGTCGATGGCCGCGTCAGCCGGAGTGGGGCGGCGTTTCTTTTTATGTTCCTTGCCTTCTTCTTCCTTTTTGTCGTCAGGAATGGTGTCGAGGAACTGTTCGATAAGAGAAATTGTCCTGTTGCTGTTTCCGGCTTCCTGACCCTTGTCCTTTTCTGTATTTTTTTCATGCAGTTTTGTGCGCAGTTTGTAGTGGGCTGCTTCAACGAGATTGAACACCACTTTGCGGTCGGTGATATAGACGGCAGAGCGGCGCAGCTCCTCGTCGAACGACGGGTCGTGAAGAAGATAGAGATTTTGCAGCAGCAGCAGACGGGCAGGCTGATAGTAGGGATACAGGGCCAGGAGGGAACGCAGGTCGTATAGCGTTTCCTTGTCCATTTGTTCCGGATGTTTGATAAGCTGCTCGAGGTCGATGTTCATAATTTTTTACCAGTTTGCTACGGTTGCGTTGAATATCTGATCGGTGATGTCTTCAACCATTTGTGTTACAAGTTCTTCCTGTACTGAGTTGAGTGACTGTGTGGTCTCGAATGTGGACGTGGCAGTGAACTGCTTTTCGAAGTCCTCGTTGTGGTTGGCGTTGTTGGTGAATCTTACGTTCACAGTCATAGACAGCTCTGCCTGTGCCGATGTTCCTTCAGCCGTTACGGCCTTGTTGCGCTGTGAATACTGTGTTATTTCGCCTTCAATTTTCATGTCGCCGTTGCGTTTAACCTGTATGAGGCGCGTGTGGTTGGCAAACATGTCTTTAAGCTGATTGTTGAAGATGCTGGCCATCGGTGCCCATACATAGCTTGAGCGGATGGGAAAGTCGGCTATCTGTATTGTCTTGGTTTTGGTGTAGTCGATACTTGCTCCGTTGAACTTATATGACACGCTGCATGACACTAACAGGAGCATCATGACGGTGAGCATGGCTGTCTTTATCTGATTGATTCGCATAAGTTGTTTGTTGCCGCTTTGTGAATGTTTGTTATTGCTTTGTATGCGTTGTCTTTTAGACCACATATATTTAATATAGGACTTTATTTTTCGAGTCCATACTGTTTTATCCTTCTGTATAATGTGCGGTCGGAGATGCCGAGTTCCTGAGCTGCCTTTTTGCGGTTGCCGCCATTGCGCTCAAGGGCTTTCTCAACCATTTGCCGTCCAATGTCTTCAAGATTGAGGCTTTCTGGTTCTGAAATTTCCTCGGCCACTGCATCCTGAACTGTAGGTGATGTTCTTGTGGTGTTATGCATGGCTGCCTGCTGTTCGGTGAAGATAGATGGCAGGTTGTTGCTTGTAGCATGTGGCACGGGGGCACTCTGTGCTGCATCGAGCTGTTTTCTCAGACTGTTCATTTCGCGGCGCAGGTCGCTGACATTGCCGCGCAGCTCGTATAGTATCTTGTATAAAATTTCACGTTCGCTTTCATACGAGTGACTGCCTGTGGCACTGAGCGTTGTCAGCTGTGTGCTTTCGGTGTCTTCAGGTATGAACTTGTGTATGGCTTCTCCGCTTATTTCGCGCTCCTGACTGAGCACGGACATCTGTTCGGTGATGTTTTTCAGCTGTCGCACGTTTCCAGGCCATTTATATTTCATCATGATATACTTGGCCTCGTCAGACAGTGTTATCTTTGGGAGATGATATTTCTCTGCCATCTGCATTGCAAACAGGCGGAACAGAAGGAGAATGTCCTCACCGCGGTCGCGCAGCGGCGGAATCTGAATCGGTATGGTGTTGAGCCTGTAGTAGAGGTCTTCGCGGAAGCGTCCTTCGCTGATGGCCTTGCGCATGTTGACGTTGGTGGCAGCAACGATTCTGACGTCGGTCTTCATTATCTTCTGACCTCCTACGCGTATGTATTCGCCTGTTTCGAGTACACGGAGCAGACGTGCCTGCGTGGCCATTGGCAGTTCGCCGACCTCATCAAGGAATATCGTGCCTTTGTTTGCAACGCCGAAGTAACCTTCACTTTCGCCGATGGCACCTGTAAACGAGCCTTTTTCGTGTCCGAACAGCTCGCTGTCTATCGTTCCTTCAGGAATAGATCCGCAGTTGATGGCGAAATACTTTTCACGGCGGCGCGGTGAGTTGTCGTGAATAATACGCGGAATAATCTCTTTACCGACGCCGCTTTCACCGATGATAAGTACAGACAAGTCGGTCGGTGCGACCTGTAGGGCCACATCGATGGCGCGGTTTAATCCGTCGCAGTTGCCGACGATATTATAGCGCTGTTTTACCTTCTGCAGTTCAGTAGTGTTCATTTATCTTGCAAAGTTACATAATTTATTTGATATAACGCAGGTGCATTGTATTTTTAATGTAATTTTAGTTATATAATTGTTTAAGGGAAAGCTGGTTTAAGTGAAGAGTGAAGAACGAAGAGTGAATAATCCAAATGTCTTGTGGGTTTTTATTAGTAGTTAAAGGAGTTAGAGGAGTAAAAGGAGTTAAAGTCAAATGCAAACGTAATACTTGTTTAAGTGAGAAGTGAAAAGTGAAGAACGAAGAGTGAAGAATCCAAATGTCTTGTGGCTTTTCATTAGTAGTTAAAAGAGTTAGGGGAGTTAAAGTAGTAGCTCCTTGAGCACAGCGAAAAAGTCGATTGCAAACGTAATACTTGTTTAAGTGAAAAGTGAAAAATCCAATAAAGCAAAAATTCTACCGAATCTTAATTACGGATTTTTGCTAAAAATATAATAATCATTCAGTTAGAATATCTCGTACAAAAGCGATGGGTTAGGAAATTATTCGTTTAAATTGTATAAATCAAAGCGACTGGAAATAAGTGAGGGTTTTGTTTTAATCAAAATAATCATATTGTTCCATGAAGAATGATTCTATTTTTGATATAAGATTTTCGTCTCTATGTAAAGATTTTTTATTGATAAGCATATAAGCACTTTTTTCTTGGTTTTCTTTGTGATAGAATAGTTCGCTGCTAAAATAGGTAGCCATCATTCTTGAATACACTCTATAGCGTTTAGTGCAATTTGTACTGTCCTCATTTAAACCATTTGCTCCGATAAATCCAAAAGAAGCTATTGGATCTTTTTCGTAAATTGAAAGCATTATATTAATGCATGTATTTATTATCCTTCTTGGTTCAAATGTGTTTGTTGCTATACGGTATTTGTTTTTGCTGTCTTTATACTTTTTGGGATAAAATTTTACAGCGTATATATTGTACATATATTTTTCGACTCTAACAATGTAAGTGATTTTTGATTTTGTAGATTTGAATGTATAAAGTTTTATCAGAAGCAAACCGTCTTGATTTACTTCATCTTTTAAATTCATTATAAATCGAAATGGATAAGCGCTTTCAAGCATTATAGAAGATAAGAATATACAGATATTCTTCTTTTTTCTAATTCTTCTTCTGAGACATCATTAAGCACAAAACAATCTTTTTGGGGATATTTCACATCTCCATTATTTGATTTGTCTGAATATGGTATTTTCTGTCCCATTACTGAACTATGTGTAAGTTTTGTTTTACAAAGATAGTATTTTTGTATTTTATCTTGAAGTAAAATCTAAAATATCAATTAGAAAATAAGCTATTTTAAATAAATTTAAATATTAACGCTATAGGAAACGTCTTACAAAAGTGAAAAGTGAAGAGTTAAGAGTGAAAAATCCAAATGTCTTGTGGATTCTTGTCGCAAGCACTACGTTGGCATTTGGATTTTTCACTTTTCACTTTTAGTTCTTTATTTCTTTATTCTTTTTCTCTAACTTTATAAGGAACAGGCCGATGGCTGTCCAGATGAGTTCGCGGATGCGGACTATTAGGGCAACGAAGATGCCGGAGCTGGCAGACATGGCCAGGCTGGCTGTGGACATGAGAAAGCCGCCCTCACGGCCGCCAAGCTGGAGAGGAATGAAGAACAGCAGGTTGGCAAACAGACTGGTGAAGGCAAGGATAAGAACACATGGGGCAAAGCTCACGTCGGGAGTCAGCACGCGGAGGATAAACAGAATCTCGAAGGCTGACAGAAAGCGGCATGAAAGTTCAAGCAATACGGCAGAGACAAACGACTTCTTGTTCTGACGGTGAAGTGCCGCTATCTGGCTGTCGATGGTGTCGAGCTGTTCCTTGTGCTTCTCGATGAAGTTGCGCGAGCGTTTTTTGATGCCCGGGATATGCTTGATGAGATTCATTATCCTTACGGCCATGCCTTTCTGATAACCCTTGATGAAGAACCAGATGCCGAGAATGCAGAAAGCGCCGCAAAGGGCAAGCACGGTGCCCGTTACGATATTGGCCTTCTCGGTGAGAAGAAAGAGAAATATTGACAGCATCCAGAACAGAAAATGGCTGAAGATGTGAGTCATGGCATACAGGATGACAGACGACGAGGCGCGCTCTGTGCCTATTTTAGGCGAAAGAGACATTACACGATAAGGCTCGCCGCCCATTAGTCCGCCGGGAGTGGCATAGTTGAGGGCGAAGCCCGACACGGTTATCTTGTATAGCCACCAGAAATTTATGCCCGGCTTTTCTTTAGCGCCGCTTCTGATTATTATATACCATGTCAGGGTGTTGATGACGTAGAGAAGTCCCCATAGGGCAACAACTGCGAAAAACCAATATCCGGCGTGCTGCAAACCGTCCCATACCTGCTTGAAGTCGAGTTGTGTTATCATGATGATGAGCACAACAATTCCGAACACAAAAAATGCGTTCTGATATTTCTTTTTCATACTTTATTCTTTATTTTGCCCGACATTGTTTGATTCATGCAGTTTTTATGATGCTGTCGGCAATAATAGAGTTGAATATATATTAAAAATATGCCACGACATAAAGAGCCTGCTGGCTTGTCTGGTATATGCCGTGGCACAATTTCATGTTTCTAAATTAAAATTAAAGATGTCAGCGTTAATCCTCTTTAGCGTTTGTGTCGCCGCCGTCGCTGTTGTTGCTCTGTTCTTTCTGCTTGTTTATGGCAAAGCGTGCTTTGTCGCTGTCGTCGCGCTTTTCGTGATACAGCTTTTTAAGAGGGTTGCTAAGAGGCTCGTCGTATTCAATACGGTTGCGGAATATATCCATTGCGAGATATATTGCATTTCTGAACGAACTCTCGTCGGCTTTGTTCTTGCCGGCAATATCGTAGGCTGTGCCATGGTCGGGCGATGTGCGCACGATGGGCAGTCCGGCTGTATAGTTGACGCCGTTGCCGAGGTCAAGACACTTGAATGGAATCAGTCCCTGATCATGATACATGGCCAATACGCCGTCGAATGCAGTATAAGTCTCATGACCGAAGAAACCGTCGGCAGCATAAGGTCCGAAGGCGCGTATGCCGTTTTCAGACAGTTCGTTGATAGCCGGTATGATGATTTCCTGTTCCTCCGTGCCGAGCAGTCCGCCGTCGCCGGCATGTGGATTAAGTGCCAGTACGGCAATGCGCGGATTGGATATGCGGAAATCACGTTTGAGCGAGTTGTAGAATATCGTTGCCTTCTCTACAATCTTTTCCTTGGTTATTGCGGCGGCTACGTCTTTAATGGGTAAATGAGTGGTGACGAGAGCCACGCGCATCATGTCGTTAACCATAATCATAAGGGCCTTGTCGCCGTTGCCGGCACACTGCTCAATGTATTCGGTGTGGCCGCAGAAGTGGAAGTTGTCGCACTGAATGTTGTTCTTGTTGATAGGTGCTGTTACCAGCACATCAAACAGTCCCTGCTTATAGTCGGCCATGGCTCTTTCGAGTGCTTTTAGCGATGCTGCTCCGGCCTCTTTTGACGGATTGCCGAGTTCAACTTTCACCTCCTCGTCGAATGTTGTGAGCAGGTTGAGTTTGTTTGGGTGGGCGTCGGCCGCAGAGTTGATGATGGTGAAGTTGCCCTGAATGCCAAGAGCATTGCGATGATAGGCAGCCACTTTAGGTGAGCCGTAGATTATAGGGGTGCATAGTTCAAGCATGGCCGGCTCAGAGAATGTCTTGAAAATTATTTCATACCCTATGCCGTTGGTATCTCCGTGCGTTATTGCAACGCGTAGTTTTCTGTTTTCCATATTCGTATATGTTTGTTATATCTGTTTTTTTTCTTAAAACCATTGTGTGTCAGGTGCTTACCTGCTTTTCTCCTTGCCGCGTGAACCCTTGTTGCTATTCAGCGTGTATAAGGCAGCTTCGGCACTGCGCAACAGGTTGCGCTTGCTTATGCCGGGAGCGTAGACAAAAGCCTCTGTCACTATTACGCGGCTGTTGACTGAGTCGACTGTAGAGAGCGACACGAACGGTCCGCCCATGGCATCGTTGCGCATCTCCCATAGTCCGCGGCTTATCATCACGGTGCGGTCTTTATCCTTAGTCAGTCCTGCCGTTACGCTTCCCGGGGTTGTCTGCATATACATGCCGTCGGTTTCGCCCGGTATGTTGGCTTTCATTACACTGTCGCGCATGGCCACGGCACGATTGGCGTCGAGAGTGCTGCCGCTGTAGGAGTAGACACAGATGCTGCGCATGCGGTCGGCTCCGTTGTCAGACAGCCATATAAAGTTGCGCCCCTTCTTACTTGCCTTCATGTCTGCCGGAATGAGCATATCACATCCGAACATACTCTTAATGTTTGCTTCGGCCTTGCGGTTGCTTCCGGCACGCAACACTGATATTGCCGTGTTGATTTCAGCCCTTGTCAGCAGGTCGGTAAGTCTGTTGCCCGCCTTTGACATATACATGCCGAGCTGTGCTGCCGAAGGCGTGTTGACATAGACAACAAGTTGCGGCCGTGCCCATACGTTCTTTTCGTATCTGATGCGTGTCGACGTGAACACTGCAGGATTTACAGTTACGATGACGATGCAGCGCGCAAGACGTGTGGTCTGGTTGAAGCGTGTGCTGTCTATCTGCGATACGTCGAACATAGGCTCCGACTGCGGAAGCGAAGGCATATCCTGTGTCAGAACGCTGTCTACTACGGCTGCGCAACGGCTGTCGGAAGCCACGAGCAGAACCTCGTAAGGCCGTCCGCCGCTCTTGGGCAACAGCGATTGCGGGCCGCCGCTGCATGAGTATAAGGCCACGATGGCCGTCAGAAGCAATAGCCGCAGGCAGGTCGTCACTTATCCTTATTCTCCTTTCTTGCCGTACTGAGCAGTCCGCAGGCAGCAAATATATCCTGTCCGCGACTTGCCCTTATTGTTGTGAATACGCCGTGAGACGTAAGATAGTCGCGCAATTTCTCCATCGTAGCGTCGTCAGCTCCGTGAAGGTCGACGTTAGGAATCTGATGAAACCTTATGAGGTTAACGCGGCAGTCGAGTCCTTTGAGCAGTCGGATTATCTCCTTGGCATACACCATAGAATCATTGAGTCCGCCGAAGACGATATATTCGAACGACAGGCGGCGTTGATGACTGAAGTCGTAGTTGCGCAGCAGTTCAACGACATCTGCAATAGGCATACCCTTTTCAGCAGGCATGAGCATTGCGCGCTGCTCGTGGATAGGCGAGTGGAGGCTTATTGCCACATGACATTCGCTCTCCTCGATAAACCTCTTCAGCTTGTTCTTTACGCCGACGCTGCTCACTGTGATGCGCTTGGGGCTCCATGCGTAGCCATAGTCGGCAGTAAGAATCTCGGTAGCCCTTAGCACGTTGTCAAGGTTGTCCATAGGCTCGCCCTGGCCCATAAACACGATGTTGGTAAGTCTGTCGCGTTCGGGCAGCGAGTATATCTGGTTCAATATGTCAGTTGCCGTAAGGCTGCCTTCAAATCCCTGTTTGCCTGTCTGGCAGAACAGACAGTTCATCTTGCATCCCACCTGTGACGAGACGCACAGGGTGGCGCGGTCTTTGTCGGGTATGAATACCGTCTCGACAAACTTTCCGCTCTCAGTAGGGAACAGATATTTTATCGTTCCGTCAACAGACTTTTGGCAGTCAGACGGAGGCATGCAGCCTATGCGGTAGTGCTGTTTCAGCTTTTCGCGGTTAGCTTTCGAGATGTTCAGCATGTCGTCGATTGAGTTTACGTGCTGAGTATAAAGCCATTTAGCCATCTGTGCCCCTGCAAAAGCCGGCATTCCGAGGGCTTTGGCAACATCTTTAAGTTCGTGAAGTGTTAATCCCAATAACGGTGTAGTGCTTTGTTCCATCTCAAAAAATCTTTGTTTACAGCCGACAAAGTTAGCTAAAAAAAGTGAGATAGTTATGATTAAGCATTTGTTTTTATTTATAATTTAATACTTTTGTATATGCGATAGTTGATAACGAAAATATAAAAACAGCCACATCAATGATTAACCATTTGTGGCTGTTTTATTTTTATATGCATTTATATATTGGCATATTTAATTTTTATTACAATATATGCATAATGATATTGAATAACAACATCAGTTCCATCAATAGGTATAACTTTAGAAATTCTTTGCCCGGCTGCATTATAATTGAGTAAAATGTGTAGAACGATCAGTTTATTGCTATTCGGCCGTTGGGTAAAGCTGTCATCTTCCAATTTACTCCTCTCGCTAAGGTTTCATAGTTTTTGCATGGAGACTTGTTGAAAACTACTCGTTCTGTATATGCATTTTCCGGTAATGTTATGGTTTTGCTCGTTTCCCAAACGTTTCCAAAATAAATTCCTGCAGGTACACCTATTCCAGACGGAACAAGGAGTTTCTTATTCTTGAAGTCACTTCCGTTTAATTGTTGAAGTGTTCCTTGTGAATTAAATGGGCCTACTTTTTCAATTTGAATTTTTTTTTGATTATAGAGTTTCTCCCCGTTGTGCTTTGTTTTGTGGAATCAATAGAACCAAATTCTAATGTTATATCAACTCTGTTTATCCTTCCTGTTTTGAGGGGGCATCTGTAGTTAATACACCAGATAATGTTTGGATCTTAGATTGATAGTTTGGGAAATTATCATCATTGTTGCATGAAACACATACAATTAAAGTGTCGTTAAATAAAAAAGTTTTTATAATGTTATTTTTTAAAGTTGAACATATATCCTAAATTAACTGATATGGCTTTAGTTTTAAATATATCAACGTGTCTGTATGCGCTTGTCAGGCCATGCTGATATTGCAATTCTGCAAATAGATTTTTGTACTTTAATTTTATTCCGACAACTAAACTGAAGTCAAATATCTGCTTTTCTCCAAACAGGGCGTCATTTTGCTTGACGTCGTCATAATACAAGGTTCTGTTTGTCTGCAGTCCAAATTGTGGTCCTGCCTGTATGGCGGCAAATGGCAGGACATTGTATTCTACTAATATAGGAAGATTTATATATCCAAAATTTGCCTTAACGTCTCTTATGACACCATTCTTATCTACTATTCCGTCATTTTCTTCGTATCCTCTTGTGGAATAAAACAAATCACATCTCAGGGCAAATTCTTTACTTATATCATATGATAAAACAGCTCCGGCACAAAATCCATTGTGCCACTTGTCTATTATTTCTGTTGCTGTTTTTGAACGAAGGTAGCCAGCCTTTATTCCAAAATTAATCTGTGCTGCAACATCTTGAATGGCAGCAAGTAGAAATATTATTAAACAGCAAACTTTAATCTTTGATATGCCCATATTGTTCTGTGTTTTGTGACTTTTGCAAAATTATGAAATATAGCTAAAATAATAAAGAAAAATGTGTTAAATAATTAAGCTTAAACATGGTTTGGTATATTTTATTATTGAATTCGGCGATTACAACAGTTTTTATTATAGCTTTTATGTGATTAATACTTTCGTTTCTATTGTTAATGATGTTTAAAATGGCTGTATTTGGTTAACTTAAAAAGTTTAAAAGTGGCATTATTTGAAACACGGGATAGGTTTTGTCGGAAAAGCTCCGGTTTTAGAGCCTTTTGTGTAATGTTCTGATGCTCAGTAGTATATGTCGGAACATGAGATTTCAGGCATCATTCTATCGCGGCTTTTTAGTCTGCGGAAGATGCGTTTTGTGCCCTTTTGCCCAATGTTTATGCCTTTTTTGCGGCTAAAAGGCGTGCTTTTGTGATGCAAAATGCGTCCTTTTACATCACAAAAGCATATCTTTTGCAATATGAAAGGATACAAGTTGCGTTGCAATATGCCGCAAGATGTGATATTTCATGCCTTTTCGGGCACGGCGTTTGTCTAAAACCAGAATTTTTAAATGTTAAAATTTAAATGATGAAAAATGTCTTTCTGTTAATATATGTAAACCAAAATGGCGCGTAATACATATGGCTTATAACATATTCTGCGTTGCATGTCGGTATGATGGCAGGGCGGCTGTTGTTGGGCTGCGTTGTTATTGTGCGGTGTAAAATTGTTTAAGACTGCAGCGCAGTGAGGTTATTTTAGGTAAAATAGAGCAGTGTTGTCAGGATTTTTGTGTATTTTTGCATGTCAATATAATACGAACCGCCGGAACAGCCATGTGTGCAGTCTGCAACAGCGCACCCAAGCATGTGTCCGGCGTGAACAATTTATGAAAAAACAAAAATGAGAGGAACAATAGACTGCTTCTTGCCTTGCACAGACATTAACGCTGTGGCTAACACGCTGCGTCAGCTTAAAGGCAGCCGCATGATACGGCATATAAACCTGATGGTTACACAAGAAATGGCTATGAGCACGCCCGTGCCCGAAAACTGCTCGTTTATTGTCGTTGACGGATTAAAGTCGGCATCGGCAATGCGCAGTATAGCCGACAGCTGCATGGCCGACTATGCTCTGGTTTTCCTTGGCGTCACGCCTGTGAGCATGGGGCAATATTCTATACAGCGCATGATGCGCGTGGCTACTGACACTGAGGCGGCTATGGTTTACAGCGACCGTATATCAGTGGAGAACGGCGAGCACAAGGCTCACCCGGTGATTGACTGGCAGGAAGGCAGTCTGCGCGACGACTTCGACTTCGGCAGCGTGGTGATGATTAAAGGTTCGCTGCTGCACAGATTTGCTCGCGATGTGGAAGAATCGGCATACAAATATGCCGGATGGTATGAATTATGGCTGTATCTGAGTCGTTGCGGACGAATATTTCATATCAACGAGCAACTATATACAGAAGAAGAACGCGACCTGAGAACAAGCGGCGTTAAGCAATTTGACTATGTGAATCCTGCCAACCGTGAAGTACAGATAGAAATGGAACAGGCCGTGACGGCGCATCTGAAAGCCGTCGGGGCTCTTATAGATACCGACTTGTATCGTGAGCCAGACTTCAATGAGCAGGACTTCGCTTATGAGGCTTCGGTGGTTATACCCGTGCGCAACCGTGAGAAGACAATATGCGATGCCGTGGACAGCGCGCTGTCGCAAAAGACAAGTTTCCCGTTTAATGTCATTGTCGTAGACAACCACTCAACAGACAACACCACACGCTTGCTTGAGCAATATGCCGAAAAAAATGACGGAGGAGCAAGGCTGATACACATCATACCTAACCGCACAGACCTCGGTATTGGCGGATGCTGGAACGTGGCTATAGACGACGAGCGCTGCGGACGCTTTGCTGTACAGCTGGACAGCGACGACCTGTATTCGTCGGAAAACACCCTGCAGACAATCGTGGACGAGTTTTACAGGCAGCATGCCGCAATGATTGTGGGCAGCTATCGTATGTGCGACTTCGACCTTAACACGCTGCCGCCGGGACTGATAAGTCATGCGGAATGGACCGATGACAACGGATGCAACAATGCGCTGAGAATAAACGGTCTGGGAGCGCCACGTGCTTTCTTTACACCTCTATTAAGACAGATACGTTTTCCGAATACAAGCTATGGCGAAGATTATGCCGCAGGACTGGCTTTCAGTCGCCGTTATAAGATAGGACGAATATATACCGAACTGTATCTGTGCCGGCGCTGGGGAGGCAACAGCGACGCCGCACTGACTGTGGACAAGATAAATGCAAACAACCTGTATAAAGACCGTCTGCGCACAATGGAGCTGATGGCTCGTCAGCAGATGACAGCAGGCAAGGCTGACGCCATGGCCGACAGTTCGCTTTACCGCTTTTTTAACAGGCAGATAGAGAAATGGAGCCTGGCAAGGCATAACTTCAGAGACCTGCAGGAAGTGCTCACACGCGACTTGAACGACGGTGGAGTGACGCTCGTGGCACAGTTTAATCCGGCGCGCATGGTGTCTACCGGAGCTTCTATAGATAAGGCTTCGATAAGCAAACGCCCGTGCTTTTTATGTAAGGAGAACCGTCCGCAGGAGCAGTCGGTAAAGCGTTTCGACTCTGATTTTGACATACTGGTGAATCCATACCCCATACTTCCGGTACATTTTACGTTTCCGGCCGTAAAGCATCAGCCGCAGCATATTCTTGAGTATTATACGGAAATATACCACATATTGGAACAAAATCCCGACTTAATGGTGTTTTATAACGGTCCTAAATGTGGAGCTTCGGCTCCTGACCATATGCACTTTCAGGCGGGAACAAGCGGAAAAGTGCCGTTGCAGACATCATGGCCGAGACTGGTGCGCGACATTACGGTGGTTTATGCGCTCGACAGCGACAACGACATATCAGTCATCAACAGTTGGGCTTGTCCGGCTTTACTGATAAGAAGTCGTAGCGCTGAAGCAGGCGAAAGCCTTTTCAGAAGGGTTTATGGAGCACTTCCTGTGCATGAAGGCGACATTGAGCCTATGATGAATGTTGTGAGCTGGATGTCGGCAGGCCAGTGGCTGTCGGTTGTATTTCCGCGCCGTAAGCACAGACCAGACTGCTATTCGGCTGAAGGCGATGACAAAATGTTGGTAAGTCCGGGGGCTCTGGATATGGCCGGGCTGATAATAACACCGCGAAGGGCAGACTTTGACCGCATCACATCAGAGCAGGCTGAGGCCATATTGCGTGAGGTGACTCTGTCTGCGGCCGAAGTGTGTGATGTCGTGTCTAAAATAAAGGCAGCCGGACATTGCGCCGGAGCAGGCATGGCCGAATGTTACAGTCGTGTTGAGCCAGAGGTTCACGTCGGTATAGTAAGTGCTGACATTATATGTTTCTCGCTTAACGGCGAATATATGGCCAAGGGTGAGATGATAACCGGACCGCAGCAGGTGTCGTTTTCAGAAGGCGGTATCCTTTGGAACGGCAATCTTTACCGTGAACTGACATTTATGCCGTGTGACAAAGGTGCCTCGTTCTCGCTTAGCGATGTTACAATAGGTGTTAATTTTCACTGGGAGCGTAAGGAGACGCAGACATTCCAGGGTACACTGAAGATTGTTGTTGAGGCCGACAAAATTTGCGCCATCAACCGTTTGCCGGTTGAAAATTATCTGATAAGTGTCATATCCAGTGAAATGAAAGCCACTTCATCGCTTGAGTTTCTCAAGGCGCATGCCGTTATATCGCGCAGCTGGCTGCTGGCACAGATGGAGCGCCGCAAGCGTCAGAGCAGCGGCGGCAACGGGTTCTTTTCGTTCATTAAGAAAGATGATGAGCTGATACGATGGTACGACCGCGACGACCACACCATCTTCGATGTATGTGCTGATGACCATTGTCAGCGTTATCAGGGCATAACCAAGGCAAAAAACAAGCATGTGGAGGAGGCCGTAAGAGAAACGCGCGGACAGATACTGATGTCGGGCGATGATATATGTGATGCACGCTTCAGCAAGTGTTGCGGAGGTATAACAGAGGAATATCAGTATTGTTGGGAAGACACGCCGCAGCCGTATCTTGTGGCTTTGCGCGATGACAAAGACAACAGTGACAATCTGCTTGATCTGACCAAAGAGGAAGAGGCCGAGAAATGGATAAGAAGCAACGAGAGCGCATTCTGCAATACGCACGATAAGAACATACTGTCGCAAGTGCTCAACGACTACGACCAGGAGACGGCTGACTTCTATCGCTGGAAGGTGGAGTACACACAAGATCAGTTGGCAAAGCTTATAGCCGGCAATCTGAAACTCGACCTCGGTGATATTATAGACTTGCAGCCTGTTGCACGCGGCAAGAGCGGACGTATATGGAAGCTGAAGATAGTGGGCACGAAAGGTTCGTTCACCATCGGTAAGGAACTTGAAATAAGACGCGTTCTGAGCGATACGCATCTTTACAGCAGTGCGTTTGTCGTTGACAAGTTTGATGTGAGCGGCGGTGTGCCGCAGCGCTTTGTCCTGACAGGTGCCGGATGGGGTCATGGAGTAGGGCTTTGTCAGATAGGTGCGGCCGTTATGGGTGAGCGCGGATATAAATATGACGAGATTCTTCTGCATTACTACCGTGGTGCGGAAATAAGAAAGATATACGGTTGACATAAAGTTTGTTACTAAAAATGAATTCAGGAAGGAAATTGAGCAGAAACCCCTGGAGTTGGGTTCCTACACTATATTTTGCCGAGGGACTGCCTTATGTGGCAGTTATGACGATTTCGCTTATCTTGTATAAGCAGCTCGGACTGACCAATGCGGAGATTACTTTCTACACTTCGTGGCTGTATCTTCCGTGGGTTATTAAGCCGCTGTGGAGTCCGTTTGTTGATATTGTCAAGACCAAACGCTGGTGGATTATCACCATGCAGTTGCTTATCGGAGCTGCTTTTGGCGGTGTGGCATTTACCATCCCTACGAGTTTCTGGCTTCAGGGTACGCTGTTTTTCTTTTGGGTGATGGCGTTCAGCAGTGCTACTCACGACATTGCGGCCGACGGCTTCTATATGTTAGGCATGGATCAGCACAAACAAGCGTGGTTTGTCGGCATAAGGAGTACGTTCTACAGGTTTGCCACAATCTTCGGCCAAGGCGTTCTGGTTATGATAGCCGGCAATTTGCAGGTGATATTCCGCAACAGCATCAAATATTCGTGGAGCCTTATGTTCTATGGCGTCACAGGCTTGTTCATAGCCTTGTGGCTGTGGCATAGCTTTGTATTGCCTTGTCCTGTGTCTGACCGTGGCCTGCGTAATGCCGGTGCCCGTGACGTATGGGCAAAACTGGTACAGTCGATAAAGACATTTTTCACAAAGATGCCTGCACGACAGGTGCTGATAGCCTTCCTTTTCATGCTTTTTTATCGTATGCCTGAAGGACTTTTGGCAAAGGTGTCTTCACTGTTTCTTATTGACAGTGGAAGCAACGGCGGACTTGGGCTTTCGCCCCAGGAATATGGGTTTGTGCAGGGTACGGTTGGAATAATAGGTCTTACGCTCGGAGGTATTCTCGGAGGTATGGCAGCCGGACGCGACGGACTGAAGAAGTGGCTGTGGCCTATGGTGTGCGCAATAACGTTACCCGATTTAGTTTATGTGTATCTAAGCTATGCCATGCCTGACGGTCTTATGATTATCAATGTGTGCGTGTTTATCGAGCAGTTTGGCTATGGATTTGGATTTACGGCTTATATGCTTTATCTTATCTATTATAGCCAGGGTGAATATAAGACTTCACATTATGCACTGTGTACGGCGCTGATGGCGTTGTCGATGATGCTGCCAGGACTCGTTGCCGGATACCTGCAGGAACTTGTGGGCTATCTGTGGTTCTTTATCATAGTTGTTATTCTTTGTGTCGTAACGTTCCTTGTGACCGCTTTTATCGACATTGATCCTGAATTTGGAAAGAAAGAACATTATGAAGACAATGAGTAAAGTTTGGCACTGGCATAAGTATTGTTATTTGCTTAATGCTGTATGATATTGCGTTATGATGTGCAACGTGTCTGAATATATGTGAGGATGTGCTTGACGCGATGCGTCAACAGCTTTAGTGTGTTCAGGCCGGCAATGCCTGTCAGACTGCTTATATTGTTATATCAGAGGAAGTTAAATAAATTATTATTTTTTTTAAATATTGGTTTAGAGGTAAAGATGATGGATGAAAAAACGCGTGAGAAGAAGATTTACAAGGTGACTGTACTTGGAAGTGTGGTCAACATCCTTCTCGTTGTGCTGAAATTCTTGTTTGGAATACTTGGACATTCGGCCGCAATGATTGCTGATGCCGTTCATTCGCTGTCAGATTTGATAACTGACATAATTGTTCTTGTATTCGTAAAGCTTAGTAACAAGCCCAAGGACAGCGATCATGACTATGGCCATGGCAAGTATGAGACGCTTGCGACATCGCTCATCGGACTTGCTCTGCTCTTTGTCGGTGCCATGATTTGTTACGGTGGTGTAGAAAAGATAATAATGGCCTGGCGTGGTGAACAACTTCAGCAACCTGGGTTTATTGCCTTTGTTGCCGCTGTGCTTAGCATTATTTTCAAGGAGTGGGTTTACAGGCTGACTGTAAAGGTTGGACAGCAGGTTGGTTCGCAGGCTGTCATTGCCAACGCCTGGCATCACAGGAGTGACGCTTTTTCGTCGATAGGAACTGCGTTAGGCATTGGCGGAGCCATCTTTTTAGGTTCACGCTGGACTGTTCTCGATCCTATAGCTGCCGTTGTTGTCAGCGTGTTTATCATTAAGACGGCATGGACTCTTATACGTCAGGCTGCTGACGAATTGCTTGAAAAGAGTTTGCCGGAGAGTGTTGAGAGTGAGATTCTTAAGATAGCAGAGAGCGAGCCGGGCGTAAGTGGGGCACATCATTTGTGTACACGACGTATTGGTAACAATATCGCAATTGAAATGCATTTGAGGATGCCTGGTGACATGTCGCTTTACACAGCTCATCAAAGAGCCACAGAAGTGGAAAAAAGACTCAGGGAACAATTTGGAGAGTCGACTCACATCAGTCTTCATGTTGAGCCTCTGAAGGTTGACGGAAAATATGTTGATCCGGGTGATGGAAGTGAGAAAGAGTAATTTATAGTTTATATGGTTTATATGGCCGCAGACTTTTAGGTTCTTGCGGCCATTTTTTAGATATATATTTATTTTATTGGGAATAGATATTGGCTTGAAAGAGTAGAATGTTTACTTTTTTAAGTAATTTGTATGTCTGTTGTTTGTCTTATTTGTTGTAATTTTGCCATCGAAATAAGATAAAGGAAAATTATTTATGTATTTGGAAAAAATTAAATGTCCGCAAGATGTGCGCAAGTTGACAATGGAGCAGCTTGACATTCTTGCAGGAGAAATTCGTGAAGGTGTACTTAATCGTGTAAGCAATCATGGTGGTCATGTCGGCCCGAATCTCGGTATTACAGAGGCAACAATAGCTCTTGCATACGTTTTTGACGTTCCTGAAGATAAGATAGTGTTTGATGTATCGCATCAGGTTTATCCTTACAAGATGCTTACAGGCCGTGCTTATGGTTATCTTGATGATAAGCGCTTTGATGAAGTTTCGGGCTATAGTTCACCTGTTGAATCACCTGAATATGACAGTTTTGAGATAGGACACACTTCTACGTCGGTAGCCTTGGCCACAGGTTTGCAGAAGGCACGTGACATACGTGGCGGTAAAGAGAATATCGTGGCTGTTATAGGCGACGGTTCTTTGAGTGGTGGTGAGGCTTTTGAAGGCTTTGATATGGCTGCTGAGATAGGAACAAATATGATAATCGTGGTAAACGACAATGAGATGTCTATTGCCGAGAATCACGGAGGACTGTATGGCAATCTAAAACTGCTGCGTGAGACTAGAGGAAAGGCAGAGCTTAACTTCTTTAAGTCAATGGGACTTGACTATATGTATGTTGAAGACGGCAACGATATAATTTCTCTGATTGCTGCATTTAAACTGGTAAAGGACACAACACATCCTGTTGTTGTACATATTCATACAGAAAAAGGACATGGCTATGCTCCTGCTGTTGAGAACAAAGAGAAATTCCACTGGAGTATGCCTTTTGACCTCAAAACCGGCAAGGTGAAACCTTCGGCAGGGGATGATGAAGAGTATTTTCCGCCACTTGTCGGCAAGTATCTTTCTGAAAAGGCAAAGAATGATCCGCATTTGGTTGCCGTTGTTTCCGCAGTTCCGGGAGGAGCCGGATTTACTCCTGAGATAAGAAAACAGATGGGACGACAGTATATTGATGTCGGCATTGCTGAGGAAGAAGCTGTGGCGTTGAGTTCAGGTATGGCAAAAGGTGGTGTACGCCCTGTTTATACAACTTATGCCACATTTATTCAGCGTACATACGACCAAATCGCCCAAGATCTTTGTGTAAACGGAAATGCAGCAGTAATCAATGTTGTAGGTGCTTCAGTCTATGGAATGAATGACATAACACACATCTGTTTCTTCGACATACCGATGTTGAGCCACATTCCTAATCTCGTTTATCTTGCTCCTACCACCTATGAGGAGTTTGTTGCGATGGAAGACTGGGCTATAGAACAGACCAAATATCCTGTTGCAATACGTATACCTGAGGCTCTTGTGGCACATAGTGATGAAAATTATGACACAGATTACAGTCAGCTGAATAAGTTTAAGATAAACAAGAAGGGCAACACTGTTGCTGTTATTGCTCTTGGCGACTTTTATCAGAAGGGAGAGAAGGTTGTTGATATGCTGGCAGACAAGGGCATAAACGCAACACTGATTAATCCGCGCTTTATTTCTGGTATAGACGAGGAGATGCTTGAAAGTCTAAAGAAAGATCATAAACTAGTTGTCACGATAGAAGACGGATGTATTGACGGAGGTTTCGGTGAGCGTATCAGCCGTTATTATGGATCTTCGGAAATGAAGACGATATGCTTTGGCGTCCGCAAAGCTCTTTACGACAGATATGACGTAAATCAGCTGTTACATGACAATCATCTTACAGAAGATCAGATAGTAGAAGATGTTCTAAAGCTTATTTAGAAAATTGAGAATTGAGAGTGGAGAATGGAGAATTATGATTTGTCTTGTTGCTTAATTACCACCAAAGGTAATCATAATTCTCCATTCTCCACTCTCCATTCTCAATTATAATCCTTATCCCAGGACGACGTCAAGAATCATCATGAGGACAAAGCCGGCAGAGAAGCCTATTACGCCGATGTTTGAATGTTCGCCTTCAGATGCTTCGGGTATAAGCTCTTCAACAACAACATACAGCATTGCGCCTGCTGCAAAGGCAAGGAGATAAGGCAACACCGGTGTCATCATTGACGCAAGTAAAATGACTATAAGTCCGCCGATAGGTTCTACAATTCCGCTAAGACTGCCAAGCATAAACGATTTCATTCTGCTGTTGCCTGAAGCTCTCATCGGCATTGATATTATGGCGCCTTCTGGAATGTTCTGTATGGCTATACCCAATGACATTGCAAGGGCTGCGGCTGCGGTTATTCCTGCTCCGCTTTGCATGGCTCCTGCAAGTACAACGCCTACAGCCATGCCTTCAGGAAGATTGTGTATTGTTACGGCAAGCGATAGCATTGCTGTGCGTGACAGCCGGCTTCGCGGACCTTCGGGCTTTGATTTTCCAAGGTGAAGGTGAGGTGTGATATAATCAATTGCCAGCAGAAAGCCTACACCTGCCATAAAACCGACGGCAGCCGGCATGACAGACCATTTGTCCATGTGGCTGCACATGTTCATGCTTGGCATAAGAAGCGACCACACTGAGGCTGCCACCATTACTCCTGAAGCGAAGCCCAAAAGAGCTTTCTGTAGTAAAGAAGGCATCTCTTTCTTCATGAAAAATACGAAGGCAGAGCCTAATATCGTACCCATGAATGGTATGAGAAGTCCAAAAATAATTCCTTCCATTGATCATTAATTTATTAATGAGACGAATGGGACATATACGACATTATGAATTTAACTTCATTAATTTATGTCTCAGTCGATAAATCGCTTTACTATATCTGTATATTTATCTATGCGGCGGTCACGGAGGAATGGCCACCAACGGCGTACCTGCTCGCTGTGTGCAAGATCAATATCTATAACCTTGCGTTCTTCTTCATGGTCAGAGGCTCTGTATAGCAGTTCTCCTTGTGGTCCGGCAACGAACGAGCTTCCCCAGAAATCAATGCCTCCTGTCATTCCTGACGGATCTGTTTCATGTCCTACACGGTTTACGGCAACAACCGGAAGTCCGTTGGCTACGGCATGACCGCGTTGCACTGTAGTCCATGCTTCACGCTGGCGTAATTGTTCTGCGGGTTCGTCTGAACTTTCAAAGCCGATGGCAGTTGGATAAATAAGCATTTCTGCGCCCTGAAGCGCCATCAGACGTGCTGCCTCAGGATACCACTGATCCCAACAAACAAGCACTCCGAGACGTCCTACTGAAGTGTCAATGGGGCGAAAGCCCAAATCACCGGGGGTGAAATAGAACTTTTCATAATATGCCGGGTCGTCAGGAATATGCATCTTACGGTATATTCCGGCTATAGTTCCATCGCTTTCAATTACTACTGCCGTATTGTGATAAAGTCCGGCAGCACGTTTTTCAAAGAGAGAGGTTACTATTACAACACCGTATTCTTTGGCAAGATTGCCGAAAAATTCTGTTGACGGACCTGGAATAGGTTCGGCAAGGTCAAAGTTGTTTACGTTTTCTACCTGACAGAAATACAATGAGTTATGTAATTCCTGAAGTATTATGAGTTTTGCGCCTTCTGAGGCGAGCGTCTTGATACTTTCAGCAAGACGCTGCATGTTAAATTCTTTGTCTGATGTGTTATGTTGTTGAATTATTCCTGTCTTCATTTTGTTGTTATGATGTTTTATTGAAGTGTAATTGCTTTGTTTGTGCCGGTCTGCGTTTAGCAGGTCGTTTAAATTATGATTATAGTTGTGAATTATAATTTTTTTACAGTTATTTTACTGTAAAGCTGCATTGTGCAGCAATGCAGCGATCCATGTTGCCGTATTACGGTTCGGCTGTCAATGCCGATGAAATCTCTGTCGGGGTATGCCATTTTTATCACTCTTTCAGCCTCTGCATCTTTCTCGGGCTGATTGTAAGTAGGATAAATGACCGCTCCATTGATTACCAGATAGTTGGCATAAGTGGCAGGAAGTCTGTCCTCCTCGTCATATATTGCTTCCGGCATGGGCAGGCGCAACAGCCTGTAAGGCTTGCCTTCAGTCGTGCGGAATGTCTTTAGCTGTTCTTCCATAAGTTTCAGGTCGTCATAGTGGCTGTCGTCCTTGTCGTCGCATCCTATATATAATAAGGTGTCGTTTGGCGCAATTCTCACTAATGTGTCTATATGTCCGTCGGTGTCATCGCCATCAAGATGTCCATAATCAATCCACAGAATACGCTCCGCATGAAGCATGCTCTTGAGCTTCAGTTCGATTTCGCTGCGTGTCAGCGGTTGGTTGCGATGAGGAGCAAGCAGACACTGGCTTGTTGTCAGTACGGTTCCGTGGCCGTCACTTTCAATTGAGCCTCCTTCAAGTACAAAATCATTGTGGTCGGTGTAAGAGCCTTTAATAACGCCTTTATTGTAAAGACTTCTGTTGATGGCATTGTCTAATTCTGCTTCAAATTTGTTTCCCCATCCGTTGAAACAGAAGTCCAGCAGACAGTAAGTGTCTTTATCGGCAAGTGTTATGAATCCGTGGTCGCGAGCCCATGTGTCGTTTGTCGGACATTCATGAAATATAATGTTGTTCAACTGACATGTTGTCAGTTTTTTTTCTAACATCATTTTTACCTTTTCAGGTTCAGGGGTAACCACAAGCAGTTTTTCGTATCGTGTTATGGCATCGGCCATTTCAACATATGTGACACAAATATCGTCAAGATAATCACGCCAGTCGGTACCTTCGTGTGGCCACGTGAGCTGTATTGCGCTTTGCTTTGCCCATTCTGGCAGCAATATGGCATTGTTGTTCATTATTTATATATAGTTTTTACTTAATTTTTTCGCATGGCCTGATGCCATTCTTGATTACTTTACAAAAATAATATAAGTGCGGATAATGAGCAAATAAAAAATACATTTTATTAGATAAGGTGTCATTATGACATATTTTCGTTGATGTAAATCAACCGGTTTGACGCATGTCAAAATAGCGGCTCAAAAAGTTAAATTCAAGGCTAAAAACGTTTCAGCATGCTGAAAATGGTATTACCTTTGCATCAGAAATAAAGGAAAAAGGATAACAAGGATGTGAAGATGCATCCTACATGTAGAAACTAAAAAATAGGAAAGGTAAAAAGATTATGAGAAAGATTGTTAACAGGATTTTAGACAACAAGAAGTTCAACAAGTATTGTGTGAACGTTTTGAAAATGTACAACTACGGACGCGTAAACATTCCGGTTTAAGTTAACGTAGGATAAGTGAGTCGGGCTGGTGTTACAGTGGAAGCTGTAAAATCAGCCCGATTTTTTTGTTTATAAGCCTATAAATAGTTATCTTCGCCGATGTTATGAGTAAAGCTAGAATTTATTTAGTTGGGCTGTGCGCGATTGTCGCATTGTGTTCGTGCGACTTTTCAAAGCACAACAAGGCGCTGGTCAACGGAGTTGGCAGGGCGCTGGCTGAGGAAGTAAGTAGAGATGAAATTGAAGCTAAAGGCGAAAAAGAAACTTCTGTTTCCGTTGATGCCGACGATAAACTGGTTATGCAGACATCGCCAAAGGGAACCCCGGAGCAGATGCTGGAACGCACGGGTTATGTAGTTTCGTATAACAAGACAACACGTCTGCCCAACTGGGTGGCATGGCATCTTACTGCAGAGCGTACAGAGGGCAGTGCCAAGCGTTCGGATGTGGATTTTGCTGAAGACACAGACGTGCCTGAACCGCGTGCGACTGACTGGGATTATTACAATTCGGGCTATGACCGTGGGCATATGTGTCCGGCTGCCGACAATAAGTGGAGCAAGAAAGCCATGGAAGAGTCGTTTCTGTTTACTAATATGTGCCCTCAGAACGGCAATCTTAACCGTGGCGACTGGAACGAGATGGAGATGGCATGCCGTAAATGGGCTAAGAAATATGGTGGCGTGTATATAGTTTGCGGCCCCATATTGTATAAAGGTAAACACAAGACAATAGGAAAAAACAAGGTTGTTGTGCCTGAGGCTTTCTTCAAGGTGGTGTTGCGCATTGGCGACGATCCGCAGGCGATAGGCTTTATTTATAAAAACACTTCAGGCAACCGCCCGAAAGACGCTTATGTCAACACGGTTGACGAGGTGGAGCGCATAACGGGCATCGACTTCTTCCCTTCGCTTCCTGACGATGTTGAGAATAAGGTTGAGGCTACGGCCGACATTGCAAATTGGTAACTCCATGGCAGCCATAATCAACACAGAATAAAGTATAAGACATGAAGACCATATCAAGCTTGATAAAATGCTCGCTTTTTGTGATTGCCGCAATTTCGATAGCCGCATCTTGTGATAGCGGCCGTTCGTCGTCAACACTCAGACTCGTTGACAGTCTGGCAGAAGACAATCCGGATTCAGCTTATAATGTATTGTTTTCGATGACGACTTTCGACCTGTCTTCTGAAGAAGATGTTGCTTACTACGACATGCTTATGTCGTATGTCCTTAGTAGGCTTGTGGTTAACACGGATTCGGTTGCATTGAAACGCAGCATCAGTTATTATGCAGATACCGACAACAAGCCCATGTTGCAGCGCTGTTGGCTTTATATGGGCATGATCAGGCTTAGGCGAGGTGCTTCGCTTGATGATGTGGAATGTGATTTGATAAGGGCGGCACGCCTGATTGACGATGTGAGAGACTCTGTCATGGCAATGCGCATATATGAGCATTTGGCCATGCTCAACATGAAGCAACATGACACAATAAACGCTTTGCGTTATGCACGTATGCTTAACACAATGTCGGCCGGCATTGTCAGCAATGAGTGGCGAATGCGTGGAAATAATGCCATGGCGCTTGCCATGGGACTTGCCGGACGGCGCGACAGTATGCTGACATATGTGGCGAAGGCAGAACAGTGTATACCTGACAGCTTTGTGCCGGGTATGAATAATGTTTACAACAATATTGCTTTCATGCAGATGCATATTGGGCATGGCGACATGAGGTTTGCAAAGAAAATGCTCAATGTGTCGCTTGATTGCTGTACCGACTGGCGTTCTCTTAATCTGCTGGCTGATTTATATTTGAAGACCGGTCGTGAGAAGGAGGCCTTTTCGCTGGTAAATGTATTGATGTCTTCAGATAACGCAAAATCTAATGTATGGCTTTACAATTCATTGAGCGAATATTATGCTGCAAAGGGACAGTTTAGGGAAGCTTATATTATGAAATGCCGTCGCGATTCGGCGATTACGGTAGTTAACAGACTTGTTAACGCTAACTTTGCAACAGATTTATGGCAAAAATATGACCAGGAGGTTGTCAGGCGTTTTGCAAGGCGCAAAATGACAATGATAGTTTTTATTTGTTTTGTCGTAATTACGTCGGTGCTTTCAGCATTTGTTGTTTCCGGTCGAAGGCTGCGTAAGCGTACCGCACAGATAAGCGCATTGAAAAACGATTTGCTGCAGATGCAGATAAGAATAAATAAGATAAAGGAAGACGGTGACAAGACTGTAAAAGAAAAGACAGAGGCTTTAAAGACCATTATCGGTGAAAAACAGGCTGCCATAACAGAACTAAGCGGCAAACTTTCGGTAAGTAAGGACGAACTGAAAGACTATTTGTCACGTTTCGAGGAAATAGAGCATGGACTGCATTATCTTTACAGCGTGATGCGCAATGAGAATATTTCTCAACTTAACAAGAGCGAACGCGAATCGCTTATAGAGTGCTATAGGGTTATAGACATGACTTTTGTTCATCGTATAGAGAAACTTGAAGGCAGCAAACTTACCATTCAGGAGAAACTATTTTGTGTGTTGCGCAATATGGGTAAGGATGAAAATATGATAAAGTATATGCTTGGTCTTTCGGACGAAGCATATCGTAAAACGCGGAGCAGGGCACTTAACAAGTTGCGAAATGATAAAGAAACTATTGATATAGCGGACAAAATCAAGTAATTTTGTCCGCTATTGTTTATGTAACTTGTTGATTCTCAGTGGAAATTATGTATTCGTTTTGTCCGTGGTGTTTGCCGGCATGTATTTTTTTGAATACTTTTGCGGCAGTTTCTAGTATTAATATAATAAATAAAATGAAAAAGATTTTATTGTTAGTTTTGTGCGTTGCAGCTCTGCATGTCAACGCTCAGGGATTAAAGTTCGGCGTGCATGCCGGCACAGATTTGCTGTGGTATTCGGCTAAGAACAATCCTCCGTTTGATGAGTCAAAGATTAAGGCCGGGTTTGTTGTTGGCGGTGATGTTGCCTATACATTTAACAATAACGTTGCTTTGGCATCGGGGATAAGCCTGCTTGTATCTAACGGACAGTTCAGCGCATTGACGGAATACTATCCGGTAGAGATGAAGTTCAGCGAGGTTAACGTGAAGACAATGTCGCTCGAGATACCTCTGAAAGTTGGCTATGCCTTCAGGTTGGGCAGTGGCATATCGCTTACTCCTATGGTTGGGGTTTATGGGCGTTATGGTGTCGACTCGTTTAAAGGCGACGTCGTATCATGCATTGGCGGAACGTCCGGGGCTAATACCTTGACAGAGAGCTGGAAGCCATACAACGGATATACCAGCAGCCGGATTGACACATATACGATATCACCTATGAAGAGATGGGATTTTGGCTGCAGTGCAGAACTTAAGCTGGCCGTGAAAGACCATTATGTGATTTCGGCCGGATATATGCGTGGGCTGATTAATCAGGACGACTATTATAAAATCAACAACAACAGTCTGCGTATTACTCTTGGATATGTATTCTGACACGACAAAACGCAAAAACATATTCATCTCTGACATGATTAGGGAAATGTAAGATAATTGCAGTGACGGGCAAATGTCTTATGGCAATTTCTTAAAGCGACAGGAACTTACCGACATGGGGCTGTATGGTAACGGCCGGGTATGTGTCGGATAGTTCTTGTCGTGCGTTGTTGTGGCGGTATGTGTTAATTAATGATAGTTATTCAATGCAACTTAAAGTTGTCATTGTTGATGGTGTGAATTGCCATATATAAAACTTCACCGATATAAAATCAACAATAACAGTCTGTGCTTTACTCTTGGATATATATTCTGACATGACAGAAAGCATAGCGATATATTCAAGACAGACAGAATATAAAAATATGTATAATAAATTTATGTGATTAGAATTATCCGGATAATTAAGTTACTGATGCGGCAAAAACTTATCGCTCATGGGGCATAATTGAAGCAAAAAGACCTATGGCGGTAAGTTTTTGTCGCATTTGTTTTATGTCTGTATAAATGAATATTCAGGTATGTTATGCCGCTTTTGTTATGTCCTCTTCTTTTGGCTGCGTGATAATCTGTTTTATCTTAAATCCCGTGAACGCAACGAAGATAGACATCAGCGGACTGAGTATGTTAAAGAAGCAATAGGGCAGGTAGGTCAGAGTGCCTACTCCAAGCACGGTGGCCTGAGTCATTCCGCACGAGTTCCATGGTATGAGCACGGAGGTTACAGTAACCGAGTCCTCAACAGTACGGCTAAGCAGCCTGCTCTCCAGCTTGCGGCTTTGGTAAAGGTCTTTAAACAGGTTGCCTGTAAGAATGATAGACAGATATTGGTCGGCAGTGCAGGCGTTGAAAAAGAGTCCTGCGCCCACAGTAGAGCACACTGCACTTTTGGGCTTGTGAACAAACTTCACAAAAAGATTTGTTATGCTGCTTATCATGTTACTGGCCGACATAACACCTCCGAAACACATGGCACATATAATGAGCCATATTGTGTCCATCATGCCGCGCATTCCTCTTGTAGCCACAAGAGCGTCTATTTCGGCATGGCCTGTTGAGAGTGATGTGCTTCCGAAGACCGACATCATCATTGCCTTGAATCCTGTGGCGAAGTCGAGCACGTCTCCGCCTACAATCTGCAACAGAATTTGTGGCTGGAAGATTAATATGCATATTCCTGCCACTACCGACGAAATGAAAAGTGTGATGATGGTCGGCAGCTTGGCAAGGATAAGGCATCCGGTGACAATTGGCACAAGCATCAGCCATGGCGAAAGATTGAATGTCTGAGCCAGAGTGTCGGCAAAAAGGGCACTCTGCTCATTGCCGGTATGGCTCATTGTCAGTCCGGCAACTGTAAATATGCCGAGGGTTATGACCATAGACGGAACTGTGGTTATCAGCATATATCGTATGTGGGTGAACAGCTTTGTGCCTGTGGTAGACGAAGCCAGCACCGTAGTGTCTGACAGTGGCGAAATCTTGTCGCCGAAGTAGGCTCCCGATATTATTGCGCCTGCAATCCATCCTTCGTCGAATCCTTGTGCCTTGCCTATGCCCAGCAGCGCCATGCCTATTGTGGCTATGGTGGTCCATGAACTGCCCGTGATGACAGACACTATGGCGCAAATAATGCAGCACGATGCAAGAAAAAACTGCGGTGTGAGAATTTGCAGTCCGTAGTATATCAGAGTGGGCACAACTCCGCTCAGCATCCATGTTCCGGATATGGCGCCAATGAGCAGCAGTATAATAATGGCAGGAGTAACCTTTTTTATGTTCTTGGCCATTCCTTCCTCGAGCACGCTCCATTTATAGTTGTATTTTATCATGGCTATGCCTACGCATACGGCCGACGCGATGAGCAGTGACACCTGACTTCCGCCTAACAGTGCGTCGCCTCCGAAGGTTGGGATTACCATTGCCAGCAGGGCTACGAGCACTGCTAGCGGTGTGATTGCAATAGCAGGATTTGGTATTCTTGTTTTCTTGTTCATAATGTACCTATTGAAGTTTTTGGCTGCAAAAGTAATAATTCTGTTGCTATAAGTCTGAAAAATGCATATATTTTTCAATAAATCTGTATATTTTATAGAATTTAAGAATAAATATACAGAATTGTTGCATAAAAGTGCATAAATAAGTATTTTACAGACATCTCGTCTCATATTTATTTACAGGGGATAAAATACGTGTAAGCAGTTTCTCGCAGTTTATGTTTCATGGTATGTCGGCATGTGGCACTTTGTTGATAGCAGAATGTATGTAGCGATTTAATTAAAAGTTTGACATACCTTGCTGAATGAATTTTATCGTTAATATAAATGTATCTGTCTACCAAATTGAGCCCTGGAAGAATATTATATATAAAGGTTAAATAATCTTAAGCGATAATTCCTATCGTATTATGCAATTTTTGTAATATGTGATTGTGTCTGTAAGTCTAACTGTCTGATTATCAGGCGTGTTACAATATGCCGCAAACGGGATTGCAAAACACATCGTTTTAGCAGGTAAAACACATCGTTTTATAGTGTGAAAGACGGCATTTTAGACAGCCTTTTTCAGTGGGTTTTCGGGCAGAACTAATAGTACTGTGCTTTATTTACATTTATTAAGTGTCTAAAAGTTAAAGTATTTAAAATAGAAAGCCTGTATTTGTTGCTAATGCTAAAAAGTAGTATATTTGTTGAGTGTTAGCCAAACAATAAATAAAAATATCATGAAATACAAAATTCTTTTGGCTTCTTTGTTGTCTGCCGTATTGCCTTTGTCTGCTCAGACATATCAGGTTACTGTGTCAGAAACTGATGAACCTATGATGAAAGGTAAGTTTGAACCTACATGGCAGTCGCTTGAACAATATCAGGTGCCAGAGTGGTTCCGCAACGTAAAGTTCGGTATATGGGCACATTGGGGACCGCAATGTGTTGAGGGTACGGGCGACTGGATGGCACGTTCGCTATATATAGAAGGTACGCGCGAATATAAATATCATGTAGAGCACTACGGACACCCGTCAGAAGTTGGCTTTAAGGACATAATACCTTTGTGGAAAGCCGAAAAATGGGACCCGGAAAAGCTGGTGGCTTTTTACAAGAAGATTGGTGCACAATATTTCTTTGCATTAGGCAATCACCACGATAATATGGATCTTTGGGACAGCAAGTATCAGCCGTGGAACTCAGTCAACATGGGCCCTAAGCGTGATATCCTGGCGGAGTGGGCTAAGGCTGCGCGCAAAAACGGACTGTATTTCGGTGTCAGTCTGCATGCCGACCATGCGTGGATATGGTATGAGCCGTCGCAGCGCCATGATACTATCGGACCTAAAAAAGGTATTCCTTATGACGGAAAACTGACAAAAGCCGACGGCAAGGGAAAATGGTGGGAAGGATACGACCCGCAGGACCTTTATGCACAGAATCATCCGCTGAGCAAAGACAGCTGGAACAACAATTCAATACATGGGCAGTGGGCATGGGGCAACGGTGCCAATCTGCCTTCCAGGGAATTTTGCACAAACTTCTATAACCGCACGCTCGACGTGATTAACCGGTATAATCCCGATCTTCTGTATTTTGATGTGACGGGAGTTCCGTTCTATCCGTTTTGTGATGCCGGACTGAAGATTGCTGCCCATTTTTATAATCACAGCATGGCCACACACAAAGGCAAACTTGAGGCCGTGATGTTCGGAAAGATACTTAACGAGCAGCAGAAGCGTGCCCTTGTGTGGGACGTTGAACGCGGCGCACCAAACGAAATCATTGAGCGTCCTTGGCAGTCGTGTTCATGTATAGGCGGTTGGCATTATAATACAAGTATTTACGAGAATAACGGATATAAATCGGCAGCCAATGTGGTGAAACTGCTGGTTGACATCGTAAGCAAGAACGGTAATCTGTTGTTAAGCGTGCCGCTGAGAGCCGACGGAACGTTTGACGAGAAAGAAGAAAAGATACTCAATGAGTTTGGCGACTGGATGGCCATAAACAAAGAGGCCATATACGACACACGCCCGTGGGTGGTGTTTGGCGAAGGGCCAATAGCCGACTCTGACATACCGCTTAACGCGCAGGGATTTAACGAAGGCTCTTATGGCAATGCCGGAGCTGACGAGATAAGATTCACTACAAAGGGCAATACGCTTTATGCCATAGCCCTGGCGTGGCCTGCTGACGGCAGGGTTGTAGTTAAGTCGCTTGCCAAAGGCGGCAAGACTGCTCCATGCGGTGATATTAAAAAGGTGGAACTGCTTGGCCACGGCAAAGTGAAGTTTGAGGTTACCGACAGCGGACTCGAAGTGATGCTGCCCGAAAAATTTAATGACATTGCGCCTGTGCTGAAGATAAGATAAGTAGTGAAGCATGTTGTAAAATCCACAATATCATGGCTTTTATGTCTTTTGTCATGTGGCAGACAGCTTCAGATGGAGAACGAAATGTTTTCTATGGTTAAAGAATGTAAATAAAAATAGCCGCAATTTGTACGTGCGGCAGAAATTAATTACCTTTGCAAAAATATAATATAAATGCTGAAAAGCGTGAAAATAAAAGAAGTGGTTGACGCCCTTGAACGTTTCGCGCCTCTGCCTCTGCAGGAGAGCTTCGATAATGCCGGCTTGCAGACAGGACTGACAGAGGCGGAAGTATCAGGGGCTTTATTGTGCCTTGACGTTACTGAAAAGGTGGTTGACGAGGCGGTGGCTTTGGGATGTAATCTCATAGTCAGCCATCATCCGTTGATTTTCCATGCGCTTAAGCGCATCACTTATGCTGACGATGTGCAGCGTGCTGTGGCCAAGGCCTTGAAGAATGACATTACAATAGTTTCGATGCACACCAACATAGACAATGCTCCAGGTGGTGTCAATTTTAAGATGGCTGAGAAGATGGAGCTTGAGGGCTGCCGTTTCTTCGCTGAAAAGACAGTTGACGGCATTCAGTGTGGCAGCGGAGTTATTGGAGATTTGCCTGAGGCACTTGCAGCCGATGACTTTGTCATCATGCTGAAGCGTACGTTCGATGTAGAGTGTGTGCAGTGCAATCAGCTGTTGCGCCGTCCGATAAAGACAGTGGCTCTTTGCGGTGGCGCAGGTTCTTTTCTTCTGCCTGACGCTATTGCCAGTGGCGCCGACGCCTTTGTTACCGGCGAGATGCACTATCATGAGTATTTCGGGCATGAGCAGGAAATACAGATAGCCGTTATCGGCCATTATCAGAGTGAGCAGTATACTAATGAAATTTTTAAATCAATAATCGAGGAGAAGTGTCCGGGAGTTGTGGCTTATCTCACAAAGACCAACACTAATCCTATAATTTATTTATAATAATATGGCTAAAAAGGATCCAACAGATTTGTCTGTAGAAGAGAAACTGAAAACTCTCTACCAGTTGCAAACCACATTGTCGGCTATCGATGAAAAGAGAGCGCTCAGAGGTGAGTTGCCTCTTGAAGTGCAGGACCTCGAGGACGAAATAGCAGGTCTTACGACACGTATAGAGAAAATAAAGAACGACATCACGGAATTCCAGAACGCCGTGGTTCAGAAAAAGGCTGAAATTAACGAGGCCCAGGCCAGTGTTGAGCGTTATAAAAAACAGCTCGATGACGTTAAGAACAACCGTGAGTATGACACTCTGAGCAAGGAAATTGAGTTCCAGTCGCTCGAAATTGAGCTCTGTAACAAGAAAATCAGAGAGGCTAACGTAAAAATAGAGGAGAAAAACAAAGATCTTCAAAACAACGAGGAACTTATAAAAGACCGTCGTGTGGCTCTCGAGGAGAAGAAAAACGAGCTCGATGAGATTATGGACGAGACAAGAGCCGAGGAAGAAAAACTTAAGGAGAAAGCCAAGGAACTTGAACTGAAGATTGAGCCGCGTCTGCTTGCCAGCTTTAAGCGCATACGTAAAAATGCCCGCAACGGACTGGGTATTGTTTATGTGCAGCGTGATGCCTGCGGCGGATGTTTCAATAAAATACCACCACAGCGTCAGCTTGACATCAAGATGCATAAGAAAATCATCGTTTGCGAGTATTGCGGACGAATCATGATAGATCCGGAACTGGCAGGCGTTAAAACCGAAAAACCGGTTGAGGAGAAGCCTAAGCGTAAGCGCGTAATACGCAAACGCACGGTTAAGAAAGAGGATGATGACGATTTTGTACCTGAAGAAAGATTGTCTTAATTCATAATTTATATGGTTACACGACGTTGACGCCCGTTTAATTTTTATAGTGGGCGTCTGTCGTCGTGTTCTAATGACAGATTGAAAGCAATAATAATCAAAATAACTTTACGACCATGAATCAAAAACCTAAGCAAAATTACACATTTGCGTTGATTGTCGTATTCATAGTGTGCTTCCTTATCGGATTTATCACGACAATGAATAACTCAATGATCGCATTCTGCTCTGAAGCATTCAGCCTCTCTGCACAACAAGGACAGTATGTTAACACGGCCTTTTATGGCGCATATCTGCTGTCAATACCATTTGCCTTTCTGATGAGTAAGATAGGTTATAAAAACACCCTTATTCTCGGTCTTGCAGTGTCAGGAATCGGCTTTGTTATTAATTCTGTCGGCATCAATTCTGCCATTGCGGCAGGAGCCAATGTCTATGCTATTTTCCTGGCGTCAATGTGTCTGGTGGCAATGGGTGTTGTGATGCTTCAGAATGTGTCTAACCCTTATGTCATGGTGCTTGGCTCGCCTGAGAAAGGTGCGTTCCGCATGACTCTTAGCCAGGCACTTAACAGTGTTGCAACCACGGTAGCTCCTCTGTTTATCACTTATGTGATAATCAACGGCAAGGCTCCGGCACCTGAGTATGTTCCAGGCCCGTTCCTCGGACTTGGTATTTTCACAATCATTATTTGTCTTATCCTTGTATTTCTGAAATTGCCTAAGATAGACGAAGGCGCCCAGGCTGAGGCTGCCGGAGAGCATCACGAGTATAAGGACAGCGTGTTCAAGTATCCTCATGTATGGCTTGGCGCACTTGGCATCTTTATGTATATGGGTGTTGAGATTGGTGTTCCGTCAATGTTGCCTTACCGTTTCCAGATGCTTTATCCTGACATGGATTCTGCTGATCTTGCAGCCTTGGCAACACAGTATCTTGCATTCTATTGGGGAGGCATGATGGTCGGACGTTTTGTCGGAGCAGGTATCCTCACTAAATTCCAGCCGCGCCGACTGCTTACTGCATGCGTATGTCTTGGCGTTTTGTGCATAGCCCTTTCGCTTTTACTTGTAGACAGCATGGTAGGCATTTGGTGTATGCTTGCAGCCGGACTGTTCCACTCTGTAATGTGGCCGCTTATCTTCAACCTCGGTCTTCAGGCCCTTGGTCCTCACACCAAGGCTGCAACAGGTATCATCAACACTGGTGTTATCGGTGCTGCAGTTCTTATGCCTGTTATGGGTTCTGTTGTTGATGCAACCGGTGTTGTTGTTGCAATGTGCATTATGTTTGTTTATTATGCATATATTGTATGGTTCTGCAACTTCGGCAGTAAAATTGGCATTGACGTAAAATAATATTATACATATTATTATATATCTGAGTCCTCTTTCATCTTTGGTTTTGTTGTAAGTCCAAGATGAAAGAGGATTTTCTTTTTTATTATTTTTTATATTGTGAAAAATAAAATCGCACAAAAGTTTGGCGGTAATATTATAATGTCTTATCTTTGCAATGTACTAAAAAGGTGGTGCTGCGGCATTGATAGAGTTGCTTGCGGCTGAGAAGATACACATTGTACCGGTACGGGTAATGCCGAGGTCGGGATTTTTTGGTGACATCGTTTCTTCAAACGTATTTGAGTATTTCGTGCGTTCCGTCTTTTTATTTGTACATATTGTCATAAGTAAAAAGGCAGAAAAATGAAGAGTTACATTTCAGCATTGAGCATTGCCGGGTCTGATCCGTCGGGAGGTGCAGGCATTCAGGCCGATTTAAAGACATTTTCGGCGCTTGGTGTCTATGGCGCTGCTGCCATTACGGCCGTAACGGTGCAGAACACTATGGGCGTGAAGTATGTGCATGCACTGCCTCCGCAGGTGGTACACGACCAGATTGTGGCTGTTATGGAAGACATTCATCCTGATGCTGTTAAGATTGGTATGGTGAATGATGCCTCCACCCTTGATGCCATAATAAGTGCATTGACAGAGTTTCGTCCGCGTTTTCTTGTTGTTGATCCTGTCATGGTTTCAAGTAGCGGAAAAATGCTCATGAGTTCAGATGCCCTTATTTTGCTTAAAGAGAGATTGCTGCCCATGACAGATTTGCTTACTCCGAATATTCCTGAAGCATCAGTGTTGTCAGAAGAACCGTCTGATGAGCGTTTCTGTGTTGACTCTGCGGCACGCGCAATTCTTGCTTATGGCACAGCCGTACTGATAAAGGGTGGTCATGCTTCAGGTAAGGCAAAGACGGATATGCTTTATTGCGGTTTTGGAGACAATATTTCAATTAATGAATTTTCAGCACCTTCGGTTAATAGCCGTAATACTCATGGCACGGGGTGTACACTTTCATCGGCCATAGCGTCTTTTGTCGCCTGCGGCAACGACTTGATTACTGCGGTTGGTGAGGCTAAAAGGTATCTCACATCGGCACTTGTTGCCGGGGCGGACATCGTGGTTGGTAGTGGAACGGGCCCTTTGAACCACTTTTTCAAACCTAAACCCGCAATTATTATTGATAAAGAATAATGACAAAAAGATATGAACAGACTTCAGTTTATCACACATTTCACTGACAAATATACTTATGTCGACTCTGCCCGTATTGCTCTTGAGGGCGGTTGCCGCTGGATACAGCTGCGTATGAAGGATGCAACTGAGTCAGAATTGGAGAACGCTGCATTGCAGGTGAAGAGTCTTTGTGCCGAATATGGTGCAAAGTTCATAATAGACGACAATGTCATGATGACAAAGCATGTAGGTGCAGACGGAGTTCATCTTGGCAAAAACGATATGCCTGTTGATGAGGCAAGAAAGATTCTCGGCTCTAATTATATAATAGGTGGAACGGCTAATACATTTGATGATATATGCCGTCTTTATGCCCAAGGTGCAGATTATATAGGTTGCGGTCCGTTCCGTTTTACCACTACAAAGAAGAATCTTGCAGCCATACTCGGCCTTGACGGATATGCCCGTCTGTTAAAACAGATGGATGAAAGGGGCATAAAGCTTCCGTTGATAGCTATCGGCGGCATAGAATATGATGATATTCCTGCACTTTTCAGAACTGGAGTCTCGGGCATTGCTCTTAGTGGAAGTGTACTGAGGGCAGCCGAGCCTGTGAGTGAGATGCGGCGTATTGTCGATTTGATAAAGAAAAAGGAACAAACCTTATAATATATTTATGGAAAATAATGTAAGAATAACTTATCCGGGTTCAGAGAAAGTTTATCTGAAAGGTGAACTTTATCCCGAGATTCGTGTGGGAATGCGTGTTGTAAAACAGACACCCACTGTTACGGTTGAAGGTGACAAACGCACGGAGCGCCCTAATCCTCCGGTGTATGTTTATGATACTTCTGGTCCTTACAGCGACCCGAATATTGTGACAGATGTACGCAAAGGTCTGCCAAGATTGCGCGAGCCGTGGATATTGAAACGTGGCGGAGTGGAGCGTCTGAAGGAAATTTCTTCTGAATACGGACGCATGAGACGTGATGACCATTCGCTTGATTCTCTCCGTTTTGAGCATATAACATTGCCTCTTAGAGCAAAGGACGGCTGTCAGGTAAGTCAGCTGTACTATGCAAAGCAGGGCAAAATAACTCCAGAGATGGAGTATGTTGCCATACGTGAGAACATGAACTGCAAGGAACTTGGCATTGATACGCACATCACTCCTGAGTTTGTGCGCAGCGAGATAGTCGCAGGACGTGCCGTAATTCCGGCTAATATTAACCATCCTGAGGCTGAGCCTATGATTATAGGCCGTAATTTCCTTGTGAAGATAAACACAAACATTGGCAATTCAGCCACCACTTCGAGCATAGATGAGGAGGTGGAGAAAGCTGTATGGAGCTGTAAATGGGGTGGTGACACACTTATGGACCTGTCTACAGGCGCAAATATCCATGAAACAAGAGAGTGGATTGTCCGCAACTGTCCTGTCCCTGTGGGCACTGTGCCTATGTATCAGGCAATGGAGAAAGTGAAAGGTCATGCCGAAGATCTTACTTGGGAACTGTTCCGCGACACGCTTATCGAGCAGTGCGAACAGGGCGTTGACTATTTTACCATTCATTGTGGAATACGTCTTCAGAACATTCATCTTGCAGACAACCGCATGACAGGTATGGTTAGCCGTGGAGGTAGTATCATTTCTAAGTGGTGTCAGATGCATCAGAAAGAGAGTTTTCTCTATGAGCATTTTGATGATATCTGCGATATCCTCGCCAAATATGACGTAGCCGTTTCGCTTGGCGACGGTTTGCGACCAGGCAGTGTATATGATGCCAACGACCGTGCTCAGTTTGCCGAGCTTGACACGATGGGTGAGCTTGTTGAACGTGCGTGGGCGAAGAATGTTCAGGCATTTATCGAAGGTCCTGGCCATGTGCCAATGGATAAGATTCCGGAGAATATGCAGCGTCAGATAGAGAAGTGCCACAATGCTCCGTTCTATACGCTTGGTCCGTTGGTTACTGATATTGCGCCCGGTTACGACCATATAACAAGTGCAATAGGTGCGGCTCAGATAGGATGGCTAGGCACTGCGATGTTGTGTTATGTAACGCCGAAAGAACATCTTGCCTTGCCTGATTGCGATGATGTACGTGTCGGTGTGGTAACATATAAGCTGGCTGCCCATGCTGCCGATTTGGCAAAGCATCATCCTGGTGCAATGGTACGCGACAATGCATTGAGCAAGGCCCGTTATGAGTTCCGTTGGAAAGACCAGTTCAACCTGAGCCTTGATCCAGAGCGCGCACTTGAATATTATAAGACGGCAAATCATGTCGGCGGAAAATATTGTACTATGTGCGGACCTAATTTCTGCGCAATGCGTATAAGCCAAACTATTAAAGAAGGCGAGTGTGATGTTTAGAGTTTATGTAGCTTTAACGTTTAGGCATAATTTAATTATAAGGCAGAATTATTGCCGGTTTATATCTTGAAGGACATATTTATTTATGTCCTCAAGCATAATGCATAATGTGTAGCTAAAACTTTAAGTCATTGAAAATAAATAATTTACCATATAAATAACAAAAATAAAAAATGATAGAAAAAAAAGTATCTCAGGGTATTATCAGTACCTATTTCCAAAAGTTAGAACGTAATCTTGATCTTGATGTAGCCATCGTTGGTGGAGGTCCTTCAGGCATTGTTGCCGCATATTATCTGGCTAAGGCCGGACTAAAGGTTGCCCAGTTTGACCGCAAACTGTCTCCCGGCGGCGGAATGTGGGGCGGTGCTATGATGTTCAATCAGATTGTGGTTCAGAAAGAAGCAATCGACATCGTTAAAGACTTTGACATCAACTTTGAGAGCTATGACGACGATTTGTTCGTTATGGATTCTGTTGAGAGCACTTCTGCGCTTTTGTATAAGGCTGTTCATGCCGGTGCAACAATATTCAACTGCTATTCTGTTGAGGATGTTGTATTTAAAGACAACATTGTGAGTGGTGTTGTTGTCAACTGGACTCCTGTTCTACGCGAGGGAATGCATGTCGACCCGATTAATATTATGGCAAAATGCGTCATTGACGGAACTGGTCATGACAGCGAGATGTGCAAGACTGTAGCACGTAAGAATGGTATTCGCCTTGCAACTGATACAGGTGATGTTATAGGCGAGCGTTCTCTTGATGTTGTGGCAGGTGAGAATGAGGTAGTTAATGGTACAAAGGAGATTTATCCCGGACTGTACGTCTGTGGTATGGCAGCGTCTGCCGTAAGCGGAACTCCGCGTATGGGACCTATCTTCGGCGGTATGCTTATGTCTGGCAAGAAGGTTGCCGAGCTGATAATCAATAAACTTAAGTAATAAAAAGGAGTTATGAAGTTATGGATTTCATTTCCAATCTTCATAACTCCTTAATATATAATAAGGTGTAACGGCGTTTTGAGAATTTCGCCTTGACGTGTTATCTTGGATATATTGTTTTCTTGTTTTCTGTTTATTGTATATTTTTTATTTTTCATATCTTATTTATCACTTAAACAATGCTTTGGATTGTAGTTACTTCGCCAACTTTTTTTTCAGATGAAGCCATGTTTCTTCATCGCTTATTGGCTAATGGTGTTGACATAATACATCTGAGAAAACCCGGTGCTTTAGAGAGCGATTGCGAACATCTCCTAAAGGAAATGTCGGCCGAAGACCGCTCGCATATTGTTATTCACGACTTTTTTGAGTTGGCAGAGCCTTATGGACTGCGTGGAATACATCTTAACGCCCGTCGAAACACTGTGCCAGATGGCTATAAGGGTCATGTCAGCCGCTCATGTCATTCTTTGGAAGAAGTAAGACAATATAAGGATATATGCAATTATGTTTTTCTGAGTCCTATCTTTGACAGCGTGTCAAAGCAGGGCTATGCTTCCGCTTTTACTGATTCTGTATTGAGACAGGCGTCAGAACATGGTATAATAGACAATAAGGTCGTGGCATTGGGTGGCGTTACTCCAGATAAAATAAGCTATTTGAAATCACTAAACTTTGGAGGAGCTGCAATGTTAGGATGTATTAATAATATGTCAAAACTCGATGAAATTGAACTTTGTGTACGTTTGGCTGACATAAGAACGTCTTTTAGTAAACGTTGATTTTTTATTTTGGCAAAATACGTCGCCTGATATAATTTAGTATTTTGCTGTAGAAGGTTTCAGGCAATAATTTAATTATATCTTTAATGTGTGTTTATAATAGTCTGCTTATGAAATTTTGTTTGAAAGCAGACTTTTATTGTGCCGCAATTTAATTAACTTCAAATTAACATTGTTTTTATAAGTTTTTAATAAAAATACGCTACGCGTACATTAAATAATGACATTTTTTGTGTATTAGATTCGTAATTTTTTTGCTTTAATCTCGTAGTTTCGTTGTAAATAATATGAAATAACATACTGATAATTTTGCAAGTGAAAAATTTAATCAAGTTTCATTAAAACAAAATTAGTTATGAAAATTTCTAACACAATCAAGTCTGGCGTAGTTGTCGCATTCCTTTCAGCTGGAATGTTGTCAGCATCAGCTCAGGAAATCAATTTGAATCAGGACAACTACACAGTTCCGTCATGGACACGTCTGACACGCCTTATGGCAGAAATGCAGTCGGCAAGTCAGCCTTACAGTATCAATATGACTCTTAACGGAGATCCTACCACACGTATGGCCTTTGCGTGGTTTACCAACAATTCTGTAAAGACAGGTAAAGTACAGATTGTTATGAAGGCAGACGCAACTGTAGAGGACTTTAATAATCCGAATATCACAATAGATGCTGTTTCTGCAGACGTAAAAGACCTTAATTATGTTACAAGCCAAAACGGCGTAGAAGGTATTGAAGCTAATACAAAACGTTCATACACAAGTCATAAGGCTTTGGCAACAGACCTGAAACCCGGCACAACTTATTCATTCCGTGTTGGTAATGAGCAGGGATGGAGCGAGATTGGACACTTCACAACTGCTTCTGAGTCATACGACAAGAAAGAGGGATTCTCATTTATTTATATGACAGATACCCAGGCTCAGAACGACGAGATGTTTGAAGTTTCTCAGAAAACAGCTCATGCAGCGCAAGAGATGGTTCCGGATGCTAAGTTCGTTTTGGTTAACGGTGACTTGGTTGAAACTTCAGGATCAAACAACTCTGAATGGGAATATGAGCAGTGGTTCAGCACAATGCAGGATATCTGGATGAACTATCCGCTTGTTGTTGCTCAGGGTAACCACGATACAAGCTCTAACAGCAATTTCTCATGGCATTTTAATACGGACAATACGTTTAACACAACTTCAGCCGTACCAACGACAATGGAAGGAACTGTTTATTCGTTTGTTCAGGGCGATGCCTTGTTCATGGTGATAAATTATGAAGATTATAAGAAAGAAGGCTACTTTGACGCTCTTGCCGACTGGATGAGAAAGCAAGTTGAGGAGCATAAAGACGTTAAATGGCGTATTGCCACATTCCATAAGAACATGTTCACTGGTAGCCAGTCGCATCAGAGCGACAGCGACGGTCGTATTGTACGTGAAAACATGTTGCCGGTATTCAACGAACTTCATATAGACGTTGCATTGCAGGGGCACGACCATATCTATGAAGTTATCGGCCCGGTTAACAACCTGACAAAGACTCTTGTTGACGGTGCTGTAGAAGAGGTTGAGACAGTTGTTCCTGGCGGAGTGCGTGAGAATATGACCGGAAAGCAGGGTGGAGTGTTCAATGTAAACGAAGGAACTCTGTACTTCCTTAACAATTCTGCCGGCAAGAAAAAGTATGAGCCACGTGATGAGCAGGCTATGATTGATGCTTATGCTGACCATGGAGTATACAATTATTGGGGACTCTTCTCTGGTAAGTTCGGTCAGACTGGTGAGCCTACATTCAGCGACGTTACGGTTACTGCAGATACAATATTTGTAAGCACATACACCGTAAATGACGGAGGTACCGCAACACTGTTCGATTCATTCAAGATTATCAAGGAAGACAAAAGCACAACAAATGTTTCTAAGGCTGAAACATCTCCAGTAAGAATATATAACGACTCAGACAACAAGCAGATTGTTATTAAAGGTGTTGAGCCTGAGAGCGTTGAGGTTTATTCTTCTAACGGTTCACTGGCCGGACGCTATACAGGAACAACAATTGCTACAAATGCGATGGGTAGCGGTTTGTATATTGTAAAAGCCATAAAAGGCAATAAAAGTTACTATGGAAAGGTGATAGTTGAATAAACTTCAGCCGTTTATTATAAATAATGGTCTTTCTGAACGTCTGCCGATAAATCACGGCAGACGTTTTTTTGTTTTATATAGTTTTAACGGTATTTATTAAAAAACGTAAATATAAGATTACTCGTGCAACGTTTTTTATGGTTTGTCCGTCTTAAAAGTGAATAAATCAGAAGCATGGTTGCCTTAAAATGGTAAGAAATGCTGTTTGAGGTTAAAGATTTTCAGTAAAAAGCATAACAGATGACAAAGAAAAGTATTGAAATAAAGAGGATAATACTACTCCCGGCAATGTTAATGACACTTACAGTGGCTGGACAGAATGTCAGCGGACAAGTTGTAGACGCACGAGGTGAGGGCATTCCATATATTAATGTGGTGGCGTTGTCGTTGCCTGATTCGGCCTATATCACTGGCATTATGACCGACAGCGTAGGCCGTTTTGGCTTTGATGTTCCGCCGGAAGGTCGCCTGCTGCGAGTTTCGGGTGTGGGATATAAGACCGTTTATGCTGACAGAACAGAAAATGAAGGTCGTATCTTTTTGCAGGAAGATACAAGGATGCTTGGTGAGGTTGTAGTCAGAAGCCGTATGCCGAAGACTCGGCTTAAGGGCGATGCCATGGTGACAAACGTGGTGGGGACGGTGCTGGAGACGGCCGGAAGTATGGAAAACTTGCTCGACCGTATACCAAACGTGTCGGCCAATAGCGATAAAATCGAGGTGTTCGGACGCGGAGAACCCGAAATTTATATAAACGGACGCAAGATGCTTGACAAAGTGGAGCTTGAGCGCTTGAGCTCAGATAACATAAAGTCTGTTGAAGTAGTAACAAATCCCGGTGCCCGCTATGGCGCAAGTGTCAAGTCGGTTATACGCATAACCACCAAGAAGGCTGTTGGCGAGGGCTTTGGTTTTGACAACAGACTGTTTGGTGAACTTAATGACCGGAACTACGTTTCGGGGCAGGAGCGCATTAACATGAACTGGCGCAGCGGAGGTCTTGACATTGGCGGAACTTTCAACATATCAAGAACCAATACCCCGGACCCGAAACAGATGGAGCAAATAACGTATCTTGACAAGACATGGCGACAGCCAAGCTCGATAGACCAAGTGTATAAGGACAGAAATCTCTATGGACGGCTGGCGCTGAGCTATATGTTCAACGAAAACCATTCGTTGGGAGCAAGCCTCAGCTGGTACCGTTTGCCGTGGAACAACGCTTCAGGATATATGAAATCGAGTGTTGTTAAGGACGATTTGCTTACAGAAGAACTCTTAAGCTCTTACGTAGCTTCAGGACAAACTACGACGCTGCAAGGAAATTTATATTATGTCGGAAAAATCGGTAGACTGGGTATAGATTTTAATACAGACTGGTATTGGAACAAGATGGGCAATGTTATGACCACTGTTGAGGAGTATAAGGAAGCAGAACAAGAACCTATAAATCAGCAAGTTATTACATCGTCAGACAGCCGCAACAATCTTGTGGCATCAAAGCTGGTGCTGACTTACCCGTTGTTAGGCGGAACTCTGTCTTTTGGCGGAGAGTATTCTTATTCGGAGCGCAAAACTCTTTATAGCGTGCTTCCTACAGATCTTCTTGAAGACGACAAGAGCCGTATAGAAGAAGGTATGGCATCGGCCTTTGTTGAATATGTCCGCCATTTTGGACCATTGAGCATGCAGGCCGGATTGAGATATGAGAATGTGGATTTTGATTATTATGACAACGGAGTATATATAGGTGAGCAGAGCCGTGTGTTTAACAATGTTTTTCCGTCACTGTCGCTTTCGGGCACTTTTGGTGATTTTAGCGTTCAGCTTGGCTATGCTTCAGACATCTACCGTCCGTCATATAGTCAGCTTCGCAGTAACATAACCTATGACAACCGCTACACTTATGAGGGCGGTAATCCGTTTTTGCTGCCGTCTAGGTCTAACAACGTTAATTTGTCGCTTACATATAAATGGATAATGTTCAATGCAGGATGGTCGTACGTTATCGATCCTATATTACAAAACAGCGAACCATACGGTGACGACCCGTCTGTGGTGCTTTTCAGACCTGTAAACGGTGAGTCATACGACAAAATGTACGCCTCGTTAAATATAAGTCCGTCGTTTGGATTGTGGCATCCGTCGCTCATGCTCGGTGTGCAGAAACAGTGGTTTGCCATGCAGGTTCACGGGCATAATCCACTCAACAATCCCGTCGGAACATTCCGATTTGACAATACCTTAGACACTAAAATCTGCCGTATTTCGCTTAATATGCGCTATACGACATGCGGAGGCGACGAGAATATTTATATGATGAAGCCCTCGTTCAGGGCAGATTTGTCTTTATATAAGGCATTTATGCAAGACAGGCTTACGGTGCAGCTGCTTGTAAAAGACTTGTTCAAAACATCGCGCCAGCGCATGACATTGTTTTATGGTTCAATGCGCGAGACGTTTATGGGTACTCCTGCTCAGCGCAATATCAGTCTTACGGTGCGCTATAAATTTAATGTCGGCAAGAGTAAATATAAAGGCACCGGAGCAGGACAGAGTCAGAAGAGCCGTATGTAGCCGATAGTGTTGTATCGATTTTATGGCATGCCGCGTATGAATGTTATGCTGTTTTTATTGTCTTAATGCATTAATCAGCATCAGTTTTTATACGTGGCATGCCGTTTTTTTGTATATTTGCATAAATCTTTATATAAGATGACCTGCATCTCGGCATTAAATGGACTAATTTTAGACTTGCTGCTTGGATTTGCATTATAATCTTAAAATTAATACTAAGACGAAAAACATGGAAATAAGAAGTAAATTGGGCAACGAAAACATCATGCAGATGAGGAAAGTGGCATTTTTCTGTTCGAGAAAAGAGCCTGCCGGACTCCAAAATGCTGTTGACAGATGGATAGATAGCCTCAAATCAGACAAACTTTGTGTTATGTGCGGCGACCAGTCGTCAATGGAAAAACACGTGTTTTCATCGTTACTTGAAAGAAAAATTCCGGCAATATTGGTGCTGGCAGAAGCCATGCATGAGCAATGGAGCGAGCCTGTGAGCGCGGCTCTGGGCAGCGGATTATTGCTGATAATAACCCACTGCGGACCTGAGGTGCATGCGGTGTGTGCAAAGTCTGCTTTCGACCGTAATGCGCTCATGATGTTTCTAGCCAATGAAATTGTTGTTGGATATTGTTCTAAAGGCGGCAATCTGGAACGGGGACTCGCAGGATATAACAACGTGAAATATCTTGTGGGTAATCAAGATAGAGACACAAAAATGGCGGATTCATCGCCGTTACAAGGTGGACGCTCGTATGCAGGCCGCAATAATTTTGCAAAATCGCAGAATGTTGAGGGTAATGTTCAAGGCGGTCGTTCGATAAATGGGCGTAATTATTCGGCAAATAAGGGTTTTTCGTCAGGATTTAGTCAAGGCGGCAGAGCCGTGGCGGGACAAGCAATAAATAGCGGTGGACAGTGGAGCCGCAGGCTTGATTTGGGCTATAGCACAATATATTTCGATTTCAACGAGGCAGGAAGGGATGTTTATATCAAACTTACCCAAAGTACTAAATCTGCCGACGGAAAGTATGACCGCCATAAAATATTTATGGACCGCAGCGAATTCAGGGCGTTTTATGATACAATAGGCTATGTAACAAGGACCGTTGAGCGCAATGAAAAACTTGACAAAAACATTGTGGTAAGGTCGGCAAGCGGCGACATAAGTCTGAACATGGTTATGTCGGAAGGCATGAAAATGTGCATGATGACTCAAGAAAAAGAGTTGCAGACGATGGGGCACAGGCGCCAGACCATAGGATTTTGTGTTACTGAATTGTCTGCATTTTATGACGTCGTGATTGATGCAGCCCGCTATTGGCGTATAATTAGCTGACATTGTAGGCGAAAAACAATTAATGGAGCAGGCTTTGATGGCATTAAAAAGCATAATTCGTAAATAATAGATAATATTTATTCTAACTAGAAGATATATGGCTGAGGTCTTTAGATAGGGCTTCAGCCATTTTTCTTTTAGTTTTTGATGATGTCTATAATCTCTTATTTTTAATAAAAGCATTATGCTTTTCATGAGCATAAATTGTGATTAAAAGTATTGATGATTAATGTCGTAATTGATAGAGACTCGAAAAATTATAATATTTTAGGTCAAATTACTTAAGAATATACCTTTTGTCTATATTAAATTTGTTTATCTGTAAGCAAATTTATATAGTTTTGTTTCTAACTGTTAATGGCCTGTTTACGATGCGTAAATGGGCGCTTTTTGATGTGAAAGTGGGCGGTTTTCTAGTCGTAAACCGTAGACTTTTATGTGCTGTTCCTACGGCTTTGCTCATATTTGATAGATAGTGCCTGTGATTTGACATTCTGTGAATATGTTGCAAACTTAATTTATTTAGACAAATTTATTTTGTTTGGCGCGCAGTTTGCATTATATTTGCATGAAGAAAAATAAACAATAGAATAAAGTTTTTATAGCGCTTTTGTGACTTTATGTCAGACCTTAGGTTTTTCATTTACAGATTACATGGCGTATTTAGCTAAAACATAAGATTATGGCAGCAGGAAAATGGATAGGAGGCATATTGGGCTTTATGTCGGGCGGTGCGCTCGGTGCCCTGGCCGGCGTGGCTCTAGGAGCCTTGTTTGATTATGGTATGAAGGCCGTAAATAAGGACGGTGAGCCTGAAAACGGCTATGGCAGTACTTCTTCGGGGCGTCAGAGCTTTGGCAGTGGGTCACGAGAGCAGCGATATTATGAAGGACAACGCAACAGTTTTTTGTTTTCTCTGTTGGTTTTGGCATCATATATTATTAAGGCCGACGGCAAAGTGATGCACAGCGAGATGGAGTTTGTGCGAAATTTCTTGAGGACAAACTTCGGTGAAGTGGCCGTAGAGCAGGGCAACAGCATACTTTTGCGCCTTTTTGACGAGCAGAAACGTCTGAATGCCACTAATCCTTATGCATTCAGAAACATGATACGTCAGAGTTGTGAGCAGATAGCCATGAATCTTGATTATGCGCAGCGGCTGCAGCTTCTCAACTTTCTTGTGATGATTGCCAGGGCAGATGGCTCACTGCCGAATGAGGAGATTGTTGCGTTGAGAGAATGTGTGCAATATATGCGCATGGACATGGCCGATCTTGACTCTATGTTAAATCTTCAGAAAGATACGCTTGACGATGCTTATGCAGTGCTAGGAATATCGCCAGATGCAACAGACGATGAGGTGCGCAAGGCTTACCGCAATCTTGCATTGAAGCATCATCCAGACCGTGTGGCTGCCCTTGGTGAGGATATAAGGCGTGCTGCAGAGAAGAAATTTCAGGAAATCAACGATGCTAAGGAAAAAATATATAAGGCAAGGGGTATGTAGAAATTATGGCATAAAGTTCATGTTTGATGAATATTTCAGAGAACCTTTCTGATTATTTTAAAGATATGGTATTGCAAAATACATAATGCGGAACGGGCAAATAACATTGATCTTAAATCGTGTATTTGCCCGTTCCGCATTATAATATATTGGTTGATTACTTTTTATATTAAAAAATTACCCAATTCATCGAGTTCTTATTTTAAACTTAAATTTTAATACTAATTTGGTTATTATTCTGCGTGTAATTTAATTCTGCAAAGAAAAATAATGTTTTCAGCCGTTTTTCCGTATGTTTTTATAGAAACAGCTCTATATTCTTGCGAAAAAGCAAATAATGATCAATTTAATATTAAACGACAAGCCTGTCGAATCTTAATGGCCTTTTGGAGGGTTAAAGTTCGTTGAAATCGGGAATTTCTTTCAGAAAGCAATAGCTGTTACGGTCGTAGTCCATGCGGCAGCAATAATGTTGCAGACCATTGCTCACAACGAGATAATCCACTTTCAGCAGCATGTTGTAGACGGAAATTTGGTTGAACACCTTTTGAGTTATGGCTATTGTAGGTGCTTTATATTCTATAATCATGCGCGGATGTGCCTGATTGTCGTATAAGACGCTGTCGCAACGCAATTTTTTCTGTCCGCATGTCAGTTCTGTCTCATTGGCAATAAGAGATGCAGGATAGCCCTTGTATTCTGTCAGATAATGAATAAAATGCTGGCGCACCCATTCTTCCGGCGTAAGACTGACAAATTTGCGTCTTAGCGTGTCTAAAATCAGAGTTTTGCCGTTCTGTTGTTTTATATTTATTTCGTATTGAGGTAGGTTTAATCGATACATTTTATTAAATTTGCATTCTGAATGGCATAAAATGGCCAAAAGTTAGAAGATGTGGGCCTTATTCCGGCAGACTATTGTTTGAGTCTTCGGGCATTAGGCTCTGTATTTTCTGCAAAGTTAGCCATTATTATTTTAAATGGTGAACGTTTGCATTCTTTTTTGGCAGCGATGGCTTTCAGATAAAAGATAAAGATATGGCAGAGAAAAAGATTGTTACTTTTGAAAATGTTATGCGCGATCTGCGTGCCGGTAATTATTCACCCGTTTATATATTGATGGGTGAGGAGTCTTATTATATTGATAAGATAACCGATTTTATCGCAGAAAACGCTCTTACTCCTGAGGAACGCGACTTTAATCAGTCTGTGGTCTTTGGCTCTGACGTGTCTTCAAATCAGATAATCGACATGGCCAGGCGTTTTCCTATGATGGCAGAACGTCAGGTGGTGATAGTGAAAGAGGCTCAGAATATTAAAAACTGGGACAAGATTGAGAAATATGTCGAAAAACCTGTAAAGTCTACAGTTTTGGTCTTGTGCTATAAAAACGGCAGTATAGACAGTCGTAAAAAGATATTGGCCAAGGCTGCAGCTGTGGGAGTGGTATTTGAAAGCAAGAAAAAGCGTGATTATGAATTGCCTGGTTTTATTGAAAGTTATCTTAAAAATTATGGCAGGGCTGCAATAGACCATAAATCATCGCAGATGATAGCCGATCATATTGGTGCAGACTTGAACCGCCTGACAAGTGAACTGGATAAGCTGATATTGTCTTTGCCTGAAAATGACAGACGTGTTACTCCGGAGATTGTTGAAGAGAGGATAGGGGTGAGCAAGGACTTTAATGCGTACGAGTTGCGTAGTGCGATAGCCAATCGTGACGTATTGAAGGCAACAAGAATTGTGTATTATTTTAATGACAATCCAAAGGCCGGAAATGCCTTTATGCTTATACCTATGTTGTTCTCTTATTTTCAAAATTTGCTCATTGCTTTTTATGCTCCTCAACCTAGAACTGATGAGAGTATTGCACGTTGGTTGGACCTCAGGGCAGGGTGGGCTGCCAAGGATTATATCACAGGTATGAGAAATTATACCGGTGTAAAAGTGATGCAGATAATTTCTAAAATTAGAGAAACAGACGCCAAAAGTAAGGGTCTGGACAACCCAAATACCCCAGTTGGGGAGCTTTTAAGAGAGCTTGTTTTCTTCATTTTGCACTAAAAATGATGCCTTTTTGGGGTCATTTTTTTCTCTTTTGAATTTTTTTCCAAACAAAAAAAATAGGGTTAAAGTCGTCAGAATCAGAGCCTTTTATGATTTTTGACGCTCTCAGAATCGCGTATTTTTTAGCGTTCTTTACCTCGTTTTGAAATACTTAAATTTTCCGTTTTTTGGCCGAAAAACAGTGACTAAAATTTAGTATTTGCATTTATTAGTATTTACAACATCTAAATTTAGAGATTTAAATATATAAATGTGTATATTGAATATACATATCTAAACTGTAAATTTACGTATTGTTAGAATGTTTATGGTATTTGAATTTACATATCAATATTTAAATATTTAAATATGCAAATTACGAGGAATATTTATTCATTTTTCGCTTTTTAAGCTAAATAGCTGAAAATCAGTATAAATATAATGATTTTACAAAGATAATTTTATAAAATTACTTTATTTACACCTCAAAATGATGAATAAATCAATTTTTACGATTATTTTACGTATAAATAACATCGTCAATATGAATTAATTAGTAAAATACCTTAGATAAAGACTTTATGCTTATTTTAGATACTTAAATTTACATTTGTTTTATTTACATCTGAATATGGTAATTTACATATTTACATTTACAAATACAAATTCGTAAATTCAATATTTAAAAATCAAAATATTATTTATGTTTGTTGTATATGTCAAAAATTTGATTTATCTTTGTAAAATCTTAGAAAAAGGGCAAAAAACAGCTTAAGGGTAAGAAAATGGAAGAAATGAAAGACCGAATCAGACAGATTATGGAGTCACAACATATGAGTCAACAGACCTTCGCAAACTTCATTGGAATGTCTGCTGCATCACTGAGCAGCATCTTTAACAACCGTACAAAACCGACGCTCAACACTGTTGAGGCGATTAAGAGCAAAATGCCAAGTCTGAGCACTGACTGGCTTATGTTCGGAAGAGGCTCTATGTTTATTGAAGAGTCTCCTGTTAAAGACCAGGCTCAGTCTGAAAGTTCCGATATGCCTAATGAGCAGATTGGTGATTTTGGAGGAGGCGTGCCCGACTTGTTCGGCAATAATGTTTCGGGTCAGCCAGCTCAGCAACCTATGCATAGGCATGCGGAAAATGTTATTCGTCCTGAAATAAAATACGTTGAACGTCCGCAGCGTCAGATTACAGAAATAAGAGTTTATTTTGACGATCTGACTTATGAAAGTTTCGTGCCTAAAAAATAAGATTGCTATTTCCATATTTGTCTGTTTGTTGAAGTGATGTTTGCGGTATTGATGCTGCGGAAGTTTTATTGATTGAATTCATGACGACGTCTTGTTGATGTAGATGGCGGTCATTAGTTAATTGGCATGATTATCTCTTTATACGTATTTTCTTCATGATGTATTGCCCTATGTTTATTTTCTGCTTTTGCGGCTTATTTCAATTTATCTGATAGTTTTAAATATAGCTTTTCTTCCTGGTTGGTTATTGTCTGTTTTGTATAATTTATTCTTTTTATATAAAATGCTGTCTTCTGTAATGCCATATCGGTCATTATTTTGATGCTAAAAGCTGTTTATAATACCGTAAAAGCAGGTTAATTCATGTTTTAATAGCTTACAAGTTCTGTTTTATTTGGAAAGCGCAGGTATATTTTGTACCTTTGTATTCTGTAAGTGAGGAAATAAATTCTTTCTTGCGTTTTTTATAAAAAGATAAATTTGTTTCTTATGAAAAAATATGTTTCAGACCTAAAGGTCGTTTCTGTAGAACATATAAATGACAAATATGTTCTTATAAAACTTACTCAAAGCGACCGTATTCCCGAGATGCTTCCGGGACAGTTTGTTGAGGTAAGAGTCGACGGCTCACCATCTACTTTCTTGAGACGTCCTATTTCGATTAACTTTGTTGACTATGACACCAATCAATTGTGGCTTCTCGTTGCTGCAATAGGTGACGGAACACGCCGTATGGCTCAATTAAAGGCCGGTGACGTGCTTAATTGCATGTTCCCTTTGGGTAACTGCTTCACGATGCCTGAAAACGTCTCACAGAAGATTTTGCTTGTTGGCGGTGGTGTAGGTGTAGCTCCGTTGCTCTATTTCGGTAAGAAGCTTCGTGATGCCGGTATTGCTCCTATTTTCCTTCTTGGTGCGCGCTCAAAGAAGGATTTGCTGCTTTTGGACGAATTTAATAAGTACGGACGCGTGTGTGTTACAACAGAAGACGGCTCTATGGGCGAGAAAGGTTTTGTTACTAATCATTCTGTGCTCAATGAAGTTGCTTTTGACCGAATCGCTACCTGTGGTCCGAAACCTATGATGGCAGCTGTGGCAAAATATGCCAAGGCAAAGAATATTGAATGTGAGGTGTCTTTGGAGAATAAGATGGCCTGTGGACTTGGTGCCTGTCTGTGTTGCGTAGAGAAGACAACAGAAGGCAATGTGTGTGTATGTAAAGAAGGACCGGTTGTAAACATAAAGAATTTGTTATGGCAGATTTAAGCGTAAGTATAAATAAATTGCAGTTGAAGAACCCTGTAATGACTGCTTCGGGTACGTTTGGCTACGGCCCTGAATTTGCTGATTTCGTGCCGTTGGATGAAATTGGCGGCATAATAGTAAAGGGAACTACATTAAAGCCACGTGAAGGCAATGATTATCCTCGTATGGTTGAGACGGCTTCAGGAATGCTTAATTGTGTCGGACTGCAGAATAAGGGCGTTGACTATTTCTGTGAGCATATATACCCGGAGATAAAAGACATTGATACAAATATGATTGTCAATGTCAGCGGCTCTTCTCCTGAGGATTATGCCGAATGTGCAGCAAGGATAGGTGAGCTTGATAATATCCCGGCTATAGAACTTAACATATCTTGTCCTAACGTAAAGCAGGGTGGAATGGCTTTCGGTGTTACATGTGCAGGTGCTGCCAGCGTTGTAAAGGCTGTGCGCGCAAGATACAACAAGACTCTTATCGTTAAGCTTTCGCCGAATGTTACCGATGTTACAGAGATTGCACGTGCCGTTGAGGCTGAAGGAGCCGACAGCGTATCGCTTATCAATACTCTTATGGGTATGGCAATAGATATCGAGAAACGTAAGCCGCTGTTGAGCATTAATACAGGTGGACTGAGTGGTCCTGCCGTAAAGCCCGTTGCCTTGCGTATGGTATGGCAGGTTGCTAAGGCTGTAAAGATACCGGTTGTTGGCCTTGGAGGTATTTGTAATGCCCATGATGCCATAGAGTTCTTTATGGCAGGAGCGACAGCAATAGAGATTGGTACAGCCAACTTTATTGATCCTCAGGTTACGATAAAGGTACGCGACGGCATCAATGAATGGCTCGACAGCCATGGTTGCAAGTCGGTTAAGGAGATTATAGGCACATTGGAGGATTGCTGATTTGTAATGGATTGGTTATGCTATTCTGAAAATTTCTTCGTCTAAAAACACCGTTTGCGTTGCTTTTATACGCTGAATTTCAGAATAAGCGTTATTTATGATGTAACAATTAATATGATAAAACTCGTCACAGACATAGTTAAAATGCAGTCTGTGGCGAGTTTTATGTTTTATATCAGCGATAATCTTTTATCGTTCTTTTCACGTATTTGCGATAAAATACATTAAAGTATGAGTGTCTTTAAACTGTTCATGCGGCATAATAAAAATAGCCTACAATTGAATTCTGTTTACATTTACACAAAATTTTGGACAATGTCGTTCATGCAAGTGTCATAAAATACATTCTGTCCTTTGTTATTTTACTAGCGTTCTATTTAACGCTTTCTACCTTATAGCCGGCCTTTTTGAGCAGTTCTAGTACTCCCTTTTCACCTGGCAGATGTCCTGCACCAACGGCAAATAATGTAGATTTCTTCTTCATTATCTCCGGCATCTTCTTTACCCAATCTGTATTTCGGTTATATACAAGCTCATTTCTTTCTTCCGGAGTGGCGTCACAACTGTTGTTGAGTTTCTCCTCCATGGCGTCATTAACGGCTTTAAGATCTTGAGCGAAATACGCTTTAGTAATATCATCTGTCATTCTTTCATACATGTCTTTATTGTCCGCAAGGCACAGCAACAGCTCTTTCTCTCTTTCTTCTGATTTTCCTTTGTACAGAACGTTCATCTGAAAGTCTATTGTCTCAAGAGCACCAACAGGTTTTCCTTGCTCTTTAGCTTTATCCTGAAAATACTCGTCAATGCTTTGATTGGGGTTAAATTTAGGGTTCTTTTTAAGATACATCAGTATTGTCAGTTGCGTAGTAAGGGCTTGAGGGGACATTTTACCAAATTGTTGTGCCAATATAGGATTAGTCATGTCTACTCCTAAAATATCCTTAAGAAGACTGTTAATATGTGTCATTTCCTCTGCGGAAAATATTTTGTCTATAGTTTTTCCTTCCGGAAGCATCATTATATTCTGTATTTTAGCCAGATTTTCAGGAGTTTTCATCTCATCCATAATGATTTCTCCATAAACCTGTTCTGATGAGTTCATGGCTTCGTTTAAGCCTGGTATACTGTCTACGAAGGACACAGGAGCAAGATGATATGTTCCGATGATATATGACGGCTTACTAAGTCCGTTACCTGAAATCTTCCATAAAAGCTGTGCCTGTACGAATGTCAGTGTTGTAAACAACAGAAATGCGGCAAATAAAATTCTTTTCATAGATACTTTTCTTAATGATTAGACATTTGGTTTGAGAAAAAGAAGAATCTTTTATGCAAAGATAGTCATTTTGTAGAAAATAACATATTGAATATGCTTTTTGTTTCAACATTTTTCTTTAATATATAAATATTTATTATTAATGCCGGTGAATTAGGGTATAAAAAAGAGAGCGGCCAATTGACCGCTCTCAACCAACACAAAAACTAAACTAGACTTAATTAGACGAAATCAAGATTTTCACAAACCCTGAATTGTCGATGCAAATATACGATAATATTTTTTACCCGCCAAATAATTGGACGGTTTTTTACAGATTCATGTGATATTTTAAACTTTTATTGATTTTGATAACATATATTGGTCAAGTATAGTCATTGCTGCCATTGCTTCTACTATGGGCACTGCTCGTGGCAAGACGCACGGGTCATGTCGTCCTTTTGCTTTTAATGTTATTTCTTCGCCATATTTATTCACGGTGTTTTGATCTTTCAGAAGTGTGGCTACAGGTTTAAAGGCTATTCTGAAGTATATGTCTTCGCCGTTACTTATTCCCCCTTGTATTCCGCCACTGTTGTTGGTCCTTGTTGATATTTTCCCGTTATTATTGTAAAATTCATCGTTAACCTCGCTTCCCCGTTTACTGGTCATGTCGAATCCTTCACCAAACTCAATGCCTTTTACAGCATTAATTCCGAGCATTGCACAGCCAAGTGCGGCGTTAAGTTTATCAAATTCCGGTTCTCCTATTCCTGCGGGGCAGCCTTTTATTACACATGTTATGGTTCCGCCTATCGTGTCGCCTTGACTTTTAACTTTAGAAATAAGGTTTATCATCTCTTCAGCCTTGTCATTATCAGGGCATCTGACGATGTTCTGTTCTATTTTGTCAAGGTTGTATTTTCTATAATCATTGTCGAGTTTTATGTTCCCGACTTGTGATGTATAGGCTTTTACTGATATTCCAAGCTGTTTTAGTACAAGTTTCGCCAAAGCTCCGCCTACGCAGCGGCTTATTGTAATACGTGCCGAAGAGCGTCCGCCTCCTCTGTAATCGCGTATGCCATATTTTGAATAGTATGTAAAATCGGCGTGCGATGGTCTGAAAGCGTCTCTCATGTTGTCATAATCTGATGATTTTTGATTAGAATTCCTTACAATAAAGCCAATTGGACATCCTGTGGATTTGCCTTCGAAAACTCCGCTTAATATCTCAACTCTGTCAGCTTCTTTCCTTGGAGTTGTTATCATGCTTTGTCCGGGTTTTCTTCTGTTCAGTTCGTCTTGGATGAAGCTGATGTCTATGTTGATGCCTGCCGGACATCCGTCGACAACTCCACCAATAGCCTCTCCGTGACTTTCGCCGAATGTGGTCAGCTTAAATAATTTACCGAAAGTGTTGCTCATATTGCTACCTAACGATTTTATATTATACAAAAAACGACAGAAAGGCCACGGTTCTTGTGTGCCATGGTCTTCTGCCGTAAATGGTTTTGGCTGTTGCGTATCCAATATATTGCTTACGCCTTAGCCCAATATATATAAATACCTATTGTCAATTGCAGCAGCATCCGTTGCCGCCGTCATGTCCGTGATGGCATCCTTCTCCGTGTCCGTGATGACATCCTTCGCCGTCTCCGTGATGATGTCCGCAGCAGCAGTCGCCTTCTTCTCCTTCGCCATGGTGTCCGCAGCAGCAGCCTTCGCCGCTCAATCTATTGATAAGTCCCTGGATTTCTTCGTTTGTCGCCTCGCGTGACTCAACGATATGTCCTTTAAAGTTAAGTGTCTTTCCTGCCAGCGGATGGTTGAGGTCGATTTTCACCTTGTCTTCACCAACAGAAACTACTTTACCCAAGAATCTGTTTCCATCTTCGTTTTGCAGCGGAACGATAGCGTCTTTATATATATTTTCGTGATCAAAATGTCCGTTTATGCTGAAAATGCTTTTGTCCAAGTCAAGCACATGCTCATCCTCATAGTCGCCATAGGCTTCGTCTTTAGACAATGTAATGTCAAATTCCTCACCTTTGTTAAGTCCGGCGGTGGCATTTTCAAAAGCATCGAGCGTTATACCGTATCCGCTTATAAACTGAAAAGGCTCGTTTTCGGTAGCCTCTTCAACAAGCTCGTTAGAATCGTTGTTTACAACATACAGCTTATATGCTACGGCAATGTATTTGTTTTTGTTACTTTCCATTTTTATTGTTATTGTTCTTCAAGGGTGCAAAGATAATGTAATTTGCGCTCAGAATGAAAAAAATTGCACTTAATTTTGCTGTTTATGCTTATTATTGTATTGATTTTGCTTATTTTTGACATATTTTTAGTCTATAAGGATTAAAATATGTGTTTGTTTTTATTATACATAAATATATGTCGACCGTTTTATTTTCATAAAATTCTTTTGTCTTGGCTTATTGAGTGGATACCCTGTCTGTATGTCTTTTTGAGGCGTATTTATTATGTATTATGACTTTTTGTCATATATTTGTTATTTCTATTTCATAATGTTGACATATTATGCTTATTGCTCACTAAAAGTATTGCAGTATTTTGATTTAAGTCAAAAAAGTAAGCTGTTAACGCAAACAGAGTGATATTTTTATGCCTTATTATTCGAAATGGATGTATCTTTGCATCGTCGAAAGACAAAGAGAGATAATTAAAATAGGATAACGAGCTGAGGCGATTCGCGAGAACAGAACCAAGGCTCAAGGTAAAATAAAAAAATTAAGGATTATGAAAAGATTGTTTTTAACAGTTGTAGCTGTGCTTAGCATGACTATAACATTTGCAGAAGATGAGAAGTTGAATAATGTTGAGAGCGCTAAAGCTTATAACATGGAAGTGAATTACACAAAGCTCGCTGATTTTCTGGGACTTTCTTCAGATCAGCTTGAGGCTGTTCAAGACATTCACACTTCATTCTGCGCAGATATGCTGAATGCTGCCAACGCTAATGCTGACGAGCGTAAGTCTATGGTTAACAGTGCTATAGATAAAGACTTGAAGTATATGCGTAACGTTCTTACAGGCGATCAGTTCCGCAAGTATCTGATGCTGTTGAACGTAACATTTAACAATCGTGGTATAGAAAGATAATTATTTATCGTATTATAGAAAATCCGTCATGGCATTGCCTTGACGGATTTTTTATTTTTTGTCTATGGCAATAAAATATTTTTCTTCTTTGTGTTTCCTTATCAAAAGGAAAATATTTCTTGGACTTTATTTTGAAAATACATATAGATATTATGAGTATATGTTTGAAAATATACAATTATTAATATTGATTCTTTCTTTACAAAATATACTATTAAAAACAGAAAACTCTTTTCTTTTAACGCTCTCAGAATGTCTGTTTTTTCGGCAAATCTCAGTTTTATCATGAAATATAGCAAAATATGAATATCTTGGTAAATTACTATAAATCAATGAGTTATCGTTGTAAGGGACAATGTTGGTAACTTCCGACAACCTGATTTGTATTGTTTTGCACTGCAAAAGCATAGCTTTTAGTGTGCAAAACGTGGCATTTTATGCCCTAAACTCACTGCTTTTCATTTGATAAGTCAGTGATTTTTCATGTCTATATACTTGTATTTGTGAACGAAGGTTAATTAATAGGCTGGCATGAGTATGAATAGTTAACATCTGTTTGCACTTTGCCTTCTATTTTAAAGAAAACTCATGTCCTTATTTTTTTACTTGTATTTTTAGTTTAATCTATATGTCTATAATACTTTTTTGTACTGAAAATATTTTACATAAATAACAAGCGGTAATCATTTTTAGGTATTAATGAAAACCCCTATTTTTAGGTATTGCAGTATAATTTTCCGTGCATTATCTTTGCATCCGTAAAAGTAATAATTAAAATAAAAAATAGGATATGAAAAAGACATGTATAATTTACGGCTCGTCTACAGGAACATGTCAGGCCGTTGCCGAGAAGATAGCCGATATACTTGGTGTTAGTAGTGACGATGTTATAGATGTGGCAAATATCAGTCAGTCTACTCCGGATGCTTATTCTAATCTTTTCCTTGGTACGTCTACATGGGGAGCCGGTGAACTGCAGGATGATTGGTACGACGGATTGGAGTGTCTTAAGAAGGCAAATCTGAAGGATAAGACCATTGCCTTGTTCGGTTGTGGCGACAGTGAGTCGTATGGCGACACCTTCTGTTCTGCCATTGGCGAGATATATAATGCGCTTAAGGACAGCGGAGCCAGGTTTGTCGGAGCCGTTTCGACAGATGGCTACACCTATGATGACTCTGCTGCAGTGATAGACGGATGTTTTGTTGGGCTTGCTATTGATGAAGTGAATGAGCCGGATAAGACAGATAGCCGTATTTGCGCATGGATAGATGAGATAAAAGACAGTCTTTAGTATAGTGTAAAAAATATAGATTATGAGAACGGATGCATTTGTTACAGATATATTGCCGCCTGACATGAAGGTGCTGATGAACCATATTTATGAGTATAAGAAGGGCGTGCGCAGCATGGTGCTGTTCACTTTCAACAAAAGATACGAAAGCTATGCCACTTCACGCCTGCGGCGCCAGAACATCAGCTATATACTTCAGCCTGTGGGCAACGACCGCATAAATCTGTTTTTCGGCCGAAAGGAGTGTCTCGATGCTATCCGTCTCATGGTTACTCGCCCGCTGAATCAGCTCTCACCTGAAGAAGATTTTATTCTCGGAGCCATGCTCGGTTATGACATCTGCGCTCAGTGTGAGCGCTATTGCGAGCGGAAATGCCGCAGTTGCATTAAGGCACAATGACATTAAGCAGACGATAAACTTTTTATAAATCTTGTTCGCTAAGTAAAATTCATAATGTTTTTGTATAATAAATAGTGGCCGGCTGTGAAGTCGGCCACTATTTATTTGTCTTTCCGGTGTGTTGCTGTCCGTGTGTGCTGCTGTTGTTATGTCCGTCAGTTGAATTTATCTGTTTAATTTATTATTTATTTTTTGCCGGAACAAATAATTTTCATTATCTTCGCAAATAAATAAATTTAATGCTTATGATTGAATATTTTGCCGATAATCTATGGCAGTTGTGGGCGCTTGTAGCCATTGCCTGCCTGATAATTGAGCTCACCAACGGAGATTTTTATGTAATGTGTTTTTCCATTGGCGCGCTGCTTACGGTGATAGTTTCGCTGTTTGCGCCAAGTTTCTATCTGCAGCTTTTTCTTTTTGTACTGTTTTCACTGCTTTGCATCTTCTTTGTTCGTCCTTTTGCCTTGAAGTATCTTCACGGCAACCGTAAAGACAGGTTAAGCAACGCCGATGCCCTTATTGGCCGCATAGGGCGTGTAAGCGAGACTATTGTTGAGGGCGGATATGGCCGTGTTGCAATCGACGGTGACGACTGGAAAGCCGTTACAGCCAATGGCGAGAGTATCGCCTTGGGAAATAATGTGAGAGTGGTGGGACGCGAGAGCATTATCATCACAGTAGAGAAAGTTTGATTTAATAACCTTATAATCTTTTGAAAAATGGACATCGTTGTTTACATTCTGATAGCGCTTGTAATATTTGCGCTTATCGTAGTTAAGAAGAGTCTTGTCATCATACCTCAGTCGGAGACTAAGATAATTGAGCGTCTTGGTAAGTATTATGCCACGCTGAAACCCGGAATTAACATTATCATTCCGTTTATAGATCGTGCAAAGGAAATTATAGCTCTACGTCGCGGACGCTATGTTTATACCAACTCTATTGACCTTCGTGAGCAGGTTTACGACTTTGATAAGCAGAACGTAATCACTAAGGATAATGTTCAGACGCAGATTAATGCCCTGCTTTATTTTCAGATTGTTGATCCGTTCAAGGCTGTTTATGAAATAAGCAATCTGCCGAATGCGATTGAAAAACTTACGCAGACCACACTGCGTAACATCATTGGAGAACTTGAACTCGACCAGACTCTCACGTCTCGCGACACGATAAACACCAAGTTGCGTGCCGTGCTCGACGACGCAACCAACAAATGGGGTATTAAGGTGAACCGAGTTGAACTTCAGGACATCACTCCACCTGAAAGTGTGCTTCAGGCAATGGAGAAGCAGATGCAGGCTGAGCGTAACAAGCGTGCCACCATCCTTACGAGTGAAGGCGAAAAGGCTGCTGCCATATTGAAGTCGGAAGGCGAGAAGACAGCCATAATAAACAAGGCTGAAGCCGACAAGCAGATGGCTATTCTTAACGCTGAAGGCGAGGCACAGGCAAAAATACGTAAGGCTGAGGCAGAGGCTATTGCCATTCAGAAAATTACAGAAGCTGTCGGCAAGAGCACCAATCCTGCCAATTATCTTTTGGCGCAGAAGTATATCAAGATGCTCGAAGATGTTGCCAGCGGCGACAAGACCAAGACCGTCTACTTGCCTTATGAGGCCACTAACCTTATGGGAAGCATAGGCGGAATAAAAGATTTGTTTAAGTCAGAGTAATAATTTTAAAAATTTATATTGTAAGGAGAATATGTATAAATTACGGACAACTGACGGAGCTTTATGGTGCGACTGTTAAAGTATAAGCCGTAAGGCTGCCGTTTCGTTTGGACTATGCTTGATGTGCTTGTCTGATTGACTGTTATGTCGTAAAGTGTTGCATGCATTAGTTCGGTAGTTTTCGTTTAGACATTTCTCCATTTATTTTATTTGTTATGTTGAATATATGTATCGTTGCCGGCGCACGGCCAAATTTCATTAAAGTGGCTCCGCTTGTCAGAGCAATAATCAAGGCTAAGAAAGAAGGCCGTGAAATCGACTATCGTCTGGTTTATGCCGGAACAAAAGAGGATGCAACTCTTGAGGCATCTCTCTTCAGTGACCTGGAAATCAAAGAGCCGGACGTTTATCTTGGCGTAGATTGTGTAAGTCTTAATGAACTTACGGGCCGTGTCATGGCTGAGTTTGACAAATATCTTGAGGCTAATCCGGCCGATGTTGTTATTGTTGTTGACGATTTGGCATCAACAATGGCTGTTGCCATAGTGACAAAGAAGCATGGCGTAACGTTGGCTCACCTTGTGGCAGGTACGCGTTCTTTTGATATCAAGATGCCAAAAGAAATCAACCGACTTGTCATTGACGGTCTTTCTGACCTTCTTTTCACGGCTGGAATGGGCAGCAACAGTATCGTTTCTCGCGAGGGTGCCGAACTTTCTCATGTCTATATGGTCGGTAATATCCTTATGGACACCTTGCGCTACAACCGCTCACGCTTTGTGCGTCCTGCCATTCTCGACGAGCTTGGTGCAGACTTTGGTCGCTATATCGTGTTTACTCTTAACCGCAAGGCTCTTATTGCTGATACCGATAATTTGAAAAAGATGGTTGTTGCCATGTGTCATGCGGCAGGTGATGTTAAGGTTATTGCGCCTTTACGCGCTGCAGCAAAGGCTGTTGTTGGACAGTTTGCTGCCGAATGTGGTAATCTTGTCATCATTGAGCCGCTGTCTTATCTTCAGTTTGGCTATCTTACTGCCAACGCAATGGGTATTGTTACTGATTCGGGCAACGTGGCAGAGGAGGCAACATTCAACAGTGTTCCATGTATAACGCTTAACAGCTACACAGAACACATAGAGACTGTAAAGTTCGGTTCAAATGTGCTTGTTGGTGAAAATGCCGACAAATTGGCCGGGGCTGTAGGAGATATGGTTAATGGAAATTGGAAAAAATGTTCACTGCCTGACCGCTGGGACGGCCGTACAGCAGAGCGTATTGTGCAGATTCTTTTAGAAATGAAATAACAAAAATGGAAAGAAAGGTTGTTTTAATTACCGGTGCCACAAGCGGTATTGGCGAGGCTTGTGCGCGTAAGTTTGCCGAGGGTGGCTATGATTTAATACTTACAGGACGTAATGAGGAGAAACTTAAGGCTATATGTGCCAAGGTTAAGGAGTGTGGCGCTGACGTGTTGCCGCTGGTTTTCGATGTCAGAGACCGCGAAGCTGCCACTGCAGCTGTTGCCTCATTGCAGGGAAAGTGGAAGACAGTTGATGTTCTTATAAATAATGCCGGACTTGCTCTTGGTCTTGACAAGGAGTATGAGGGCGATTGGGACGATTGGGAAACAATGATTGACACCAACATTAAGGGACTGCTTATCATGACACGTCTTATTGTTCCTGCTATGGTGGAGCGCAATAAGGGCCATATTATCAATATTGGTTCCGTTGCCGGTGATGCTGCTTATGCCGGTGGAAACGTTTATTGCGCCACAAAGGCAGCCGTAAAGGCTTTGTCTGACGGACTGCGTATAGACGTAGCACACACGGCAGTACGTGTTACGAACGTTAAACCCGGATTGGTTGAGACTAATTTCAGCGTTATAAGGTTCCATGGAAACCAGGATAAGGCCGACAATGTGTATAAAGGCGTTCAGCCTCTTACTGGCGATGATATTGCCGATGTGGCATTCTATGCTGCCAGTGCTCCTGAGCATGTGCAGATTGCCGAGGTGCTTGTCCTTGCCACTCATCAGGCTAATGGTACGGTAATTGACCGTAATCCGGATAGGGTAGAGCATCTGTCATAATTTGCTGTCTTGTGTATGATACGTTTTTATAACGTTATGTGAAAATTTCATATCGCGTTATTAATATAATAAATAAAGGAGGGACAATCCTAAAAAGGGTTGTTCCTCCTTTATTTTTAATACTTATGCATATAAATGTAATTTATAGCATTCTTTGTCAGGCTGTTTACATCCGGTTATAAGCCATATAAACCCTAATTAAGGTTTATTTAACGGCATATTTCTTTTTATTGATGATGTAAATACCGTTAGTAAGTCCTCTGAGAGCATTGCTTTGTCTGACGTTTGAACGTACTTTTTGTCCGGCAAGATTATATACATCAACATTTTCTTGTACGTCATTGTCAACATTTTCAATACCTGTTGAAACGGTATTCTTATACAGACTTACTGCTGCCTGTTTGCTTGTAGCCTTGTAACAGGCGAAGCGTGGACTTGTCTTGTTGTAGTTGATGTATCTGTCAGGATATGCTTTGTTGCCAATTTCTGCGTTCCCGCCGTTTAAGTTTATCGTCCATTGAGCATTCTCGGTATTAGCATCAGTAGCGTTTCCAAGTTTGTTGTCGCTGCTGTTGAGCGAAAGATAAACCTTCTCTGTAGCGTCATAGAAAGTATATGCGCCGTCAGCTGTTCCGAGAATAAGCTGATAAGGCTTGCCTTCCTTATTTACTTCTGTGGTTATCTCATTGCCTGATATGCTTACGGCAGCTCCGTTTCTTATGTTGTTTCCGCTTTCAGCCAGCGCGGTGTTGGCCTCTTCGCAAACAATAATGTATCCGTATCCTGCTGTAAGTTCGTCTGCCGTTGTTACTTTTATGTAGATTTGTTCACCTTCAGTCGGGGGCGTGTCCGGGTCAGGGTCGGGATCTGGTGTCGGTTCTACGTCAGGTGCTACATAATTATCGTAGCTGAAGTTGTCTGCCGTGCAGTTTCCCCATACATATTGCTCCAGTCCGGGATAGTCAACATACGGATTGCGGTTATGCTGTAATTCATATACAGCATTGTTGCGGTCAATCTCTTTTTGACTTACAGGGTCTTCTTCTGCCCATTTCAGCAGCATGTTCAGTGCCCATTCGCTCAATGCCGGATATTTATTGTGTGCCAGCATGTCGCTGTTCCATGTTGATACCTTGTCTTCATAACATGTTACCATGTAGAAGTATATTCGCGCAAAGTCGCCTTTATATTCGTCATTTGGTTCAAATACGGTGCCCGAGTATCCGCTTACAGATGACGGACCAAGTTTACTGAATCCGCCTGATGATGTATAAGTCGGGTTATCCGTCTCGCCGAATGGATAGTTACTGCGTCTTCCGTTGACATATCCGTCGGTCGGAACAAGGTGCATCAAGTCGGTATACATCGGCTTTTCATCATTAAACCAACTTTTAGGCATTGAGTGTTCGCGGTTATATACATCGCCTTCTTTCTTGTAGCTGCCTGCCTGGTCTGTTCCAAATGTGAAGTTTGTGGCATTAGAATACATATCCCATACTTTTCCGTCACTTCTCACATCTGTCGTTCTGAAACAATCCCACAAGTCATTGTATGACAATTCCTTATGATTTTTTATTATTTCAGACAATGCCGTTTTCAGTTCGCTGCCTTTTTTGCCGTTAGCATTTCGATAATATGTTCCACTGCTGTTGGGGCCTTGTGCAAACAGCTGTGTCAGCATAAGGAAAAGACTGTTCAGCAGAACTGTTCTTTTCAAGTTGTTCATAATATTATAGGTTTATGCTTGTTTATATTTCAATGCTGCGCGTTTATTTACTAGTCTTTTTCCCTCTTTCCTGCCATTCAAGAATGCCTCCTTTAAGGTCAATAACCTTGTAGCCTTCATCAGAAAGTTTTTTTGCAGCGTCAGCGCTGCGTCTTCCGCTTCGGCAGTAAACCGCAACAGTCTTGCCTTTATCAAGCACTTTACGTGCCTTTGTCATGAAGTCAGGTTGCAGTTCGTCAATGTTAATCACGCTGTCGGCACTTATGTGTGCCTCGTTATACTCTTCCACTGTTCTTACATCAAGCAGTTGAACGCTGTCTGATGAAATGGCTGTTTCAAACTCATCGGCGTCAATTGTCTTGAAATTCTGTTGTCCGCAGCTGCACAGGCTGCCTGAAATTAAAGTCATGATTGATAAAATTAATCTGTTCATAAAATAAGAAATATTCTGCAAATATACTTATTTTGCCCCAAACAGAGTGGCTGTATAGCTGATTTTCATGTGATTTTATCACTTTTACAAATATTGAATTATGATTTTGTATTAAGCAGACGTTATTATTTTGATTGCAGACAACCAAAAAGTTACTGGGCGTGTTGTGGAAGAGAGAATCTGACAACAAGCGGAAGATGGTCACTGTAGCCGTTTCGGTATTTCCATGCCCGGTATGTTCTGAACGGTTGCACCCCTCCGTATTTTTCATCCGGCTCAAGCATGAATGACGGGTCGTTTATCTTTCCGAATATCTTCATGTCATATAGTCGCTGACTCATCAGAATATGGTCAATGCTGTTCCATTCTCCTTTATATTTATATGTAGCTTTAGCGCCGTTACTGCCTTTTGCGTCGAACGAGGCGTTCTTCATTCCGTGAAGCATCAGTTGCTTTATTGCTTTGCTGTCGGCATAGTCGTTAAAGTCGCCTGCTATAATTATGTTTGGATTATTGCAGGCAATACGTATTGAGTCAATGGCTCCGCATAGAGTCTTGGCCACAAGCATACGGTGAGGCCTCGTCTGTTTTTCGCCGCCATATCGGCTTGGAGCATGAACAACGAAAATGTGCAGCGTGTCATCCGTGATAATTCTTCCCGAAACATACAGAATGTCACGTGTCGGCCGCATTCCTTCGCATGGTTTCACACGTATCGGGTAGTGCTTTATCGGCTGGAAATGTATCGGATAATATATTAAAGCCACGTCAATTCCTCTTTCGTCTGGCGAGTTGGTTACAATATATTCGTAATTTGCATTGCGAAGCAGCGAACGTTTTGTAAGGTCGCGCATCACGGTGTCGTTCTCTACTTCACACAAAGCAATCAAGTCAGGTATTTGCCAGTCCTTACCATCCATTCCGCAAGATATTATTGCTTTGGAGATATTGTTAAGCTTATTCCAATATTTGCGTTGAGTCCATCTTCGGTCTCCTTCAGGTGTAAATTCAATATCGTTTTTAAGACTGTCGTGCTGAAAGTCAAAAAGATTCTCGCAGTTGAACTCAACAAACGTGAGAAACGATGCGAGAAAAAGAATTGTATTCATGGTATTTAGTCGTTAACAGGTTAATTTCAAAGTCTTTTTCAGCGTTGAGCCATTTAGTGTGGACAATACTGCCCTTCATGAATTATTTGTCAATGGCAATGTCGCGCCTTACATTGTCACGTATCTTTTTCAAGTAAGCTTTCATGCCTTCCGAGTCTTTGTTGTCAATTATCTCAAGAAGCTGTTTTAGCTCAGTTCTTATCTCTTCCACCTGTTCTGATGTATATGGATTGAACAGTATCTCCTGCAACAGAAAATCATCCTCATTGAGTACGCCTTTGGCAATGTTCATGTGACGTTTGAACGTAGTTCCGGGTGCATCCTGATGCTTCATTACTGCGGCAAATACGAATGTACTTACAAAAGGAATGCTTAATGAGTAAGCAACTGTCTTGTCGTGTTCTTCAAACGAATACTCGTAGATGTTAAGTCCGAGACGGCTGTAAAGGTCTTTAAAGAATATGCGTCCCATGTAGTCGCCTTCGTTAATTATAATGGCATTTTCATGACTAAGTTGATTGAGGTTTGCGAAAGTAGGTCCAAACATAGGATGGGTTGACACATATCTGTGTCCACACTGCTCATAAAAATCTTTCAGACCTGTCTTCACTGATGCAATGTCGCTGATTATGCAGTCGGAAGGCAGATGTGGCATCACTTCATTGAAGGCAGATATCGTGTACTTCACGGTTACGGCATTGATTACCAGTTCCGGTTTGAACTCATCTATTTCGTCAAGCGATGTGAAACGCAGCGTGTTGTATGTAAATCTTAGCCGTTTGGGATTCTTTTCATATACGGCAGTCTCATGTTCAAAACTTAGCAAGTCGAGGAAAAAACTCCCCATTTTGCCTGCTCCTAATACAAGTATTCTCATTTTTTATTTTTTAATTGGTTAAATTGCCGGACCGTATATGCTGCCTGTCTGCATTATATATAGGTCCGGCAATATATATTTTCTTACTTGTTTGTTATTTCCATCTGCTGTCTTACTGACTCTTCGTGTATGGCTTCGAATACAGTCTTAATGAAGTCTGGGGCCATTCCGCACAGAGAACCTTGAGCTTCACGCTTGTTCAGAATCTCGTTGTAGCGCGAGGTTTGCAGCACTGTCATGTTATGTTCTTTCTTATATTGTCCTATTTCGCGGCAAACTCTCATTCTCTTTGCCATAAGTTCCATCAGCTGGTTGTCAAGTTCGTCAATCTGCTTGCGTAAAGAGCTTATTCCTTCGGTTGTAACGCTTTGGTCGCGTATTACGAGTAAGCCGAGGATATAATCAAGAATATCAGGAGTTATCTGTTGCTTTGCGTCGCTCCAAGCTTTGTCCGGGTCGCGGTGGCATTCAACAATCAGTCCGTCGAAGCCCAAATCCATGGCCTGTTGGCACAGCGGAGCAATAAGTTCGCGACGTCCGCCAATATGACTCGGATCGCAGAATATAGGCAGTTCGGGTATGCGACGGCGCAATTCTATAGGAATTTGCCACATAGGAAGATTGCGGTAAATCTTCTTGTCGTAACTAGAGAAACCGCGGTGAATGGCTGCAAGACGCTTAATACCGGCCTGATTTATGCGCTCCATTGCTCCAATCCACAATTCAAGGTCTGGATTTACTGGGTTTTTCACCAATACCGGAACGTCGACACCTTTCAGGCTGTCGGCTATAGCCTGCATGGCAAATGGGTTTGCTGATGTTCGTGCTCCAATCCACAATACGTCGATACCATATTTTAAAGCAAGTTCAACATGTTCAGGCGTAGCCACTTCTGTTGCTGTGAGCATGCCCGTTTCTTCCTTTACACGTTTCATCCACGGCAAGGCTATCTCGCCGTTACCTTCAAAACCTCCTGGCTTGGTGCGTGGTTTCCACACTCCTGCGCGGAATATATGGCAGCCCTTATAGGCCAGTTGCCTTGCTGTTTCAATTACCTGTTCCTCTGTTTCGGCCGAACAAGGGCCTGCAATTACGGTTAATTTCTCGTTGTCGCTGGGAAGATTCAGCGGTTGTAAATCAAGTTCCATAATATATATTCTTTTATTTGTTATTCCTAATATCAGTAATTATCACTTTTTGTTCATAGCCTTAATGCGTCCGAGAGCCTCCTTTATCTTGTCGTCTTTGGCGCATAGAGAAATGCGTATGTATCTTTCGCCATTGCTTCCGAAGATAAATCCCGGAGTGATAAACACCCTCGCTTCATTCAGCACACGTTCGGTAAGTTCTTCGGCATTGGCGTATTTATCTGGTATCTTGCCCCATAAGAACATTCCAACCTGTTTTTTATCAAATGTACAGCCTAGCTCTTTCATTATCTGTTCTGCTGTGTCGCGGCGTCTTCTGTATGTAGTTATGTTAGCCTGACGGTGCCATTCGTCGCTGTTGTTATATGCTTCAGCGGCTGCAAGCTGTATTCCGCGGAATGTTCCTGAGTCGATATTGCTCTTTATCTTAAGAATCCATCCGATGAAACGGCTGTTTGATGCGCACATTCCTACGCGCCATCCCGGCATATTATGGCTCTTGCTCATTGAGTTGAACTCTATGCAGCAGTCTTTTGCTCCGGGTATTTGCAGCAAAGACATTGGCTTTTCGTTAAGAATGAAAGAATATGGATTGTCATTAACCACCACAATCGAATGTTTCTTGGCAAAATCCACAAGTTTTCGGTAAGTTTCCACTTGGGCGTTAGCGCCTGTGGGCATGTTGGGATAGTTGGTCCACATCAGTTTTACCTTGCTCAAGTCAGTCTTTTCCAATTCTTCAAAATCCGGTTGCCATCCGTTTTCCTCTCTAAGATTATAGTTTACAACCTTTGCTCCGAGTATTTTGCTCAGAGATGTGTAAGTAGGGTAGCCCGGATTGGGCACGAGAACCTCATCTCCCGGATTGACAAATGCAAGAGTAACGTGCAGTATGCCTTCCTTAGAGCCAATCAGCGGTTGGATTTCTGTCAGAGGGTCAAGGTCTACATTGTACCATCGTTTATAGAATCCTGCCATTGCCTGTCTCAGTTCCGGTGTACCTATTGTAGGCTGATAGCCGTGCGAACCGTCTTGTCGGGCCACTTCGCACAGCTTGTTTATTGCTGCTTCAGACGGCGGCATGTCAGGACTGCCTATTGCCAGGCTGATTATGTCCTTTCCTTCTGCGTTGAGCTTGGCCACTTCTTTCAGTTTGCGGCTGAAGTAATATTCGCTAACCTCTGAAAGTCTTTTGGCCGGTGTTATGTTATGGTCTTGGATGTTTTCCGTCATCTTGATATTCTCCTAAAATTTTAAGTTCTTTTGTCAGTGGCATTATTGCGTCTATACTCTGACGGTAACGCGTAATGTTATCGAAAGTAAGGTCAACATAAAACATGTATTCCCATTCGTGACCTATGATGGGCAGCGACTGAATCTTGGTAAGATTGATTTTATAAAATGAAAATATGCTGAGAACCTGTGACAAACTGCCCACTTCGTGAGACAGAGAGAACACCAGGCTGGCCTTGTTAGCCTGCTCTATTGGACGCAGGAAGTCGGCTTTGTTGGGATTGCACACTATGAGAAATCTTGTAAAGTTATGTTTGTTGTCCTCGATAGATTCCTGTAGCACCTTCATGCCGTAGAGTTTTGCGGCGTTGGCATTGCATATCGCAGCCCAGCCCTTGCATTTGTTCTCTGAAATAAACTTTGCCGCGCCGGCTGTATCCTGCGCCTCAACAGCTTTTAATTCAGGATGTCCCGCAAGAAATCCGCGGCATTGCATGAGGGCAACGGGGTGGGAGTGTACCTCATTTATTGTTTCCCATGAGTCTTCAGGCAGACAGCAAATGCTGTGTTCGATGTGCAGTTTGTGCTCGCCTACGATTGTTGTACCTGATTCGCGCAGCAGTTCATAGTTGTGGAGCAACGAACCGGCTATGGTGTTTTCTATTGCAAGCATGCCGATAACTGTAGGGTCGTTCTTGATATTCTCAAACACCTGTTCAAACGTTGAGCAGCAAATTAGCTGTATTTGTTCGTTCTTGAAATACTGATGAGCCGCGATGTCGTGAAACGACCCTATCGAACCTTGTATTGCTATTCTTTTCATTTTCGTTATTTATTTTCTATAATAATAAAAAAGTCCCGCCTCATTGATATGAAGCGGGACTTGATTGTATCTTTCTAAAAAGATTGTCTTGTCATAAGTTGAAATCTACACGCAACTTCCCGCTTCGCAATTCCTTGCAAAGTAAAAATAAAAGTAAAAGAAAGATGCGTATAAACTATTTCTCATTTTTTGTTATTTTTATATTTATGCTTGCAAAATTATAATATTTAATTTAAATAGACAAACATTTTATATGAAAATTTTGCTCCAAAGTTTCATTTTTATTTTATAACTTGCTCAGAACACACCGTATGGATCTATTGATTTGTATTTGTCATTAACCTTTTTCTCAATACCCTCATCACCTTCCTTCTCAGGCAGCTGTGCAGTAAGTTCCTTAGCATATTCAATGTCTTCGTTGCCGCTCTTTTCGTCTCCGGCAGCTAATTTAAGTTCACCGCGTTCGCGATATGCGTCAATATTGAACGGGTTAGCGTCGATAACTTTGCTAAAATAATCGATGGCTTCGTCAGTATTACCTTTGGCCCGTTCTATCCTTGCTTTAAGTGTCAGCACGTCTTCGTTGTCTTTAGCATGTTCAAGCAGCCATTGTGCATCCTCGTCAGCCTCGTCGTTATCTCCGTTTTTCAGTAATGTTTCGCCGCGCAGCAGATAGGCGTCGCCGTAATCTTCTTTCAGTGATATTGCTTTAGTAAGCATTGCCACGGCATTTGTTACGTCATCCTGACCTATGCATGCCCTGGCATATAGATACATCACTTCAGGAGTTTTGTCGTCAATCAGCATGGCTTTTTCGCATGCCCCTGCCATAGCCCCATAGTCTTCCATCATGTATGCCACGTTAGCCATGCGGATAAATATCTGTTGATTGTCGGGTTGTGCTTCAGCCAACTTCTGCAGCTGTTCATAAGCCTTCGTAAGTTCACCGGTGCGGATGTAGGCCTGCGACATATAATCGTGTATTTCAAGGTCATCCTGCATCTGTAAGGCATGAGTGAAACATCTTATTGCATATTCTGTCTGACCTGCACGCAGAGCGCGCACGCCATCGTATTTAAGTACATCGAAGTTTTTTGCCTCTTCGTTTTTTTTCTTTTCTTCAGGCTTTTCTTCCTTGTTGCCAAACAAAGCTTTAAAGAATTTCATATATTAGAATTATTGTTTCGTTGTTTTTATAAGATTATTTGTTTGCCCCGTCTTCTGAATCTGTTTCATGGTCGTTGCAAGTTCATTAACAGCATCATTAGGCTTTATTTTGCAAATATAATTAAATAAGTTGATAAATACAAAACATATAAGAGTAATTTCATTTCCATGTGATGATATTATCGCGACAAGGATATTGCAGTGAATAATATCATTTACAACAACTTTTATTTTAATGCCTGTAGTTCCTAAGATGTAATCTTTTAGCAATAAGCGTTTGTTTGTATTACGTAGGCATGTGTTCTTTGTCGCGTTGTCGGCGTTTTATGTAACGCAGTGATATGTCTGATTAAGAATGAATTAGAGTTAATTATGATGAAAAAAGGCAGTTTTATTTTGCTGTCTCATCCTTACGGATTAATTTTGCCTGTGATGAAAAAAATATTGATTATATTGTTTTTATGTGTGTCGGCAGTTTCTGTTTATGCTCAGGAAGACAGACGGCACATAGCTGTTACCGACACGATTGGCGGCTCTGATATGATGCCGCAGAACGAAATAATTGGTTCGGCAGATGGTCCTACCCATGTTTATTTGCATGACGACGATTTTGGAGTAGGCATGCCACAGACCGACTCTCTCCACCTGCCTGTATTCGACTCATTAGGACGTATGTATGTTAATATGTATCCGCTCGACTGGTGCGGAGCATATAATTGGGATTTACATAAGGGACTTAATGTAAATCTTGGCGCATCAGTGTTTGCCTCGTTCGGCAAAGGTGCATGGCATGGTTCAGGTTTTGGACAGAACATCGCCGCAATGTATGCCATACCCGTGAATAACAAGCTGTCGATAGCCGTTGGAGGTTATCTCAATCATCTTTATTGGACAAACGACTCTTACATGGATGCCGGATTAAATGCTGTAATCGGGTATAAATTTGACGAGCATTGGGAGGGCTATATCTACGGACAAAAGTCGCTTTCTAACAAGCGCATGCCTTATCCTCTTTATGATATAGGCAATATTGGTGACCGTATAGGCGCAGCCGTAAAATATAACTTCAGTCCGAGCTTCAGCATTCAGGTGGCTGTCGAAGGCCGGACGATGAAGTAAATGATACCGTCTTTTTTATTATGAATGGCAATTCTATGTTTGAGTTGTCATTATTTTGTTGTGGTGTATGTTTATTTAAGGAAATCCTGTAAATTATAATTTAAATAATCAATAGTAAAATCGATATGGAACCTAAGAATGAAAATGAAAAAAAAAACTGAAAACTATTGTTGAAAAGATAGAAGGAAAGAAGAATGGTTTTAATCTCTTTATGTCAATGTTCAATTGGTATAACGAGAAATATTTGCATTCAAGTTTTATAAGTATGATGTTATCACTTGATGAAAGATATCTCAAGCTGTTCATTGAGGAAATAAAAAAGAATGATAATGGTAATTTTTGTGTTGAGGATTTTTGTAAATGCGATGTCTTCCCAAATAGAAATGATCACGCAGAAAAACTAAATATAGATATTTTGATTACTTCAAAGACAACAAACAAGGTAATTATCATCGAGAACAAAACATTTGCAAAAGACAGAATAGTAGATGGTAACCCACAGCTTTTAGGTTATGGGAAGAAGATTATAGAATCAGCAGAATTCGAAAATATTAGGGATGAGAAAGACATTTATTACGTGTATCTGAGTCTTAGAGGTGTGTTTCCTTCTGAAAAAGAAGAGTTTAAGGATAAGAATTTGATAACAATAAGCTATGATAAAAACATAAGAAACTGGATTAAAGCATGTATTGAGTTGGAAACAGATGATTTTAAGAAGAGTTTGATGCAACAATATCTTGATATGATTTATTTTGCTCTACCTGCTGTAAAAGACATTCTTGATTTAAAAAGACTGGTTGCAGGAAATCTTGACGAATTATTTCGTATGTATACTTCTAATGAAAATGAATATGTAGGTTTTAAAGATGCAATGAAACATGTGAGGTGGCATACAATAGATGATTTTATTACTGATTTGATTAAGAAAATGGCACGTATAGAAGGCATCACCTTTAATATTCCCGTATCTAATGGAGAATTTCAAATCAATAAGACAGATTTGCATCAAAAAATCACTCGAATGGCTCACAATCAGACAGGTAAAGCAGATGTTCCGTTTAATTATAAAGGTGAATCTTACAATATATGCTTTAGTAGTAAGGGTATAGAGCTGAGTATTGATGATGAAAAATTAAAAGAGATTGATTATTTAAGCGGAATCAACTTCTGCAATTTTAAATGCCGAGAAACTTTTGATATGATAAACAAAGACGAAGCTAATATAGAGATAGAAAAGGTAATTGATAAGATAAAATCAAAATTAAATATTACGGAATAATGATTGGCGATTTTATTTTAAATAAAAACGTACTAAAATACTAAAAATAAACGGCTGAGTTTTGCATAAAAACTCGGCCGTTTTCGGTTAAAAAGTGGCCGAGTTACGATGCGTAAACCTATGGTTAATGATTTGAAAGTATAAATACTGTTTTTGCTTAAACAATTTCTTTGTATGACTGGTAAATCCTGCTACTTGTAACTAAAATAAATGCAAAAAGTTACGATTTTTGAGGCGTTGTTAGATGCACTGTCTTTTTATCGTAACTTTTTGCATAATATATGGTTTTTATTTGCTGCTATTTATTTATTCATAAATTTCAGTCGCAGACTGTTCATCACCACGCTGATACTTGAGAATGCCATGAGTGCGCTTGCCCACATAGGGGTTATCTGCCAATGGGCGCCGAATAAGTATGGCAGTCCGGCAGCAAGAGGAATGCACACTACATTATATATAAATGCCCAAAACAGGTTTTGATGAATCATGCCTACGGTCTGGCGCGACAACTTTATCGCGTCGGCAAGTCTGCGTAAGTCGGTTCCCATCAGTGTTACTTGGGCTACGTCTATTGCTATGTCAGTTCCTTTGCCCATGGCAATGCTTACGTCGGCAGCAGCCAATGCCTGAGTGTCGTTAATTCCGTCGCCTACCATTGCCACGTGATGTCCTTCTTCCTGCAACTTTCTTACCATGTCTTCTTTATCCTGCGGCATAACGCGGCTCTTCCAGTGGGTTATTCCGGCTTTGTCGGCCCAATATTTGGCTGCTTCCTCCTTGTCGCCGCTCATCATATACACCTCTACGCCCTCGTCATGAAGCATCTGCATGGCCTCGCGAGCTCTGGGCTTTAGCGTTTCGCGCTCGTCAAGCGTCAGCGAGTCGGCTTTTGTGAAGTCAACATCCTTGTTAGGTATTGTCAGTGTTCCCGTCTTGTCTATCACTATTGCATCTATGCGGCGCATGTTTTCAAGTGCGGTGGCATCTTTTATCAGTATGTTTTTGCGTGCTGCCTTGCCTATACCCACCATCAGAGCAGTAGGAGTGGCAAGACCGAGAGCGCATGGACATGCTATAACCAATACAGATACGGCCGACAGAATGGCTCTTGGAAGCAGACCGTCGCCTCCGGCTGCATACCATATTATAAATGTGATGACTGCCAGACACAGCACTACAGGCACAAACACACTTGCAATCTTGTCGGCAATGCGCTGAACGGGAGCCTTGCTGCCTTGTGCCTCCTGTACCATTCTTATTATCTGGGCAAGCATGGTCTTGTCGCCTGTAGCCTGGGCACGGAAACGTATTGTGCCCTGTTTCAGTATTGTTCCGGCAAACACCTTGTCGCTTTCGGCGCGTCGTGCCGGTGTTGGCTCGCCAGTAATCATGCTTTCATCGATATAAGTCTCGCCGGTGGTTATCTGTCCGTCTACAGGTATTTTCTCTCCGGCCATCACCTCAATTATGTCGCCTGAGCCAATTGTGGCAATCGGCACTTCGTCTATTGTGTTTCCGTTTACTAATCGCGCTGTCTTAGGAGCCATGCCCATCAGTGCCCTTATGGCTGATGCCGTGCTGCTCTTTGCGCGTTCTTCAAGCACACGGCCTGTAAGCACGAAAGTGATAATCATCACAGAGGCATCATAATATGTATGATTTTCTATTCCGCGCGAGCCCCAGAAAGAGTCGCCCCAGAAGGTGTTGAATACGCTGAACAGAAAAGATATGAGTGTGCTCATGGCTACGAGCGTGTCCATATTGGCTGTCTTGTGCATAAATTGCCGCCATGCGTTGGCGTAAAACATTCGTCCACAGTAAGCAATATTTAACAGTGCGATTATCAGCATTGTCTGGTTTGCCGTTGATGCACTGCCGACATTCAGCCAGCCCATGGATATGCTCATTGTGAGAATTGCAAAAATCCATGATGCGCCCATGCGCCTTAGCAGTTGTTTGTATGCGTGCTGTTCTATGGCTGCGACAGATTCGTCTTCGTCAATTACGAGGTCGTATCCGGCCTTGATAATCTCATCTTTCATCATCTGCGGCGTAATCACTTTCGGATCATATTCTACAAGTGCCGTGCGTGCCGCAAAGTTTACCGCTGCCGAGCTTACTCCTTCCAGCTCATTCAGCCTTCTTTCCACGTTGGCTGCGCATCCTGCGCATGCCATACCTATAACGGCTATTGTCTTTTTCTCCATCTTTTATAATATTATTAATTCCCATTCATTGTATGCTTGTATACAGTTGTCAAAAATATGTATCGATGATACACGCACCTACTGAATTTTAGTGTTATTTGTCTTGTGCAAAGGTAAGTAAAACATGAATCGACAGTATTACAAAAAGATGGAAAACATTTATGATATTTTGTATTACTTGCACCAGTGTGATGATATTAGTTAAAAAAGTGTTCGGTTAAATTTTGTCAAGTTGTGTCAGCTTTTTTCCCTTTAGAGCCTTAAATTGCGAAGGTGTCATTCCGGTAATGTTTTTGAATTGTGTGCTAAGATATGCCACACTAGAATAACTCATCATATTGGCAATCTCGCTTAATGACATTTCGCCGTAAAATAGTAACTCTTTTATACGTTCTGTTTTTTGCAGAATGAAGTATCTTTCAATAGTAATGCCTGTACTTTCGGAGAAAAGTTTGCTCAACGCACTATAGTCAGAATCGAGATGTCCGGAAAGATATGCTGACAGGTTGGTTCCTGATTTGTTGTTTTTATAATGTACAAGTTCAATGATGAGGCTCTTTATCCGATCCACGGTCTGTTGTTGCTTGTCTTCAATCAGTTCAAATCCGAGTGATTTGAGACAGGTGCTTATTTTAAGACGGTATTCGGGATTAATGTCTTCCTTAACACAAACAACTCCAAGGTCAACGGTTGTCGGCGTCAGGCCAAGATTAATCAGGGTCTGTTCAACAGCTGTTTTACATCTGTCGCATACCATATTTTTTATGTAAAGCACGTTATTTCTCATCTGTCGGCAAAGATAATGTATAATTTTGAAACATAAACATAAAAAGTCATGAAATTTCAAACATATTCTTTCATATTGCAAGTGTAATCGGTATGTTAGGTTTCTATATGATATTTAGTATCTGCTTGTAGCGTAAGTTGCACATTTATAGGCTTTTTGTGCATCATGATTTAATGGGTTTTATATATAATATTTACCCTGAACAGGAAAATATTGCACAATTAAAAAGAGTGTGCGCACTTTTTGTGCGTCAGTGTTTTAAAATATTTTAAATACCATGCCCGTTATGGTGGATTTCATTATTTAATGATTATTTTTGCATTAAGATAATGCCGATGAAATTATATGCCGGCCAATATTGTTTAGTCAGTCAGATTAGACAATATCTTTTAAATCTGTAAGGATTTATTTAAGGTCGGATGTGATATATTTGAAGCAGATTTTTACTAAGAAATAAAAACGAATAAGATAGATATACATTAAATTATGTTTGAGAATTTAAGCGACAGACTGGAACGCTCTTTTAAGATACTTAAAGGTGAAGGTAAAATAACCGAGATTAACATTGCTGAAACCCTTAAGGATGTGAGACGTGCATTGCTCGATGCCGATGTTAACTATAAAGTGGCAAAGACTTTCACGGATACTGTTAAGAAAAAGGCATTGGGTATGAATGTGCTTACGGCTGTGAAGCCTGGGCAGATGATGGTGAAGATTGTTCACGATGAGCTTGCTGAACTTATGGGAGGTGAGAGCGTTGGTCTGAAGCTGGAAGGACGCCCTGCAATAATATTGATGTCTGGTTTGCAAGGTTCAGGTAAAACCACATTCAGTGGTAAGCTTGCCAACATGCTTAAGACAAAGCAACACAAAAATCCTTTGCTCGTTGCGTGTGACGTTTATCGTCCTGCGGCTATTGAACAGTTGAAGGTCGTGGCTGCACAGATTGGCGTACCGGTATATTCAGAAGATAATAATAAAAATGTTGTTGAAATTGCCAACAATGCAATAAAAGAAGCGAAGGCTAAAGGTAATGATGTTGTTATCATTGATACCGCCGGACGTCTTGCCGTTGATGAGGAGATGATGAACGAGATAGAGACTCTGAAAAAATCGGTTAACCCTGATGAGACTCTGTTTGTTGTTGACTCAATGACCGGACAAGATGCTGTAAATACAGCTAAAGAGTTTAATGATCGCCTTGACTTTGATGGAGTAGTGCTTACTAAGCTTGACGGTGATACACGTGGCGGTGCTGCCATAAGTATACGTACCGTTGTCACAAAGCCAATTAAGTTTGTAGGAACAGGTGAGAAAATGGAAGCTATTGATGTGTTCCATCCTTCACGTATGGCCGACCGTATATTGGGAATGGGCGATATTGTCAGTCTGGTTGAGCGTGCTCAGGAGCAGTTTGACGAAGAAGAGGCAAAGCGTCTGCAAAAGAAGATACAGAAAAACAAGTTCGACTTCAATGATTTCCTCGGTCAGATACAGCAGATCAAGAAGATGGGTAACATTAAAGATCTGGCTTCGATGATTCCTGGTGTAGGCAAGGCTATTAAAGATATTGATATTGATGATAATGCATTCAAGGGCATTGAGGCAATAATCCTTAGTATGACGCCCAAAGAGCGCACTAATCCTGAGATACTTAATACAAGCCGCAGACAGCGTATTGCTAAAGGTTCGGGAACAAACATCCAGGATGTTAACCGACTGATAAAGCAGTTCGATCAGACACGCAAGATGATGAAAATGGTTACCGGTTCTAAAATGGGCCAGATGATGGGAGCCATGAAGGGACTGAAAGGCGGAATGCCTAAACTTTGATAGTTCCAGTTTGTGTTTCTTCCTGCAATGTTGTTGTGTAGTATATAATGCTGCCACGATGTTGTGCGATGTGAAAATTTGATTATTTGAAAAATAAAATATATGCAATTAATTGACGGTAAGGCTACAGCGGCTCAGATAAAAGCCGAGATAGCTGAAGAAGTAAAACAAATAGTAGCCGGAGGCGGAAAGCGTCCGCATTTGGCAGCTGTGCTTGTAGGCCATGACGGCGGCAGTGAGACTTATGTTAAAAATAAGGTTATTGCTTGCGAGGCCTGCGGATTTAAAAGCACTCTTATACGTTTTGAGGAAGATGTTACGGAAGAAGAATTGCTCGCTAAGGTAAAGGAACTTAATGATGACGATGATGTTGACGGATATATCGTCCAGTTGCCGTTGCCTAAGCATATTGACGAGCAGAAGATAATAATGGCTATTGATTACCGTAAGGATGTTGACGGATTCCATCCTGTTAATGTCGGCCGTATGGCTATCGGTCTGCCTTGCTTCATCTCGGCTACTCCCTTAGGTATACTTACACTTCTTCGCCGTTATGGCATTGAAACTTCAGGACGCAAGTGTGTCATCCTTGGTCGCAGCAACATTGTCGGCAAGCCAATGGCGCAGCTAATGATGCAGAAGCAGTATGGTGATTCTACAGTAACCATTTGTCATAGTCATTCAAAAACCTTGAAAGAGGAATGTCGTGAGGCTGATATAATAATAGCAGCTATCGGACAGCCTGATTTTGTTACTGCCGACATGGTGAAGGATGGTGCTGTGGTTATTGATGTCGGTACAACACGTGTTCCTGATGCAACCAAGAAAAGCGGATTCCGCTTGAACGGAGATGTTAAGTTTGACGAGGTCGCTCCTAAGTGTTCATTCATTACGCCGGTACCAGGAGGCGTTGGTCCTATGACTATCTGTTCGCTTATGAAGAATACATTGGCGGCCGGAAAAAAAGAATATTATAAGTAATGACAGCTGAAGAATATTATATTGAAGGTAATAAGTTTCGCAAGGAAGGCAATTGGCAAGCTGCGATTAACAATTATCTTGAGGCAATAAAGCTTGACCCAGAAAGTCCTGCAGTCGAAGCAAAACGAATGGTTGACAGCATTCTTAACTTTTACTGTAAGGATATGTTCAATCCATAAATGATTTGCAGTACGGACTGAATTCTGCTGTTTGTTAGGCAGTGCTTTCTGTTGCTGTATTTTATGGATGAAACTTTCTCCATGTCTGTGTGTCAGATGTGTCGGATTGAGCCTTATTATTAAAACGGATAAAATTAACTAACTCGGACGGTGGCTTTATGTTGCCGTTCATAATAATAACCTTAAAATAGTATTTATGAGTAAAATCAGAGGAGCTATTGTGGTCAATACAGACCGCTGCAAGGGATGTTCGCTATGTGTTGTGGCATGCCCTAAAGATGTCATAGCGCTCACAACCACTTGTGTAAACGTACACGGGTATGCCTATGCCGAGGCTGTAAGGCCTGACGATTGTATAGGTTGTGCCTCGTGTGGAATTGTATGCCCTGACGGGTGTATCACTGTTTATAAGAAAAAGATGGAGGATTAGCAAATGGCAGAGAAAGAAACAATTTTAATGAAGGGTAACGAGGCTATTGCTCATGCAGCAATTCGCTGTGGTGCTGATGCTTATTTCGGATACCCTATTACACCGCAAAGTGAAGTTATCGAAACCCTTGCCGCACTGAAACCATGGGAAGATACCGGTATGGTAGTGCTTCAGGCAGAGAGTGAGGTTGCGTCTATTAACATGGTGTATGGTGCTGCCGGTGCAGGTAAGCGTGTTCTTACATCTTCATCAAGTCCTGGTGTTGCTCTTATGCAAGAAGGTATTGCATATATGGCAGGCGCAGAGATTCCGGGCGTATTTATCAATGTTCAGCGTGGAGGCCCAGGTCTGGGTACAATCCAGCCGTCTCAGGCTGATTATTTCCAGGCAACACGTGGTGGTGGTAATGGTGATTACTATGTCATAACACTTGCTCCTAACAGTGTGCAGGAAATGGCAGATTTCGTAGATTTGGCTTTTGAGCTTGCATTTAAATATCGTAACCCTGCAATGATTCTTTCTGACGGTGTTATAGGTCAGATGATGGAAAAAGTTGTATTGCCGCCGTATAAGCCACGCCGTACAGAGGAGCAGATCGCTAAAGAATGTCCTTGGGCTACTATGGGACGTACTAACGGACGTAAACCTAACATCATGACATCTCTTGAGATGCAGCCTGAAGTTATGGAGCAGCGAAATCTTGCAATGTTGCGTAAATATCAGAAGATTAAGGATACAGAAGTAAGATATGAGAAAACTTTGTGTGATGATGCTGAGTATATAATCGTATCTTTCGGAAGCGCTGCACGTATTGCAGAGAAAGCTGTTGAACTGGCACGTGAAGAAGGCATAAAAGTTGGCTTGTTCCGTCCTATCACTTTGTGGCCTTTCCCAGAGAAAGAGATTGCAGCCCTTGCTGAAGGAAAGAAGGGTATTCTTTCTGCTGAGATTAATGCAGGACAGATGGTTGAAGACATTCGCCTTGCTGTTAATGGTAAAGTACCTGTTGAACATTTCGGACGTCTTGGAGGTATCGTTCCTGGACCAGACGAAATCGTAGAAGCATTAAAAACCAAATTAATGAAATAAGCCATGGATAAGAATGAAATAATCTCTCCGGAGAATTTAGTATATAAAAAACCTGAACTGTTGAACGATACCCCGATGCATTATTGCCCGGGTTGCTCACATGGTGTCGTTCACAAGTTGGTTGCAGAAGTAATTGCAGAAATGGGTATGGAGAATAAGACTGTGGGCGTTTGTCCTGTAGGATGTTCTGTATTTGCATACCGTTATATCGATATTGACTGGAGTGAGGCAGCACACGGACGTGCACCTGCTGTGGCTACAGCTATTAAGCGTGTATGGCCTGACCGTCTGGTATTTACTTATCAGGGTGATGGTGACCTTGCTTGTATCGGTACGGCAGAAACAATCCATGCTCTTAACCGTGGTGAGAATATAACAATTATATTCATTAACAATGCTATCTATGGTATGACAGGAGGTCAGATGGCTCCTACTACGCTTTTAGGCCAGAAAACATCAACATGTCCTTATGGCCGTACACCTGAACTGCATGGATATCCGCTGAAAATAACAGAAATGGCAGCATTGATGGAAGGTACTTGCTATGTTACACGTCAAAGTGTTGAGACTGTTGCTGCTATACGTTCCACCAAGAAAGCTATCCGTAAGGCTTTCGAGGCATCTATGGCTGGTAAAGGCTCAAGTCTTGTTGAGGTTGTTAGTACTTGTAACAGTGGATGGAAACTTTCACCTGTAAAGGCTAACGAGTGGATGAAAGAAAACTTATTTAAGTTCTATCCTAAGGGTGATCTCAAGGATACAACGGAGGACAAATAAAAAAGCAGACCGATGAAAAAGGAAATTATAATATCAGGGTTCGGCGGACAGGGTGTGCTGTCTATGGGCAAGATTCTTGCTTATTCTGGACTTATGGAAGATAAAGAAGTGACATGGATGCCGGCATACGGTCCTGAACAGCGTGGTGGAACATGCAATGTTACAGTAATCATCAGTGACAAACGTATATCTTCTCCAATTGTGAGTGAATATGACGTTGCCATAGTGCTCAATCAGCCGTCATTGGATAAGTTTGAGCCAAAGGTAAAGAAAGGCGGTTTCCTTATCTATGATACATCAGGTATCATTAATCCTCCTACACGTACGGATATTACTGTATGTCCTATTTCCGCAATGGACAAGGCTGTCGAGATGAAAAACTCAAAGGTGTTCAATATGATTGTTCTCGGCGGATTGCTTAAGGTTTGTCCTATTGTAAGCGATAAGGGCGTAGAGAAAGCTTTGTATAAGACACTGCCAGAACGTCATCATGCATTAATTCCGTTAAACATGGAGGCTATAACAGCTGGTAAGGAAATTATAGGATAATTTTATTACTTCAAATGTCAGTAAGTTTTTTGTATAAAAGTTTTTACTGACAATAGAATGTTAAATCAAAAACAGACCGTTTTCATGTAAGTGTTATTTTTATTACTTATCACTGAAAACGGTCTGTTATTTTTATTGTTTTTTTGAATTCTTAAAATATTCTTTAAATAGAATTATTACTGGGTTGTGTTCCAAAAAGTGTGTCTGGAAGAAATTCTAAAAAGGACTAGCCAAAATTATGACCGGTCCCAACATATTTGAAATTTTAGGTGATAAAACTTAAAATACAGATATATGTATCTATATCTTATTTATTCTTATTACCAAACAAGGGGATGCTTGAGAGATTTATTCGGTTCTATAAAAATATGGGCATTTTAAAGATTTAAATTATAATTTTTTCTATACCTCCATATGGGACTAGGTGTTTAAAGCAGTCCTTTTCGTCAAAGAGTCTGCCATATATTCCTGCACACATAAGGACTCCGCCATGGGCAAATATGGCGACACGTTTGTATGGCTTCTGTTTCAATTCATCAAGAAACGATGAGACTCGTGCGTAAAGCATTGGAAAACTTTCTCCGTTTGTTGTGGGCTGATGCATGTAATCATCATACCATCGTTGTAGATTTTCGTCTTCAATTTCGTCAAAAAGCTTCATTTCCCAATTTCCCATATTCATCTCCTTTAGTCTGTCATCTACTATGGGATTTGCCCATCCGCAAAATTCAGCTAGTTTTTTTGCTCTCGTTAAAGGCGATGAATAAACTATATCAAAATTAAGACCTTCAATGTTTTTCTTGGTTTCAGCAGCTTCTTGTTCAAATGTTTCGGCTACTGGTACATCACTCCAACCGTAGCATGTTCCTTTAGGAACATCGACGCTTGTGTGTCTAATTAAAATAACGTCCATAATTTATTATTAAAGGATATTGATGAAATTGTAAGATAGAACGAAAGTTCTATTAAAAGAAACATAGCTCCACAGCAGTCGCCGGTATAGCCTCTCAGTCTGCGCCAGATGAATAGATACAGAAAATACATAACAAGGCACGGAATAAATATCATTAAGTCCCAGCGTATTAAATTCCAACATGTAAGGACAAGAGGCAGAAGCGGTATCATGCCCTGAAAAAATAGACATATTCCAGCTTTAACATTCATTTTCCGATAAATAACATGAGCTTTTGACTCTTCTTCCGTTCTTGCATACGGCATCATCATTATTATCTGTCCGGCAAGCATCTTGCTGTAAGGGTCGGCAGCTAGAACTGTTATTGCTGCCAGTTTTGTCGGCATTGAACTTAGGGCAAATAACAGCAGAAGCAAATACATGACTATGCCTACTACACCATAAGTACCGGTGCGTGAGTCTTTCATTATATCAAGAATGCGTTGTCTGTTATTGCCGCCTCCTCCGAATCCGTCAAAGAAATCTGTCAGGCCGTCTTCGTGCAATGCCCCAGTTATCAGAAGCCTTGCCGCGATGGCTGCAAGCACAGCGATAGTGTGGGGCATTATCATTCCTCCGAAATAGATAATTGCGGCCATCACTCCGCCTGTAAGCCATCCGGTGAGAGGCCAGTGTTCTACCACAGTACGATAACATTCCTTTGGCGGCTCATGCAGTCTCCAAAAAGGAAGTCTTGTAAAAAAGATGAACGACGCCCATATGTTGTCGTACCATTTAGAAGTATTTAGTGATATTCGCATTGTCAAAGTTATTCATTTCGTTAATCATTCTAACGGCGCTGTCAATAATAGGGAAGGCACATAGAGCGCCTGTACCTTCGCCAAGCCGGAGACCCAGATTCAGCAAAGGTTCTGCTTCAAGCAGTCTGAGCATTCTGCTGTGTCCTGTCTCGTCACCTTTATGTCCGAATATCATATAATTTTTTATTTCGGGATAGAGTCTGCTTGCAGCTAGTGCGCATGCTGTCATAATGAATCCGTCTACCATTATTATTATATGACGTTCTGCTGCACGCAGCATGGCACCGATGGCGCTTACCATTTCGAAGCCTCCGAAACAGCGTATTATTGTCTTCGGATCTGTTGTGTTTTCATGCCTGTTTCTAAAATTCTTAACGGCATCTTCGAGAACTTCATACTTGTGTTTAATGCCAGGATTGTCGAGTCCGGCGCCAGCACCGACACATTCATTTAGTCCGATATTGCCGAACAGACTCATCCAAACGCTTGATGGTGATGTATTGCCTATGCCCATTTCGCCTAGACATACAATATTGCATCCGGTGTCTGTTACGCATTTGTCTATCATTTCACATCCGATAGCTATGGCTTTTTCAAATTGTTCCTCTGTCATAGCATCCATGTATCTGAAATTTGCCGTACCATTACTGATTTTACGGTTTATGATGTCTGTATATTCTGTCAGGTCGTAGTCAACCCCTGTATCGACAATATAAAGTTTGAAGCCGTGCTGACGGCAGAACATATTTACACCTCCGCCTCCGTGTGTGAAATTAATCATTTGTTGCCACGTTATTTCGCGCGGTGAAACGCTGACTTTTTCACGTTCAATGCCATGGTCACCACCGAATAAAATGTGGCATTGGCCTATAAGTTTCGGAGATAATGTCTGTTGAATTAAACAAATCTGCATAGCCAGGTTCTCTAGTCTGCCAAGCGAGCCTTTTGGCTTGTTCAGGTTGTCAATCTTATTCCTTATATTTTCTTTTATTCCGCAGTCTGGTGCTTTTATGCTAAAATTTCTCATAATCATATAATTTAAGGCTTTTCAGCTGATATGTTTCTTTTTTATTTTATTTTTACAGGAATTCCGCAAACCATCAGAATCACTTCATCTGATTTGGATGCTATATACTGATTCATCCATCCTTGCATGTCTGTAAATCTGCGTTGTACGGCGTTGCCACTGACTTCTCCACTGCCAATCTCGTTCGTAACGAATATCAGTGTGGCATCTTGATTTATAAACTTGTCAAATTCTTTTTTTATCTCCTCAAGAGCCTCGCTTACAGTTGGCTGGCTGTCTGCGGATGTTTCTCGGTTGAAAAAGAAATTGGTGCACCAAAGTGTAACGCAGTCTATTACAACCACCTTATTGTTGAGGTTATGTTTGCTGATATATTTCTCTTCTTCAATGTTTATCCATTGCTTGCCTCTTCGTTCCTGATGTTTTCTTACTCTTTCCCTGAACTCATCGTCCCATACATGAGCTGTTGCAAGATATACGGGATTTTCGGAAAGGCTTAAAGCCAGCTTTTCTGCATAAACACTTTTTCCGGAACGTTGTCCGCCAGTGATAAGTATGATTTTTTTCATATACTGCAAAGGTAATGCAATTTGTAGTAATTCAGTACAAACTTCGACCGTTTTTTATTGTTATGTTTTTCTTTTTATATATATATGGCCTATATTGATATGTATATTGGCCTGATTGCAGCCTTTTTTGTATATATTTTATATTTTTGGAAAATAAAAGCAAAAAACGTTATATTGTAAATATAGCAGCAAAATTGCTTTTAAATTGTTCGTTTTATGAGATAAAGCACCTGAATATTGTCCTTTTTTGCGTTAAATGTTCTATTTATCCTTTCAAAATGTTCATTTGCATACAATAAATTTGGAATGTAAATATAATTTTGTATCTTTGTGTACTGCAATTATGTAATAAAATTGTTTTTAATTAAAATTTTAAGAAAATGAAGAAGTTATTATTAATGTTTGTTGCCGCTTTGGCAACTGCGTCTGTTTCAGCTCAGACTGTAACAGAAAGTAAGACTCTCGATAATTTTTATATTGGAGTCAATGGCGGTTTTGCAACTAAAACAACCGGTCATGCATGGCTTAAAGATTTGAATCCTAATCTCGGATTGCGTATTGGCCGTAATTTCACACCGGTGTTTGGTCTTGCTGTTGAAAGTAATGTATATCTTTCAAATAAGCCAGGTGAGTCAATTGGCACTTTTGTGCGTTCAATGAACACATCTCTGCTCGGAACAGTTAATCTGAGCAACTGGTTTGGCGGATATAAAGGCGAGCCGCGTTTGTTTGAAGTCTCTGTTCTTGGCGGTTTAGGATGGGGGCATGTATTCGGTCATCCGTCAGAGGTGTATAACGATGATGCTCTTACATCAAAGGCTGCTGTAGACTTCGCGTTTAATCTTGGAAAAGCCAAAGCATGGCAGTTCTATATCGAGCCTGCCATGATATGGACTCTTGGTGGATATAATGGTGGAACTCATGCAATTAAATATAATGTAAACAATTCTGGTTTCCAGCTTAATGTCGGCTTTATCTATAAGTTCAAGAATTCTAATGGAACCCATAACTTTACGATTGCTGAATTGCGCGACCAGTCTGAAATTGACGGACTTAATGCCAAGATTAATGACCTTCGCAGTGATTTGAATGACAAAGATGCCAAGTTGGCAGCTAAAGACCGCCAGATTTCTGATTTGCAGAGAGCTCTTGACGAGTGCAACAGAAAGCCTAAGTATGAGAAACCGGCTACTGCAACAAATCTTCAGCCTACAGTATTGTTCCGTCAGGGTAAATCTGTTGTAGATCCAGCACAGTATGCTCCGATTGAACTTATTGCCCAGTATATGAAGAATCATCCTGAGGCTAAGGTTGAGATTAAGGGATATGCTTCTCCTGAAGGTTCTGCAGAGCGTAACCAGCAATTGTCAGAAGAGCGTGCAGAAGCTGTTAAGAAAATTCTGGTTAACAAATATAAGATTTCTGCCAGCCGCCTTACAACAAAGGGTTGCGGTGCTACAGATAAACTTTTTGAGCAGGTTGAATTTAATCGCGTTGCTACATTCAACGACAATACTAAGTAAATATAATTATTATCATTGAAAATAAAAATCTCCGTTCGTTTATGGACGGAGATTTTTTTATGGTATTTACAAGCTTTATATTTCCGTCATGGAATTTTTTTTCTATACATTTTTAATGTGTGATAAAGCTGCTGTTTTGTATTTTTATGAGTTTGTGATTTTTATTTTTGTGGTTTTGTTAAGTTTTGGCTCATAAATGAGCCAAAATAAATAAGATTATTATTGTTATTAATGGCTTTTCTTGTGGTTGCCTTATGGGGTACCGCATTGCGACAGACCATTGTGGTTTGCAAATATTTTTAGGTATGGAGTTAAATTTGGAGTAGGTTATAGGTAATATATTACGATTAAATAAAGTCTTTATCGTCTTGTTCGAGAAAAATGGCTGTTTTGTCGGTTGTAAGTGGCCTGTTTTCATATCAAAAACAGGCCACTTTTTATATGTAAACAGGCCACTTTCATTTTATATCTGATTGTATGCTATTTATTTCATTTTTTTAAGTCTTACATTGCTTATACGTATATTTCTTAATACATTTGCGTGAAATTGTAACAGATTTTTTGCCCGGATGGGCACGCGTAATTTTTCTTGAAACATTTATTTTTGATGTGCTTTTTCTTTGTTTGTATACTTTGTTGCGTTTCATATTATAGTTTATACTTTTTGTGGCAATTTTGCAAAATATTTTGGTCATTGCCGAATAACAATATTTTACAAATAAAACTGAAATACTTACATAAGTTTTTGTAAGTTGTAAAAACTGTGACATCTTGATTTTGCACATTCGTCTTTAAAATGTGCAATAAATACTGTCAATTTATTACTTTTTATTATGTTTTTGTGATAAAAATAACGCTATGCTGTAATTATTTATTATATTTGTTGCGCGTTATTAGAAAAAAGTTTAACTTTGCACTATATAGAAGCAAAAACATTTGAGAGAATATGAAACATAAGTTGAGAAGCGCGGTATGTACAGAAGGACGCCGTATGGCAGGAGCAAGGGCTCTTTGGGTTGCAGCAGGAATGAAACATGAGCAGTTTGGAAAGCCTATTATTGCTGTTGTCAACTCATTTACACAGTTTGTTCCCGGACATACTCATTTGCATGAAATCGGTCAGATTGTTAAAGCCGAGATAGAGAAAATGGGATGTTATGCCGCTGAATTCAACACTATTGCTATTGATGACGGTATAGCGATGGGACACGATGGCATGTTATATTCATTACCTTCGCGCGACATTATTGCCGATTCTGTAGAGTATATGGTTAATGCCCATAAGGCTGATGCCATGATTTGTATATCCAATTGCGACAAGGTTACGCCTGGTATGCTCATGGCTGCAATGCGGCTTAACATTCCTACCGTGTTTTGCAGTGGCGGTCCGATGGAGGCAGGCCGTTGGAACGGAGAGAATGCTGATTTGATAACGGCTATGGTGAAAGGTGCAGATTTAAGTGTGAGTGACGAAGATCTAAAACAGATTGAGAGCTGCGCTTGTCCTGGCTGTGGCTGTTGTTCGGGCATGTTCACAGCAAATTCGATGAATTCGCTTACTGAAGCCATCGGCCTGTCGCTTCCGGGTAACGGAACAATTCTTGCTACCCATAAGAACCGTATACAGTTGTTTAAGGATGCGGCCAGACAAATTGTTGTAAATGCAATGAAATATTATGAAGAAGGCGATGATAGCGTTCTTCCACGCAGTATAGCAACACGTGAAGCTTTTCTAAATGCCATGACTCTTGATATTGCCATGGGCGGAAGTACGAACACGGTGCTTCATCTGCTTGCCGTTGCACAAGAGGCTGGAGCCGATTTTAAAATGTCCGACATTGATGCATTGAGCCGTAAGGTGCCGTGTCTGTGCAAGTTGGCCCCAAATACTCAGAAATACAGTCTGCAGGAATGCAACCGCGCCGGCGGAATATTCGGAATAATTAATGAACTTGCCAAGGGCGGTCTTATAAATGAGGACGTTATGCGTGTGGACGGAAAGACCCTTGGTGAACAGCTGAAAAAGTATGATATTACCGGCAGCAGCATTGACAGCGAAGCCGAACGGATATATAGAAGTGCACCCGGAAGAAAGTTTTCAACAACTATGGGTTCGCAAGATTCACAGTGGGAGACTTTGGACACAGACCGCGCTGATGGTTGCATACGCGACATAGAACATGCCTATACTAAAGATGGTGGACTGGCGGTTCTGTTTGGCAATATCGCTCAGGACGGATGTGTGGTAAAGACGGCCGGAGTCGATCCTTCTATATGGAAATTTAGCGGGCCGGCCAAAGTTTTTGATTCTCAGGAAGATGCCTGTGAGGGCATTCTTGGAGGAAAAGTAAAGAGCGGCGACTGTGTCGTCATTACTCATGAAGGTCCGAAAGGTGGTCCAGGCATGCAAGAGATGCTTTATCCTACATCTTATATCAAGAGCATGCATCTTGGTAAGGAGTGCGCTCTTATAACAGACGGACGTTTCAGCGGCGGTACTTCGGGCCTTAGCATTGGACATATATCACCTGAAGCTGCGGCTGGAGGAAATATAGGAAAAATAATAGACGGCGACATAATAGATATTGACATTCCAAACCGTTCGATAAACGTAAGGTTAACGGCTGAAGAATTGGCTTTGCGTCCGCAGCGTCAGCTAACACGCAACCGTGTGGTCAGCAAGGCTCTTAGGGCGTATGCCCAAAGCGTAAGTTCGGCGGACAAGGGCGGAGTGAGAATTATAGAATAGTATAAGTTTTTGTGAAGTGTGTTTCATAATCGATGCCTGCGCAAGTCTTGCGTTGTCTTAATGGCTTGCATGGCTGTGTTGACGTATATTGGCTTTTAGCGCAGGTCTTTTGCGTGTGGCGTCGGTTATGTTTCTTGCAGCTTATTAGGTAAAAAGGAAAGTGAGTATGGCAAAAGAAATGATAACAGGGGCGGAGGCTCTTATGAGAGCGCTGAAAGAAGAAAACGTGAAGACAATATTCGGTTATCCAGGTGGAGCCATAATGCCTGTTTTCGATGCTCTTTATGATTATACACGCGGTGAGAACAAAGCTTTTGAACACATTCTGGTGCGTCATGAGCAGTCGGCTGCACATGCAGCAGAGGGCTATTCACGCGCCAGCGGCAAAGTAGGTGTATGTATGGTTACAAGCGGTCCTGGTGTGACAAACACTCTAACAGGAGTTGCCGATGCAATGATGGATTCTACTCCTATTGTGATTATTGCCGGTCAGGTCGGTGTCTCTGGATTAGGCTCTGACGCATTTCAGGAAGTCGACCTTGTCGGTTTGGCACAGCCAATCAGTAAATGGAGTTATCAGATACGGAGAGCCGAAGATGTGGTTTGGGCTGTCAGTCGTGCATTTTATATTGCCCGTTCAGGCCGTCCGGGTCCGGTTGTGCTTGATTTTCCTAAAGATGCGCAATTGGGCAAGACCGAATATCATTGGCAACAGGTAGGCTTTGTGCGTAGTTATGTGCCTTATCCCTCGCTTGACATGGACGCAGTCAGTAAGGCGGCTGAATTGATAAACAATGCCAAGAAGCCATTGGCACTGATCGGTCAGGGTGTTGAGCTCGGAAATGCGCAGAAAGAGCTTGTGGATTTTATTGAAAAGGCGGATATACCGGCAGCAAGAACATTGCTTGGCTTGTCGGCTCTATCATCCGATCATCCGCTTAATGTCGGCATGTTGGGCATGCACGGTAATTATGCACCTAATATAAAGGAGCAGGAGTGTGATGTGCTTATCGCTATAGGAATGCGTTTTAGTGAGCGTGTAACAGGCAATAAAAATACTTATGCCAAACAGGCAAAGATAATACATCTGGATATAGATAAGTCAGAAATTGACAAAAACGTGAAAACAGATGTGGCCGTTGTGGCCGACTGTAAAGTGTCACTGCCGGCTATAACAAAAATGCTTAAGCCAAACAAGCATAAAGAATGGCGTGACAGTTTTGTTCCGTTATATAAAAAAGAATATGAAAAGGTAATACGGCCCGCCATATCTCCAAAGTGCGGTCCTTTGCTTATGGGAGAAATTGTTGCCGCTGTGGCTGATGCAACAGAAGGTAATGCAGTTCTTGTTAATGACGTTGGCCAGAATCAGATGTTTTCGAGCCGTTATTTCAGATATAGAAAAAGTCGCTCGATAATAAGTAGTGGCGGTCTTGGCACTATGGGGTATGGAATACCGGCTGCAATAGGAGCAACATTTGCTGTACCTGACCGTACAGTATGTGTATTTACGGGGGATGGCGGCTTTCAGATGAGTCTGCATGAGCTTGGCACGATAATGGAACATAAAGTACCGGTAAAGATAATTTTGATGAACAATAATTATCTTGGTAACGTGCGTCAGTGGCAGGATATGTTCTTTAATAAGCGCAGGTCGTTTACTAAGATGATGAATCCTGACTACTCAAAGGTGTGTGAGGCTTATGACATTCCTTATCAATTTGTGTCTGAACGTGATGTTCTTAAGGCTTGTGTTGACAGAATGCTTTCAACCGATGGCCCGTTTGTGTTGGAGTGTGCTGTTAAGGAGGAAGATAATATCTTACCTATGGTACCTCCAGGATGTTCGATAGATCAGATGTTGCTTGAGATTAATTTTTAAGTTGGAGTTATGGAAACTACAGACAGAAAATTATACACCCTGCTGGTGTATTCGGAAAACATTGCCGGTATACTTAATCAGATTACGGCTGTATTTACTCGCAGGCAGGTTAATATTGAGAGCCTTAACGTATCGGCATCAAGCATTGAAGGTGTGCATAAGTATACTATAACTGCTTGGAGCGATGAGGATCAGATTGTAAAAATAACAAAGCAGATAGAAAAGAAAATAGATGTAATAAAGGCTGACTATTATACCGATGACGAATTGTTTATACGTGAGGTTGGTCTTTATAAACTTTCTACTCAGAATGTGCTTGGTAATCCGGACATATCACGCGTTATAAGAAAGGCTAATGCGCGTATAATAGAAGTAAACCCTACATTCTGTACAGTTATGCTTAGCGGTATGACAGAAGATATAATGGGGTTGTATCATATGCTCGACAAGTATAGTTGTATTTTACAGTATACTCGTAGTGGCCGTATTGCCATAACGCGCAGCACTGTGGAGCCGGTGAGTGATTTTTTGGAGTTGCAGGAAAAAAATAAGAACAAGATATGTTAGAAAAAGTAGGACGATACGAATTTTTGGCAGAGCCGTTTCATTGTGATTTTTCAAAACGCCTTTTTATGGGGCATCTTGGTAATCACATGCTTAATGCAGCTGATTTTCATGCAGCGCATCGCGGTTTTGGCATGACTTACCTTAATCCTTTGCATAAGACATGGGTGCTGTCGCGTTTGGCTATTGAGATGGAGCATATGCCGCCGCAATATGCTAAATTTTATGTTGAGACATGGGTTGAGGGAGTGATGAAGTTTTTTACCAACCGCAATTTCCGTGTTGTGGATGCTGTTGATGAAAATAAAGTCTATGGTTACGGCCGCAGCATATGGGCTTTGATTGATACTGATTCACGCCAGCCTCAGAATATTTTAGATATTCGTGATGGTGATATTATGAATTATGTTGAGACAGGTAAAGCATGTCCAATCGACGGCTTGTCGCGCGTAAGAATGAGCAAGGATGCCCAGCTTGTTGCATCAATGCAGACTCGTTATAGTGATGTCGACGTTAATGGTCATATCAATAGTGTGAAGTATATTGAGCATGTGCTGGATTTGTTTGGACTTGACATATATCGTGAATACAGAATTAAGCGTTTCGATATTGCCTATGTAGCAGAGAGCTATTATGGCGATACATTGAACTATTATAAAGAAACTGTTTCAGACAATGTGTTCTGTGTGCGTATAACCAGAACATCAACCGGTGATATTTCAAATGAGGTTGAAGTTTGTAGAAGTAAAATAGAATTTGTTAAAGATTGAAAGTAAATTTTCTTGTTACGCTTAAAATTTGTATATTTGTAGCGGTTTAAATGAGAAATTATAAATATATAACATTTAATCGGGCTGCCTCATGCAGAGACAGTTTATTTAAAACATTATCATTATGGCAGAAATGAATTTTGGTGGCGTTATTGAAACTGTTGTCACCAGTAAAGAGTTTTCTTTAGAGAAAGCGCGTGAAGTTCTAAAAGACGAAACAATTGCGGTATTAGGTTATGGTATTCAGGGACCTGGTCAGGCTTGTAATCTGAGAGACAATGGCTTTAATGTAATTGTTGGCCAGCGTGCAGGTAAAACATACGATAAGGCTGTGGCTGACGGATGGGTGCCTGGAAAAACATTGTTTTCTATTGAAGAAGCTGCTGAAAAGGGAACTGTTGTATGTATGTTGCTGTCTGATGCCGGTCAGATTGCAGTGTGGCCTAAAATAAAAAAGTATTTCACAAAGGGAAAGGCACTTTACTACTCTCATGGTTTTGCCATAAATTGGAGTGACCGTACGGGTGTTGTTCCGCCTGATGATGTTGACGTGATTATGGTTGCACCTAAAGGCTCAGGAACATCTCTTCGAACTATGTTTTGTGAGGGACGTGGACTTAATTGTTCTTATGCCGTTTATCAAGACGCAACAGGTAAAGCTGAAGATCGTACTATTGCTTTGGGTATAGGTATTGGAGCCGGATATTTGTTTAAAACGACATTTGCGCGTGAGGCAACAAGCGATCTTACAGGTGAGCGTGGTTCACTTATGGGTGCTATTGAAGGCTTGTTTGAGGCTCAGTATCAGGTGCTGCGTGAGCATGGACATTCACCTTCTGAGGCTTTCAACGAAACAGTAGAGGAACTTACACAGAGTCTTGCTCCGCTTTTTGGCGAGAAAGGTATGGATTGGATGTATGCTAATTGTTCTACTACGGCACAGCGTGGCGCTCTTGACTGGGCTCCACGTTTCCGGGAGGCTATAAAGCCTGTTATGGAATGGCTTTATCTCTCTGTCCAGACAGGTCATGAGGCTCAGATTGCTATTGACAGCAATTCAAAGTCTGATTATCGTGAGAAACTTAATGAAGAGCTTCGCCAAATGCGTGAAAGCGAGATGTGGCAGGCTGGTGTGACAGTGCGTAAGTTACGTCCGGAGAATAATTGATTTTTATCTTGACATGCTGATAGTATGGCAGGCGTGGGGCTGTGTAGTTCTGCGTCTGTCTTTTTTATGTTATATTATGAAATGTATTTTCGCAGGTATTTATGTTTTGTCTAGTTGCATGTTTTTATATTTCTGAGTGCCATCATTCCGTCAGCGACATAGATTTTTTCTTCACTTATCATATATTCAAAAACATTTTCAACAACATTTCTGTTTAGTCTTATTTCTTTTATCTCAGTGATATGGTGAGGCTTTTTGTCGCTAAGTAGCGCAGTTATAAGTTCTTCTGCTTTTTTCTGTTCGTTCTTGTCTTCATGTTGCTTCTTATGAGCAATGCATACATCACATTGGCCGCAGTCATTAGAACGTTCTTCTCCAAAATATCTAAGTAGCTGTCTGCTGCGACAAATGTCATCGTTTGTCGCATATTTTATCATTGCCTCAATTCGCTGAATATATTCTTTCTTGCGTTCGTCATATATATCTTTGCTTAGCACTAATCGTTCCATTTCTTCACGGCGTTGAATATATGTTATATGAGGAATTTTCTTTCTTGGGATAAAGTGCAGAATGCGGCGTGCGGTCATATCTTTAAGTATAGCATAAGTTTCAGGCACAGTTATCCCGGCTTGTTGTGCTATAAGACTTTCATCGATATAACAGAAATCCGCAAACAGACCGCCATAGCATCTTAGCAGTGCTGTTATTACAGAGTTTTCTTTATCGTTAAGGCTGTCGAGCATATAGAGGTCGTTTCGCCTAAGCAGCATTTTCACCTGCGCTTTGTTGTCAGACTCTTCATCGTAGTCGATATATCCTGCTCGTGATAATATTTTTAGTGCCGAGCCGACCTGTATTGGAAAATGTTTGAAAGCCATACAGAAACGGTCGATATTGAACTCAAATCTACACCCTTGACCACTGCCCATGCCAATTTGATAGAAATAGGCCAGATGTTCATAAACAAGTCTTATATAGTCTTTATCAGGAAAAGTTTCATTCACTCTTCTCTCAAGTTTACCTTTGTCGCTTCCGTTATACAGCAGTACGGCATAAGCCTTTTTTCCATCGCGTCCGGCTCTTCCTGCTTCTTGAAAGTATGCTTCTGGTGAGTCCGGGCAGTCATAATGAATTACAATTCTTACGTCAGGCTTGTCTATACCCATTCCGAATGCATTGGTTGCCACCATTACGCGTGCCTTACCCTCATGCCATTCTTTTTGTCGCTCATCTCGCGCTGCGCTTTCGAGTCCAGCATTATAGAATATTGCACTGATATTCTTTTTACAAAGTTCTGCTGAAAGTTCCTTAGAGCGTTTTCTGCTTCTTACATATACTATTGCCGATCCGTCTACACTGTTAAGTATATGTATCATTTCCTCAAGTTTATCATCTGTTTTTCTTACTATGTATGCAAGGTTTTTGCGTTCAAAGCTCATCTTGAATACATTTTCTTTCTTGAAGCCGAGTTTATCTTGAATGTCATCAACAACTTTAGGCGTGGCTGTTGCTGTCAGTGCAAGGATAGGGGCGTCAGGCTTTAGCTTTCGTATATCTGATATTTTCAGGTAAGATGGGCGGAAATCATATCCCCATTGGCTTATACAGTGAGCTTCATCAACAGTGATGAAGCTCACGTTCATGTGGCTCAACTTTTTCTGAAAGAGTTCAGACGACAAACGTTCTGGTGAAATATAAAGTATTTTCACTCCGCCAAATATGGCATTTTCAAGTGTGGTTATTATGTCGGCGTGCATCATGCCTGAATATATGGCTGCAGCCTTGATGCCTTTTTGCCTTAGATTGGCAACTTGATCTTTCATCAAAGCAATAAGGGGCGTAATTACAATGCATACACCTTTCATTGAGAGGGCAGGCACTTGGAATGTTATTGATTTTCCCCCTCCTGTAGGCATCAGTCCTAGTGTATCTTTACCGGCACATATACTTTCTATTATTTCGCGCTGTATGCCTCTAAAGTTGTCATATCCCCAGTTGTCGTGAAGAATTTTTATATATTTGTCATCGCCTGTCTGCATAGCTAATAATTCAGATAGATATTGATGCCGCGGAATTTGTTAAAATTCCGCGGCCGTTTGATATGTTGTCAGTTAGCATCTTCTTCGTCTTCTGCAGGGCGTATGTCTTCAATCTGTAGCTGAATGCCATTGTGCTTGAATACATTGTCTTCAATAGTATATGCTATATCAAAACTGCGTTTAGACTTTATATAGCGGGCAGAACCGCTTTGTCCGAAAGCTATGCCGTTCATGACATTGTTTGATTTTGAATCAACAAGTTCTAATTTTATGTGTTCCTGTTCTCTTCCTACGACTTTACTTGTACCGAAATCGTAGACATCAGTAGTACAGAACAATGGCTTCGGATTTTGTGGGCCGAACGGACTGAATTTCTTTATCTCAGAATGCAGCTTTCGTGTTATGTCTTTAAAGTCTATTACAGCGTCGATGTTGAGCATAGCTTCTGTTTGTTCGGGCTGTATATGTTCGTCTACATATTTCTGAAAGCGCTTCATAAATTCAGGTACGTCTTTCCATTTTAGTGTAAGTCCGGCAGCGTAAGTGTGCCCGCCGAAATTTATTAGCAGGTCGCGGCAGCTTTTGATTGCAGAATATACGTCAAAGCCAGTTACGCTTCTTGCCGATCCTGTTGCAAGATCGTCTTCACGTGTCAGTACTATTGTCGGACGAAAATAAATTTCTGTAAGTCTTGAGGCTACAATACCAATAATTCCTTTTTTCCAATTCTCGTCATACAGAACTATGCTTGAACGTCTTTTTTGACTTTCAATTTTTGCCACAATCTGATTGGCCTCTTCCGTCATTTGCTTGTCGATATCCTTTCGCTGTTCGTTATATTCGTTTATGTGCTTAGCTTCTTTTAGTGCGTTGCCAAGATCTTTTTCAACAAGCAGGTCTACACTTTCCCTTCCATTTTCCATGCGTCCAGACGCATTGATTCTGGGTCCTATTTTGAAAACAATGTCACTCATTGTTATCGTACGTCCGCTTAGTCCGCAGATGTCTATGATGGCTTTTAATCCGATATTAGGGTTTTGGTTGAGTTGTTTAAGGCCATGGTAAGCTAAAATTCTGTTTTCTTCAACTACAGGTACAATATCGGCTGCTATGCTTACGGCACAGAAGTCGAGTAGTGGAACAAGACGTGAGAATGGAATGCCGTTGTTTTTTGCGAAAGCTTGCATGAATTTAAATCCTACACCGCATCCACATAGATGTTTGAACGGATAACTGTCGTCTATTCGTTTAGGATTAAGTATTGCCACAGCTGGCGGCATCGTCTCGTCTGGCACATGATGATCACAAATAATAAAATCAATGCCAAGGCTTTTGGCATATTTTATTTCTTCTGTAGCTTTTATTCCGCAGTCGAGTATTATTATCAGTTTTACACCTGTCTCATGTGCATAATTAATCCCTTTATAGCTCACTCCATAGCCTTCATCATATCGGTCTGGTATGTAGTAATCTATATTCGAATAGAATTGCTGTAAAAATTTATACACGAGTGCGACGGCTGTACAGCCGTCAACATCGTAGTCACCATACACCATAATGCGCTCTTTTCGTCCCATAGCGTCGTTTAGTCTGTCAACGGCCACATCCATGTCTTTCATTAGAAAAGGATTTATAAGGTCGTTGAGCTGTGGACGGAAGAAACGTTTAGCAGCCGATTCGGTGGTAATGTTTCGCCGGAGAAGGATTCCGGCCATAACAGGACTTATGCCCAGTTTTGCTCCCAGCTCTTCAGCTGCCTCTTTTTGTTCTGATGTTGGTGGTTCGTAGTTCCATTTGAAGTGCATTTATATTGTTTTTTATTTATCTGTCTCGGTTGCCATTGGTATTTTATATAAAATGGCGTGTAAAGTTACAAATAAAAAACAAGAAAACGGTGATTTCTGATAGAAAAGTTCAGAAATCACCGCTTTTGTTTATGTCGTCAATATGTGACGGCATCTGATTAAGGCAAGGGTTTTGACAATGTTTCTTGCTTTGTTATTTAACGCTAATGCTAGATTATATCAATTCTTCGCCTTATATTTTCGCTTAATAATTATTTAATGTTAAGTTTCTTGCGGATATCCTTAGGGATGGCGTTTTTATTAACCATAAAGCTCATAGTCTTGTATGCAACGTAATTTTTTGACATATACCATATACCTTTATAGTCGCCATATTCGCCCCAAGAGTTTTTCACCATATAATATTCGCGTCCGTTCTTGTCTTTGGCAATACCGAAGATAACCATTCCGTGGTCGTCTGTTGTTTCCCAATTGTCAAATGCTTCCTGACGCATTTCCTGTGTAGGAACTATTTCAGGTGCGTCAATGCCAAGAGAATCAAGTTTGCTTTTCTTTTCTGTAGAAGAAAGTTTGAACCATCTGTCAGCATCTGTTCCTGCCATGCTGCGAACTTTCTTAACATCGTATGCAATACCAAGGCCTTTGCGTGTGAAACCATCTTCTGTAACGTCTCCGCCCCATGCTATTGTATAACCTTCATTGATTGCATTGTCAATTATCTTCATCATCTCGTCCATTGGAACATTGTAAGACGTAGCCCAACGCCAGTTGTCCTGAACTTCAACAGGGAACTGTGTGTAGAATGGGTGATGAGTGTAACTTGTTATTGAAACATAGTCATCGAAGTTAAGGCCGAGACTTGCAGCAAATGTCTGTGGAGTATATTTTTTTCCTTCATAAACAAACTCTTTTGGGCATTCTCCAAGATAAGCATCAAGGATGCCCTGCAAGCCTTTCTGCCACTGTTTAGATATCTTTTTTGCCTTGCTCTTTGATACAGCAGCTACATACGGCTCCATAATACCGAAGAATTCTTCGAAGTTAGCCAAAGAGTCACCTGTAAGAGTTCCTGGAGCGGGCATTGCTGTTTCAGGGCATATTCCGTGGTTTTTCAAGATATATAGCACATCTTCAGAGCTGCCGCCCTGTGAGAATTGACTGTCGCCGTGCATTCTTACGGTGAGGATGGCACGCTCCATGTAATCCTTGTTGGCTACGAACATTTCACACAAATCGTAAGTTTTGCCTGTCTTCTTCAGAATTTCATTCTCAAAGAAACTCAGTGTTGAGTAAGCCCAGCAGGTACCGCTGCGGTTTTGGTCCTTGATACTTGTGATTTTGTTCTCTTTGATTGTTGTGAACACAGGTTTGTTCTTGTCGGCAGTTTCTTTTTTCTCCTGCGCATTCATGCCTGTTGCTATGCAAGCCAACAGAGCCATTGCAATTAATTTTTTCATTTTTCTATAAGTATTGTTTTGGGTTTTAGTTGTTTCTCATAAATTCTTCAACATCATCAGGATGATATGGTATGCGGTCTTTTCCGAGGAATCTGCATCCGTCTTCTGTTATAAGTATGTCGTCTTCAATGCGTATGCCGCCGAAGTCTTTATATGTCTCAAGCATATCATAATTTATGAAATCCTTGTGAAGTCCTTGTGACTTCCAGTCATCAATAAGCGCTGGTATAAAATAAATGCCCGGTTCGTCCGTTACGACAAATCCTTTTTCCAGGCGTCGTCCCATTCGCAGGCAATTTGTACCAAATTGAGTGGATGGTTGTATCTCATCATCAAACCCCACATAATTTTGGCCAAGTCCTTCCATGTCGTGTACGTCCATACCCATCATATGACCAAGTCCGTGAGGCAGGAACATTGCATGTGCTCCGGCTTTTACAGCTTCTTCGGTATTGCCTTTCATCAGACCGATTTCTTTGAGTTTATCAGTCATGAGCCGACATACAGCCATGTGTACGTCATACCATTTTATTCCAGGCTTTGCTACATCAAGCACATAGTCATGGCAAGCTTCCACTATACTATAGATTTCACGCTGACGTTGTGTGAATTTACCATTTACCGGATATGTTCTGGTATTGTCAGAACAGTAGTTGTTGCGGTTTTCAGCACCGGAATCGCACAGAGCAAGGCGTCCGCTTTCGAGGACATTCCATGATGGTGTTCCGTGCATGATTTCTCCATGTTGTGTAAATATTGTTGCAAAACTTACCATTGCTCCGTAAGAGTGTGCCGTTCCGTCAACTTGTCCTCCGATAAATTTTTCGGTCAGTCCAGGTTTGGTCAGTCGCATAGCGGTTGTATGCATTTTATATCCAATAGAACATGCGTCTTCAATTTCAGCAATTTCCTGCGGTTCCTTTGTTGAGCGCATCTTTATAACAGCTTTAATCAGTTCGAGTGATGCGGCTTCTTTTTGTTGGTTAGGATGAATTCCGAGAAGATCAAATATTTGTAGTTTCGTATCATATCTGTATGGAGGCAGGAAATGTATTGCTCTTTTCTGTTTCATTGCATTATTACAGATTATCTGCAATGACTTCATTGGAGCAGTATTGGCTACACCTACGCTTTCGGCCATGTCTTTGACACTGTTTACAGAACCGAACCATACGATGTCGTCAATGTCGATGTCATTTCCGACAAGTGTTTCGGTATCATTATCAAGATCTATGACTCCTACAAGACCGTCACGTTCAAGTCCGAAATAATATAGAAACGAAGAGTCCTGACGGAATGGATAGTATCCATTTGACGGGTAATTAACAGGCGAGTCGTTATTACCAAACAATATAATAATGCCACTCTTTACGAGTTTTTTAAGCTCGGCGCGGCGGCTTACGTAGGTTTCCTTGCTGAACATATATAAAATATTTTTTAATAATCTACTTTTCTGCGAGGCAGTTGTTTTCGCCAAGAACGTTTTTATATTTCGTATGGTTTTTCAACTCGTTTTTCACAGATACATAACTTCACTATTGCAAAGATAATGCAAATTGAGTGTGGAACAAAATAAAATCAATTTATTTTTATATCAAAGTGTCACTTATTTTAATTTAAAGCATTGTATAAGTGGCTAAAGCTGTATGTAATGAGGATAATATCCACATAAAAATGTTACAGATATTTATTTTTTTGTTTTTTTATATTGTAATCTCGTTTGAAACGTATCTGTTTAAAACGAAAATCATTAACTTTGCAAAAGTTTTTTAGTGAGTTATGCGTATTGACAGAAATACTGGATTGGTTCTTGAGGGAGGCGGCATGCGCGGCGTGTTTACAAGCGGCGTGCTTGATGGCTTTATGAAGCATGATATGTATTTCCATTACGTGGTAGCGGTTTCGGCCGGAGCGTGCAATGGCTTGTCGTATATGAGCCGCCAAATACGCCGTGCAAGAATCTCCAACATCGACTATCTTTCAAAATATAAGTATATAGGGATTCGGCATTTAGTTACGCAGGGGTGTATCTTCGACCGCAAGCTGCTTTATGATGATTTTCCAAACACGTTGTTGCCTTATGACTTTGATACATTTTTTAATAATTCAGATATCTTTGAGATGGTTACAACTAATTGTCTTACAGGACGTGCGTGTTATCTTACTGAAAAACATGACCGCCAGCGCTTGCTTGATATAGTGCGTGCAAGCAGCAGTTTGCCATATGTGAGCAAGATTGTAAATGTTGACGGCATTCCTATGCTTGATGGTGGGATTGTAGACAGTATTCCCGTTATGAGGGCTATGGAACAGGGACATCATAAGAATGTTGTGGTGCTTACCCGTAATTATGGTTTCCGAAGTAAGGAGAAAGATCACAAGATACCTCGTTTTATTTATAAAAACTACCCACGGCTTCGCGTGGTACTTAGTCATAGGTGTGAGGCTTACAACCGGCAACTTGAAATGATAGAAGAAATGGAGCGTGCCGGTCAGATTTTTTGCATCCGTCCTGTCCGTCCTATGGAAGTAGGACGTATCGAGAAAGATGTCGACAAGTTAGAACGTCTTTATGAAGAGGGTTATGCCTTGGGCGAAAGGTTCTGTAAAGAACAGGGATATTGTTAGATTTATCATCTATATTTTAATTAGATGATTTTTCTGTAACAAACCAATTATCAAATAACTTTATTTCTTGTAAATTAGTCTTGCTAGCCCGTAAATGTATCTTCTGAATCCAGGACGATACGTGAGCAGACGGTCAAACCAGCCAAGATGATGGCTGATAATGCGTACGGCCAATCCTACATAATACATTGCAAACAATGTTCCTAATCCTATGATATGCCACATCCATTTTCCGAAGAAAGCGTAGCATGAAACAATACCTAGTATGACTAGTGATATGTCAACGGCAATTTTGACTTTAGGAAATTCGATTTCTAAAACTTTGCTTATTGCAACAGGAAATCCTTCACCAGGCATTGTGATGCTTCCGCATCTTACTTCAATAGCTATGCCTGTTGCTAAAATGGTGCATCCTGCAAGTTGTGTGACGGTTTTCTCTAAAAGAAGGGTGGGGTGTAACCATGAGATAATATACAGGTTTAAATCCAACAGCATGCCAAAGATAAAACCTACAAGTAGCTGAAATAGCTGAACCGGCTCGAACTGACGTCTGAGCACGCATAGCTGTCCTATAACCAATAGGGCATTCATAATAAAAGTGTATTGTCCTATTGTCAGTTTTGGCACAATTCCGTTAGCTCCTGCTTCATTAAACACATAAGGTAACACACTGATGACACTTGAGCCCAACATACTTTTAACGCATACGGCAATTCCAAATGTCATAATGTAGAGGGCTAAAAAGAGCAAGAAGTGTTGCCAAACAAATGATATTAATTTTTCTTTTCTTGTCATTTTATTATATATAATTTTCAAATGCTGTTAAGCATTTTATGTAATGCTGCAAATGTCTTTGTTTTACGCTATTATAGCGGAACAATAAAGACTGTCGTTAAAACATAAGAAATCTTTCTTTATCAGCATCACTGTATACACATACGAACAGGGGTGTAGCTTTTATTCCTTATCCCTTTTTAACTAAAGCAGTTTGCAATTATTTTGCATACTATAATTTATATCTTTGTGCTTTTGGCTTTTTATTCGGAAATTCAGTGCAAAGGTACTAAATTTCAGATAATTGTAAGTATAAAATTAGGAGAATTTGAATAACAGAGTATTGTACAATATCGTCTGATGGTAACTTGATACTTTTTGATTTTCTGAATGAGTGTCGCAGTTTGTCATAGTAATGGCTATACATTTATTTGGTTGTGTATGATGAAGATCTGAAAAATGTGGGTACTAAAATATAAATGGCCACTCCTAATATTTGATTGTAACTATCGCATTTAAAAGGGTCGTATCAAGCTCTGAATTGAGTAGTGATACGACCCTTTCTTTAGTTAGAATATTCAAATTTTATATTTTCAAAAATTGAAATTTGATATACCCTTGGCAATTTTATAATTCTATTTTTACATATTAAATGGCTTTAACGCAGTTGTATTTTTTTGTGCTGATGCATGTCGGCATGCATAATAGTAATTTTTTCCCAATCTGTGATATACATTATTTTTTATTATAGTGCGTTGTTCACTTTTTCATAATTAGTGATATATTTTGGTGATTGGCCATACTTGTTTTCTTCAGGCTTACTGTCCATAACGCAGAATACAAAAATAGAGATATTAATAACAAACAGCAGTAGTATTGATGTAATTATTACAGGGTCGCTCATTAGTTTTACTGCAATATCCGGATCAGGATTAATTGTCGACAGAGCTTCGAGGTATCCGCTTGTTGACATGTATATATTGTAAACAATGTTTATTATTATGCTTGCTGCAACCCACCAGCCGCTATGTCCGCGGTCGTGAAGGCGGCGTACTGTCACAGAAAAAATAGACAGCAGCAGAATAATTGATACTATTGAACTTATTATCTGTGTTCCTGAAAGTAATAGATTTATCAAAATACTTACAACAGCATACAGAAGCCAAAACCACCATAGTTCAGACCTGCGTGCACGGCCTTTGAAATCAGTCAGTTTGCTTAATACTGTTTTTACAGATTGTTCGAAACTCATTTGGGGTAATCTTACAATGTCTTCCATAGTTTTTTAATTTTATTAATTATAGATATATTTTTATTTTCAATATTATTTCCGTCATCATAGCTTCATAGAATCAGTTGTGTATAATGTAGTCTGATTCTAAAAAGACGGACTTTCGGTATCATCCATAACGAAAGTCCATCTTTATGGTTTATGGTTAAGATTTATCTTATTCTTTCAACAGGTCAGGACGCAGTCGTTTAGTGCGTTCATAGCTCTGTTCTATTTCCCAGTCTTTTATTTTGCCTTCATTTCCGCTTAGCAGAATGTCTGGCACTTTCCATCCTTTATAGTCGGCAGGCCTGGTGTATATAGGCGCAGACAGCAGGTCGTCCTGAAAGCAGTCGGACAATGCGCTTTGGTCATCGCTTATAACTCCTGGTACTAGTCTTATTATTGCATCAGACATTACAGCTGCTGCCAATTCACCTCCTGTAAGAACATAGTCGCCTATACTTATTTCACGTGTAATAAGATGGTCGCGTATTCTTTGGTCTATACCTTTATAATGTCCGCACAAGATTATCAGATTCTTTTTTAGTGAGAGGTCGTTAGCTACATGCTGATTAAATTGTTCGCCGTCAGGCGAAGTGAATATAACCTCGTCGTATTCTCTTTCGGCTTTCAGTGCCGATATAGCCCTGTCTATAGGCTCGCACTGCATGACCATTCCGGCGAACCCTCCGTATGGATAGTCGTCCACACGTTTCCATTTGTCCGTGGAATAGTCGCGCAGATTGTGCAGATATATTTCCGCCAACCCTTTTTTTTGTGCGCGTGCCAAGATGGATTCTCTTACAAATCCTTCGAGCATTTCCGGTAAAACTGTAATAATATCAATTCGCATATTTGCAAAATTATTTATTTTTCTGTCAATATCACAATTTTTATTCTTTATTTTTGTATTTTTTATCATAAACAGCAGATGTGATATGTCGCAAGTTTAGTTTTAAGCGTTTTTAGTCTTTATAAAAGCAATAATTTCTTTAATGTCGATATTTGTGTATGATTTGACATAAAGTCACTTGATGCATAATTATATTGTGGATAAATAATTATTATGCAATGGCTGTTGTAGAATTTTATGTGTCAATCAAAGTAGTGAAATAATTGGAAGTGAATTTGATGTATGATACAAAGCCGACAAAATAAATGCCGCCTGCAAGACTTGTACATGTTGCTTTACAGGCGGCATCTAATTTATATTTTACAACTCTTTTTTCAGTTTTTCTGCCATGTCTGCATATTCTTCGTCGGTCAGATAAACTTTCTTGGGGTTCATCTGGAATACTCCGCCAAAGTCAGGTCCGCCTACATATTTTGGAATCAGGTGGAAGTGTAAGTGTGACAGCGTGTCAGAATATGCACCATAATTAATCTTGTCAGGATTAAACACCTTTTGCATGGCTCTTGTTACCTTAACGACATCAGCCATAAAAGCATTTCTGTCTTCGTCACTCAATAGGTTTATATCGTCAACATGGTCTTTATATGCCACGAGACAACGTCCGTGATAAGTTTGCTCCTTAAAAATAAAAAGGCGCGATACGCTAAGTTTTGCTACTTCAATCATCAGTTCGTGCTGTGTGTCATTATTCTGACAATACAGACACTCTTTAGGATCACTTTTCATGTTATTCTCTTTTGTTTTAGATTGTTTTTATTATTTCGTTTCTCGCAATATTTGCGTAGTGTTTGTTCTTTACTGGTGTTATTATATTTTAGTCTTAGCATCTGTACTTATGCGATATTCTGTTGACATGGTTATGCATTCCATCTAAATATCATTATGCAAAAATGCTGCCTGTGATAGCAGAACCGCCATGCTTGCTTCTATGTCATATTGAACTTAGTCACAAGTTTATGCAAAGATACATCAAATCATGAAGAATTCAAAATTATTGAAATTATTTTATAATAACCGAAATATAAATCTGGTCATTTTTCTTATTTTTAGGACAACGGCATTGTAGACTAAATTATATTTCATTCATTTGTATGTGCAAGATTGTCATGCAGATACATTGAAAAAGTTATGTTTAATTTCAAACGTGTAGAAGTATAATTAAACATAATATCTTTTTAAGATAAAATGGTTAGTCTTATAGAAACCGCTGAAATAGGAGTTGAAACTCGTTGAATTTTGTGTCAAAACTCAATGGATTTTGACTCCTATTTCAGTGGTTTATTTTTAATAAAACGATAAATATTAAATTTGTAATGAAAGTATAAGAAATTTATGGAGTTACATATTCCAGGGTATACTATTCAATATCACATATACATAGAATCTTAAATTAGATATGCAACTTCAGTCTTAAAAATGTTGAAGTTACAAATTTTAATTATATCATTTTTATATTTGTAGTATCGTGCTTCTATACAATGGAAGAGCCATTCAGTTTTAACTTAATAGGATATTAGTGATTTTCTTGTAGAAAATACGATATTATATTTATTATTTAGAAAATAGATTTGACAACAACCAGTTCTTTTTGCTTTTTGTTTCTTTTATAAAATTTGTATCAGTTTTTATTTGAATATTTGTGCCAAATTTTTCGTTAAAAAAGAATGCTAGTTGTTTCCATCTTTTTCCGTGTTCTTGCGTTTCATTTTGATGAGTGTAGTATAAATAATAGTGAAGCATTTCATGAATTATAATGTCTTTTAATTGAGTTTCGGTGTATTCATACCTATCACTAATTTCTATTATTGGATTTTTGATATCATCATTTTCAGAGTAGTCACAGATGAAACGTCCAATAGTTTTTCTCGTGTGTATTATGACAAAAAATGGTATTGGTAATTTATTCTGAAAGAATGATGAGTTATATTCATAAAATCTATTAAAAATATCTTTTTCTGTAGGTCTTATTCCCTTTTCATGTATTTTTTCTTTCATTTTATATATTTTAATTCCTATTATATTGATTATGGCTTATTCGATAAAGCGTATAAGAGGCATCATATTTATAGGCTTGATATAAATGTACATAATTTTTCAATGACAGCAAATATGAAATTTATTATTTTATTTAATACAGGAAAATCTGTATATTTTTGTATCAAATATAAAATTCCTGCAATACAAATAATAATGATAATCATTAAACTTTCTTTTGGGCTAAGGTTAGAGCCTTCGTTATACCCTTGTTTGGTAGATTCAAAGAAATTCTTAAAAAAACTCATTTTGATTAATTTTTATTTTTACAATTATAATTATTCAAATTAAATCCATATTTTATAAATATTTCGTTAACAATATGGTGGTTTATGCTTTCGTGCAGTACATTAGCAATATAATTTATTATGATATATGTTTGTATAATTTCACGAGGGAATAGAGATTTTACATGTCTTCTATACTCTTCTGAAGTATATGGATTTTGAGGCGAACATGCTAATTCAAAATCAAGAAGTTCTAAAGCCCATGTATAATTGTGTTCATGTATGGCATTATGTAAGATCTTGTTGTCATGCAATATACGAAGATTACGTATGAGAATGTCTGCTGCAATAAGATAATAGTCTGTGAAATTTTTGTCGTTAATATATTTCCATTTTTCTATTTCTTCCTTAATTTGTTTTTGAGACATAAAAGCTGCATCAGAAATTCTATATGGACATTCAACGTTATATTGCAATAAAATAGGTCTTATGATATTACCATTTGTAAGTACGATATCTTTTTTAAGTTCTAAAACATATTCCATTTGATTTGTTTTAATGCCTAAGGCATTAATTTCCATACCTAGTGTGAAATCACGTATTGCATCCTTTCTGAGTAACAACCCCCACGTATCATTGCCGAATTCACCAGTGTTAAGTATCCTGTATTGAGTATAGCTAAGACCATTACCCTTGCTGATAATAAACTTTCCGTCATGATTTCTTCCTATAAGGAAACTGCGACCATGATTGGGACTTAACGAGTACATTATCTTATTTCCTTCAGAATCACGTAAATATGGATAAACTGTATTGTGAATATTATTTTTTTTAATTATTTTATATGGTACATTGATTGCCTTTATCTTTTCCATATTATTACTATAATTAAGAACTTATTAAAAAGGGGTGCACAATATTGAAGTGCACCCTAATTTCATGCTTCTTTACATAGAACGATACATGATTCCACATGTAGATTCCATATTCTTAGGGCAATTACTCATGGTAACTACCTTAGAAGCGGCTGTTACTTTTAAATCTACTTTCATAATTGTAAATTTAATTGATCATAGTGATATTTCTTCGGGAATCACATTTACCCACCTACCTTCAATTTAGTGTCGCTGTAGTTATGCTGCGACATTTCTCTTTTTAATTTTATTGGTTTATAATCAGGAAATTGTTGTATACATTCAATTAGGCTTTTGCCTTCTAATGGATCAAAGCCTTTCATCATTTTTTGAGCTAATTTATGTCTTACTTTGGCCATAAAGCAATTTACTTCAGATGCTTTTAATGGCGTCCCATTTTCAATATAGTTGTTCCCAGGGCATAAATTACAATATGCACAATAGTTGTGCCTACCACACTCTTCATAGTCTGTTAATGTAAGGCTTTTCCAATATTTTAATTCTGTGCTATTTCTTATTATGTTAGAAATAGAATGTTTTTTTATGTTTCCGAATAGTGTATGAAAAGCACAGCATGGTATAACATTTCCTTCAGGTGTTATGCATATAGAATTATATCCAGCACCGCAAGGGTTATCGTTCATGATCTTAGACTGTCCACCATAATTCGGTGCTTCTTTTCCTACATATAAAGGTATATTTGGATCTCGAAGTACAATTTCTAGTTGCTTTGGTGTCATCCTCAAATATTTACTTACACATTTGTCCCCTTCAATAGAATCTGTAAGGCTTATTTCAAATTGAGGAATAGCACCATATTTTTTTGATATGTCTGCAATCATGTAATATGATTTGAAATTAGGACGCATTACACAACATTTTAAATTCAAAGGAACTGCCAATTCTGATAGTTGCCGGACAACAGACATTGTACGTTCCCATGATCCATGAATGCGTGTTATATAGTCGTGGACTTTTGCAATTCCACTATATAAAGATATTCCGACTAAACGTGGATAGTAATCAGCAAGTTTTTTTACATCATTGATAATGTGTTGTCCATTAGTAAACACATCAAAGGCTATTTCTTTTTTATATAAATAGTCAATTATTTGCCATGCGCCAGGATTAGAAAAAGGATCTCCCCCAGTAAGGCATACTTTTATTATTCCAAGGTCGTATAATTCGTCTATTAGTCTTTTATAATCTTCAAATGCTAATTCTTCTCTCTTTCCACGTAGACTTTTTTCATTGTCATTTCTGGTAGCTCCTTCATTATAACAATGAATACATTTTTCGCTGCAATTATAAGTAAGTTCGAACATGACGCTTGTAATACCTCCGACTTTATTGGTGTAAAGTCTTTCGGCATTAGATGTGAGATATGGAATTTTATCTTGTATTGAAGATGTGTTTATTTGTGTTTGTTGGCGGTTGTAGGCACTTACACGTCTACGATATTCGGATATAATGTTTGTTGTCGGAATTACAGAGGATAATAATCCAAGTTGTTCAAGTTCTTCAAAAAATGGATTTAAACTTTCTGTTGAGATATTTAATTTCTGGGAAATATTTTCAATATTTACGATATGATTTCTTGGTATTGATAATATTTCACCTATGACTTTTGCGGAATAGCTTTCAAAATAGTAGCTAATTCCTGTAATTAGGTTATAGTATATTGTTGCTTGTGCCTTTTCATTGTATCTGCCACAAGTCCATACAGGACGATAATACATGTTTAGTTGTGCCATTATGCTTATTTCTCATTTATTGAATTAATATTACGTTTTTGTAGTCCAATGTATGGGAAAATAGACAAAAAAGAAACGTGGACTAATAACTTCGTCTTTAGTTTCTCTCACGTATCGCCAAACACGTCAAACGTTCTAATAACGAGTAAAAGCCCACGCCTTATGGCGTGAGCATCAACTTTTACTCTTGAACGTTTTCTTCTAAATTGGCGATTTTGAGAGAAAACAAGAATACAAGCTAACGCTTCAATTTTATAATATGTCTTTTAAAATTCTTTAATTCATACTCATAATTTTTTTTCGTTAAACTTTTTGACAAAAGTCGTAATTTTTTTTGTAATGGCCAAAATATTATGCTTAATTTCACAAAAATTAGCTATGACATAATAATATTATCAGCTTATTTTTCTGAGATGTTGTATTTTTCCATGTTAAGATGTTTTCGCTTATATAAAAATTATTTCTTTTGTTCTTAAGGTTATTATTATATTGCAGATTTGTGAAAAATTGCTGTATCTTTGCATAAGATATTTTGGGATTTGCACAATAATCAATATATATAATGATTATATTTAGGTTATTTTGCATTATTATTTTATAAATTGAGATTTATGACAGACGAAAGACAAAGAATATTGCAGCTCAGAAAGGAACTGCATGAGCATAACTATAAGTATTATGTGCTTAACCAGCCGGAAATAAGTGACCAGGAGTTTGACTTCATGATGAAGGAACTGCAGGAGTTGGAGGCGCGTCATAAAGATATGTTTGATCCAAATTCGCCTACACAGCGTGTAGGAAGCGACCTTAATCAAGAGTTCACTCAGGTTACTCATAAATATCCAATGTTGTCTTTGGCTAACACATATAGTCAGGAAGAAGTTGCCGACTTTTATAATAGTGTAAAGAAAGGCCTTAATGGAGAAGATTTTGAAATATGCTGTGAGATGAAATATGACGGATTGTCTATTTCTCTTACGTATGAGGACGGCAAACTTGTGAGGGGTGTTACACGTGGTGACGGTGTGCATGGTGATGATGTTACGGCTAATGTAAAGACAATAAAATCAATACCATTAGTATTGAAAGACGGCGACTGGCCTAAAGAGTTTGAAATAAGAGGAGAAATTCTTATGCCATGGAAAGTGTTTGAGAGGCTTAACGAGGAGCGTGAGGCTGCAGAAGAGCCACTGTTCGCAAATCCTCGTAACGCAGCAAGCGGGACTCTTAAAAGTCAAAACTCTGCATTGGTTGCGAGTCGTAATCTTGATGCATATTTGTATTATCTTTTGGGCGACGAACTTCCGGGTGACGGTCATTATGAGAATCTTGAGAAGGCGCGTGAATGGGGCTTCAAAATAAGTGAAGGAATGCGTAAGGTCAAGACTCTTCAGGAGATTTATGACTTTATAGATTATTGGGATACAGAACGTAAAAATTTGCCTGTCGCAACAGATGGAATTGTACTGAAAGTCAATTCGCTTAGGCAGCAGAGGGCTTTGGGCTACACTGCCAAGAATCCGCGTTGGGCAATAGCGTATAAGTTTAAGGCTGAAAGAGCCTGTACGCGGCTTAATGAAGTTACGTTCCAAGTAGGACGCACAGGTGCGGTTACCCCTGTTGCAAATATGGAACCTGTACAGTTGGCCGGAACTACTGTGAGACGTGCAACGCTTAACAATGAAGACTTTATCCGCAGTCTTGACCTGCATATCGGAGATTATGTTTATGTTGAAAAGGGAGGAGAGATAATTCCTAAAATTGTAGGTGTAGACGTTGAGCAGCGTCCGATAATAGCTCAGCCTGTGAGGTTTATAACCAATTGTCCTGAGTGTGGGGCTAAGTTGGTAAGATATGAGGGAGAAGCTGCATATTATTGTCCAAACGACGCAGGATGTCCTCCTCAGATAAAAGGACGCATAGAACATTTTATTTCGCGTAAGGCCATGAATATAGACAGTATTGGTCCTGAGACTGTAGATGATTTTTACAGACACGGACTTGTGCGTAACGTTGCGGACTTATATGACATTAAGGTGGAGCAGATTAATGGCGACGGCAGCAGACAGAAATCTGCTGAAAAGATAGTAAACGGCATTGAAGCATCTAAGCAGGTGCCGTTTGAACGTGTCGTATTTGCACTAGGAATAAGATTTGTAGGTGAAACTACTGCTCGCCTGCTGGCCCGGCACTTTAAGACTATCGATGCTCTTGCTGCAGCAAGTCTGCAAGATTTGCTTGAAGTAGAGGGCGTTGGCGATGTTATTGCAAAGAGCGTTATGACATATTTCAGAAACCCTGTTACTATGCAGATTGTGGAACGTTTGCGCGGATATGGACTGCAAATGGCGTTGAGCGAAGAACAAATGTCATCGTCTTCGGATAAGTTGGCAGGAAAGAGTATTGTCATAAGTGGTGTGTTTGATCATCATAGCCGTGATGAATATAAGCAGATAATAGAACAGAATGGTGGTAAAAATGTAGGAAGTATAAGCGGCAAGACTTCGTTCATATTGGCAGGTGACAATATGGGACCGGCCAAGTTGCAAAAGGCAGAAAAGCTCGGTATACAGATTATCGATGAAGATACTTTCTTGAAGATGATTGAATAATAGAATATTTGGCGTATTATGACAAACAGTTATCATGTTAAAATAGCTATATGCTTGCTTACATGATAATTTGTTTTGTCGTGAGGATTGAATCATAGTCGTTTTTGTGATTAGCTTAATGAAGTTTGATAATGGAATAAATAATATACGAAATAATTTATTATGAAAGTATTGGTTTCGGAAGAGATAGAGAGCGTTTGCCCTGGATTTGTGGGCGCGGCTGTAAGTGCAGAAGTAGTGAATACAAAGTATAATGAGAATCTTTGGAACGAAATAGAAGAGTGGGGCGCGAAATATCGTGCCGGTTATACAACAGAAACAATAAAAAAGATTTCCGGAATAGAGGCTACCCGTCGTGTATATCGTGCATGTGGTAAGGATCCAAGTCGTTACCGCCCGGCATCAGAAGCTCTTATAAGACGAATGTTGCAGGGTAAGTCGTTGTATCAGATAGACACGTTGGTAGATCTTGTAAATCTTGCAAGTATTGTTTATGGCTATAGTATTGGCGGATTTGATGCCGACAAATTTGTTGGCGATACACTTACACTTGGCGTAGGACGAGATGGCGAGCCTTATGAGGGTATAGGGCGTGGAATGCTTAATATTGCCGGATTGCCGGTATATCGTGATGCTGCAGGTGGCGTAGGTACGCCGACAAGTGACAATGAGCGTACAAAGATGGAGATATCTACCAAAAATGTTTTGGTGCTTATCAACGGATACGACGGAAATGAGGCTAATGTAAGGGCTAATGCTGAATATCTTGTTGAACTGTTTGAAAAGTATGCACAAGGCAAAAATTGTAAATATTTTATGTATAGATAAAGGGCTGATTTTTATTGTATTTTATATGGCTATATAAATAAAAGAGGTTAAGACATCAATATTGCTTTAACCCAAGATTGGTTATTATGATTCAGTCTGGATTTTTGCTTTATATTGAGCGTATTTTGTTAGATTCTTTGCAGGCATAGTTGCCTATGTTGAGAAAAAGCGAACAAAAATATGTTCAATGGAAACGAAAAGACGGGCTTAAGGTATGAATACACAAAAAAGATAAAGCTATGTGTGGTCTAAAGACTGATTTGGCTTTAACTCCTGACTTCGTCAACGCGTACCCCAAAAATCATCAGTAAACAATGAAGCAATG
>ENA-UONW01000133-UONW01000133.1-human-gut-metagenome-genome-assembly--contig:-CS52-NODE-133-length-112347-cov-105.273483_pt1 | contig 112347 bp, 72 predicted proteins | sample MGYA00242463_ERZ724010 | MGnify/ENA metagenome assembly ERZ724010
GTAAAACAATCTAGTTTAACCACCCAAAAGTGTCAACCTTTTCCAGGGAAAGTCACAAACGGTTCATAAAAATGTCATTTTTAAAGAGAATCTCTTGTTTTTTTACAAAATGACACATACTTTTGCATAATGAATAAATATACTAAACACAAAAAAAAAACGACATAATGAGCCGGCTCCTCTTTTTCGCCGGATGAAAAATAAAAACTATGAGCCCACTTGAAAAAGTCTTTTTTTGAAAAATATGTGCCACACAGGTACTTCCAACGGGGGTAAAAAGTGGCGAATGGTACTTTTTCAAGTGGACTCAACTATAGAAAACACTACCAATATCTTATTATTATGTTTAACAGAATCAAATCTTCGACACTCAGAGGAATGGCGACCGTAGTGGCAGCCATCGTTCTGTTCGTGTCGTTCTCAGCCGCGGCGGCGGCCCAGGACAGGGCAGGATCCGTAAGCGGTACAGTCAAGGACGCCAACGGCCCAGTCGTAGGCGCCGCCGTTTTTGTCAAAGGTGGAACCACCGGTGAGACCACAGACATCGACGGTAAATTCAGACTCGGCAATCTTAAGGCCAACGATGTGATCACCGTCTCCATCATCGGATACGAGACCAAGGAGATCGTCTGGAACGGCCAGGCCACACTCGACATCCTCATCCTCGAGGAAGCCACAGCTCTCAAGGGAGTCGTGGTGACGGCCATGGGTATGGTCCGCCAGTCGGAAAGCCTTACCTACGCTGCCGAGACAGTCGGCGGCAAGGATGTCAACGACATCAAGAGCATCAACATGATCAACTCCCTCCAGGGAAAGAGCGCCGGTCTGGTCATCACTCCTAACTCGACAGGAGCCGGCGGATCATCCAAGATCCTCTTCCGAGGCAACAAGTCCATCAACGGAAGCAACCAGCCTCTCATTGTTGTGGACGGTGTGCCTGTGATGCAGAACATCACCTCATCCCAGGTGGCCTCCAACTATGGTGGCGAGAGGGACGGCGGCGATGTGATGTCCACGATCAACCCTGACGACATCAAGTCCATCACCCTCCTTAAAGGTGCGTCAGCCGCAGCGCTTTACGGTGCCGTGGCCGCCAACGGAGCGATCATGATCACGACAAAGTCAGCGGCAGCCGGCAAGGTGAACGTCACCGTGTCCAGCAACACGACAGCAGAAAGCCCTATGGTGCTTCCTAAGTTCCAGAACAACTACGGAATGTCGGACAACGGCACCTACAGCTGGGGCAGCAAGCTCTCCTCAAAGGCGCCGAACTATCTCAAGAAGTTCTTCCGCACAGGTTTCACGACGAACAACACATTCGCCGTGTCCGGCGGAAACGACTCTTTCGGAGCCTACTTCTCCTACGGCAATGTCTACTCAGAGGGCATGACTCCTGAGAATGAGTACAGAAGCCACAACTTCAACACCAAGGTCAACTTCACCGTCCTCGACAACATCAAGATAGAGGCCAGCGCGAAGCTCACCAACCAGCACATCGAGAACCAGTCCGCATCGGGATTCCTCTGGAACCCTCTGACCGGCGCCTACCTCTTCCCGAGAGGCGAGGACTGGGATCACTACAAGAACAACTACGAGGTCTATGACGCCTCACGCAGCTGCTACGTCCAGAACTGGACCAACACGAAGCAGCAGCAGTACAGCAACCCTTACTGGGTTCTCAACCGCCAGAAGCCGGTCGTTGACCGCAACCGCTATGAGTTCGGCGGCAGCGTGAGATGGGACATCATCAAGGATCTCTACGTACAGGGCCGTCTCCGCTACGAGAGAGGTGAGGAGCACTTCGTGCACAACGCCTACGCCTCCAGCACCGGTGACCTCTACCCTATGGGCAGAATGAAGGACAACCGCTACTTCAGCGACCAGATGTACGGCGATGTGCTCGTCGGCTACAACCACAACTGGAACGACACCTTCTCACTCTCCGTGACCGCCGGCTCCAGCTTCACCCACAGCAAGACCGGAAACGTGGATCTCTGGGCCGAGGGAACACAGTTCACAGCCCCTGGCAACGGCAACGTCTACTACCCTAACATATTCACCCCTAACAACTATTATGGGAATATGTCGTCTGTCGGAAAGGGTGGCCACTGGAACACCGAGAAGCGTCTTAACGCCGTGTTCGCTACCGCGCAGTTCGGCTACAAGGAAGGCCTCTTCATCGATGTCACCGCCCGTAACGACTGGTCATCGGCTCTTGCCTTCACCGACAATGTGTCATTCTTCTATCCTTCAGTGGGAGCCAGCTTCCTTCTGAACAAGTTCGCCGACCTCGGCCCTGCCGTGGACCTCGTGAAGTTCCGCGCAAGCTACTCCATCGTGGGTAACGATGTCCCTGTCTACATGACCAACCTGCTCTACAGCCTTGGCTCACAGGGATCGATCTCCGCCCCGGACAGCGCTCCTTTCAGAACCCTCAAGCCTGAGATGACCCACTCCATCGAGGCCGGTTTCGACGGAGCCTTCTTCAACAACAGGCTCAACGTCTCCGCCACCTGGTACAAGACCAACACCAAGAACCAGTTCTTCTCCGTAGCCTCTCCTTACGAGTCCGGTCTGCGCAACCGCTATGTGAACGCCGGTAATGTGGAGAACCAGGGTATCGAGATGACCGCCAGCTGGTACGAGCAGTTCAGCAACGACTTCAGCTGGGAGACAGGAGTGAACTTCTCCTACAACAACAATAAGATCGTGGAACTCGTGGACGAGCTTCCTAACGGCCTTACACTCTCCAACTTCGGAGGTGCCAAGATCATCCTCAAGGAAGGTGGTTCCTATGGTGACCTCTATGTACGCCAGATCCTCAGGGACGAGAGCGGCAAGATCAAGAAGAACGATGCCGGACAGCCAATCCTCGGCGACGACAACAACGACCAGCTCAAGCATGTCGGCAACATGAACTCCAAGGTTTACGCCGGCTGGAGCAACTCATTCCGCTACAAGAACTTCAATCTCTCGATGCTCATCGACGCGAGATTCGGCGGCAAGGTCATCTCCATGACCGAGGCCACGCTGGACGGCTGGGGAGTGTCACAGAGGTCAGGCGAGGCCCGCGACGCCGGCTCCATCACCGTTGACGGAGTCTCCTTCGATCCAAGGGCTTGGTACGAGACCACTGGAGCCAGCAACTTCAACTCTCCTTACGCCAATGAGAACTACGTCTACAGCGCCACCAACGTCCGTCTGCGCGAGCTCAGCTTCGGCTACACATTCCGTAACCTCCTCGGCAACGGCAAGAACGTGACAGCATCCATCATCGGCCGCAACCTGTTCTTCCTCTACAAGGACGCACCTTGCGACCCTGATGTCTCAGCAGGTACAGGCAACGGCTGGCAGGGCATCGACATGTTTGCCCTCCCTACCTCACGCAGCTTCGGTCTGAACCTTAAACTCAACTTCTAAAAATTTCCAAGACAATGAAAAATATTTTAAAATATTCAGTAGCGGCCTTGTTCGGACTCGGAATCGTAGCCTGTACGGGCGACTTCGAGAAGATGAACACAAGCGATGTCCAGGTGAACCCGGGCGATCTTCCTCTCTCATCCCAGTGCGCTGAGCCGATGCAGTACTGCTACCCTCCTCAGCAGAACATGTTCCAGTTCTGGACAAACCTCACCGTGGATTTCTACAGCGGTTACTTCATGACCCCTAACGGAAACTTCACCAACGGTGACATGGGCGAGAACAGAGGACACTCGGGCGGTATGTACGAGAACCACTACCTCCACGTGTTCAACAACACAAGGCGACTGATCGCCACCCTTGACGGCAAGAACCAGCCAGCCCTCGCCGGCGTGATGAGAATCGTACAGGCCTACAGCCTTATGATGACCACCGACGTGTACGGCCCTCTCGCCCACAGCTCCATCCTGTCCGGTGAATATGAGTCATACTTCCCGTTTGACAGCCAGCAGCAGCTCTACCAGACAATGCTTGACGACACTCAGAAGGCATTGGACGCCTTCAACAAGCCTACAGATGACGAAAAGGCCGGACTCGGCACATTCGACATCTGGTGCGGCGGCGACTTCGAGATGTGGAAGAAGGTGGCCAACACGATGAGACTCCGTATCGCCCTGCGTCTTTCCAAGAGAGCGGACGAGATGAAGGCCGCGGGCTACGACCTTCCTGCGATCGCCAAGGCGGCAGCGGGCAACACCCTCGCCAACGGCGGCAAGGACATCATGATCGACAAGAGTCTAGAGAACGAGCTTTGGCTTATGTTCGCTTGGGGAGACTGCGGATTCAACGCCAACCTCGTGACATTGATGTCAGGTCTCAAGGATCCTCGCCAGCCTCTGTACATGGCGAAGAACCAGGACAAGTTCACCACCTCCGACGGAAAGGAAGTTGCGAAGGGAACCGGCTACTACGGCATCAGGTTCGCCAGCGGTCTGCCAGGCAAGCCGAACAACTGGGGCAAGCTCTCCGGTTGGGTAGACGGCAGCAACAGCAAGGGCATCTACAGCGCTCCGCTTCCGATCTTCAAGCAGGCCGAGTCCTACTTCCTCCTTGCCGAGGCCGCCCTCAGGGGCTGGACATCCGGCGACGTGAAGTCCCTCTACGAGGAAGGCATCAGAACCTCTATGGCCAATGAGCTTGCCTACAAGGGCAAGTACGCCGAGATCGCGGAATATGCGAAAGGCGCTGTCGAGAAGTACATCAGCGGAACCGACACGCAGATTGATTTCGTCGATCCTTTCGATCCGAAACTCAACACCAAAGCCCTCAACAAGCTGGGCGTGAAGTGGGACAACAATGCCTCCAACGAGGACAAGCTCGCCCGCATCATGACCCAGAAGTACATCGCGCTCTTCCCTCTCTCAACCGAGGCCTGGGCCGAGCAGAGGCGTACCGGCTATCCGGTTCTCTTCCCTGCCTACGTCAACGAGAGCAACGGAGCCGTCACCACAGAGGAAGGCGTACGCCGCCAGATCTACAGCAGCAACGCCGGTGACACCAACGCCGAGGGTCTCAAGACCGGTATCGAGCTCCTCAACAAGGAGAACTCCAGCAAGACCGGCCACTCCGGCGACCAGGGCGGAACCCGCGTATGGTGGGACAACGCCGCCAAGGGTAACTTCTAACGAAGTCCGCGTGGCAGACAACTAATTTGCCAGCCAACACAATAAAAGAACTCGTGGTACTGAATCCGGTACCACGAGTTTTTTTTAGCCCAAGCCCAAGGGATTAGGCGTCACACCATGGCGGACCGCCCGACGGTCAAGCGGTTCTTTAACCGGGTTGAATTATGCGATAGCCAACAAAACGTTTGCGCAACAAGCAGTAAATCAAAATGTTCGCATTATTGCACATTATATTTGCAAATTAGAATTATTATCAATATCATTGTAACCGGAACCAACAGACAGAGGATTCTTTCGACAAGGCGACATCCTTTCATAAGCATCCCATCATCATACGAACGGAAGTGCAACATAAGAAACCCTTGAACGCATGAGTACATTCAATAGTTTTGATGCTGACTCCAGGAGTTGGTGTAGCATGCACCACTGTATCCCCTGACCTTCGTGCCACCCTTGTCCGGTTGGCATATGCGGCCTTGACAGCCTTCCTTTTCACGCTGTCCGCTCCGGCCTTGTCATCCGTGCCGCAGGACAGTCTGCGGATTCCCATCGTCTATGGAAAGATAACCGACTCCTCCGACGGTCACTCCCTGGCTTTTGCCTCCGTCACACACATCGTGTCCGGAGTCTCCAACGTAAGCAACTCCGAGGGTTTCTTCTCGCTGAAGCTTCCGATGGAAGTCTTGCCCGAGGATGAGATCAGGGTAAGTTTTCTTGGCTATGTGACCGCAACCTTGCGCGTAGAGGATTTCTCGGAATCCAGTCCGGACAAACCGTATGGAATCCAGCTTCCACCGGTCTCGTTCACTCTGGATCCCGCCGTCATCAGGTCAATCGATCCTTTGGATCTTTTTAATGAGGCTTATGACAAGGTGAAAGACAACTATCCGTCCGTCACCACCGGCATGACTGCGTTCTACAGGGAGATCATCCGACGGCAGAGCGGCAGGTATCTGACCTTGAGCGAGGCTGTGATCGACATCAACAAGGCGTCCTACACCTCCTTTCAGAATGACAGGGCCAGAATATTCAAAGGCCGCGCCAGCACTGATTACAGAGCCGCAGACAGCATCCTTATCCGCTTCCGAGGTGGAGTGGTGGCCGCTCTTGACATGGACAATGTGAAGAATCCGTTCGCGGGAGTCTGGCTCAGAGAAGTGGAACGACATTACAGGTTCGCAATGGGCGAACCGGTGTTGAGGGATGGCCTGTTCTTCTACGTGGTCACGTTCACCCAGATCGACGGCTCGGAGGAGATCCTCTATTCCGGACGACTGTACATCGAGAGCGGGAGTCTTGCGATAGGCAGGATCGAACTCTCCCTGAATGTCAAGGGACGGGAGGAGAAGGCGGCAGGGATAATGGTCGTCAAGAGGCCTCCGGACACGAGGTTCTACATCACCAAGGCTGACTACGCCGTCAACTACAAACGATTCGGGGACACATGGTACTATGACTACAGCCTGATGAGGATCAACCTCTCGTCCAGAAAGGGAAAGTCCTTTTTCCGCAACAACTACGTCATCACCGGCGAGATGGCCGTCACCGCCCACAACGAGGCTCCCGCGCGGATAGGCGCGGACGAGAGGATCCGTTTCAAGGACTTCCTCTCCGAGAAGGTCGGCGACTTCCGGGACGACGACTTCTGGGGTGACTACAACGTCATCGAGCCGGACAAGTCCATCGATGCCGTCATCCGCCGCATAATCCGTCGGCTTGAACGCCGAGGAACACATTGAAACTGAACATACCAATCAACTCAAACCCATTTAATTCAATCATGCCTATGACCACAAGAATCCACAGGTGGGCAGTAATCGGACTAACCGAGGCTTTAGTCTTGACCTTAGCCATGATTCTGTACCCCTTTCACGCCTCGGCAAGTCCGAAGGCCATAAGCCCTCAGTCTCAAACCGGAACATATACGATCAAAGGAGTTGTTCTGGACTTCAACAACGAACCGATCGCGGGAGCGGGTGTCTATGTACCCGGGACATCAGTAGGCACAACCACGGATCTCAACGGTGACTTCTCCCTCAAGGTTCCCGCAGGCACAAAGACCGTGGAAGTCTACATAATCGGCTACCAGAAGAAAGTCATCCCGTTCAGTCCGGATAAACTAAATGCGTTCCGTGTGATCACCCTGGTGGAGGACACCGGGATGACGATTGAGGATGCAACGGTCGTGGCTTTCGCCAAGCAGAAAAAGGAGTCGGTGCTCGGTTCCGTGACCACAGTGCGACCGGCGGAGCTGAAGACCCCGACCAGTAACCTGACCACAGGATTCGCCGGAAAACTTGCCGGAGTGGTTGCCTATCAGAGAAGCGGAGAGCCGGGGCAGGACAACGCTGAGTTCTTCATCCGCGGTGTCACCACGTTCGGAACAGGAAAGGCGAATCCGTTGATTCTTATCGACAATGTAGAGCTCACCTCATCCGACCTGGCCAGGCTTAACCCGGATGACATCGCAAGTTTCTCCATTCTCAAGGACGCCACCGCCCTCTACGGCGCGCGCGGAGCCAACGGTGTGATCCTTGTCACTACCAAGGAGGGTGCGGAAGGGAAGATGAAGCTGTCTTTCCGCGCGGAGAACTCAATATCGGCTCCGGTGAGGGAAGTCGATATCGCCGATCCGATCACATTCATGTACCTGCACAATGAGGCGGTGCGTACACGCAATCCGAACAATGCCTTACCTTATCTGGAAAGCGAGATCGCCGCAAGGGAACGAGGTCTTAACCCCTATGTCTATCCGACGGTGGACTGGAAACAGATGCTCTTCAAGGACTACACATCCAACTATAGGGGGAACATGAACATAAGCGGAGGAGGACGTGTCGCCCGCTATTATGTCGCCCTTTCATATTCAAGGGACAACGGTATACTCAAGCAGGTGCCGAAGAACCTCTTCGACAACAACATCAAACTCGACAAGTACACCGTACGGTCCAATGTGAACATCAACCTCACAAAGACCACGGAACTGGCGGTCAGGGTAAGCGGCACCTTCGACAGCTACCAGGGTCCGATTGACGGAGGAGCGTCCATGTACGCGAAGGCGATCAAGGCAAGCCCTGTACGATTCCCGGCTTTCTTCGCCCCCGACAAGCAGAACAAGACATCGAAGAATGTCCTTTTCGGAAACTACGGCAGAGACGCCAACTACCTGAATCCGTACGCTGAGATGGCGCGAGGCTACAAGGAATACGAGAACACGGTCGTTCTGGCACAGCTGGAACTGAAGCAGGACTTCTCCTTCATCACCCAAGGGCTGAACGGACGTCTGCTTGGCAACGTCTCCCGAGAGTCCTACTATGACCTTTACAGGGCATATGTGCCTTTCTACTACACCATAGGCATCTACGACAAGGCCACGGATGAATACACCCTGTCGGCCATTAATCCCGAGAGCGGCACAGACTATCTGGGATATACCCAGGGAGCCAAGACGATCAGCAGCTCCATCTACATGGAGGCAGCTCTCTCCTATGACCGGATTTTCAGAGACAGGCACAATGTGAGCGGCTTGCTTGTCTTCACCGCAAGGGAGGGCAAGTCGGCGAACGAAAGCACTTTGCAGCTCTCTCTTCCGAGAAGGAACCTCGGCCTCGCAGGTCGTTTCACCTATGGGTACGCCGACCGATATTTCACCGAGTTCAACTTCGGCTACAATGGCTCGGAGCGCTTCGACAAGAGCCACAGGTGGGGCTTCTTCCCTTCATTCGGACTTGGATGGGTAGTGTCAAACGAGGGATTCTGGAAGGGCGGAAAACTTTCAAAGGCAGTCAATTTCCTCAAACTGAAGGCTTCCTACGGACTGGTGGGCAACGATGAGATCTCATCGTCCGCCAACCGCTTCTTCTACCTTTCCGAGGTGAACATGAACGACGGCAACAGGGGCTTCGCGTTTGGAACTGACTTCAGCACCTCCTACAACAATGTCACAATGACCGGTATTACAGTCAATCGTTACGCCAACCCGCGCATCGGATGGGAGATATCCCATAAGCTGAACACCGGAATCGAAGTGAAGTTCTTCGACAAGGTGGAGCTGCAGGCCGAATATTTCCGCGAAAGGAGGACGAACATCCTGCAGACACGTGCGGACATCCCTTCTCTGGTGGGATTCCGCGTCGATCCGATGGCTAACCTTGGAGAGGCCAAGGGGGAGGGCGTGGACATCTCACTTGACTACTCCCACTCGTTCAACAAGGACCTCTGGGCCACGGTCAGAGGCAATTTCACCTATGCCACGAGCAAGTACTCGAAGTTCGAGGAACCGGACTACTCGGCCACTCCGTGGCGTTCGCGCATCGGCAGCAAAATCAGCCAGGCATACGGATTCATAGCCGAGCGCCTGTTCATCGACGAGGAGGATGTCGCCAACTCGCCCAAGCAGAGTTTCGGTGACTGCATGGCGGGAGACATCAAGTACAAGGACATCAACAGGGACGGAATCATAGACGAGCAGGACAGGGTTCCGATAGGCTACCCAACTACTCCGGAGATAATTTATGGATTCGGCTTGTCTTTCGGATGGAAAGCCTTTGACTTGAGCTGTTTCTTCCAGGGCTCCGCCCGCTCGTCCTTCTTCATCTCGGCAAGCCGCATCACTCCGTTCGCAAACTATGACCCGGACAATATCATGGGCGGGAAGGTCGTGACCAACGCCCTGCTTAAGGTTGTAGCCGATGATCATTGGAGCGAGACGAACCAGAACGCCTATGCATTCTGGCCTCGCCTTTCCGACACCTCGATCAGGAACAATGAGCAAACGAGCACATGGTGGCTGCGCAACGGGGCTTTCCTACGGCTTAAGTCAGCGGAACTGGGCTATACTCTTCCTCGCCGCATCGCGCAGAGGATAGGTCTTGAGAACCTCAGGGTATACCTCAACGGAACCAATCTGTACAACTTCTCCAGATTCAAGGTCTGGGACACGGAGATGGGCGGCAACGGCCTCGGTTATCCGCTCCAGCGAGTCGTCAACATTGGCATTCAGGTTTCACTATAATTAAAGTCACACGATATATGAAAAAGATAATACTTGGAGCAACCATTGCTCTCACACTCACTTTTACGGGGACATCGTGCGGCGACTACCTCAACATTGTACCCGAAGGGACACCGAGTCTGGACAACGCCTTCAGCAACAGGATAAACTCATTCAAGTTCCTTTACACCTGCTACAGCTATCTTCCTTCCTGGGATCAGGGAGGATCGATAGGCTTCCTTGCAGGGGACGAGCACTGGCTTATCCCGAAAGGAACGGGATTCATAGAACGGCGCATAAGCCTGAACGCTTGGGAGATCGGCCGAGGAGAGCAGAACAGCAACGACCCGTGGCAGAATTACTGGGACGGCGGAAACGGAGGGACGAACCTGTGGGTGGCAATCCGGGACTGCAACACTTTTTTAGAGAATATCCACAAGCCGGAGGACATCGAGGAATATGAACGCGTGCGATGGATAGCGGAGGTGAAGTTCCTCAAGGCATATTACCACTACTACCTTTTCTCCCTGTACGGGCCGATTCCTATCATGGACGAGAACATCAGCATAGACTCCTCTCAGGAAGAGGTGCGCCGCTACAGGGACCCGGTCGATGACGTGGTGGCTTACATTGTTGCACTGCTGGACGAAGCGGCGAAGGATCTGCCTGTCACCATCTCGGATGAGCTGATAGAACTCGGCAGAGCCACACAGATAATCGCCAAGTCCGTGAAGGCTCAGGTACTTTTGCTGGCCGCCAGTCCGCTGTTCAACGGCAACGCTGACTATGCGTCTGTAAAGGACAACAGGGACAGGAACATTTTCGGCTCCGCGGAACCGGACAAGAACAAGTGGCAGAAAGCGGCTGACGCCGCGATGGAAGCCATTCAACTTGCCGAAAGTCATGGGCATGCGCTTTACACCTATCATCTGGCCTTGTCCAGCATTTCTGATGCGACAAAGAGGATCCTGAGCATCAAGGGAGCCGTGACGGAGAAATGGAACAAGGAGATTCTCTGGGGTAGCACACGCAACGTCACGGGACTTGAGACCGTGTCGATGGCGAAGCACACTAAAGGAAACAACTGGAACGCAAGGTCTGTTCTCGCTCCTACCCTGTCGGTCGCAGAGACCTTCTATTCTTCCCACGGAGTGCCGATTTCCGAGGACAACGGAGCATTCTGGTCGGAGAACTATCCGAAGAGATATTCGACAATGACCATTCCTGACGAGGGCGACAACAGGTATATTCTTGAACTCGGTGCTGAAACGGCTGCCCTCCATCTCGAGAGAGAGCCGCGCTTCTATGCGAGCCTCGCTTTCGACCGCGGCACCTGGTACGGCAAGGGATACACGAATGACGAACAGCGGAATCTTGGCTTGTACCGCTTCAGGGCGCGGGAAGTGTCCGGACGAAGCACTTCGGAGGATCACTCCTTCACAGGCTATCTCAACAAGAAAGTCTGCAGCTATGAGTGCAACCTGACTTCCGGCAGCTGGAGTCCGTACCGTTATGCCTTCCCGATCATCCGTCTCGCGGATCTCTATCTGATGTACGCCGAGGCCTTGAATGAGGTGAAGGACAGTCCGATGAGGTATACAGATATGTTGACCTTGTGCGTGAGAGAGCCGGTCTCGAGGGCGTTGTGGATTCGTGGGGGAAGTACTCAATAAATCCGGACAAGCCGATGACACAAGGCGGCATGAGACAGATTATCAGGAACGAGAGACTCAACGAGCTGGCAGGCGAAGGAAGGCGCTTCTGGGATCTGCGCCGGTGGAAGCAGGATCTGCCGAGCGAGGTGCGCGGATGGAACATCAAAGGACAAAGCGCGCAGGAGTTCTACAGGGTGACAACTCTCTACCGCAGGACTAAATATTCCTACAAGGATTATCTCTGGCCTCTGAAGGTTTCTTCCTTGCTGAAGAATCCTAACCTGGTCCAGAATCCGGGCTGGTGATCCGGCTTAGGAAATGAGTGAAGAGTTATTTTTCAGTGAATAAAGAACATCACCGCTTATGAAAAGTTTAGATAGAATCATCTTTAAATACAGCCTTGCCTTGCTGTGCGCCGCTTTTGCCGGCGGATGCGGCGAGGAGGGCAAACTCGGTCTTGACAAGGTGGACGATGTCGCTCCCGCACCGCCGACGGTCGTAGGAGTCGAGAACATCAACGGCGGAGCGATAATCACTTTCACGGCTCCCAAGGAGGATGACCTGCTTTGTGTCGTGGCAACCTACACAATCAACGGCGTGGAAAGATTCACCAAAGCGTCCCCGTATGTCAACAAACTTACGGTCGAAGGTTTCGGCAAAGTGGGAGACTATACCGTGAGGCTGACAAGCGTTGACAAGAGCCGTAATGAGTCCACTCCAGTCTCCGTGACGGTCAGCCCTCTGAAACCTCCGGTAGAGTTCATCTTCGAGTCCCTGAAAATTGTTGACAGTTTCGGAGGCATCAAGATGACATGGGAGAATCCGACAGAAAGCAACATCATCATTGAGGTGGCGAGACAGGACGGCGAGGATTGGATTTCTCTTGAGAACGTGTACACGAGCGCCCGCGTTGGAATTGCCACGATCAGGGGCCTTGACCCGGAGCCGGTGCTGCTGTCATTCCGTGTCAGGGATCGCTGGGACAACTATTCGGAAACCATGTCACAAGAGAGCAATCCTCTGCCTGAATCCTTGATTGACAAGTCTCTGTTCAGAGAGGTGGACAAGCTGCCCGGCGATTGCAACGTGCATGGCAGTCTCCCGATAAGAAACATCTGGAACGGCATAGTCAACCAGTCGGAGTGCTTCCACAGCAATGATCCGACAAACATAGGGCAGTGCATTACGTTCGATATGGGGCAACGCGCCAAACTCAGCCGTTTCAAGATGTTCCAGCGTCTGTCCGGCAGCTCTTGGATGTATACCCACAACAACCTCAAGCGTTACACAATCTATGGCTGCGACGAGCTGACGAGCGAAATGTACAATGGAGGAGTCGTTGGCGACGACGGCCTCACTTATCCGACATTCGAAGGCTGGAGAAAGATAATGGATGTTGAGTGCTACAAGCCATCCGGCGCCGACAGCGGGGTCATAACCAACGAGGACGCGGAATATATCCGTGGCGGGGACGAGCACGAGGTGCCGATCGAGGCCGAGCCGTTCCGCTACGTCAGAATCCTGATGTTGGAGACCTGGAGCGGAGGAATCTACACCCAGATAGGCGAAATGACCTTCTGGGGACAAGTGGTGCAGTAGGGATTATTTAATGAATATGAAGTATGAAAAGAATATTTGAATATTTGGTGACGTGTCTGGCTATCTCCCTTTTCTTGCCCGCCTGTGGCGACATGTACGAGATTCACGACAAGTATCTAAAGATGGGAGAGGACACGTATCTCGGCAAGCCGGCGGATCTGGAGGCGGATGCCGGATTCAAGCGGATCCGGTTGAGGTGGAGGCTGAATGCGGATCCAAGGATAAACTCCTGTAGAATCACCTGGCAAGGAGCGGAGGCACCTGTGGTCGTTCCGATAGAGGCCACATCAGACGGGATGCACGAGGCCACCTTTGACATTCCTGAGGGAAAGTACATTTTCAGCATCACGTCCCATAGCCAGTCCGGGAAGGAGTCCCTTCCGCAGACCATCTCTGGAGAGGTCTATGGGGATGCCTACAAGGAAAGCATCAACCTGAACAGACGCGGATGCAGATCCATCGTGACTTCAAGGGATGGAGCCACGATCACATGGGTTCCGGTAGACGACTGTGTTTCAGTAAAGGTGACATATGTCAGCAGCATTGACGGCTCGGTCAAGACAATCGAACAGTCGGCGAGCGAGCCGACACTCCTCATCGAAGACTTCATCTCAAAGGGAGAGTTCTCGGTGGTTTCCGTGTTCAGGCCTGAGGAAAACGCCATCGATCTTGTCGAATCCGAACCGGAAACCTTTGTCTTTCCTATTTTCTACTATGTTGTCTCACGGGAGGAATGGGTAGGCACCGAGGAGAATCCCGGACTGATGTCGGAATATTCACAAATTCCGCAGGCTAGTCTTGCCATAGACTCGTTCAGCACACAGGAAGCGGTAGGCGAAGGTTCAAATGGATTCGCCCATTGCATCATCGACGGAAACTTCAACACTTTCTGGCACTCTGAGTGGAATAACGGTGCCAGACCGGTTATGCCGCACACAATAGTCATTGACCTCGGCGAGTCCAAGACCATCTCCGCCATTCTTCTTGCCCGGCGTCTGAACAACAAGGACACCAAGGCAGTCGCATTCGACATGAGCGAGGACAAGGTTGAGTGGACTGAGGCCGGAGCGATGGACTTTCCTGACAGTCCGACTCCGGTGATGCGTATTCTGGTGCTGCCTGGAAAAGCCACAGGAAGATATTTCCGGCTGAAGGTGACAGGCAGCAACAACGCCCCGCACGCCAGCCTCTCGGAAGTAATGCTTTATCAGAGGCTATGACAAGCTATAATCGGACTGCGGGCGAACCGCCGTGTCCAGAGCGTCAGAAGACTTCCTAAAAATCATCAATAACCATATAATTATGCTTAAACAATTAATCATCAAAAGCATAACGGGAGGGATACTCGTGTCTCTCCTGGCTTTTCCGGCCTCCAGGCTGCTCCTTGCTCTGATTGCGGGAGGAATGGCTTATGCGGCTTCTGACTAAACAGACACCGAGTCCGGTGTCCCCAAAACGTGGGTGTCTGCAAGGGCTATGAAGGTAAGACCTATGTCCGGCCTTACAAGAAAGCCTTGAATGACCCTGGGCGTGTCTGGAGCGACAACGACAAGTGTTTCCTGAATCCTATCTCAAAGAATGCCATGCTGATAAATCCTAACATCACCCAGAATCCGGGATGGGATAAATAGCAACGGAGAACAACATGAACAACATGAACAACATGACTACATCATTCGGGGGACTGCTGCTGCGCAGCCCCGTGATAGTGGGCAGCTGCTCACTTACCTCGCGGCCGGAAAGGTGTCTTGAATATGAAAGGGCGGGTGCGGGCGCGGTTGTGATCAAGTCCATCTTCGAGGAGGAGATCCTCGCCGAGATCGACCGGTATGACCACTCCTTCCACACTGAAGGCTATGACTACCTGCGGTACTACCAGATGGAGCGTCGGCTTGACGAGTATTGCGACATCATCCGCAGGACGAAGGCCCTCTGCTCGATTCCGGTCATCGCCAGCGTGTGCTGCGCGACCGCCGGAGCCTGGGTGTCCTACGCCGGGAGGTTCGAGGAGGCGGGAGCCGATGCGGTCGAACTGAACGTGATGAGGCTGGAGAGTGACCCCGTCTATGTGGACGGGGACCTGGAAAGGATGCACGTGGAGATGTTCAAGGCCGTGAAGCACCGGATCGAGATTCCGGTCATTGTCAAGATCGGCCACACGTTCACCAACGTGATCCCGCTTGTCCGGAGACTGACGTTTGAGGGTGCCGCCGCCGTGGTTCTGTTCAACAAGATGTGTCCTGTGGACATCGACACGGACACCCTTTCGTTCAGGAGCGCCGACCCATTGAGCGACGGAAAGGAGATCCATGATGTCCTGCGTTGGGTCGGTCTTGCCTCGGCCAAGGCCCCGTCATCAGCGATTCTGGCCTCGGGCGGGGTCCTGGACGGGGACGCCCTTGTCAAGATCCTCCTTGCCGGAGCCACGGCTGCCGAAATTTGCTCTGTTCTCTACAAGGAAGGCCCTGAGGCCATCTCCAGGATGACCGGCCGCCTTTCAGACTGGATGGCAGCCCACAAATTCCGCTCTCTGGACGAGTTCCGAGGTCGTCTTGACGCCTCACACCACGAGGAGGGCGGACGTTTCGACCGCATCCAGTTCTACCGCGACATCTCCGGCAAGCCCTGAGGAGTCGCACAGAAGTTTCACAAACCATTTAAACAACTTTTATACAACTTAATTATCATGTTTAAGAAATTGATTTTAACCATCCTTTGCCTGTTGGGCGCCGGCCTGGCAGGGAGAGGCATTGCCGCATCCGAATCCGGCGCGGCCGCCGTCTCGGGACAGCAGGGCGTTTGCCGGGGTGTCGTGGTGGACACCAGAGGCGAGACTGTGGTCGGAGCCTATGTTCTGGTCTCCGGGACTGTCCGGGGAACGATGACCGACGCCTCTGGCGTTTTCACTTTGGACAATGTGGGGCCTGGAGCGGTGCTCCGGGTTTCCATCCAGGGTTACACGACCAAAGAGGTGGCCTGGACCGGCGGAGATCTGCGCATAGTTCTGGAGGACAACCTTGAGTACCTTGACGAGGTTGTGGTCGTGGCGTTCGGAACCCAGAAGAAAGTGAACCTGACCGGCGCCGTCTCCACCGTGGACGCCAAGGAGATTTCGGCCAGGCCAGTCAACTCTGTGGTGGATGCGCTTCAGGGGACTGTTCCGGGAATGAACTTTTCCACAGGAAGTCTGGGAGGAGCGCTCAACTCACCAAAAAGCTTCAACATCCGAGGCACCGGCACCATCGGAGCCGGATCTTCGGTACGTCCGCTGGTCCTCATTGACGGAATCGAGGGCGACCTCAACACCCTGAATCCACACGACGTGGCCAGCATCTCCGTTCTCAAGGACGCTTCCGCTTCATCCATCTACGGTTCGAGAGCGGCTGGCGGAGTCATCCTCGTCACGACCAAGAGCGGGGCTGACGGCAGGGCCACGGTGAACTACAGCAACAGCTTCCGCTTCAACTCTCCTTTGAATATGCCCGAAATGATGGACTCCTACACCTGGGCGCTGTACATGAACGAGGCGAGTGTCAATTCAGGAAGCGGAAGGTGGTTCCAGGAGTCTCATCTGAACAAGATTAAGAACGCCCAGAGTGATCCGAAAAGCCCTAAGATGTTCGCCAACGCATCCAACAGGTGGGAAGTGTGGGATGTCACCGACATCCTGCCTGTGGGAAACACGGACTGGCTTAAGGAACATTTCGGCAGCAGTTTCTCGCAGGAGCACAACCTCAGCGTGAGCGGCGGCTCGGGGAAGACCAGATACTACTTCTCCGCCTACATGCTTGACCGCGACGGAGCCCTCAGGCACGGCGACGACAACATACAGCGCTATTCGGTTTCGGGAAAGATCACAACCGCGCTGGCATCCTGGGCGGAACTGGGCTACCAGGTACGCTTCGGGCGTACAGACTATGTGTCTCCTTCGTGGATTGACGACCAGGTCTTCTACCACAACGTGATGCGGTACTGGCCGATTGTCCCGACCAAGGATCCGAACGGACACTGGGTGCCGGAATCCTTCATCAGCGAGCTGAAGGACGGAGGAAAGCACAAGGAGCAGAACGATGTCTTGGCCCAGCAGGTTTCCCTGAGGGTGAAACCTCTTGACGGCCTGACTGTCAATGTGGAACTGAACTACAGGATCAACAACTCCAACTTCCACAAGGACTGGCTCACCACCTACGGCTACGACGTGGACGGCAACCCGTACGTCACGAACAACGCCAACTCGTCAGTCTATGAGTACAACGAGAAAAACAACTACTTCAATCCTAATGTGTGGGCTGAATATGCCCGCTCGTCATGTGGCCACAATGTCACCCTGATGGCCGGTTTCCAGAGCGAGTTGCTGAACGAAAGAGACTTTTCAGCCCAGCAGAACGGCATTCTGTCCGGCCTTCCTACCCTCAACACGACCTCCACCGACCCGAAGGTCGGAGGGGCCTACAACAGCTGGTCAACCGCCGGATTCTTCGGAAGGCTCAACTACGATTTCAAAGGACGCTACCTGTTCGAGGCCAATCTGCGCTACGACGGCAGCTCCCGCTTCACGAAGGAAAAGAGGTGGAACTGGTTCCCGTCTTTCTCGGCGGGCTGGAACATCGCCAGAGAACCGTTCATGGAACCGTACTCGGATGCGGTGAACATCTTGAAACTGAGGGCGTCGTGGGGAAAACTCGGCAACCAGAACACGGACAACTGGTACCCGTTCTATCCTACCATAGGCTACAGCGCCAAGGCTGGAGGGTGGCTCGTCGGCGGACAGAAGCCGAACATCTCCAGCGAGCCGGGTCTTGTCTCCTCTCTGTTGACTTGGGAAAAAAGCCGTACCTGGGAGGTCGGGCTTGACTGGGGGCTGTTCTCCGACCGCCTGACAGGAAGTTTCGGCTATTTCCAGCGCAAGACCTATGACATGGTGGGTCCGGCTCCGGAACTTCCGGACATCCTCGGCACAGGAGTGCCTAAGGTCAACAATCTGGACATGACCTCCAAAGGCTGGGATCTTCAGATCGGATGGAGAGACTACATCAGAGACTTCAACTACGGGATTGTCCTCACCTTGAGCGACAACATCGTGGTGATTGACAAGTACCCTAATGAGTCCAAGAACCTGAACAACTACTATCCGGGGGCGAGACTTGGCGACATCTGGGGATTCACCACGGTCGGAATAGCCAAGACCGACCAGGAGATGAACGCCCATCTTGCCAAGGCCGACCAGAGCCGTCTCGGGAGCAACTGGTCAGCTGGAGACATCATGTACGCCGACATCAACGGAGACGGGGTTGTGGACAGGGGCCAGGGTACGGCCGGCGATCCGGGCGACCTCAAGATAATCGGTAATTCGACACCTCGTTTCAATTTCGGCCTCAATCTCACGGCCGAATGGAGGGGCTTGGATCTGAAGGTATTCCTTCAGGGAACTCTCAAGAGGGACTACTGGCCGGGCGGAGAGGCCCCGTTCTGGGGAGCCTCGGGCATAGGCAAATGGCAGGCTCTCGGACTGAAGCAGCATCTGGACTATTTTCGCGCCGACGCTTCAAACCCTCTCGGGCAGAATCTTGACAGCTACTACCCTAAGGCCAACTGGGGAGGAGGCAGGAACAACAACACCCAGACCCGCTACCTTCAGAACGCGGCCTACGCGCGACTGAAGAACCTGACGCTGGGCTACACCCTTCCTCAGAGCCTGACAAGGAAGTTCTTTGTCGAAAGGCTACGCTTCTTCGCTTCAGGGGAGAATCTGTTCACGCTCACCAAGTTCACGGAAACAGCCGACCCGGAACTTGTCGGAATCGGAGGCTGGGGATTCGGCAAGACCTACCCTCTGTCCAAGACATTCTCTGTCGGACTTGACATAACTTTCTAATTCAGTTAAGATCATGAAAAAGATTATCTACATATTCATGTCTCTGGCAGCTCTTTTCAGTGTCGCCGGGTGCGATGATTTTCTGGACAAGCAGCCCCAGAGTTCCGTGACTCCTTCGTCCTATTTCAAGGCAGAGGCGGATCTGGCGGCATATTCAATCAACCTGTACGCATTCACTTCCATCGGGCCTGGTTCCTATGGAATAAGCACCTTCGGCAGCGACAACGGGACGGATAACCAGGCCGCCGTTGATTACTCCTCTTTCTGGGTTCCCGGAGAGTGGAGGGTGTCGGCCACCTCGGGAGTGTGGAACTTCTCTCAGATAAGGCACTGCAACTATTTTCTGGAGCAGGTGCTGCCTAAACACGAGGCGGGAGAGATCCAGGGTTCCGCCGCCAACATCCGGCATTACATCGGGGAAATCTACCTGATCCGCGCCTACGCCTATTTCAACATGCTTCAGAACATAGGCGACTGTCCGATTGTCGAGACCGCCCTTCCTGATCAGGAGGAAGTTCTGGTGGAGGCGTCCAAAAGGCAGCCGAGACACAAGGTGGCGCGTTTCATCCTGTCCGACCTGGACAAGGCAGCACAGATGCTCCTGGAGACTTCTCCGGCGGGTAAGACAAGGGTCGGCAAATCCGTGGCCCATCTGCTCCGCTCGCGGGTGGCTCTTTACGAAGGAACCTGGCTCAAGCACCACAAAGGCACCGCATTCGTCCCTGGCGGTCAGGGCTGGCCGGGCAAGACCGAGGATGCCAGCGGTCTGAACATCGACTCCGAAATCAGTTATTTCCTGACAGAGGCGATGGCCTCGGCCAAGGCTGTCGGGGAAGAGATTGTCGGGAAACTGACGGAGAACACCGACACCGAAGAGGGAATGGACGTGTCGTTCAAGACGCAGAATCCGTACTACGTGATGTTCTGCGACTACAGCCTTGAGAACTACCCTGAAGTGCTGATGTGGAGGGAATACAACGAGGCACAGGGTGTGACGCACAACATCCAGATGCAGCTGATGCGCAACGGAGGCGGCACAGGCTGGACACGTGGTCTGGTCAACTCGTTCCTGATGGAGAACGGACTTCCGGTCTATGCTTCGGGCTCGGGCTACAACCCTGACTGGGAGAAGGAGAGCGTGAAGGCCACCCTTACGGGCAGGGATTCCAGAATCAGGATATTCACAAAGAAGGACGGGGACGCCGATGTCTACAACGCCGACGGATCCGCCAACCGCTTCGATCCGACGTGGATTGTCAAAGGGAACAACGAGACCCGCAATGTGACCGGGTTCGCCCTGAAGAAGGGAAAGCACTACAACAGTTACATGGAGAACCAGCATCAGAAGGGAACCACCGCCAGCGTGGTGTTCAGGGGGGCTGAGGCTCTGCTGAACTACATCGAGGCCTGCTACGAGAAGAACGGAAACATCGACGCCACGGCGGACAGGTACTGGCGCGCGCTCAGGACGAGGGCGAAGGTCAACCCTGACTACAACGTCACCATCGCCGCCACAGATGTGGCAAAGGAGGCGATGGGAGACTTCGGGGCGTACTCGCAGGGAAGGATGGTGGACGCCACACTCTACAACATCCGCCGCGAGCGCAGGAACGAGCTGATAGGCGAAGGGATGCGCATGGCTGACCTCAAGCGCTGGAGGGCTCTCGACCAGGTGAAGAATTACCAGATTGAGGGAATGCTCTACTGGGGTTCTTCCTACGAAGGCAAGCTTTTGAGCCAAAGCGGGGAAGACCTTGTGATTGTCGATGTGGACGGAGGAACGGGGAATATGTCTGACAAGGTGGTCAGCGGGCCTTACATCCGGCCTTATCAGATCTCCAAGGTGAACAATTCCGCTTTCGGCGGCTACAACTTCACCCCTGCCCACTATCTCAGTCCGCTTCCGCAGAGTGCGTTCCGCCAGACTGCCTCCGGCGACAAGACCGACCTTGAGACATCTGTGATCTACCAGAACCCTGGTTGGCCAAAGGTGGCCGGTCAGGCTCCTAAGACGGTCAAGTGACACGGAAGCGTGGCTAATAACTGATTTACTATCAACATAATAAAAGAACTCGTGGTACTGAATCCGGCACCACGAGTTTGTTTTTATGGCTAATAATCAAGGCATTAAGCGCCACGCTTTGAACAGGAGGCGCACCAGATGACACGCCGCTTCCTAAAACAGGAATTCCAGCTTCTCCGGGAGGCGGGTGTAGTCGTCGATCCTTATATAATCCATTCCGCCCAGACGGATCTGGCTATCGTTGCCGCCATCCGCGAAATCATCACCGACAAAGAGAATCTGATCAAACGAGTAGCCATGCTCGGCGGCATAACGCAGCACAGCGTCGAATTTGTTATACCTCTTAGGCGTGATATCGAACGAAGTCGTGCCGCCGATGAACACGGAATAATCCTTGAATATCTCCTTGACCTCCGGGAACATGGCACGCCTGCGGATTTTATCCGGATCGAACGACAATTTGTCCGCCTTGTCCGCCTTGGTTCCGAGAAGGCCAAAAGTCACCATACCGGACTCATGGAACTCAAGAGGATCACCCTTGTAGTCCGTGTAGCCATATTTCTTCCTGAGATAGTCGCAGTTCTTCTGGAAGAACTTTCTGTCTATCGGAGCCTTCTCTTCCATCACCATCTTAAACTTGCCATCGACAATGCGGCTCTCCTCCATACCATAGTTACCAAGTATTGTGATTGGATATTCACCCATCTGCTTGTAGATCCTCGCACAGTTCCCGCCTCCTGCCATTATGATTTCATAGCGCTTGGCCAGCGTGTCAAGAACCGCCCTGTTGGCTGCGGTCAACGGGGTCTTGTGCTGGGTCAGTGTTCCGTCCAGATCAAAGCAGATCAACTTCTTCTCCTGTTTCCACCTCAACTCGCGGATGGAGTCCATCAGGCGTTTCATGCCCTGCGGCTGGTCGGTGGAGACGTAGGTGACACCGTGCCTCATCGCGAAGTCAGCAAGATCGTAACTGTTCACCGGCCAGAGAACCGTCTGAAGGCCTGCGGCGCGCACGTCATCCAGATAATGAGCGGCGTTGATCACCACATTATAATTATAGGATACTCCGGCATAGCCACGATCCTTGAGTTCCTTCACCGAATATGTCTTCCTCGACGTGATAGGAACCACCTCAGCACCCGGGTGAAGGCGCACAATCTCGTCGCAAAGATGCTCGCTGAAAGAGATGAAGCACATCTGGTCGTACATATTCATCTCATCACAGAGGGCGATGACCTCCTCCGCCAGCCGGGTCTCCCTCACCGGGGTCGGGTGGGACTTGAGTTCCAGAAAAAGCTTCAATGCAGGAGTGCGCTTCGCCTGGGTGAAATATTCCCTCAATGAAGGAATATGGTCGCCGTTCGGGAGGACGCATCTTTTGACGGTGGCGTAGTCAAGTTTCTGAATATCCTTGTACTTCGTCCCGGGGATCATCGGGCCGTGCAGGATCACGAGCGAGTCGTCCGTGGTGAGATGCACGTCCAGCTCGACGCTTTCCACGCCGAGTTTCTGGGCGCCGGCAAGGCTGGTCAAAGTGTTTTCAAAAGACCCAGGATGGGCGTAGAAGCCCCTGTGGGACATAATCTTGGTCTGCGCCGGAAGCATCGCGGCGCAAAGCAGTGACAGCACTGCGGTAAGCATGATTCTTTTCATAGTCCAAATTTACGAAAAATTGGCGTATGTTAGGAACTTGTCCTGGAGAAGTTTTTCACTTCAAAGAATGAGTCCACTTGAAAAAGTCTTTTATTTGAAAAAATATGCCACACAGGTACTTCCAACGGGGAGGAGACTGTCTTAAAAGTAAAAGTACCCCCCCCAGTGAGAATTGAAAATTCGTAGTCGCCCCTGTAGTGGGGTACAGACTTTTCTGCTCTCGTCGAGACTTTTCAAGTGGACTCAAGAATAGTTCGAACAAATCAAAACAGCTTCTCAGATTTGACAATGATTTCAATGATTGCTATCTTTGCCCCATGAAGGTTCTTTGGATCGGTTTTGATGCCAAGGATCAAAAGGGAATCCGGTGCGAATCCGGGACAGTACCCGCTGCTGTGAGTTCCGCCTGACATTTTGAGTGTCAGGGGCGGCTGTCCTTAAAAACAGCCAGAAGATTGACGCGGCTTTCTTATGCCACTGGCAGGACGCTGAATATTCAGTTGTCCACAACCGGGAAGGCGCCGCGTCAGGAACAAGTCAGAAGACCTGCCTTCATAGAACTTTACGGCATTGCCTGCGGGATCACGGGCGGCTGCCGCACATGAATTTATGAAACGAATATACCGTCTCATAGTCTCGGTCTGCCTCCTGGGATGCGGGCTGGTGGCTTTTGCACAGACTTCCGGTGACACGACTTCTGTCCACCGGAAAGATGCGCCTTTGGACAGTGTCCAAGTGATCAAGGAGGCCATGATCATCGGCGTTCCGGCAGAATACAAATACCGAGAGGTGATCCCGGCACAAACCCTTAAGGAAGAGGAACTCCAAAGATTGAACAGTTTCTCGGTCGCGGACGCGATCAGACACTTCTCCGGAATCCAGTTGAAAGACTACGGCGGGGTCGGCGGACTGAAGACTGTAAACATCCGCTCAATGGGCACGAACCATATGGCTGTGTTCTATGACGGAATCCAGCTCGGCAACGCCCAGAACGGACAGGTGGACCTGGGACGTTTCTCTCTCGATGACGTGGAGGAGATTTCGCTCTACAACGGCCAGAAAAGCGACATCTTCCAGTCCGCCAAGGACTTCGGAGCCTCGGGGACGATCTACATCACGACCAGGAGACCACGGTTCGAGAACGGCCGGAACGCCAATTTCAAGGCGACGATGAAGACCGGATCTTTCGGCCTCATCAATCCGTCCATCCGCAGCGAGTACAAGATCTCGGATGCCGTAAGTGCCTCGTTCAGCGGAGAATGGGTCAACGCTACAGGCAAGTACAAGTTCCGTTACCGTCGAAGGAACTCGCTCGGAGAGACTGTCTATGACACCACCGCGGTACGTCACAACGGAGACATCAACGCAACAAGGCTTGAGGCAGCGCTTCACGGAACAACCAATGAAGGGCGGTGGATCGTCCGAGCATATTCATACAACTCCGAGAGGGGCATTCCTGGGGCGATTGTGAACAACGTGTTCCGGAACGGAGAACGTCTTTGGGACACGAACTCGTTCATTCAAGGGACTTTCACAAACAGGTGGACACCGAAGTTCAGATCTCTGGTCAACGCCAAGTACGCCGCCGACTACACCCATTACGAGAATCAGGACGCGAAGCTGATCCAGACGAAGAACACCTACAAGCAGAAAGAGCTGTACGCCTCCTGCGCGAACCTTTATAATATAATGGATAACTGGGAGGTCTCGTTCTCATACGACTTCCAGTGGAACACTCTTGACGCGACATTCTATATGCCGACCGAAAGCGACGGTACGTTCCCCTACCCTACCCGCTACACGCAGATGGCGGCGCTTGCCACGGCGTTCGAATGGGGCAGGCTCAAAGGACAGGCCAGCGTGCTGGGCTACTTTGCGCACGAGAAGGTGAAGCGGTTCGAGGCCCGTCCGGACAAGGCTGTGGCCACACCGGCTTTCTTTCTGTCCTACAAGCCGTTCCGCAGGCAGGATCTGTCGCTCAGGGCGTTCTACAAACGGATGTTCCGGATGCCGACGTTCAACGACCTCTACTACACGGACATGGGCAACGCCTTCCTGAAACCAGAATATGCCGAGCAGTTCAACGTCGGGCTGAAATACGCGAGGAGTTTTATGAATATGCCCGCTCTGCGGATGATTGACGCTTCCGTGGACGCCTACCACAACCTCATCACGGACAAGATCATAGCCTACCCGAAAGGCCAGCAGTTCCGCTGGACGATGCTGAACCTCGGGGAGGTGGACATCAAGGGCGTAGATGTGGCTCTGAACTCAGCCTGGGCCTTCGGCGAGGTGGAGGCCACGGCCAGGCTCCAGTACACTTACCAGGAGGCGATCGACATCACGGATCCTGCGGACACATATTACCGGGACCAGATTCCATATATTCCCTGGCACAGCGGTTCCGCCGTGCTGGCGGTGTCCTACAAAGGTTGGGGACTGAACTACAGCTTCATCTACACAGGCGAGCGCTACAACCAGCAGGAGAACATCCCCAGGAACCACACCCAGCCGTGGTACACCAGCGACCTCTCCATACAGAAGTCCTTCGCCTTCCGCACCCGCACCATCAAGCTCACAGCCGAGATCAACAACCTTTTCGGCCAGGACTACGACGTGGTGCTGAACTACCCGATGCCGAAGACCAATTGCCGGTTTGTCACGAGTTTTAGTTTTTAAATCAATACATTATGAGACACTCAAACAAAATCATCAAAGCCTTGGCCATAGTCCTGTTTTTCGGCGTGGCCATCTGCAGCTGCCGCAAGGAAGAGACTATCGTTCCTCCTGTGTATGGCCCGTTGGGATTCCAGACAGACCCGGATGCGGATCCGATCGGAATGTACGTCCTCAATGAGGGCAATATGGGCAGCAACAAGGCCGACATTGATTTCCTCGATTACCGTGAGGCATCCTACGCCTGCGGAATCTACGCCGAAAAGAATCCGACTGTTGTAAAAGGATTGGGAGACACTGGCAATGATCTACAAATCTATGACGGAAGATTGTTCGCTGTCATCAACGGCTCGCACAAGGTGGAAGTGATGGATGCCTACACGGCCAAAAGGATCACCCAGATCGACATAGCGAACTGCAGGTACATCGCCTTCAAGGACAACTACGCCTACGTCACGGCCTATGTTGGTTCCGACGCTGAATTCCAGGCAGACCGTAAAGGTTCCGTGTTCAAAGTCAATCTGGACACTTACAAGATCGAGGGCGAGACTCGGGTCGGATACCAACCTGAAGAGATTGCGATCATCGGATCCAACGCATACGTGGCGAATTCCGGCGGTTATAGAGCACCGAATTATGACTCAACGGTTTCCGTCATTGACGTGAATTCGATGAAAGAGCTTTACACGATTGATGTCGCGATCAATCTATGCCACATCAAAGCCGACTCAAAGGGCAATCTGTGGGTGTCATCCAACGGCAACTATGTCGATGTCGCTTCGAACCTGTACCGGCTGGAAAATGACGGAACACAGTACAAAGTTGCGGAAACCATGAATATTCCCGTGTCCAACATGGCCATCGCGAATGATTCGCTCTACATCTACAGCAGCGAGTACAATTACGTCACTTCCACCAGCACAATCTCTTACGCCATCATTGATGCCGCACGTGGCAGTGTCGTCTCCCGCAAGATCATCACTGACGGAACGGAAAGCCAGATCGTGTCGCCTTACGGAATCGCGGTTCATCCGAAAAACGGCGACATCTACATCACCGATGCAAAGAACTACACTTCCAGTGGAACTCTTTACTGCTATTCCAAATCCGGTGAGCAAAAATGGAGTGCAACCACAGGCGACATCCCGGGACATTTCGCGTTTCTGCCACGAGTGAAATAGCCCTCCCCGCTCAGACTGTCTTAAAAGTCGCGGCGAGAGTAGACGAGGTGGTAGCCCTGATGAAGAGCGTAGAAAAGTCTGTACCCCTATACAGGGGCGACTACGAATTCTCAATCCTCGGAGATGGTAATTATACTTTTAAGACAGTCTCCCCCTAATAAGGCCAACACACTACGGTGGTTTTGAGTGAAGCACACGGTCAACGATCTTCAAGGGGAATCCATAGCGGCCTGAAAGAACGTTCCTCAATGCCATGACTTGATTGAAATCGAGTTTCGCCAGCATATCCTCAGCCATGGAGCAGATGGTTTTACGCATTTCTTTCAGACAATAGCCAGTGTTCCGCACTGGAGAGACAGGCGATTCTTCCAAGTGTCCGATGGTGTCAGGGAACAGCATCGGGCATATTCGTGCAACAGCATTCCTGACCTCACGGTCGTTATCCGGATAGCGGATCGCCTCTCCTTGGTTGGCGTTCAAATCCGCCTTGTTCACCAGATAGGAAAGCGAGCCTATCGTTTTGACGGCAGACTCCAGACGATCTGATGAAATGAAGGAAGCGAATGTCACCATTCCGTTGGCATAAAGTCTCCAAGATTGAGGGACACCGCGACTTGTCCCCAGAACCTTCTGTTTACGCCATTGAGGGATATCCACAATCCTTGGACGCAAGACCGCCGAATGCCCCTCCTTGTCAAAATATTCAAGAATAGAACTCCACGGGTACGAGAAAGGGTTGTTTGTCTCGCGATGCTTGCGCGGATTGTTAAGAATATATCCGATAACATTCTTCAGATACTCCTCGGAATCCACTTTTTCCACCTTGACACGCACCCTGCACATGACTTTTGATGTTCCGAAGCGGTGTGAATAGTACATGCTTATTGTTCTCTTGAACCTTTCCGCGCATCGGATCACGTCAGATTTTCGTCCCCAAGCCAACGAATGGAAATGAGTTGACACAAGTACATGTATCACGACATCAACGTCTTCGCCAAACAGTTTGAATGCGGCGGCGAATTTGTTCACACCTGCGATGAACGCCTTCTCGTCAGAGAACAAGTCAACGCCTTCCAGCCCTTGTGAACAGATGTGGAACCACCCGGGTTCCTCACGATCTTCCAACCGCTCTTTCTCCTGCGTACGCACGTCGTACCGTACTCTCCATTGATTTTCAGTCCGCTTACTGGACGCGTCAAAGTAGGCACCGTACCCCTTTTGCTCTCTCCATTGACCTTCAACATGCGCATGTCCGGATTCTTTTCCTTTCCATTGCTCTTGGCCAGTTTTTCTGTCTTTCAAACCTTTCGCCTCAACCATAAGTACTTCATTTAGTTTAAGTTAACATTAAGAAGTCAAGATCTCTGCATCAGATCCTTCCTCCTTTTTCGCCTCCAAGTTATGACAAATAAACAATATTTCCCAACCTTTACACATTTAAATCACACCTAGAACTGCAATTCATTATTCTTCAGTCAATTCTAGTTCCAGGTGTGAGGAGTTTCGCACACCTGGGAGGGGCGGGAGGTCATACAGAGGGGCGAAACGTGGGCGGGGACTCTCAGGTGTGGCTTTTCACGCACACCTGGAAACGCAAATGGCTGACGGACAACATAATCGATTTCCGGGTGTGAGGAGTTTCGCACACCTGGGAGGGGTGGGAGGTCATACGAGGGGGTGGGAAGGGCGGTGTGGCTCTACCGAGGGGCGGAACGTGGGTGGGGACTCCCAGGTGTGGCTTTTCACGCACACCTGGAAACGCAAATGGCTGACGGGCAACAGAATCGGTTTCCGGGTGTGAGGAGTTTCGCACACCTGGTAGGGGCTGGAGGTCATACGAGGGGCGAGAAGGGCGGTGGGCTATACCGAGGGGTGGGAAGGGCGGTGGGCTATACCGAGGGGTGGGAAGGGCGATGGGCCTATACCGAGGGGGCGGGAAGGGCGATGGGCTATACAGAGGGCTGGAAGGGCGGTGGGCCTCTACAGAGAGAGAGGGGTGTAGCAAGGGTCCACAGGTGCGTGGGAAGGCGGTGTTGAAATCATTGTGGAAAAATTTGGAAAGAGGTGGAATAAAATGGAAAAATATTCCTAACTTTGTCACCAAGCGTGAAAGGCGATAACTTATGATCACATTCATCGGAGAATATTCAGGAAAGATCGACGACAAAGGGAGAGTGGTTTTCCCTTCGCCGTTCAAGTCGCTGATGGCGTCCGAGGGGGATCAGAGGTTTGTCATAAAGAAAGACATCTTCGAGGAATGCCTTGAGATGTACACCTTTGAGGAGTGGGAGCGCCAGTCCGAGGAGGTCAAATCCAAACTCAATTTCTTTAATCGTGCTCACGCCGCTTTCTGGAGAGAGTACATGCGCGACCGCGCGATCGTCGAACCGGACGCCAAGCTCGGACGCATCTCTATCCCCAAGAAGCTTTTGGAGTCAATTGGTGTAACGAAAGAGGTAGTCTTCTCGGGCAACGATTACAAGATCGAGATCTGGGCCAAGGAGAGATTCGAGGCCAGCGGAATCTCAAACGAAGAATTCTTGAATATTGCCGGACAGCTGTCTCAGGAGAGATAGGAGGGCCGGACGATGTCAGAATACCACACACCAGTGATGCTTGACGAGAGCATTTCCGCCCTTGTCACCAATCCATCAGGAACTTACGCCGATGCCACATTCGGGGGCGGTGGTCACACCGCCGAACTACTTTCACGCTTAAATGAAGACGGTCACGTCATCGCCTTCGATCGTGACAGCGACGCAATCAGCAACAGGATAGACGACCCTCGCCTGACAATGGTGCGGGCTGATTTCCGGTTCATACACAATTTCGTGCTGAACGAGGCGCACGAAACCTCAGACGAGACATTAAAGGGGAAGTTAACAAACGGCCTTGACGGCATTCTCGCCGACCTCGGAGTCTCATCCCATCAGTTCGACACGGCGGAGAGAGGATTCTCCTTCCGCTACGACGCGCCTCTGGACATGAGGATGAACCGCGAGGGCGGCAAGACAGCCGCGGACGTGGTCAATGAATATTCACAGGAAGACCTTGAGAGGATATTCCGCATCTACGGCGAGGTGGACAACGCCCGCAAGGTCGCCCGGCTGATCACTTCAGCAAGGGACAGAAATCCGATCGGCACCACCGGCGAGCTCGACGAGGCCGTCAAGGCCGCGCTTCCGAAATTCGCTGAGCACAAATATCTTGCTAAAGTCTATCAGGCCCTGAGGATCGAGGTGAACCATGAGATGCGATCTCTGGAGAAATTCCTCGAAGGAGCGGCAGACTCCCTCAGGCCGGGCGGCAGACTGGCGGTGATCACCTACCACTCACTTGAGGACCGGATGGTGAAGAACTTCATCAAGACCGGAAGGGCCGACGGCAGGGAGGAAAAGGACATATTCGGGAATATTCATGCGCCCCTCAAGGCAGTGAACCGCAAACCGATCCTGCCTCAAGAGGAAGAGATAGCCTCAAACACGAGGGCAAGGAGCGCGAAGCTGAGGATCGCCGAGAAAATTGAAGACGGAGGGAACAGGCCATGACGGAATTGAGGAAATGGAAATTCTCCGACATCTGGGCGTGGCTCAAGAACGCTGCCCTGGCGACACTTAAGGGAGAATTGCTGCTGAGGTTGCATGTCAGCCGCTATTTCATCCACATCATCTACACGTTCTTCCTTTTCTGGGTCAGCATCTGGCTGAGTCTCAGGATCGAGAAGACCTTGACCAGGGTGGAGGACAACAGGAAGGTCCTTGCCGACATGGAGATTTACCACGCTCAGAAGACCGTCGAGCTTGCGGGTCTTTCAAGGATGAGCAAGGTCCAGGCTATGCTGGAGGAATCAGGCTCGAAGTTGACAATGCCGGAGAAACCGGCTGACAGGTTAAACGAATAACGGCGATGGCTGCACCAAAACAGAACACGACAAAGAAAGAGCAGGACAGGATCGGTCTGATTCTGTACTGCTTCTACATCTTTTTGCTGTTCGTCGGCCTGGCCGTGTTCGGCAGGATGCTCTACATCATGTTTGTCTGGGAGCCCGACAAGGATTTGGTCAGATACTTCGTTCCTCCAAGCACAAGGAGCGTCATAGAGCCAAAGCGAGGTGCGATCATCGGCTGCGACGGGAAGTTGCTGGCCCTGTCAACTCCGATGTACGATCTTTACATGGACTGTACCGTGCTCAAGAAGGATTTCATGAGCGAGAAGGATCCACGGAAGGCGGACAGCCTTGAGAACGACTGGCTGGGCAAGGCGCGGAGATTCACGTCCGGCCTCTCCGCCGAGACAGGTATCAACGCCGACGAGTACTACAGGATGATCGTCAAAGGCAGAAACGAGAGGAAACGGTACATGAAGCTTCTCACAAACCTTGACAGAGGGACCCTGCTGCGCCTTGAAAAGCTTCCGCTGATGGAGGAAGGACAGTACAAGAGCGGACTCATCATCAGGAAAAGGGACACCCGACAGTACCCTTACGGGATGCTGGCGAGGAGGACAATCGGCTATGTCAAGGACAATCGTAACCAAAAGGCGGACGAGAGAGGACGCAGCCACATAGGGATCGAGGGGAAGTATGACTATGTCCTCCACGGCAAGGAGGGTGAGATCTGGCTCAGGCCTACGGACAACCGCGAGAAGATCCAGAACTACGACAGCACCTACGTCAAGCCGGAAGATGGTCTGGATGTCAGGACGACTTTGGACATTACCCTTCAGGACATCGTAGATAAGGCACTCCGCAGACAGATTCAGGACAACATGTCCATCGACATGGGATGCGCCGTGATCATGGATGTCAAGACAGGGGCGATCAGAGCCATGGTGAACCTTACGAGGGATTCCACGGACATGTCCCTCAACGAGACCTACAACATGGCCATCGGGCTTGCTTCCGAGCCAGGCTCAGTGTTCAAGACCACGACATTGATGACCGCCCTGGAGGACGGCGTGATCAAATCCCTTGACGACAGGATCCCCACCAACAACGGAGTGATTCCGGGCTACAAACCGGACACCCATGTCCAGGGGATGAAGGACATCTCCATTCTGCGCGGCTTCGAGATCTCGTCAAACTACGTGTTCCGCTATCTGGCCGTCAACAACTACTCAGGCGACCCGAAGAAGTTTCTCGACAAGCTCTATCTCTACAAGATGGGACAGGCGTTCGACTTCGATCTGGACGGACTCACGGAGCCGGAGCTTCCTTCTCCGGATTCTCCGAAATGGAGCGCGACCGACCTTGGTTCCGTCAGCATCGGCTATGCGGTCAAGGAAACTCCTCTGCACATCCTGACATTCTACAACGCCATCGCCAACAAGGGGCGGATGATGAAGCCGTATCTGGTCGAGAGCATTGAGAGGAACGGCTCGGTCAAGACCCGTAAAGGTCCAAGCGTGCTGAACGCGTCAATCTGCTCGAAAGCCACGGCCGACACTCTGCTCAGAGCCATGCGCGCCGTCACATCCGAGGGAACAGCCACGAGGCTGAAAGGGGCGAGGCTGAAAGTGGCCGGAAAGACCGGAACATCCAGACAGGTGCTTTCCGCCAAGGAGATAAGCAGATACGGAATGGAGACGCCGTACGTCACCAAAGACGGAAGCTATCACAATCTGGCGACCTTTGTAGGATTCTTTCCTGCCGACGCTCCTAAATACAGCGCCATCATCTGTGTGAAATCAGGTCTGATCAGAGGCAGCGTTTACGGTGGCGTGATTCCCGCCGCGGCCATGCGTGAGATTGTCGATGCGATCTATGCGCTTGGCCCGGAATGGGGCACGGAGCTCAACACCTCCGCCAAAGTCCCGAAAATGACATCGGACACGGGAAGCGCCGCAAAGCCGGAATCCAAGAATCCGACGGTGCCAAATGTCATGGGGCTGGGGCTGAAAGACGCCATGTATGTGATAGAAAACAGCGGGTTCAGATGCAAATATACAGGGACAGGGCATGTCGTGTCACAGAACCCGAAGAAGGGACAGAAAGCCGCTGACGGCTCATCAATAACAATCACATTGAAATGAGACTGGAAAACATCATAAGGAACGCAGGAGTCATCGGGGTGCGCGGGAACCGCGGCCTTGAGATAACCGACATCCGCAACGACTCAAGGGAGGTCACCCCCGGAGCCATATTCATCGCCGTTAAAGGGTACGCCCAGGACGGACACGCCTTCATCGGAAAAGCCATCGCTTCCGGTGCGGCGGCCATCGCCTACGAGGACGAGGAAGCCTTGTCCGAGGCGGTTTCTGAATATGACAGCACAACTTTGGAGGGTCTTACTTTCGTCAAGGTGGCCGACTCCCGTCATGCCGTGGCGATGATGGCAGCGGATTTCTTCGACAATCCGTCCGGAAAACTCACCCTCGTCGGCATCACAGGCACAAACGGAAAGACAACCACCGTGACCCTGCTCTACCGTCTGTTCATGTCGCAGGGCTACAATTGCGGGCTGCTTTCCACAATCGCCAACTACATAGGCCCGAAGCGTCTTGAGACAGCGAACACGACTGCCGACCCTGTCACGATCAACCGCCTGATGAGCCGGATGGTTGAAGCCGGGTGCGAGTATTGCTTCATGGAAGTCAGTTCGATCGGAGTCGAGCAGGAACGTGTGGCAGGCCTCGAGTTCAAGGTCGGGATATTCTCGAACCTCACCCATGACCACCTCGACTATCACAAGACTTTCGCCGAATACCTCCGCTGCAAGAAGTTGTTCTTCGACAACCTTCCTGCCACGGCCACAGCCATCACCAACATCGACGACAGGAACGGGGAGGTCATGGTGCAGAACACCAAGGCCAAAGTCGTAAGATATTCGTGCAGAAGCATCGCCGACCACACATGCCGCATCATGGAGGAGACCTTCGAGGGCATGCTGCTGAAAATCGACGGACGAGAGACATGGACAAGGCTCATCGGCCAGCACAATGCCTACAACATTCTCGCGATCTACAGTGCGGCCATGGCGGTAGGCGCGGATCCTGACGAGACGCTCGTTGCCATCAGCAAGCTGGAATCCGCTCCAGGGCGTCTGGAAGTCATCAGAGGGCCGAGGAACCTTTCAGTCGTCATCGACTACGCGCACACACCCGACGCATTGGAGAATGTCCTCAAGACCCTGAAAGACATCGACGGAGCCAGAGAGTTGATCTGCCTGTTCGGATGCGGCGGTGACCGCGACAAGACAAAGAGACCTGAGATGGCGGCGATCGCGGAACAGTTCGCGGACAGGATCGTAGTCACCTCGGACAACAGCCGCACCGAAAAGACCGAAGACATCCTGAATGACATACGCAAAGGATTCAGTCAAAAGGGATTGGCCAAGGCAATCTTCATAGCGGACAGAAAAGAGGCCATCCGCACGGCGATAATGTTCGCCAAGGACGGGGGCGTCATCCTGCTTGCGGGCAAAGGTCATGAGACCTACCAGATAATCGGCGCCGAGCACCGTCATTTTGACGAGCGCGAGGTTGTGGCCGAAGTTTTCAACAACATCAACGGACAATAGGAGGGGAAAGCGATGATCTACCATCTTTTTGAATATCTCAAACAATACGATATTCCTGGACAAGGTCTTTTCACCTACCTGTCCTTCAGGGCGATGCTGACCAGCGTCACGGCGATGCTGCTTTCGTTCTTCGCCGGACGCAAGATCATCAGATGGCTGCAGCTCAAACAGATCGGAGAGACAATCCGGGACTTGGGACTGGAGGGTCAGATGCAGAAGAAAGGCACGCCGACAATGGGCGGAGTCATCATCATTCTCGGAATCGTGGTTCCGGTCCTGCTGTTCTGCAACCTTAAGAACATCTACATCCAGCTTCTCCTTCTGACAACCCTTTGGTGCGGAGCTCTTGGATTCGCCGATGACTACATCAAGGTGTTCAAGCACAACAAGGAAGGCCTCCACCCAAAGGCCAAACTGATCTGCCAGCTCGGGCTCGGACTGGTCATCGGTCTGACGGTCTGCTTCAGCGACGACATCGTGGTCAGGGAGAAAGTTCCGGTGAAGGCCGGGGTGGCCAATGTGGTCGAGCAAGGCAACAGCGGTTCCCTGAACGTTGACTCGGAGACGCTTGTGGCCCAGGACGCAGGATGGGAGATGGAGAATGTGATCAAAAGCACAAAGACCACAATACCTTTTGTGAAAGACCATGAGTTCGACTACAAATGCTTCTCCCCGTTCAAAGGCAAATGGGGATGGTACTGCAAATGGGCGATATATGTGCTGATGATCGTGGTGGTCATCATGGCCTGCTCCAACGGAACGAACCTGACGGACGGCATGGACGGACTGGCGGCCGGGACAAGCGCGACCGTCGGAGTGGTACTGGGAATACTGGCATGGCTGGGAGGCAACCTCATCAATTCCGACTACCTGAACATCATGTACATCCCCGGCAGCGGAGAGATAGCGATCTTCATGTCCGCGTTCGTCGGGGCACTGATGGGATTCCTGTGGTACAATTCCTACCCCGCCCAAGTGTTCATGGGCGACACGGGAAGCCTCACGATCGGAGGAATCATCGGAGTGAGCGCGGTGCTGATGAGGAAAGAGCTGCTGCTGCCTGTCCTCTGCGGGATATTCCTGGTGGAATCCCTTTCCGTCATCATGCAGAAAGCGTATTTCAAGTACACGAAGAGAAAATACGGTGAAGGCAGAAGGATATTCAAGATGGCTCCTCTGCACCATCACTATCAGAAGGAAGGCATTCCGGCGCTTGTCAGCAGACCGGAGCACGCCATCCCGGAAGCGAAGATCGTGACCCGGTTCTGGCTCATCGGAGTCATCCTCGCGGTCACCACACTGGCATTGTTGAAGATTAGATAAATTTATGAATATGAGCAGAATTGTAGTTTTGGGAGGCGCTGAAAGCGGGGTCGGAGCCGCTGTTCTCGCAAAAGTGAAAGGATTCGATGTGTTCCTTTCCGACTACGGAAAGATTTCTGAACACTTCGCGGATGAGCTCCGCAAATGGGACATCAGCTTCGAGGAAGGGCGCCACACAGAGGATCTCATCCTGAACGCCGACGAGGTCATAAAGAGTCCGGGCATCCCGGGCACCGCCCCGATCATCAAGAAGATCGAGGCGAAAGGGATCCACATCATCTCTGAGATCGAGTTCGCAGGCCGCTACGACACCGCGAAAAAGATCTGCATCACAGGAAGCAACGGAAAGACCACCACGACGTCCCTGATCTACTATCTGCTTCAGAACGCAGGACTCAACGTGGGCCTCGGCGGCAACATCGGCAAGAGCTACGCCTATCAGGTCGCCACTGAGCACTTCGACTACTACGTTCTGGAAATCAGCAGTTTCCAGCTTGACAACTGCTACGATTTCCGTCCGGACATCGCGATCATCACGAACATCACTCCGGACCACCTTGACCGCTATGACTACCAGATGGAGAACTACGTGAAAGCCAAGTTCCGCCTCACGCAGAACCTCCGTCCCGAGGACTGCTTCATCTTCGACTCCGACGATGAGATCACCATCGAGCACCTCAACAAAATCATCCTTTCCGCCAAACGTCTGCCGTTCACCCAGAAAGACGAGGTGAAGCAGGGCGCATTCCTCAAAGGCGACAAGATCGTCGTGAAGTACGGCGAGGAGGAATGCGACATATTCCTGAAAGAGCTTGCCCTTGGCGGCAAGCACAACATCTACAATTCGATGGCCGCCGCCTTGGCCGCAAAGGCTTCCGGAATCGACAACAAGACCATCCGCGAAGCCCTCAGCACATTCCAGCCCATCGAGCACAGGCTTGAGCCGGTCCTGAGCATCAAGGATGTGCTCTACATCAACGACTCGAAGGCCACCAACGTCGATGCCGCATGGTACGCGCTTGAATGCCAGAAGCGCCCTGTCGTGTGGATTGTCGGAGGGACCGACAAGGGCAACGACTACGAGGTCCTCAAAGATCTGGTCAAGGAGAAAGTCAAGGCCATCGTCTGCATGGGAACAGACAACCACAAGTTCCATGAGGCTTTCGAGGACATTGTAGGCAAGGACAAAATCGTGGACACAAAGTCCGCCGACGAGGCCGTCAAGGCCGCAAGCGGATTCGCCGGATCGGGAGATGTCGTGCTGCTCAGCCCGTGCTGCGCCAGCTTCGACCTCTTCACCTGCTACGAGGACCGCGGCGAGAAGTTCAAGGAAGCCGTGAGAAGACTCTAAAGGTTCAATGAATATGGCCGAGGAAACAAAGAAAAAGAAGACTCTCTGGAACTTCGTGGATTCTCTCGAAGGAGACAAGGTTGTGTGGATGATCGTCATCCTGCTCATCCTCTTCTCCATCGTGGCCATATTCTCATCCACCTCCCTGCTGGCCCTCCAGCAGAAGACCACCAGAATGGCGATCATCAGCGAACAGATGGTCGTGTCCCTGGTCGGCCTCGGGGTGATCATCGTCTGCTGCTGCATCAAGAAGATCGGCTTTTTCAGGATAGTTTCCCAGCTGGGCTACGCGGTCTCCATAGGCCTGCTGTCAATTCTGGCGCTGCACATCTCCGCCGGCCCGGTCAAAGCCCTCTACATCAACCATGCGTGGCGAATCGTTTCCGTCTTCGGATTCCAGGTCCACGTCTTCGAAGTCGTGAAAGTGGCCATGATCATGTACCTGGCATGGGCCGTCAACGCTTTCCGCAACGACAGCTTCGTGATAGCCAACCTTCTGGGGGAGAAGTATCCTTTCTGGAAAAAGCCTCTTGTCAAGAAGTTCGTCTATATCTACCTCCCGATCTGCAGTGTCTGCCTGATCATGATGATGGGAAGTCTGTCCAGCACGGTGTTCATCGGGGGCATGATGTTCATCACGATCCTGATCGGAGGAATAAGCGTCAAGGAACTTGTCAAACCGGCCGGGGCGCTGATAGTGTTCCTGGGAATAATCGCGGTCGTTGACTCGAACCGTGACGGCAAGAAACTGTTCCCGCATCTGGATTCGGCCATCAGCCGCGTCACAGGAGCCGGGACAGAGGACAATCTGAAGATAATACGTGAAAGTCCGCAGAACAGCAAGGAGTTCCAGGACGCGCTTGACGACATCAAGCAACCGATGAGCGCGAAGATCGCCATCCATGAGGGCAGAGTGGTCGGCAAGGGACCTGGGCGCAGCACCCAAAGGTACGTCGTGCCGATCATGTTCGAGGACTACATGTACAGTTTCATCGTGGAAGAATACGGGCTGCTCGGAGGGCTGCTTGTCATCATCCTCTACATCAGCCTTCTGGCCAGAGGCTCGATCATCGTCAGGAACTGCGACAACCATTTCGCCAAGACGGCGGTGGCCGGGCTGGTGCTGCTCATCACCTGTCAGGCGATGATGCACATCGCCATCAACTGCGACATGGGACCTCTCACGGGACAGACCCTCCCGATGATCAGTCACGGAAACTCCTCGTTCCTCATGTTCAGTCTGGCGTTCGGCATCATCCTGTCCATCAGCAAGATGGCCAAGAGAAAGATCGCAAGGGAGGCCGCCAAGGCCGAGCCATTGGTTGACAGGGCGATAAAGGACGAGGTAAGCAGCGGACTGGACGATCTGGACCAGATGGAGAGCGGACTTTCAGCCCGGGACAGCGAGTTCACGGGGCAGGATGAGGAGGTTCCGGTACATGAGAATGACATCCCGGACTACGGGATTGATGACCATAACAATGAATAGGATGGAACATAAAGCATTGAGAGTCATAATAAGCGGAGGCGGCACAGGAGGTCACATCTTCCCGGCCGTCTCGATCGCGAACAAACTGAAGGAGCAGAATCCCAAGACCGAGATCCTGTTCGTCGGGGCCGAGGGCAAGATGGAGATGGAGAAAGTGCCGGCGGCGGGCTACAGGATCGTTGGACTGCCTATCGTGGGTCTGCAGCGCCGGCTCAATCTGAAGAACATACTCAACGACCTGTGCGTGCCCTTCAAGGTTGTAGCCAGCCTGTTCAAGGCAAAGAGAATCATAAAGGAATTCAAGCCTCAGATCGCGATCGGAGTCGGAGGCTACGCCAGCGCTCCCCTGCTCTGGGCCGCGACAGGGATGCACATCCCGGCGCTTATCCAGGAGCAGAACGGATTCGCCGGGCTTACCAACAAGAAACTCGGCAGCCGGGTGCAGTGCATCTGCGTCGCCTACGAAGGGATGGAAAGGTTCTTCCCCGCCGACAAGATCGTCATGACAGGCAATCCGATCAGGAGCATCATCGTCCCGGCCACCCCGGAAATGAAAGAGGCGGGCATCAAGGAATATGGTCTCGATCCATCCAGAAAGCACATTTTCATCGTGGGCGGAAGTCTTGGAAGCGCACGGTTCAACCAGTGCATGAAGGAATGGATCTCGGACGGATGTCCCGGACTTGACGGTGTCGATGTACTTTGGCAGTGTGGAAAGCACTACAGACCGGACATTGACAGGTTCATGGACGAGCAACGGACAAAGAATCCGGATGTGGCCCGGCATATTCATCATTCGGATTTCATCGGAAGGATGGAACTCGCCTATGCGGCGGCCGACGTGGTGATCTCACGTTCCGGGGCCAGTTCCGTGTCGGAACTCTGCGCCGCGCGCAAGGCCGTGATATTCATTCCGTCCCCCAATGTGGCGGAGGATCATCAGACCCACAACGCGATGGCTCTGGTGAAGAAAGACGCGGCTGTGGTTGTCAAGGATGCCGAGGCGATGGAAAAAATGATACCGACAGCGCTGGAACTGCTCAAGGACCCGGCGAGGATCGCCAGGCTTGAGGAGAACGCCGGGAAGATGGCGCTGCCTGACGCGGCGGAAAAGATTGCGGAAGAGGTTTACAAACTGATCAAGGATTAGAGATGTCAAAATATTCAAAGATTTATTTCATAGGTGTCGGTGGCATCGGCATGAGCGCCATCGCAAGGTACTACAAATTCAAAGGGTATCCGGTAGCGGGCTACGACAGGACACCCTCTGACTTGACTCACGCCCTTGAGAAAGAAGGGATTGACGTGCATTACAATGATGATCCGGACTACATCCCGAAAGATGTGGCCTCGACTTTGGTCATCTATACGCCGGCCATCCCGGCGGATCTGAAGGAACTGGTGTACGTCAAGGAACACGGTTACACACTGGTCAAGAGATCCCGCATGCTCGGCGAGCTTGCCGAAGGGCAGACATGCCTTGCCGTGGCCGGGACGCACGGGAAGACCACCACAAGCACACTCGTGGCGCACATCCTCACGGAAAGCGGCAAAGGCTGCTCGGCTTTTCTTGGAGGAATCTCCAAGAATTACGACACCAACCTTCTGACAAGCCACACGCCGACCATCGTGGCGGAGGCTGACGAGTTTGACCGCTCCTTCCTCCAGCTGCACCCGGCGATCGCCGCGATCACAGCCATGGACGCTGACCATCTGGACATCTACGGAACTCTTGAGGAGTACCGGAAGGCGTTCAAGGCATTCGCCTCGCAGGTAAGCCGCACCCTGATCGTGAAACTTGGGCTGGACATCACCGCCGAGGACACAAACGCCAGAATCCTGCACTACAGCTACGACAACCCGGACGCCGACTACCATGCCGCCAATCCGAGACCGGACGAGGTAGGGCATTACATCTTCGATCTGGTTTACCCTGGAGGTGTGATCGGTAACATCAGGGTTGGCATTCCAGGCTGGGTCAATGTGGAGAACAGCGTGGCCGCCGCGGCGGTCTGCCTCTGCCATGGTGTGGCTCCGGAGGCCATCAAGGAAGCGATAGGGACATATTCAGGAGTCAGGCGCAGACTGGACGTGCACCTCAACACTCCGCATCTGTCCTACATTGACGACTATGCCCACCATCCGAAGGAACTGGCTTCGGCGATCTCCTCAATGAGGGGAATATTCCCCGGCAGGAAGCTCACGGCCATATTCCAGCCTCATCTTTTCACCCGCACGCGGGATTTCGCCGAAGATTTCGCAGCCGCTCTGAGCAAGGTGGACAAGCTGATTCTGCTGGACATCTATCCGGCAAGGGAAGAACCAATCCCTGGAGTCACGTCTGAGCTTATCTTCGACAAGGTCACGGCTCCGGAGAAAGTCCTGCTGAGGAAGGAGGAGCTGATGGACTACCTAAGGAACGAGCCGATCGACGTTCTGGCCACATTCGGGGCCGGCAACATCGACAGGTTCATCGCACCGATCACCGAACTTCTTGAGGAAAGGTTGAAGAAATGAAAAAAGGTCTCAGGATAACCCTCGTCGCCGCGGCGTTCTGCCTGCTCGGTCTGATCTGCCTCGTCATCCACGGGATGAACGAAAGGCGGATCGGGCAGCTCACCTGCGCCGGTGTCAAGGTGGAGTTCACGGACGACTTCAACTTCGTGACCGCCAAAGACGTGGAAGGCTACCTGAACAAAGGCTACGGCGCCTACATAGGACAACGGCTCGACAGCGTGGATCTGCGGAAGGTTGAGAGCATTCTGGACGGCAAGAGTGCCATCCTGAAGGCCGAGGCCTACACGACTCCGGACGGCTACCTGAACGTCAGGATCAGGCAGAGGGAGCCTGTGATCCGGTTCCAGAAAGACAACAACGGGTACTACGCCGACGAGAAAGGCTTCCTGTTCCCTCTCCAGAAGAACTACACGTCCATGGTTCCTGTCATAGACGGAGCGGTGCCGCTGAATGTGGAAAGAGGCTACAAGGGGGAGCCAAAGACCGACATGGAGAAACAATGGCTTTCGGAAGTGATACAACTGGTGAATTTCATGCAGGACTCCCGGATCTGGGCGGAAAACATCTGCCAGATCACGGTCAAGGACAACGGGGATCTGCTCATGATCCCACGCCAGGGGAAAGAAAGGTTCATCTTCGGGCTTCCGTCCGGCTTTGAAAGCAAGTTCGACCGGATGGGCCGCTACTACACCACCATCCTGCCGGAGAAAGGAGCGGGATACTATTCGACAGTGAATGTTAAGTACAACGGGCAGATTGTCTGCAGAAAATAGAGCAAGTGAATATGGAAGAGAGATACATAGCATCCGTTGATCTGGGAACGTCAAAACTGGCTGTCTGCGTGGCCAGGGTACAGGATCAGAATGTCGAGGTGATCTACTACAAGGAATCACCTTCGCTTGGCATACGCTACAGCTATGTCCTGATTCCCGGGAAAGTCAAGGCCGGGCTGAGGACTGCCATAAGCGAGGCGCAGCAGGCCCTCAGGATCAAGATCCAACAGGTGATCGTCGGACTGCCGCGCTGGTACGTCCGTCAGGAGACGGCATCCGCCAGCATGACCAGACCAGAACCGGACGATCTGATCCAGGAGAACGAGATCCGTGCCCTGAAGTCCATGGCACTGGAGTCCTACCCGTTGGAAGACTCGGCAAAGGAAGTCATCTACGGAGCTGTGGCCCAGTCATTTTCCACCGAAGACTGCATCAACGAGCCGGAGAACGACATCGTCGGCATGGCCGCCGAGACTCTTGAGGGCAACTTCAAGGTGTTCATCGGGAACCGGAGATATTCATCGAACATCGACAGCGTCTTCAATGACATGGGGATAGCCATCGCGAAGAAATATTTCACCCCGGGCATCACGGCGCGCGCAGTGCTGAAGTCCGAGCAGATGGAGAACGGCGTGGCACTGATTGACATCGGAGCCGGAGTAAGTTCCGTCACCATATTCAAGGACAAGATCATGAGGTTCTACGCCGCCATTCCTTTCGGAGGGAACAGCGTGACGAACGACATCAAGTCCGAATGCAACTTCTCGTTCGAGCTTGCCGAGAACATCAAGAAGGCCTACGGAGCCTGCATGCCGAACAAGCTCTCCTCGCTTGGGGAGAAGTCCATCCAGATCGTCGATGAGGACGGGAACGCCACCGCACAGGTTTCCGTGAAGTACATCTCGGAAATCATCACTGCGCGGATGAAGGAGATCATCGAGGCCCTTCTGTTCAGGATTCAGGAAAGCGGCTACGCCTCCGAGGATGACCTCAGGGCCGGCGTCGTCGTGACAGGAGGAGGGGCTGAGCTTGTGAACTGCACCAACTTCATCAAGGAACTGTCTGGATATTCAGTGAAGATCGGCCGCCCGAGACGGTTCTTCTCCTGCGAGGGATGCCCTGAGGCGAGCGAGGCGAGCGCCGCGACCTCAATGGGCATGATACTGTCCGCCAAAGGCGACCGCTTTCTGAACTGTGTCAACGAAGTCACGGCGAGGGTGGTCAAACCAGCCGCCGCCGAGGATGCCGCCGCCACGGCTCCGAATGAGCAGGAGGTCACCAGCCAGGAGCCGGGAGCGGCCGCTCCGGAAGAGAAGGCCACCACAGATGAAGGCGCTTCCGTCACACGCGATGAACCGCACGATGAAGTTCCCGAGACTGAATACGATCCATATTCCACCATTGAGCCTCCTACCATAGAACCATCAGTCGCGGCCACGCAGAATGAGGATGATGGGCCGGGAGTCTTCGACAAGCCGACTGACAAGGAGGTCAAGGAATATGAAGCCAGGAAACAGAAGGAGAAAAAAGAAAGGAAAGATCACCGGAAGCTGTTCAATTTCACTTGGACAAAACACTTTCTGGGCAAGGTTGGAGAGACAGTCGGAGGACTGTACGATGAAATGAATAACGAAGAGGTTTAACAAGACAAGATTATGGGCGACATGATTGACGATTTGATAGATATAATTGAGACCTGCCCGACGATGACACCCATCCAGTCGATGATCAAGGTCATCGGAGTTGGTGGCGGTGGCTGCAACGCCGTGAACTACATGTTCAAGGAAAAGGTGGAAGGTTGCAGTTTCATCGTCTGCAACACTGACCGTCAGGCACTTGACGGAAGTCCCGTCCCTGTGAAGATACACATCGGGGACAACGCCCTCGGAGCCGGAACCGATCCGGCCAAAGGCCGCAAGGCAGCACTTGAGGCACACGACCAGATTGAGAAGGTGGTGCTTGGAGAAGACACCCAGATGCTGTTCATCACAGCGGGAATGGGCGGAGGCACCGGGACAGGAGCCGCCCCGATCATTGCCAAGATGGCCAAGGACAAGGGTGTCCTGACCGTCGGTGTGGTCACACTGCCGTTCGAGAACGAAGGCGAGAACGCCATGTCCCGCGCGATCGACGGCATCCATGAGCTCGTGAAGAACGTGGACAGTCTTCTGATCATCAACAACGAGAAGCTCTACGATTTTTTCGGCAGCCATCTCGTGCATGAGGCGTTCCCGAAGGCGGACGAGGTGCTCTCCACCGCCGTGAAAGGAATCACCGAGATCATCAGCCGCCCGGGCTACATCAATGTGGACTTCGAGGACATCAAGACCATGATGCGCAACAGCGGCATGGCCCTGATGGGTTGCGGCACAGGCTCCGGGAAGAACAGGATCGAGGATGCCGTCAAGGGTGCGCTCCAGTCCCCTCTCCTGAACGACTTCGACCTCAAGACGGCAAAAAGTCTGCTGATCAACATCACCTGCGGCAAGAACGACAAGGGCCTCACGATGGACGACCTCTCCGAGATCAACCACAAGATCTCTGAATATACCGGGAATGTCAAGAAGTTCAAGACCGGTCTGGTCTGGATGACAGATCCCGAGATCGGGGACAAGATTCAGATCACCGCCATCGCCACCGGATTTAAAGTCAATGACTTGAGGAAAATCGCAAGGACAGACCTCGGCAACATGATCCTCATCGGCAAGGACTTCAAATTCGAAAGGCAGCCCCTGCCTGAGCCTGAAGACGAGATCAACCTCACCGGAAAGGTGAAGATCATCGGCTACAACACCTCAGACAACGTGAAGCGTTTCCATTTCGACCCCGACAAGAAACCATCTCTCGCCGTGGAGCATGGCCAGAACATCGCCGAACTGGAAAGGGTCCCGGCCATCAAGCGAGCGGACCGTTCGGAAAAGGAACAAGGATAAGCCATTCCATTGACATAAGTAACCTTCAAAAAATAACCTGCATCATCATAAGGAATCTTTTCGGTCTATATCTTTTTTCTTCAGTCATGTGCCGCACACTCCTTCTTCAAAAAAGATCTATCCTCGAAAATCTTCTCTTGATCTGAAGCAACTTATTATTTTATGTTCATAAGAAGATGAAAAAAGTAATCGGAATAGGAGAGACTGTCTGGGACGTTTTCCCGTCAGGGAAACGCCTCGGAGGGGCTCCAGTGAATTTCTCGTTCTTCGCCAAGGAATTCGGAGCGGAGGCATATCCCGTGACAGCCACAGGAAACGACTCCCTCGGAGACGAAACCTTGGAGGCATTGAAAGCCACTGGGCTGAATCTCGGATATATTCAGAGAAACGACAAGCCCACAAGCAGGGTGCTGGTCACCATGGATGATGCCGGAATTCCTCAGTACGAGATTGTTGAGGGCGTTGCTTGGGATGCGATGACCTGCGATGGCAGGACGCTGGACCTGTTCCGTGACGCCGATGTCGTCTGCTGGGGCACTTTGGCCCAAAGAACCCCTTGTTCGCGGAAGAGCATAATGAATATGATTGCTTCCGCCCCGGCCTCCTGCCTGAAGGTGTATGACATAAACCTCAGGCAGAATTATTTCTGCCGGGATCTGATCGAGGAGTCCCTGAAGTCCGCCGACATCCTGAAACTCAATGAGGACGAACTGCCTGTTGTGGCCGGAATGTTCTCGATCGAAGGTGTTGCCGGAGAACGTGTCGCCAAGCTGATTCACAGGTTTTCCCTGAACACGGTCATATTCACTCAAGGCTCGGAGTGCAGTGAGGTGTACGGAGCGGAGGGCTTGCTTTCACATCTGCCTACTCCGAAAGTCAAGGTCGTTGACACGGTCGGTGCCGGCGACTCTTTCACAGCGACTTACGTGATGGCAAGGCTGAACGGGGCGACCGTCAGGGAGGCTCATCACCTCGCCGTCGGTGTGGCCGCCTTTGTCTGCACCCAAAGCGGAGCGGTCAATCCCGTCCCCGAGCGACTCAAAACATTCATGAAATATTAGAACCGACATATTCAAATTTAGACATGAAAAAGAATTTTCTTTTGTCCATCGCTCTGCTGGTCAGCGCGTTCGTGTCAGCTCAGCCGGCGCCGGGCAGTTTCAAACAGACTTGGAAAGTAGGGCCGGACTGGCTCCGCAACGGAGTTATCTACCAAGTGTACCCGTCCTCCTACAAAGACTCCGACGGGAACGGAATCGGTGACATCCAGGGTGTGATTTCCAAACTGGATTACATCGAGAGCCTTGGCGTCTCGGCCATCTGGTTCAATCCGCTTTTCGTCTCCGGTTGGATTGACGGAGGCTACGATGTGATTGATTTCTACCGTGTTGACCCACGCTTCGGGACCAATAACGACCTCGTCGAGCTCATCCGGAAAGCCCACGACAAAGGAATAAAGGTGATGCTCGACCTTGTGGCCGGACACACTTCCGACAAGCATCCGTGGTTCCTCCAGAGCGCGCAGGACAGCAACCTCCAGTACTCCGACTACTACATCTGGTCCGACCGTCTTCCGGACGCGAAGGCCGAGAAAGACCTTGAGGCGATGCTGAAAAGTCCTGACTATATGCAGAGCACCATCGGCAAATGGATGAAGAGTGAATATCCCCGCGATAAATACTATATGAAGAATTTCTACGCCTGCCAGCCGTCCCTCAACTACGGTTACGCCAACCCGGATCCAAACCATCCGTGGGAGCAGGGCGTGAACGAGCCGGGACCGAAGGCCGTGCGCCAGGAACTCAAGGACATACTCGCCTTCTGGTACGGCAAGGGCGTGGACGGATTCCGCGTGGATATGGCCAGCAGCCTCGTGAAGAACGACAAGGACAAGAAGGAGATCCTCAATCTCTGGAGAGAGATCCGTGAGTGGTCCGACAAGAACTTCCCTGACCACGTCCTTATGGCGGAATGGGGTTCTCCGAAATATTGCCTCGCGGCCGGCTACAACGTGGATATGGACCTCAACAACACGAGGGCGCACAACCGCAGGATGTACTTCGACAGAAAGCATCAGGCTGATGGCGGAAGCTACTTCTCTTTGAATGGCGGCCAGCCGTCCGTCAAGGACCTCTACGGCAACGCTTGGCCGGAGGGTAAGGTTGACTCCAAGACCACGCCGGCGCAGATGCTCAAGGAATATTACGACTACTTCACTGATTGCGTCGAGAGCACACGCACGATGGGCTATTTCGCCAGCATCACCGGCAACCACGACCACCTCAGGATCAACACAGGTGCCCGCAATACTCCCGAGCAGCTCAAGGTAATGATGACGTGGGTTATGACGATGCCGCTTCCGATCCTTTATTACGGTGACGAGATCGGAATGCGCTCGCTTGTGGATATGCCGAATGTGGAAGGGGCGAACCACAACGGCAAGGAGCGCGCCGGCGCCCGCACCCCGATGCAGTGGACAGCGGACGAGACAGCGGGGTTCAGCGACTGCGCTCCGGACAAACTTTACCTTCCTGTCTGCACGGACTGGACTCCGGCATCCTCTCTTCCTCAGTACACCGAGTGGAAAAAGGAACTGGCCTCCGGGAAAGCCAAGCCGATCGCCAAAGGAAACCCGACCGTGGAGTCTCAGGAGAATGATCCTGAATCCATCCTGAACTGGACCAGAGCCCTGATCTCGCTCAGGAAAAACAGCGAAGCTCTCTGGGCCGACAGCCGTTTCATCCCGATTTTCAATGAGGAACAGCCTTACCCGATGGTATATCTCCGCAGCAACGGCACGGAGACCTTCCTGATAGTCCTCAACCCGACCTCGGAGCGCAAGACCCTCGTCCTTGACGGCGAGATCGACCCGTACCTTTCCGCCCTCAAATCCGTGAAAGGCCCCGTCTCCCCTCTCCTGACCTCTGGCAAGGCCACCTGCAAACGAACCGCCAAAGGCACCACCCTCAAGCTGGACGCCACCTCCGGAATGATCATCAAGCTATAAGGTACTACCCAAAGATGTCGTGGAGTTCCTTGTTGCTGAGCTTGCCGATCCAGCTTTCGCCGGTGGAGACGGTCATCTCGGCAAGGTGTTTCTTGCGCTGGATCATCGCGTCGATCTTCTCCTCGAATGTGTCCTTGGTAATGAAACGGTGAACCATCACGTTTTTGTTCTGGCCGATACGGTAGGCACGGTCGGTGGCTTGAGCCTCGACGGCAGGGTTCCACCAAAGATCAAAATGGATCACGTGCGAGGCCGCCGTCAGGTTAAGACCGGTTCCGGCGGCCTTCAAGGAAAGAATGAATATCTTGTCCTCCCTGCCGTTCTGGAAACGGGACACCATCTCGTTGCGCTGCTTGACCGAGCAGCCTCCGTGATAGAACATCGGAGCCTTGCCCGTCCTGTCACCGACAAACTTCACGAGCATCTCGCCCATCTCCTTGAACTGCGTGAACACCAGCACCTTCTCGCCGGCGTCCACGATCCCGTCCAGTCGGTCAAGAAGCATCTCCACCTTGCCGGAAAGCGACGGAGACATATTCCCGTTCTTCAGGTACTGCGCCGGATGGTTGCATATCTGCTTCAACGCCAGAATCATCTGAAGGATAAGGCCTTGCCTTTCGAAAAGCGCGGCGCTGTCGGAAGTGTCCTTGCCTTCGATCTCAGCCATCGCCGCATCCAACGTCTTGTGGTACAAGGCCGCCTGCTCCGGAGAAAGGGCTGAATATTCATTGATCTCGACCTTGTCCGGAAGGTCGCTGATGACAGTCATGTCGGTCTTCATCCTCCGCATCATAAACGGAGCCGTCACCTTTCGGAACCTCGCGGCGCACTCCTCATCGTTGTACAACTGGATCGGGTTGGCATATTCACTCTTGAAAGATTTGAGGTTACCGAGGTAACCGCTGTTGGCATAGTCCATTATGCTCCAGAACTCGGTCAGGCGGTTCTCGACCGGGGTGCCGCTGAGCGCGATCTTCGTGTCGGCGGTGATGGAGCGGACAGCCTTGCTCTGGATGGCGGTCGGGTTCTTGATGTTCTGCGCCTCATCGATCACCATCACGCTCCACTTGACTTTCGCGAAGATCTTCTGGTCAGAACGGAGCACGCCGTAGGTCGTGAGCAGGATGTCCACACGGCTTTCAGGCCCTTGCCGACCAGTGCCGTGATAGATGAAAGAGGTCAGGCCTGGAGCGAACCGGGAGATCTCCGCCTGCCAGTTGGAAAGGAGTCCCGTTGGCACGACCACAAGCGCCGGCTTCTCCCTCAATACACCCTCATCCTTCATCTTCTGCAGCAGAGTGATGGTCTGGAGCGTCTTGCCAAGCCCCATATCATCCGCCAGAATGGAACCGAAGCCGACCCGCATATTCCTGTAGAGCCAGGAATATCCCCTCTTCTGGTAAGGGCGCAGCTCAGCCTTAACCCCATTAGGGATAGGAATTTCCTCTTCCTTGGTAAACCTGTCAATCAGTTCCTTCGCCTCATCGGAAAGGACAATCGGAGCGGAATCATATTCACCGAGAATCGCGGCCTGAAGCATCTCGCCCGGACTGACATTGCCGACTCCGGCGATAGCCTTGTTGACTTTCTCCAGATCCTCCGGAGAGGTGTAGATGTACTGTCCTTTGAATTTCAACAGTTTGCCCGCCTGCCCAAGAAGCCTGTGAAAATACTCCGCCGAGACCACCTCGTCACCCAAAGCCACTTCCCACTCGAACTCGAACAGATCCGAAAGCCTGAAGCAGGACGGTGAACTGCCGGTTTTCTTCTTCAGCTTCAGAGTCGGTTTCGGCCTTATCAGATTCTCAAGCGATTTTGGAAGGAATACTTTGACTCCCAATAGTTTGATAGCGGGAATAATCCTCATCAGAAGCGGTACGAACTCGTCCAATGAATATCTTAGCGCCCTCGCCGCCTTCCGTGCGATATAGCGTTCCACCTCCGGGATAATCACAGAAAGATCAGTGAACGCTTTCAGAATCGGAAGCCGGGACGATGCGAACTCTTCTTTGGCAAGGACATCCGACAAAGCGGTGATCCACTTTTCCGGAGCCTCGACATCCTCGACCCCGAGGTTCACATAGAACATCCCGTCCACATTCTCATCAACCGTCAGCACCGGCACGAAACGGGACTGGCGTATTGAATATGACGACAACCAGGCGGCGATGCTGCTGGGAATCTCCCGTTCGCCAGGCTGGTCAAAGGCATAACGTTCACCATCAAAGAATATCCCGGTAAGCGGCCTGTGCGATGCCAGACTAAGTTCCGGCACAAGTTTACCCAAAAGGTAAGAGAGCAGTGTCTCGGCCTTGTTCTTCACGTACTTTCCTGACTTCCCGACCTTGAACCGGATCATCGTGTCCGGGATGATGACCTCCAAAGACTCCAGCAGCGATGTCACCTCCGGATCCACAGTGCAGGGAATCCATCTGACGGCACAGTTCCCGTCCGCCAGCCGGACAATCTGCGGGGCGATGTCTCCGTTCGCCATCAAGTGCATCGACGCCAGAAATCCTTGATGCACAGCGGCCACGCTCGGGGAATAGTCCGGAATGAAATCCGGATTGATTCCGGCTATCTCTCGCAGGACAGCGTTCTCATCCGCCTTGGTAAACTCCTTGCCGTCAGGTGAATATAACATATTCCAATCCAACAGCAGATCCGCTTCCAGCGACATGGCCGAATCTCCGGAAAGGGCATATTCATTATATTCATTGGAAAGCGCCTGAGGCGGGAAAAGCCTCTCGGCCGGGAGTTTGCCTTCAAAGAATTTGACCGCATTGCCGCTGATTTTCCGCATCTGCGAGGAATATCGCTCCTTGAAGTCACCGTTCAGATCGAATGCAGGATTCGGTGGAAGCAGCATCAGAAGGACATCCAGCCTGTCCGACAACCGAGAGAAGTTAACCCTATGGAACCCAGGAGCTTCCTTGCCCACCTCCTTGGCCGGTTTCCGGAACTCGACAACATCTTTGACTGACGGCACAGCCGCCGTCTTGGCCGCCTCGTCCACCGTCACCCCACGTTTCTTCAGTTCCTCCAGCAGATCCACATTGTGAATCGTAAACACCAGAAAAGGATTGTTGTCGATCTCCCGGCTCATCATATAGATAACCGCCGCCAGATGCTTGCACGGCACCGCCCAGTCTGGACAGCTGCATTGCATCTTGAAGTCAGTCCATTTTTCAGGGAATATCTTGAGCCCGCACTCCGAAGCGATGTCCATAACCGCCGGATCCAGCTCATGCTTAAGCAGTTTCGAGACGATGTCCGGCCTCTCCATAATCCCCTGGATAAGCCTCTTGACATCCTCCGGGAAGAACGGCGGGACAATAATGGTCACTGAATATGGCCGTGGTCGTCTCCCTTCCACCTTCGCGCTGATGACATTCCCCTTGACCTTGATCTCCCGCACCGCCCCCGCCCGTGCGTACGTCGCCCCGCGCGGAATCCGGTTCTCATAGTCGATGTGCGTCAGCGAAAGCAGCCACCTGCTCCCCCACCACGTGTTCCCGAAACCCTTTGCCATAACTTTAATGTTTGTTATTACAAAGATAGCAATCAATAGAGACTACACAAGGTCTTCACACTCTCCAAACGCTCTGTAGTGGATAAAAAAAAGCCTTATTTATCCACTATACGAATAGTTTTGGATAAAATACAACGTTAGCCTAATAGTTAAGCCCAAAGTGCCAGAGCGGAATGACATTGCCGTGGGCATATTCAATGTCGTCTTTCACAATTATGCCGCCAGCTATTCCTTCTATCTGCTTCCGTCCTTTTTTGCGGCCACCTATCTCAAAGGTGTTCTTGCCAATCACAAAATCCGATTCCTTGGATGAGATGACATCGTTACGGACCTTCATCTGATTATAGAAAAAGGTCTCCCGGACATTACCGATGTCAACAGAACTTCCCGACAACGCATACATCAGGTTCGGGTTGTCAATGTAAACTTTCTCTACCTTTCCCAATCCACGGAGCCCTCCGGTGTCATCCCGAAGTTGGCCGATAAGGCCTGTCTTTTCCATATACGTCAGATATTCAGGAACATTGTTCTTGCTAACCCCTATCTCCACCGCCATTTTCTCCATACTCGGCTTGTATGGTGCCAGCGAAGCTATGATGGCAAGCATCTTCTTCAACTTACGGGCGGTGGAGGCCTTCAAGTTGGCATGTTGGGCGATATCCGACTCAATCGTCCGCGACACAACCTGCTGCAGACGCATCTCAAATCCTATCTCACCCGAAAAAGGATAATACCCTTTCCTCAAATATTCACGGAAATATGGCAACGGATGCTCAATGCCAGGGATCTCTCCCTTCCCTGCAAGAATATCCACCAATGAATATGTCGGTGCATCAACTTTGTGGAAGAGTTTCAGATACTCTCTGAACGAGAGTCCGCTCATCGGATAGACAAGCGCGCGACGGCTCAAATCCGCGGCACCGTCCTCGATATCCAAAATAGAAGATCCCGTGAACACCACGTGCAAATCTGAATGAACATCAAAAATCTGCTTCAGTTCCCTTGACCAGTCACTATACTTATGTACCTCATCAATGAACAGATGCGTTCCCCCATCCTTTACAAACTCATCCGCCAGATCGGATAATCTATGGTCAGCGAAATACGTGTGGTCAGCCGAAACATAGAGGAATCGCCCTTTATCTTGATTTCCAAGAATATACTGCCTTATCATCGTGGACTTTCCGATTCCTCTCGCCCCGGTGATCCCGACAAGTTGCGCCTCCCAGGGAATATCCTGATAAAGATACCGATGAAACCCCGTGGGAGTTTTCCTCAGCATCTCCATCATATATTCATAAAGTTGTGTGTCAATCATAATAACATGAATTTGTATAACTTCCGCGCAAATATAGCAATTTTCCCTCATTAAGGGAAGAAAACGCAGGAAATCATCACTCATTGAGGGAAAATCACCGCATTGATTGATCAACATGACCTTCCCTGGAAAAGGTTGACTTTTGGGGGTGTACCGCGCGAGTGTGAGGAATGAAAGTGTGGCCGAAGGACAATCCGGTCACACTTTCATGCTTTGTTTCACGTCGCTTCGACAGACCCGGCGACAGGACGGGAACTACTTCTCCTGCTGCGGACGGAGATCCAGACTGAGCTCGTCGAGCTGGGTCTGGTCGATCTTGGACGGAGCGTCGATCATCACGTCGCGGCCCTGGTTGTTCTTCGGGAAGGCGATGAAGTCACGGATGGACTCCTTGCCGGCGAACAGTGTGCAGACACGGTCGAAACCAAATGCCAGACCTCCGTGAGGTGGAGCACCGTACTGGAAGGCGTGGATGATGAATCCGAACTTATATTCAGCCTCCTCAGGACCGATGCCCAGAACCTCGAACATTCTCTTCTGAACCTCCGCATCATGGATTCGGATGGAACCGCCACCGAGTTCTGTGCCGTTCAGCACGAAGTCGTAGGCATTGGCGCAAACCCTTTCGAGATCCTCTTTCTTGTCGCTGTAGAACAGGTTCATGTGCTCAGGCTTCGGTGCGGTGAACGGGTGGTGCATCGCGTAGAATCGTCCGTCCTCCTCGCTCCACTCAAGAAGCGGGAAGTCCACGATCCAAAGCGGCGCGAAGACCTTAGGGTCACGAAGGCCGAGCCTGTTGCCCATCTCGATACGCAGAACGCCAAGCATTGTCTGCACCTTGCGGTTGCTGTCACCTGACATCACGAACACGATGTCACCGGTCTTGGCCTCGACGGCCTCGGCGATGACTTTCAACTCGTCAGGTGAGTAGAACTTGTCGATCGAGGACTTGACGGAGCCGTCGGCGTTGAGCTTGATGTAGATCAAGCCCTTGGCTCCGACCTGAGGTCTCTTGACCCATTCGGTCAGCTCATCGATCTGCTTGCGGGTGTATTCAGCGCCGCCCGGAACCGCGATGGCTCCGACGTAGGCAGCGTCCTCAAGAACGGAGAAGCCTTTGCCTTTCACCTTGTCTGTAATCTCGTGGATGGTCATTCCGAAACGGACATCCGGCTTGTCAGAACCGTACTTGTCCATTGCGTCGTACCAGCTCATACGAGGCATAGGGTTAGGAATATCAACCCCGAGGACATTCTTGAACATCGTCCTCATCATTCCCTCGAACATATTAAGGACATCCTCCTGCTCGACGAAGGACATCTCGCAGTCGATCTGGGTGAACTCTGGCTGACGGTCGGCGCGCAGATCCTCGTCACGGAAGCAGCGGACGATCTGGAAATAGCGGTCGTAGCCGGCCACCATCAGGAGCTGCTTGAAGGTCTGAGGAGACTGCGGCAGGGCGTAGAACTGCCCCTGATTCATCCTTGAAGGGACCACGAAGTCACGGGCGCCCTCCGGGGTGGACTTGATCAGGTACGGAGTCTCGATCTCCATAAATCCCTGGCCATCAAGGTAGTTGCGCACCTCGTGGGCAAGCTTGTGCCTCAACGCCAGCGCCTTCTGGAGCGGATTTCTTCTCAGATCCAGATAGCGGTACTTGGCGCGGAGATCCTCGCCGCCGTCGCTCTCGTCCTCGATCGTGAACGGAGGGGTGACGGACTTGTTGAGGATGTTGATCGCCTCAAGTTTGATCTCGATGTCACCTGTGTCCATCCTGGCGTTCCTGCTCTGACGCTCGACTACCTCACCGGTGGCCTGGATGACATATTCACGGCCAAGCGATGTCGCGGTCTCCACCAAAGCTGCGTCTGCGTCCGCCTCAAGCACGAGCTGCGTGATGCCATAGCGGTCACGCAAGTCAATGAAAGTCATTCCGCCGAGCTTCCTGGACCTCTGCACCCAACCGGCGAGGGTCACCTTCTGCCCGACATTCTCAATGCGGAGTTCCCCGCACGTGTGTGTTCTGTACATATTGATATGTTTTGAATATTCCTACTTACGCGGTCTGCATCTCTCTCGCGGACCTGCAACTTGCAAAGTTAGCAAATTCTCCCCAAGAATGATTGAATATGCCTGATTTTCATTCAGCCCACATTCTGGCACCATAGACTACCCTCTTTCCTTCGTGGAGGGCAAAGCCTTTGTTATCAAGACAGAACACAGAGTTACTCCACGCCAGATGAGGGAGGAGAAACATCTATCAAAATATTAATATTCAATACGTTGCCCTCCATGGTATTTTCTACAGGCCTCTGAACGGGGACCTCATTTCATTCCAAGGCACACTAGTAATATTTCAAGGTCAGGAATACTAACAGGAATACTAATAGGTGTGCAGGCTGAAGCCTTGGGCTGAGGGGAGGTAGTTTACGCCCCACCAGCACATCTGGAGGAGGATGAAAGAGAATATCAGGAGGAAAAGGGTGCGATGGAGAGCTTTGTTGGAGTGTGATGCCACTTCAATGGCTGGCGAGTTCTGTCGAGCTATGGCCTCTGAGCCTGCCGAAGTGACCGAAGATAAAGCAGAGCCTTGGCGGAGATGCATGTACAGAAGATAGCTGAGCCAGGTGGCGGCGGCCCAGGTTTCCTTAGGATCCCAGGTCCAGTAGTCACCCCAGGCCTGTTTGGCCCAGAGGGCGCCCATCACTATACCCATTGTGATGAATCCCCAGCCCATGCGCACCAGGGTGTCGCAGAGGCGCAGGTCGCCTTGAAGGGACGGTGACAGGGGACTTGCGGTCGCATCGACAGTGGCAGGAGTTGTTGCCCCCGGGGCCGGAGCGGATCCCGCGGCTGAACGGCGGGTCAGCCAGAGAATACGGAGGGCCAGGATGGTGGCGATGCCCATCACGGCGTAGGAAAACATATAGACGATGACGTGCGGGACGAACCACGGGCTGCGGAGAGCCGGCATAAGTTCTTCAGTGTGAATCTCTGGCTTGAATATGTTGATGCCGGCGAACATCACGGCCATCAGGCATCCGAACGGAAGTACCCAGCGGTAACGCCAACGAAGATACACCACGAGCCCGATCAGTGAAAGGAACAGGCTGAACCAAAGGCGGGTCTCCCCCATAGTGCGGAGAGGCGGACGCCCAAGCGAAATCCAGACCCCGACAATGAATGTCATGAATATGGCAGAGCCGCATCCGGTCAGAACGGCGGCCGGGAGCCTACGTTTGGAAATCACGGAGACAATCGCTCCTGAAATCCAGAACAGTGACGCTGCCAAGGCGAACCAGACAAACGAATCCCAACTCATAACCGTTCCTCCTTTTCATTGAAAGTTTCACATCCTAAGGGAGCGGCGCCATCTTGTAGTTTTACAGACAATGGTCCTTTCTTTCCAAAAGACGGTTTGAAGCCAGCAAAGAACACCATCGCCGCGGCCGAGACAAGCAGCAGCCACAATGCAATGCGGAAAACCTCCGACAAAGGCGAACAGACACACTTGAATATGCTTGCGAACTCTCCTCGTTCCGTGTCCGACAGGTAGTCCGACTGATAAATCCACCACGAACCGACCTTTGCAGGGTGGTTCACAGCGATTTTGATCTCTGATGAGCGGCCGTCAGGAAGGGTCAAGCTGACCTCGGAAGAATATTCATAAACAGAGAAATCCCTGAGTGTCAACTCGAAAGGGAGTTTGACATATTCATAAGTGACTTCGTTCCGCGCTTGATGGTCCGGGACATTCGGCATCGCGATCATAACCGTCCGGACGGTGCCGCCGGCGCCGAAAAGTCCGGCGATCAGAATCACCGACAGGCCCAGATGGGCGCAGGTCACCCCGAGGCGATGCCTGCTGAATCTATGAATATCCTCGATCGTGTTCAGTGTGACGCTTGTCGCCAAAAGAAGCAACGCGAGGATGAAGATCGGCGACCGGCTCATATTCCTGAAACCGAGAACGCCGAAAAAACCGTCCCTGCCCCCGTCCTGCGGTACAAGCCCGAAGACGAGCAGCAGGAACAGCACGATTGAGATCGAGGTCAGGCAGGCTTTCCGTCCGGCCAGATGCCTGAACAGCGGCCAGCGGTCACGCAAAACATAGATGACCACCAGAAGACAGACATAGAGCAGGGCCGCCAACAGCCCGAACGTATGACCTGCGACAACCATTACAGACTATACCATTGATCCGACAGGAGTTTGACGGCTTCCCTCACGGTCTTGGCACGGTCTCCGGCAGTGCCGCACTCGAAACTGACATAGTTCTTGTAGTCCATGTGCTGGAGCGCCCGGAATCCGGACTTGTAGTCGTCCTTCGCGCCGTCCTCTCCCGGCATCAGTCTGCGGCCACGGCTGGCGATGTGGACGTGCTGGAGGTACTCGATGCCGGCTGATGTCAGCGCGCCGTAGTCGGAGGTCTCCTCGGACATGTGCCAGAAATCACCCATCACCTTCACGCCCTTGCTGTCGGAATCGCGTGCGATCGCGGCGGCGTCGGCAACCTGACGGAGATAGAAGGCCTCCCTTCTGTTCAATGGCTCAAGAATCACGGTCGTGCCGTGCTCAAGGGCGAACTCTCCGAGGTCGTGGAGCTGCTCGCAGAGGTAGTTGCGGGTGTCCAGGGTGTGGGGTCTGCACGGAGTCTGGCTGTTGAAAGCCGGAACCATTATGACTCCCACCGAGCCGAGTTCACCTGCAGCGGCCACGATCTCGCGCATCGATTTGTCGAACGACGCCTTGACCGCCGGGTCTTCGGCCAGGATGAAGCCGTCGAATCCGGCGCAGATGGCAGAGACCTCGATGTCACGTCCGCTGAGGGCGTTACGAATCTCATTGACGCGGGCAGGAAGGTTCCGTCCGTTCGGCTCGAAACCACGCACCTCCAGGTCTTCCATGAAATCCAGCTGCTCGCCCAGATTCTTTCCCGGGGCGATCCCTTCCTGAAACGAGAGCTTCAGCTCAAGACGTGGCACGCACTTCTTCTTGTCCAATGCAGTGGCACATCCCGGCAGCATGGATGCCGCGGCCAAGGCAGCTGATCCGATCGCCGCTGACGAGAGAAAATGTCTTCTGTCCATAATCAATTACTTTTCAGCTCCCGGGACCGGGACAGTGTACTTGCTCATGTCCATCTTGCCGAGTTCAAGCTTCTCCGGAAGGTAATCCAGAGCGGCGGCGCTGATCTCGTCCCAGGTGATGGTGTTGCCGGTGTAGGCCGACTCACGGCCCATAACGCCGCAGAGAGAAGAGACGCCACACTCTCCGGCCTCCACATGAGCCTCACCCTTACGGATGTGGTTCACCCAATCCACATGCTCAAGCACGTACGGATTGGTCTGCTTGTACTGAGCCTTCTCCGCCTCGAAGTCAAACTGCCAGAGGGCATTGCCCTGAAGATCACGGATGGCGAAATCCTCCGAGCTCCAGTAGCCCTTCGTTCCGTGGACACATTCGCTGATGTTGGTCGAGCAACCATCGATCTGACGCGACATACTGTGCAGATGGACGCCGTTCTCATATTCAAAGTCAATGCTGAAGTTGTCGTACTGGTCGCCGGTGACGCGGCGCTGACGGCTGCCGAAACCGGTCGCCTTGATAGGGTGCTTACCGATCATCCAGTTGAACACATCGATGTTGTGGACATGCTGCTCGACGATGTGGTCGCCTGAGAGCCACTTCCAGTTGACCCAGTCACGGATCATCCACTCCATGTCGCTCCAGCCCTGCTGACGCTCCTTGTACCAAAGCATTCCCTGATTCCAGTAGACGTTGCCGCCGGTGATCTCGCCGATCATTCCTTCCTGGATCTTCTTGAAAGACTCCACGTAAGGTCTCTGATGGTGACGCTGGGTTCCGGTCACCACGCTAAGTCCCTTGGCCTCAGCCTGTTTTGCCGTCGCCATGATCTGACGGTAACCTTTCGCATCAACGGCGATAGGCTTCTCAAGAAACGAGTGAACGCCCTTCTCGGTGGCGTACTGGAAGTGAGCCGGACGGAAGACCGGCGGAGTGGCGACAATCACCATGTCCACACCGGAATCAATGACCTGCTTGTAGGCATCGAAGCCTGTGAAGCAGTGATCTTCAGGAACTTCCTGATTCCATTTGGTCTTGAGGTTTTCGCGAAGGCCGGTCAGACGATCAGCAAAGACATCGCCCAAGGCCGTGACCTTGATTCCGTCGGCGGCATTCAGCAGATCCTCAACGGCTCCGCTTCCACGGCCGCCGCAACCGATCACGCCGACCTTAAGTTCCTTTCCGTCGATGGCCTTGTCAGGAAGTTCAGGAACATAATACTCGCCCGGCTGTCTGAGGGGTGTCATCTTGCCGGATTTGTCACCACTTGCGCAGGCGGACAGCAGGACGCTGCCGCCTACCAGACCTACACCGATCTTGGCGCTTTTACCAAGAAAGGATCTTCTGTCCATTTTGTTGCTCATTTTATTGATAGTCTTTATGTTATTTAATTATAAAATTCCATCGGGAACATCGCACACAACTCTGAAACCGATACCCTTGATGTCGGAATACCACCAGATACTCTTCGGATTCTGCGGGTCAGTGCGGAGCCAGTCTTCAGTCTTGGTGTGGGCTCTGGCGGCGCAGCGGACAAGCGACGCGTCATCTGAATACGCACCGCCACGGACTACAAATTCCTCACCACTCTCTGGTCCCTTCGGATCCAATGCGCCTTCAGCAATCTTTGAATATGCGTCAGCGGCATACCGGTCGGAGCAATATTCCATCACGTTGCCCAGCATATTCTTAAGCCCGAACGGATTGGCCTTCACCTCGGAAGGTTCCTGAGTCTTGCCGAAACTGTCTGCTGAATATATCACATACCTTGCGATCGAGGTGGTGTCCGCCCCGAACAGCCTGTTCCAGAATGTTTCTTTTGAATATTTTTTCGGACTTCCTTCGAAGAAGTACGGGGTCTGGGTGCCGCCACGGGCTGCATATTCCCATTCCGCCTCGGTCGGGAGACGGTAGTTGCGTCCCGTCTTGAGGGAAAGCCACTGGCAGAAGGTTTCCGCCGCGTAGTGGGTCATCGTGATCGCCGGCCTCTCGCCCATTCCCCAGCCCTGGTCCGGGAATCCGAACGGCGGAGTCGGACCGCTGACGGCATCCACATCAGGCCGGCTGTTGTTGGCGTAGATTTTCTCCGGCGGGGTTCTGCCCTCTGACATTGTTTCGTTGTAAAAAGCCCAGAACTGATGCCAGGTCACCTCGACCTCGCCCATGAAGAACGGAGATATTCTCACTTTTTTCCGAGGCCCTTCGTCCGCCGAGCGGAACGGCTCGTTGTCCGGACTCCCGATCGTGAACTCGCCTCCCGGAACAGCGACCATCCTGATCGCGGCTGTCGTACCGGGAACCGTTTCCGTGAAGTTCGCGAATGAAGCCACCACAGCCACGCTGTCGTACTTTTCACCGCCTCCCGTGTCCATCACCTTGCCTTCCAGCCTCTTATGTTCGTAGCCCGGCATGTCGTGGCCAGTGTTCAGATGGCAGCTGATGCACTGGAGATTCAGTTTCCTGGCGTTCTCCTCATAGTAGAGATGAGCAGTGATGCCGTCATCCGTGATTCCGGTCGGAAAAAGATTGACGTGACATTTCTCGCAGGATTCGTTGTAAACGATTTTTGATCCGTGCTCAAGGGTTCTTTTTGAGTCCCAATTGATTTCGTCCTTATCCTTGGTCATCTTAGCCCACAGATCCTTGGCTCCCATCCTAGCCTTGATCATGTAGTACCGAAGGTAGCCGTTCTCTTTCGGAGGAAGATGGCAGGAGGCGCAATCCGTCACCACACCGCTCTCGCTGTTGTAGTGTTCGGACTTCTTCCAGTCCGCGTCAGCCTGCTCGTGGTAGTGGCAGCTCATGCAATACTCATTGGTGGAAGTGCGGCTCATCGCCCCTCCGACCGCCAGCATGGCGCACACACCGATCGCCAGCCCACCAAGGCCAGCGAATATTATCACTTTCTTTCCGCCTCTCATAGTCGTTCCGAAACCTGTTAAAAACAAATCTTGTAAATTTACGCAAAACCTTTCAGACTGCAAATTTTTCTTCCAATGAGTTTTGTCGAATGAGTTTTGTCCGGCAGAAGTCCTCTTTCCCGGACAAACCGATGATATTACAAAGTTTCTCCGGAAGAATGCCGTTTCGGTGGACATTATTGTCGGAACATACCGGTTAGGGGTGGGAAGTACCTTTATCTCATTTTGCGCTTGACACAGAAAACCGGGAGGATGAAGATCACGGCGAGGATGGAGAAGAGCATGCCGGCGATGGTGCCGACGGCGAAGTCGAACCAGAAAACCTCCTCGGGGCACCATGTAGCGAAGCTACCGACTCTCAGGTGTGTGAATATGCTCGCACCTGGAACACCAACTCACTCATTCTCAACAGGATGCTGTTTTAGGTGTGCAGAGTTTTTCACACCTGGAAGTCATAGGGGCCAATAGAACGCCATGTAGCTAAGCTACCGACTCTCAGGTGTGTGAATATGCTCGCACCTGGAACACCAACTCACTCATTCTCAACAGGATGCTGTTTTAGGTGTGCAGAGTTTTTCACACCTGGAACACCAATAAGTGACAAACATCGATGCGAAAGTTAACGCATCGCTAATATTCCTAAGTTAGATATTAATCCCGAGAAAAACACTATCTCTGCAGGACAACCGAGAACCGAAAACATTTTGTTATGAACAGACAAATTACCACAATCTTGACCTTGGCATCTTGGCTTCCATGGTGATCGGATGCACCGGCCATAAGGTGAATGCAGACAGCAATGTGGTCAAGGAATATTCAGGCTTAACATTTTTACCACAACGCTTCGTGCTTGTGAATGCAGACAGCAATGTGGTCAAGGAATATTCAGCCGGAGAAGTAAGCAACGGGACCGCGTCATCGCAAAGCTTCATATTACGAAATAACAGCCACGCCTGAAACCACTAATACATGGATGCGATAATTCATTACCGCATCCATGGTGGTTGATTGATGAAAACAATAATGGTTAGTTGGTTATCACGGACTATTCGTCCTCGTAAACATCACTGGTCAGGAACGAGGCCCTGAAAGAGCGGCCGCTTTCGGTGATGATGCTCATGGTGTAGCAGGAGTTTGACGCCACAGGCATTGTCATCATGCCGACGGCACTGTTTCCTGAATAATCACAGGTCTCACCAGTGGTCAGATTGTCCAGAATCACCGTCACCGATCCAAGATTGGACAGGAACGACAGCTCAAGGGTGCCCATCATGGTGTGGTAACGACATTCAATCGGGCTTAAGGCCATGGAACGGTTTGTCCTGGTCTCTGGAACGATGTCCTCAAAAATACGGATCACGACAACCGTGTTGTCTTGTGAGTACACTTGACTCGCGAGAGTCAGCGTTGACAGCGCAAAAAGAATTTTTCTCATCGTAATTGGTTCTTTAAATGTTTCGCTTGCAAAGTTCGTAAGAAAGAAAGTAACCACAATGGAAATAAGTATTAACAGCGCCAAGCCGCACAAGACTGAATATCAAGCGATTACCAAGGCGTTAAAATCCTGGTTCTAAACAGCGCCTTCCAATCCACTCTGTTTCAAGCAATTACGAAAGATGATCCCTCTGCTAAAAATTCAACGCATTGACCATCAAAAGATTGCGTCAATCAGCCTATAAAATCAAGATAAAAATCCTTGTTCTCGGAATCCAAGCCAGAAATCCAAGAACGCAATCTTACTCGTTTTGTATAGACGCTCTGCACCGCGTAACCCATCACCCTCGCAATTGTCTTGGCGTCAAATCCAAGGATGTTCAAAGCTATGAAACGGAAATCATTGTCAGTCGCGTCAGGCAGATCGGAACGCAATTTTCTCATGATTCCATTCAGATTCTCGTCGATCATCCGTTCCAGTTTCTGCTGGTTACACCCATCGATCACGCTGACAATCCTTTTGACTTTCAAGTAGATCCGATCCTTCTCCCTGCCACTGCCGACGGCTTCCCAATACTCGGCGCACAAATCATTCAACTGGCTGTACTGGCGTTTGAAAGTCCGCACGTATTTTCTTCTCAAATTACTCAAAGCCACATCCTTGGCCGATGAGACATCCTGCTCCTCGGCCAGGCTACGACAGACAATGTCATTTATCGCGGACATCTCACCCATGCGTCTTAACCATTTTCTCTTGCTGAATAAATAGGCGGCGGACAGACCCAGAAAAACAATCACCGCCAACAAGACAATGATCCATTTGGCCAACATCTGAAGTCTTCGACTCTTTTCGGTGAGTTCTGACTTCGCCTGAAAATAATCAGCTTGCGCCTGAACCACAGATTGGTTCAATGTTGAGATGAGCACCGAATCCTGGGCTCCGATCAATCGCTCAAGCATATTCAAAGCATCTTTGAGCCCACCTCTATGTTTCAGCACCCGATACCGCCAGACATCGATGTGTTTCGCATCCAGCCCCAAAGACTCGACCTGAGAGAATATGCCATCCGCCACTTCAGGCTCACCAGACATTTCCAGAGCGTAGGCATAGACGCAATAATCAGTCAAGGAAGGTCTTCCCTTATATTCATCAACTGCTTTTCTGAATATCTCGACGCCATCCCGAGGATCAACATCAGGCCTTCTCATGCGGACCTTGGCCATGTTCAGCAGATGACGTGCCATCGAAAGGGAATCCTGACAAGGGATTGACAGAAACTCCGCATACAGACTGTCTGATTTCGCCCAGTCTCCACTGTCAGCATAATAGCCGGCCAACCATCCAAGCGTGTTCCAGTAACGCAAGGTGTCTTTCGCGTGACGGAAGAAGCCACAGGCATCCCTTGCATGTTTGATTTTCTCACTGTAGTTGAAATTCTTCGCGTACACATCGGAAAGCGCAGAGGAAATCAAGCCACGAAACAAGAAGTTGTCTGAGCCCAAAGAGTATTCCTTAGACTTTAAAAGGCTCCCTACGGCTTGCTGGTAATCACCAGCATTCATCTGGATGACAGCCTGATAATAGGACACTTTCATTTTGTCATCGTCCGTGCCATGCCGTTCATAGTAACGCAAGCAGGGCGGAGGACACTCATCCTCGCAGTGTCAATGTTGTTCCTGTCCAACGCCATGGTAAGCAGCAACGAACATCTTGCTTTCCGTGCCTTGGTCTGCAATGACAATGTGTCAATTGACTCAATCTCGGACAGTGCGCTGTCCGGTCTGGTCCAAATGACGCTTTCAGCAGCATCCAACGCACAATCAGCGTCCTCATCCGCACAAGAAGAAAACGCAGCCATGACAGCCGCTAACACAATGATTGTATTGAATATACCGAATAGTCTCATGCTGCGAAAATATCAATTTATCCAGTAATTGCTTTACAACCATCAGTTGCAGTCCGCCAACCACGAGTGTAATGGAACAAAAAACAGTTGGCCACCGAGCTTGTCGAAGTGTACCAACTGTTCATAAAGAGTCTATTATGCCAACTATTTGATCTCCGGAAGTCCGAGATCCTTGAAGGTGCGTGGAGCCGGGGTCTCAGGGAGCGGCTTGCGGTCCTTGATCTGCTGGAGAGCGGTCTCGATGGCCTTGTTAAGCTGCTGATCCTCACCGGCATATTCCTTGACCGGGTCATTGTCCAGCAGGATGTCCGGATCGACACCGTGGTTCTCGACGATCCACTGTCCCGTCGCCGCGTCGTAGTTCGTGAAGAACGGCACGCGCACGTCGGTTCCGTCCATGTAAGGCAGTGAGCCGCTGATGCCAACGATGCCGCCCCAGGTTCTCGTCCCGATCACGGTTCCGAGGTTGTTGGCCTTGAAGCTCCACGGGAAGAGGTCGCCGTCCGATGCTGAATATTTATTGATCAGCAGCACCTTAGGACCGGTGTGAGTTCCTTCCGGGATGGTTCCGTTCTGGTTGGAGTTCCTGTACATCGTCATCCTGTAAACCTTGCGGAGAAGCCTCTCGATGACCATCGGTGAGATGTTTCCGCCACCGTTGGCCCGGTCGTCGATGATGAGGGCCTCCTTGTCAAGCTGAGGATAGTACCAGCGGGCGAACTCGTTCAATCCCTCCGGCCCCATGTCAGGAATGTAGATGTAGCCGACCTTGCCGCCGGATTTCTCCTCGACGGTGCGGATGTTCCTCATCACCCACTCGTAGTGCTCAAGAGGATATTCATCGGCGATAGGCTTGACAACGACCTTGCGGCCTCCCTCGGCGGCTGACTTGCTGACCGTCAACTCGACGAGTTCGCCGGCCTTGCCGACGAGAAGCCTGTAGATGTTGTCCACATCCTTAAGAGACTGACCGTCAATGGCCGTGATGAAGTCGCCCTCGGTAATATTCATTCCTGGCTCGGTCAACGGCGAACGAAGCTCAGGCCTGTAGACGGCTCCCGAATAGATGTGGTCAATTCTGAAATAGCCGTTCCTGCCCTTGCTCACCTTGGCTCCAAGAAGTCCCATCGGAATGCGCTCCGGCTTAGGATAATCGCCCGGATTCACATAGGCATGGCCGCTGCCCACCTCACCGATCATCCCGCCTATCACATAGTTGAGATCGAGGCGAGTCTTGACATAAGGCAGAAGGGCGGCATACTTTTCCTTGACGGCTTTCCAGTCGCGTCCGTGCATATTCTCAAGATAATAGCCGTCGCGGAAGGCTCTCCAAACCTCATCGAAGATCTGTGGCCACTCCTGAGCGTAGTCAACGGTTGTGTACATGTTATCAAGGTCGATTGCCTCGCCTCCGCCGACTTTCGCGGACGGGAAGTTGACGGCTGTCCACTTGCCTTTGGCGGTCGAGAGAGCCTTCTTGTCGCCCGGACGATAGAAGATCATTCCTTCGGAACACTGCTCGAACTTGCCGGTCTCGAAATCAAACACCTGTGTGCCACGACCGTCCCTGTACCACAGTTTCTTGCCGTCGCTGAAACAGGATTGTGAACCTCCGACCGGGAGCTTGATGGTTCTGTCAAGAAGACCGTCCACGTCAATCTTCACATCCACGGATTTCTTGCCCGAAGCCTTAGCGTCCTTCTGGTCTTTGGAAGCCTTGCCGCCTTTGGCCGGTTTCTTGTCAGCCTCAGCCGGTGCGGAAACATCTTCTGATTCAGAAGCGTCTGAAGCCACGGCGGACTCGCTGTCTGTCGGGAGCAGCGGAGAAGGTGTTCCGGCCGCAAGCATAGTCATATAGACCCCGCTCCTGTCAGTGTAGGCGAAGTTCCACTCGATCCAGCTGTAGATCGGACGGAAGTCCCTATCAGAAGTGAATATCAAGTACTTGCCATCAGTGGAGAAGGTCGGTGAGCTTGAATCGTACCATTTCTCCGTGACAGGATATTCCTTGCCGGAAGCAAGGTTATAGACATAGACCACGCTCATTTTGTTCGGAGCCGGGCGGCTGTAGGTAAGCCACTTGCTGTCAGGGGAATATTCAACATCCCGTATTTCCTGTTCAGGGCATTGAAGGACAGTCCTCACCGTCTTGGCGAATGGATCCACCTCGACGATGCGGTTCTTGCGGTCGGTGTAAAGAATATGCTTGCTGTCAGGACTCCATTGGAGGTCACGGATGTAGGTGTCGTTGTCCTTGGTGATCCGGACAGGCTCTCCGCCGGCGGCGACATCGTAGAGATAGACCTCAGTCTCTCCGGTTCCGTCACCGATGAACGCGATGTACTTGCCGTCCGGACTCCAGTCGGCGCTGCGCTCGTTCGAGCCAGGGGTCTTGGTGATGTTCCTCGTGATTCCCTTTCCGACAGGCACGTCGAAGAGTTCTCCACGAGCCGTCACGGCCATTCTCTTTCCGTCAGGGGAAAGGCTGAACGAAGAGCGGCCTTTCTTGCCGACATTCATCCTCTCGGCACGGGCATAGACAAGGTCGGAGCCGAGGGTGATGTGGATCCGCTCGCTGGCCTTTGTGGCCGGATCCAGCTTGTAGAGGTAGCCTCCCTTCTCGTACACGATGAGCTTGCCGTTTGTGCTTGGGAACTTCACATCATAGTCGTCGAACGATGTCACCTTGGCCGTGGCCTTGGTCTTCGTGTTGTAAACGAAAAGGTTCATCGTCATGTCACGGTCGGACGCGAAATAGATCTCGTCGCCCACCCACATCGGGAATATGTCCTGTGCCGGGTTGTCGGTGATCTTCTCGACCTTCCTGCCGTCATAGACCCAGATCTCGTCGGCCATTCCGCCACGGTAATATTTCCAGGTCCTGAACTCTCTCATCACCCGGTTGTAAGCAAGTTTCTTTCCGTCAGGCGAATAGGAACAGAAGCCTCCTTCCGGAAGCGGAATCTCCTGAGGCATCCCGCCGTTCACGGAAACCGTCCAAAGCTTGCCGGAAAAGCCATCGCCCGTGCGGTTTCTGAATATGATGTTCTTTCCGTCAGGTGTCCATCCCATCACGATGTTGTTAGGTCCCATCCTGTCACCGAGGTCGTCACGTCCGTTGGTGGCCGTGTAGGTCAGACGGACAGGCTCTCCTCCTCCTGCCGGGATGATGTAAACCTCGCGGTTGCCGTCATATTCCCCGGTAAAGGCGATCGTCTTGCCGTCCGGTGAGTAATGCGCGAACATCTCGTAGCCAATGTGTGAGGTCAGGCGACGCGCCTCGCCTCCGCCAAGCGGAGCCGTGAACAGGTCGCCGGCGTAAGAGAACACAACATCCGTCCCGTTGGTTGCCGGGAACCTCAGAAGTCTCGCCTCGTCGGTGGTCACTGAGCCTGTCGAAGTGACCTTTGCTGTCGCTTCGGCAAGCTCAGCGACCATCGAAGTGACCTTTGTACCCGATGCCACCGTCGTTTCGGCAAGCTCAGCGACCAGATAAGGCCTACCAACCGCCGAAAGCGTCATTCCTCCAAGAAGGAGGGTCAAAAACATTCTTTTCATAATATTAATGAATTATTGGATTTCACGTGTAAGCCAAAGTTTCAGCAATGGATCCGAGAGAGTATATTCATTGCCCTCTTTTGTAATAAGATCCATCTCAAGGAGCTGTTTGGTCGCGGACTGGACGGAGCTTGCGGACTTCAGCCTGTGTCTTTTCACAAACGCCGAAGCCGTCAGACCTTTAGCAATACCCTCTGAATGAATTGCATACAGCAATTCTTTCTGCTGTTCTGTTATTACCGAAAGTTGCTCCCGGATGCGTCTGGAACTCTCCTCGATAAAGCGGTCCATCATATTGTCCACAAGATTAACATCCGCAGTACCACCTGTAACCGTCTCCGTGAACACATCGTGCATTATTCTCTGCACATAAGCGGTTATTCCCTCAAACATATCGTACGCTTTGTGGATTCCCTCTTCCGCAACTGTCTTTCCATACCTTGCGAACAGCCCCCGTGCAAACCGAGCATAAACACCCCTGTCAATCGGATCCATACTCAAATTGGTCGCACTCTGGTAAAACGGCCTTTTTGAGTCCAGAAACATCTGATCCATTATCCTCCTCTCACTGCCGGAAAAGATAAAATTAGAGTTGGAAGAGCGCTGAATATTCGCCCTCAGCAATGCCTCCACACCTTTCTCACGGTATTTCACAACCTGCTGGAACTCATCGATAACAACAATGCAGCGCCTGTCCGCCTTCTCCAAATATTCGAATATCTCCTCGATGGTACATTCAGGAGCGGTAATATCCCCCAGACGGACGTTGAATGTCGGCATTCCACTCACCGGATCAAATCCAAAACTCCCTTGAAGCGACCTTAGAGTCGAAGCGAAAGACTTCATAAGTTTGTCACTATGCCTCGCGACCTTTTTGAAAACCCCATTTCCGAACTCCAATATAAGTTCCCTCAGACTGGAGGTGTGAAGAATATCCACGAATATCACGAAAAACTTGTCTTTCAGCCTCTCTTCATCAAAGCAATGATAAATAAGCTCCGTCTTCCCGACCCTCCTCGGAGAGGTCAGAACGACATTTTCCCCATTTAATATGCAGCCCGTCAACCGCTTGGTTTCTGTGTCCCTGTCACAGAAAAATTCTGGAGGAATCCTTCCCGCGACAAAGAACGGATTGATATAATTGTCCATAGTTAATCCCATCTACGGCAAATATAACAAAAAATTATTCTGCTAAAATTATTTTAGCAGAATAATTTTAATAGAATAAATTCAGCTTGTTCCCCAGAAAGCCCTCTCGTGTACCAAAGACCTTATTATAGAGGTTTGGTACACCAGAAGGCAGTTATACGTACCAAAGGCATTATTTAGAGCACTTGGTACCGCAGAGAGCCCTCTCGTGTACCAATCCCTTTAGACATTCACAGATTGACACCCTCAGGGCAGAAAAATCAAATGGCAAATTTTGGTAACGTGCAAAATTTGCCATTTGCCTTTTTTCTGCCCCCACTGTCAGCAGTTGTTTATGCAGTTTTGGCTTACCGGCGCTTCGACAAGCTCAGCGACCGACGGAAAAGTATTCAATCATCGGGACATAAGAAGGACATCCCCTTTTTGAAAATTTTGGTAACGTGCAAAATTTCAAAAAGGGGATGTCCTTCTTATACTTATAAATATGTCTTTCCTCTTAGTTTCGGAATACCGTTCTATTTTTCAGTCAGTCCGCGGGCGCGGAGGAGGGCGCCGGGATCAGGCTGGGCGCCACGGAAAGAAAGGTAGAGGGTCATCGGTTCCTCGCTGCCACCCTTCTCAAGGAAGGTCTGGCGGAACTTCAGAGCCACCTCAGGATTGTAGATGCCCTGCTGTTCGAAGTACTCGAAAGCATCCTTGTCCAGAACCTCGGCCCAGAGATAGCTGTAGTAGCCGGCACTGTAACCGCTGTTGAAGATGTGGTTGAAGTATGTGGTGCGGTAGCGAGGGATGATCTCGTCGATAAGACCCATCTCACGGCAGACCTTCTTCTCGAATTCTGCCACATTGGCGGCCTGGTCTCCCTCGGAAAGCTTCGCGAGATCCTCCTCGGTGAGTTCGTGCCACTTCATGTCCAAAATGGACGCGGCGCAAAGCTCTGAGGTCATAAAGCCCTGGTTGAACTTCCTGGCATTGTTAATCTTGGCCACGAGGGAGTCAGGAATGACCTCACCGGTCTCGTAATGCTTGGCATATTCAGCGAGAATCTCCGGCTGGAAAGCCCAGTTCTCATTAAACTGAGAGAATGTCTCCACGAAGTCACGGGCGACATTGGTTCCGCTGACGGAAGGATAGTGGCACTTTGTGAGAAGTCCGTGGAGGGCGTGACCGAACTCGTGGAACACAGTCTCGACCTCATCAATGGTGAAGAAGGCCGGGAGAGAGTCGGTCGGAGCCGTCATGTTGCAGACGTTGATGACGATAGGGCGAACGTCATTGCCCTGTGCGTCAACATACTGCTCACGGAAGTTCGTCATCCACGCGCCGCCTCTCTTCGAAGAGCGAGGGAAATAGTCGGTCGAGAATATTCCAAGAAGACTTCCGTCCGCGTCAATGACCTTGAAGGCCTCGACGGCAGGGTTGTAGAGCGGAACATCCTTCAGCGGCTCGACGGAGATGCCGTAAAGCTTGTTGGCGGCGAAGAATATGCCGTTGCGGACATTCTCCATCCGGAAATATGGCTTCGTCAGATTCTCGTCCAATGAATATTTCCGCTGACGAACCTTCTCGGCGTAGTAGAACCAGTCCCAAGGCTCGATCCTCGAACCTGCGGCCACCTTACCGGCCTGGATGTCCTCATCCATAATCACCTGCATGTCAGCCACCTCTTCCTTAGCCTTGACCACTGCCGGGCCGATGATCCTGTCAAGGAAAGCGTCCACGGTAGCAGGGTCGTGAGCCATCTTGTTGTCCAGCTGATAGGCTGCGAAATTGTCGAAGCCAAGGAGTCTGGCCTTCTCGGCGCGGAGTTTCAGGATCTCAAGGCAGAGAGCCTTGTTGTCATATTCATTGCCATTGTTTCCTCTTGAGGAATATGCCTTGAACATCGCCTCGCGGCGGCTTCTGTCCTCGCAGGATGTCATCTCGGAGGTGTAGGATGAGACAGGGAGTCCGAATTGCTCCTTGAACGCGTTGTTCTCGGCCAGAAGGTTCGTGCCGAACTTCTGCTGCGCGGCGGCGATCTTCTGGTTGATCTCCTTAAGCCTTGCTTGGGCAGCCTCCTCCAGATCCACGCCGTTGCGGGTGAAACTCTGGTAGAGCTTCTTGAGAACCATCTGCTGCTCTCTCGTAAGTCCCCTCTGGTCAGCGTCATAGACAGCCTTGACACGCTCGAAGAACGCCTTGTTCATCGAGATGTTGTCCTCGTGCTCGGTCATCAGCGCGGTGGCCTCCTCGACAACTTTGTTCATCTCATCGCTGCCCTCTGTCTCCTGAAGGTTGAACAGCACGGCCGTCGTCTTGGTCAAAGTCTTGCCGGACAGCTCGTAAGCCGCCACGGTGTTCTCGAAGGTAGGAGCCTCCTGATTGTTCAGGATGGCCTCAAGTTCCTTGTTCTGCTCCTCAATCCCGGCCTTGACGGCAGGAATGTAATCGGTAAGCTGAATCTTCTCGAACGGCGGAATGCCGTACGGTGTGTCCCATTCCTCAAGGAACGGATTGTTCTTTGTCTGTGTGCAGGCTGCCATCATAGCGATCGCTCCTAATGCTAAGATTGTTTTTCTCATAATGTGGTTTAATTATTTAACGATTTCCACTCCTGTAAGATCAATGAGGGTGAACTGTGCCTTACCCTGATAGATAGTGAGGATTCCTTTGACGTTGATCGGGGTCCCGGCAAGCACCGACGGGTCAATCTGGGTGTCTGCGAAACGGGAGTAGCCGCTCGTGCGGATCTGGACGGTCTGGCTGCCCATTTTGAAATACTGGCTTACGGCATAGGCGTCGGCGTTCTTCAACAGGGTAGCCTTGAGTTCGGGATCCGAGATCTTCCTCGAATAGTCAGCCACATCCCCGTCATCGAACTTTCCGGAATTCAGGTAGCCGATGAAACCCTGCTTGGACATCGCCCAGGTCGTTATGCCCCACGTCGGATCCGCGACCGGCTTGTAGTCCTTGCCTGTGCCGGATAGGAATATCCTGTTGGACGAGGACTTCTTGTCCTTGTAGGAGTCTATGTAGATCAGGCAGAAGATCTCGTTGGCGTAGGTCAGGCCGTCAAGCTCGACATAGCAGCCGATGTTCTCCTCTTTCAGAAGATCGGCGGCGGAGACTTTCTTAGGCTGCAGCGGAGTGTCAATCTTACCTCTGAATATGTGAGTGTCAATGATGTACTGAACCTCGATGTAGGAGGTCTCGTATTCACCGGTAGGATCGGCGTAGCCCAGCTGGATCATTCCGTTGTAGGCGCCGAGCGTGAGGCCGCCGCACTTGACATAGACCCACTGGCCGAGCTTGTAGTCGTTGTAGAGGGCGTTCTTGCCGATCTTCAACTCTATGCCGCCCGTGGCGTCCTGGATGTAGATGCTCTTGTAAACATTGCCGCTGCGGTCCTCGGAGACCACCTGTCCTCCGATGACGATGTCCTTCTCTATCTTCACCGGACCGGACTTGTACAGAGCCTTGAGCTGGGCGATGGTCGTGTTGGGGGTCATCGTCACTGGCTCGTAGACATCAGCCTTGCCGTAGTCCGTGGTGAAGACCTGGTCCCACTCCTCGCAGGAGGCGAGGGCGAAAATGGCGGCGATCAGCGCGAAATATATTCTTTTCATACCTTGGAATCCTTAGAATCTGAAATAAATGTTCAACATGTAGTTGATTCCGCTCATGTAGAAGTACTTGGAATCAAACCTGTAGAATCTCTCCTTGCTGACGGTGTTGTCCACAAGGCGGGTCTGCTCGTAGCCGCCTGTGCGTACATCCCTGTTGTTCAGGAGGTTCTTCACCTGCATCGAGAAGCCGAGCTGGTACTTTCTCTGAATATACCATGACTTGCCCACGCTGGCGTTCACGAGCATGAAGTTCTTGAACTTCTCCTGCGCGGCCATGTACTCGATCTCCTGGGCGGTCACCTGGCCGTCAGGCCCGGCTGTGGCCATGTCCGTCCTGTAGAGAGGATTCATGTCCAGATAGGAGTTCCCGAAGAAATCCACATCCGCGTCGATGAACCAGTAGTTCTTGTTCCACGCGAGACCAAGGCTGGTCGCAAGCTGCGGGGTACTAGGCACATAGTGCTGCACGGTCTTTCCGTCCACGGTAGGATGGCTCTTCCAGTAAGGAATCGTCACACCGTAGGTTCCGGCGACATATTCAGCGCTGTTGTCGAAGGTCTGGTACATCGTAGGGTTGGAGGTGTAGATGTACTGGCCGTAGGTGAACACTCCCTGAAGGGAAAGGTTCGGTACCGGGGTCGGCACCTTGAAGCCGAGTTCGACTCCGACGTGCCTCTCGTCGATTCCGGACATCGCGAAGTTGGTGAACGAGTTCTGCGAGTCATCGTAGAAGCTCATCACGTCCGTCTGATCCTTGATGGAGGTGTAGAATCCGGTGACGCGCACATCGTAGCCGGAATTGCTGTAGGCGTAGTTGATGTCCGCCGTCAATGTCTTGATGGTCTTGAGGTCAGGCATCACGGTGTTCCTCGTCCTCGGGGAGATGAACGCCTGGTTGAATGTCGGAGCCTCGGTGATGTAGGCTGCGTCAGCGTAGATCCTGTGGCCTCCGCTGATGAAGTAGCCGAGGTTGATCTTTCCGGATCCCGTCAGGAAGTCCTTCTTGTCGGACTCGCCCTTCGAGGTTATCGGCCTGCCGTCGATCTGGTCGTACTTGGTGATGACTTCCCCATTGTAGGTGAACGGGTTGCCGTTGTCGTCAAGTCCCGGGAAAAGACCCTTCCTCAAAAGACCTTCCCTCCAGAATTTCGAATATCCCAGCCTTCCGGCCACCGTCGCCTCGAAGCCGCCGAACGTGAAACGTCCTGAGGCCCAGGCCTCCGCGCGGCGGACGTGGGCATAGTAGTCGTAGCCGTACTTGTCGCCCTGGGCAAGGGTCTGGGCGGCTCCGTTCCTGAGATAGTAGTCCAGATCGTTCTGGATCATCGTCGGATAGGCGGCGAAATCCCTCTCGGCGAACTGGTCGATGTTGACATAGTAGTCTCCTCCGAGCAGGTCGTCCAGAATCTTGTAGTACTCCGTGCGGTTCCACTTGTAGGAGAGTCCTCCGTTGACTGTCAAGAACTTGACAGGATTCCACTTGGCGTTGACAGCGAAGTTGAGGTCGTTCTGGTCCACACGCCTCTCCTCGATCACGTACTTCGAGCGGTTGCCTGAGGCGGTGGAATTCAAGGAGTTCACGGCATAGAGACGATCCCAGTTGATGTGGGTGGTCGATGGGAGGTCGGTCTCCCAAGCCTCCTTCGCCCATGCGTACTTGGCGAAGTTACGACGGTTGTAGTCCGTGTTGTCCATGTAGAAATAGCTCGGAAGGTTCCTGTAGTAGTCAGGACGAGGATCCGGGGCATCGTACCAGTCAAGAGCCGTGTAGCCGTTCTTGCCGAATCTGTAAAGCACTGTGGCCGAGGCCGAGAACTTCTGGGACTCCGGTGTGAAGTCGTACTTGAGGATGGCGATCGGCTCGTGGGTCTTGCGGACGCGGGCGTTGCGCACCTTGCCGTTATAGTAGCCCCAGTTGGAGTTGTACATGTTGTCGCCCATCAGATCGTAGACCTCCTGGGTGGAACCGTTCTGCGCCCCACGCTCGCCAGGGGCGGCCATGAATGTGAATCCCAGCTTATGCTCCTCGCCGAACCTCTTCTCCACGGCTCCGTAGTAGCCGAACGAGCGGTAGAAAACACCCTTTATCCAATCATTTCCGCCAAGCCTCGCCGATGCGCTGAAAGCGTAGGACCAGCCGTTGTCCAACTGTCCGGAAGCGTAGGTCAGCATCAGGCGGAGCCTGTACAGAGCGCTGTTGGTCAGCACGCTTCCTCTCCAGCCTGTGCGGACGGAAGAGGCCATCGGCATGATGTTCGTGAGGCCGTTGTAGCCGCCGAATCCGAAATCGGAGACCTCGGCTCCGTTCACGGACTCCTTGCTTCTGGTGGCCTCGTTGAGACCGCTCCAGAGGGAGTACGGCGTGTAGCCCGTGATAGCGTCGTTCATCCTCACGCCAGCAAGATAGACATCCTGTGACTCACTGGAATAGCCGCGGACACGGAAGCGCACGGAACTGAAATTGTAGCCGGCCATGTTGTTGAACACATCGTTCTGGCCGAAAAGGATGGTAGGGCTGTCCTGATAGCCGGAATCGTCCATGTCGAACTCGGAGAAACTGGCGTCGTCCACCTCGGCGACTTTCGCCACCGGGGTCAGGGACAGGTTGAACATGTTCTTGACATAGCCGTCGTTGACGGTCACGTTGACTCTGGACTGGAGATAGTCCGGGCTTTCGATGACAAGGTCGTACATTCCGTCCTTCAGGTTCCCGATCTGGAATGTTCCGTCCTGTCCGGCCTTCACACGGGCGACTTCCTTTCCTTCTGAATACAGGATCAGATCCGCTCCGTCAATGGTCGCCTTGCTCAAGCGGCTGACGACCGTACCTTTCACGCCACCGGTGTAGTTCTGGGCCGATAAAGTCAGAGCCAGAAACAGAGCCGATGCGGCAAGGAATATTCTTTTGTTCATATTTATTGAATATTAACTATTTATCCATTTGGAGGGTCACTTCGACAAGCTCAGTGACCGAGCCTCTGCGGTCACTGCACTTTCAGTCACCGAGCTTGTCGAAGTGCCGAAGCGACCGAAGTAACTACTTGTTACTAATGACAATATAGGTCGGGTAGTGGTCGCTGTAGCCGCCGACGTAGGAGCCGGATGAATATGTCCGGAACGGCGTACCCTTGTACTGTCCTGTCTGCTGAACCATGAACGGCTGGTTGAAGACGCGTCCGTAGTACTTGCCCTTCACGATCGGAACAATCCTGAGCGTCCCCTTCGGAGCGTTCACAAGCGCCTCGTTCGCAAGGATGATGTCGTAGATGTTCCACTCGCCACGATAGGCCAAAGAGCCGTAACCGGCTTTCAACATTGAGGTAAACGGAGAGAAGAAGTCCATCTTGCCGACTTCGGAGACATTCTCCTTGCCGTGCATATAGACGGCCATGCTCTCGTCCGTAGGGTTGTCGTTCATGTCACCCATCACCACGATCTTGATCCCGGGATATTCATTCATCAGTTTGGCGGAGTTCTCGTAGATGATTTCCGCGCCACGGCTCCTAAGGTCGCTCCCCTTGCCTCCGATCCTGGATGGAAGGTGGGCGACGAAGAACGCGAACATCTCGCCCTTGATCTCGCCCCTGACCATCAGCACATCACGGGTGCGGAAGTGTCCCTGAGACTCCTCGTCCATGTCGAACTTTATGTCCTTACTGTTGAAATCAAACGGAATGGATTTGCTTTCAATCAGTTTGAACTGCTCCGGCCTGTAAAGCAGGGCCACATCGACGCCTCGGCGGTCCGGACCGTCATAGTGCACGATCTGGTAGTTCGCGTCGGCGATCTCCTTCTGGCTCACAAGATCCTCAAGCACATGGCGGTTCTCGACCTCGCTCAGGCCCAGAACCGTGTGGAAAGCCTTGTTCTCGTCAGCCATCGCCTTGATCACCGTGGCGATGTTGCGGAGCTTGCGGTTGTACCGCGCGTCAGTCCAGCGGTTTGCCCCGTCGGGGAGATATTCATAGTCATTCTTGCCCTCGTCGTGGTAGGTGTCGAAGAGGTTCTCGACATTGTAGAAGCCGATGACATACCCCCTCGCGCCCTTGTCCCCCTTGGCACAGGCCGTGGCGGCCACAACCAGAAGCAGCAGAGCGGAATAAAGTATTTTTCTCAAACGCATATCAGTTTAGTATTGTATTAATTCATGGTATCTTACCACCACCAGGAAACCTTGGACGGGTCCTCGGATTCAATCTTGGCGGCCATTTCCTCGCCGACAACGGCAGGCAGGTTCACAAAGAAATCCATGCCGACCTTCTTCTCAAGATCTTTGACGGACATCGAGTACTTCGAGTCTATGTTCTTCGTGCTGTAGACTTTGTGGTCCAGCCACACGGCACAGGCGGAATAGCCCGAATAGCCAACCGTGGAATTCTTCATGTAGCGGAGGACGACCTTGTAGTACGCGGTCGGAACGGTAACCTTCTTGCCGTAGTTGTCAAGGGCGTACTTTACCGTCTGGCCTTCCGGATAGTCGATCACGCAACCGGTCACGACATAGAGGGTATCGGAACTGTTGGCCCAGGAGCGAACTTTGCCTTCGAGGGTAGCCCAGATGTCACCGTTGAAACCATCCTGTATCTGAGGAGTCATATTCGTGCCGTAGAATGTCATAGAGTTTGACTCGTACGAGGTGAGCCTGTCCGCCGAAGGGATTTGGTGACCTCTGGCATACCATCCGTTATTACCTTTGCTGAACCCTCTGTACAGCACCGGTTGCTTGCCTTCCGGAAGCAGAGGATCCAGCCCCCAAGCATTGGTTCTCTTGATGTTGTTGCCAATATTCCATTTGCATAGCGGATAGGCCACCCACGGAGCCACCAGATTGTCGTAATCCCAAAGGAATGAATAATTTCGCGTGCTCACCGACCCGACAGTCATCGAATGCGTGAACGCATCCATCCCCTTCGGAATAGCCGGAAGCTCCATCCACCCTGTCTTCGGAGAGAGATTGCCGCCGGATGGTGTCGGATCAGGCTTCACTTCTGACCCTTTAGCCTTCTGACTGATAGTCTTCGAAGCCTTGCCCGCGCTGTTCTCCACCGTGATCACAGCCGAGCGCTCCTTCTCCGATTTGTTCTCCTCCACCTTCAGGGTGACATCCATGTCGCCGCTGCCAGAGCTCGGATCAGCAATAATCCAATCCACAGGCTCGCCGCCGTCCACCGAAGTTATAGTGATCCTCCAGGATGACGAGGCCTTCACATAAATGAACTGTGAATATCCTCCCGCCTCAACCACCGCGGTCTTCACCTCGACTGTCGGCGGAAGCACATCCTCCTTACCACCTGAGCCACAAGATGATAGCGCCAGCATTACAACCCCGGCGCAAATCATCCAGAACCTGCTCAACGTTATCTTCATGTGTTCGTATTATTAGAGAGCAAAAGGGCTGCCCGCTTTTCCGGGCATCCCTTTGTCGCTCTTTGATATTAATTTATTTTTCCGCCTGTATGCCAAAAAGTACAGCCCTGCAATCCGTGCCCTTTACCGACTTGACAGTGATTGTCATGTCAGCGGAAAGTGGTTTCCCACCATTTTGGGCGGCGATGTCTATGGTCTTCTTGGATGCGGTTGTGACATTTTCTATCGTGTAAGGAGACATGTTCGAGCATCCTGGATTTCCTGTCAGACCGATGGCTTCGCAGATAGCCTTTCCATCAGATTCAGCCACAACACTTGCTGTCTTACCTTTCCAGGCCAAACCATAGAAAGAGATTTTCTTCGTACCGGCAGGAACCACAATCGTAGCTGAGCCAACCTTCTTTCCTGTGCCAAGCTTAAGTATATCGACATCACTGACACCATTGACGGTCGCTTTCTCTGAATATGACTCCTTGTCAACCACTGTCCATTTGACGTTGCTGGCAAACTCGCCCACAGCCGGAGTCTCTCCGCCAGGATTGTCGCCGCCGCCAGGATTGCCTCCGCCGTTTTCTACGGCCTCGGTGATGTCCTTACCGTCAACATTGACCGCCACAATCTGGTAGTGGGTTCCACCTCCCACGAAGTAGCCCTTGACGGTAATTTCCTTGTCCACGAAAGAGTCCATGTCACCAGGGAAGTAAGACAACGACAAATCCTTGTCCGTAACCCCTCCTATGAATATGTTGTAGTAAACATCGTTCTTTTTCACCTTACCCTTGAATGTGACGAATTCAACCACATCACTCTTATAGGAAGACACATTGCTTTCGTCAATAGTCTTAGGATCAGGATAGGTCACGGTGTTGCCTGACGATGCGATCTGGAATTTCGGCTCAGTAATCTGCATAAGTCCGTTGTGCTTGCCCGTGGTACCGGTCACAGTGACTTTGTCTCCAACCTTTACTCCCGGAGTAGCGTTGACAAAGACAAGGATGCTACCAGTAGCGTCGGTGACAACAGCACTCTTATTCGTCACGCCTGTGACAAGGACATCCTTCAGAGTCACGGACGCATCGGTTTTGCCCGAAACGATAGAAGCCACGGTTCCCTCGGTCGGAGTGGTCGTTCCACCACCGCCACCGCCGGTGCCGAGGTCAACGCCCTTGGAGAAGTCGATGACGGTGCCTGCTGAGGAAGCGACGGCAAGGCAAAGGTCATCAAGGCGATAAGAGCTAGCCACATCGACCTTTACATAGATGCCAAGCGTCGTTGTTCCTGACGGAACTGTGAAATTAGAGGTCGCAAGATCCCAGCGACCTTCCTTGTCGCCATTAGGAAATGAATACTCAAGCTCGACCCACTTAGCTCCGTCATTGCTGACATAGACATGGAACTCATTATGCTTGAACAGGCTACCATTATCCTGGCTATATTTCTCCGCTCCGAAAGTCAAAGAATAGTCAGTGGCTGACTGAAGTTTGATGCCGGTCACGGAGAAATAGGCGTTCGAACCAAAGAACAGGTTGTTGCTTCCGGATCCGGCATAGTCGGAATAGTTGCTGTTGGAAGTGGAGTTCGCCCTGGCCGACATCGCCTTAAACGAATATTCCTCACTTCCCGCTCCCGTTCCAGTCGCGTTCTTCCAACCGTCAAACTGATCGAGATATGGCCAGCTTGTGCCTGTTCCATAGGTCTTTGTTGCTTCCGCCTTGTCAAAGTCGTTCTTGTAGACGGTCATGTCAGCCACGGAACCTGTTCCTTTCTGCTTAACGGTCAAAGTCTTGGAGTCAAAGCCGATGTCGAACTTCACTGATCCTTCACGATCCAAACCAGAGTTCTCCATCACCTTGATCTCGACAGTCACGGCCTTCGAGGAGCCTTTCCCCTCCCTCGGTTCGATGGAGATCCAGTCCTGCTCGGTGGTGGCCTTCCAGTCTCTGGTGGCCGTCACCTGAACGGTCTCGGTTCCGCCGGTCTTCTCAAATGAAATCTCGGACTTTTCGACCTCCACCGACGGAGCGCCCAAGTCCTCTTTCTTGTCATCACAAGCCGTGGCCGCGAAAGCAAGCGCCGCCACAGACATGATGAAGCCTAAAAATCTATTTGTTTTCATATTCATTAGTGTTAATAATGTTCCACTCATTATGCCGCTCCGCCTCTTCCCCGCTCCAGTCCTTCCTTTACCGGCACTTCTATCGATACTTCGACACCATCCACCCCCGCAAACTCAGCTGTCGCATCCAAGCGACCGGCTATTCTTCCCCACAAATTCTTTGCCTGTCAAGCAGTCCGCTAAGTTACGACTAAATATTCAATTAAAAAACACGTAGGCAAAGAACCCTTCTGCGGGAGACTATCTTCGTGACTCAGAAATAAAAGAATATGCATTATGAAGTTGACTCAATGCCCACGTATTGTGCGATATTCAGATTCGCTCCCGAAAAGTGGGTAACTCTTTTGAGTAACGTTTGCCCTAATTTTTGTCGAAGAAAAACCGTCGAATGAGATATTTGTTTAGAAGCTGTTTTGATTTTCAGAATAATATGTTTACATTTGCAATGCGTCTAGGAGGAGTCGCCAAGCGTCTCAATCATAGGCTACGGCCTTGATACTAGTCGCTTTTTTTATACCTTGAAGTCTCGGAGAGTATGGTTTACTTTTGTTATGTTGATGAATCTGGAACACCTCAGATTCCTGGAAACACCTCACACTACATCCTTTGCGGCATTTCAATTCCAGTCAAAGATTGGAAGAAGTGCGACAGCGCCATCAACAAAATTAAGGCTAAGTACGGTTTGTCCGAATCAGAGATCCATACAGGATGGATTATGCGTTCATATCTGGAGCAAACCAGAATTCCCGGATTTGACACAATGAGTTTCGCAGATCGTCGCAGCGAGGTAATCAAGCAACGTAAGGCAGAAATATTTAGAGTTAAGAAGACCAACAACTCAAAAGCGCTCAAGCAGCTCAAGAAGAATTATAAGCAGACGGATGCTTATATACATTTGACCTACGCGGAGCGCTTTGCATTCATCCGAGAGATTGCAGATCAGGTTGGCTCTTGGAGGCACGCCAGAGTCTTTGCGGAATGTATCGACAAGGTTTTCTTCGATCCTACCAAATCCAAATTATCAACAGAGGATCAGGCTTTCGAACAAGTCATCTCGCGTTTTGAGCACTACATGGGTAATGTCTCTCACTCTGAAGACCTGACTTACGGTCTGCTGATTCACGACAACAACGAGACTGTTTCAAAGAAGCATACCGAACTTATGAAGCGTTTTCATAAGCAAGGAACACTTTGGACATCAATAAAGCACATCATTGAAACACCGCTCTATGTAAATTCAGAACTCACCGGGATGGTTCAGATTGCTGACCTTTGCGCTTTTGCTTTAAGACGATTCTTTGAGAATCAGGAAACGGACATTTTTTATAGGATTAAGCCGCGCTTCGATTCACATAGAGGGAAGATGGTCGGTGTTCGCCATTTCATAGAACCGACGTGCCAGTGCGAAATATGTAGTAGCCGCGCATAGGCAGAACATCTTTCTTATTTTTCTCATCCGACGAAAAATCGTTCAATTAAAAAACACGTCCGGAGAGCCACTTGGCGAAGAAGCGGTCTGACACATAGTAACCTTGGGGTGTCTTGCTGATCAATTGTTTGTCAACAAGGGATTTCAAGGCCGCTTTAACGCTGCTGACAGCGGGAAGGTTATAGGATCTGACAAATTTTTGGCCTAACGGCGAAGCGACCAGACGTTCTCTGGCGATCGCCGTCAGAAGACGCTGCTGGTTTTCGGTGAGCCATGCGCAATAATTTTGGTAAGCCGCGGATTGGCTTTCAATTATCTCACGCACGACATCATCAACCAATTGTCTGTCTATCACATCCTTGGAATGCTCGTAAATGCCATGAAGAATCGCCTGGACATACCAAGTGACTTTATCAGAGACATCGTAAATATATTCAAAAGTATCTTCATCCATCGCCCTTGACTGTCCTTTGAAGAAGTTGTTGGCGAAATCAAGGTACTTCTCCTTGTCTATGCAGGAAAGTGTCATCATGGAAGAACTCTGGAAGAACGGGCGGTTCGCCGAAAGGAACATCTCCTCCATCATGTGTTGCTGGCTGCCGGAAAACACAAAATACACGTCAGGCAAGAATTGAATATATGAACGGATGAGAGCCTCGACCCCGGATTCCGGGAAATCCAGTATCTGCTGAAACTCGTCTATGGCGATGTAGCACCTCTTCCCTGACTGTCCAAGATATTCGAATATCTGCTTCAAGGTCTCACGTCCTTCCGAAGGCCGAATGTCAAGGGAGAATGTAGGGCGGCCCGTTACTTCATCTATTGTAAGAGTCGGCCTCCATTTACTGAAAAATTCCTGGACACGGCGCATGGCCGCCTGGGAGACAGAATCCAATTCCCCGATGATCTCACTGCCCAACATCCCGACCATCTGATCCAGATTCTTCGCCGGATAGATGTCCAGATAGAAACACTTGATGTCCTTGTCCTGCTTCTCCATCTTGGCGAACACATGCTTGATGAGTCCGGTCTTTCCCATCCGACGAGGAGCCACAAGAGTGACATTGCGTTCATTATGAAGGGCGGAGATCATCTTTTCGGTCTCCTCCTCACGGTCACAAAAATACTCAGAACCTTTGTAACCATAGATGACAAAAGGGTTGTTCAATGTAGCCATATTTGTTATTACGTAATTATCGTTGCGTAATTATCGCAGCGCAATTTACGCAATAACATTCAGACTTCCAAAACAGCTTTGAATTCGTGAGCGAAGATGCCCTCTTCGCGCACGAGACCATTGAATATAGCGCCCTCGTGAGCAGATGGCCTGTTCCCGCGCACGGCCTTGTCTTACAGATCGAGGTCGAGCTCGACGGGGCAGTGGTCTGAGCCGAGGATCTCGGTGTGGATCTCGGTGGCTGTGATCTTGTCCTTGAGGGAGTCGGAGACGAGGAAATAGTCCAGCCGCCATCCGACGTTCTTCTCGCGGGCGTGGAAGCGGTACGACCACCAGGAATATTTCACCTCGTCCGGGTGCTGTAAGCGCCAGGAGTCAGTGAAACCAGAGTCCAGAAGCCCGGAGAACTTGCCGCGCTCCTCATCGGTGAACCCGGCGTTGCGGCGGTTCGTGTCCGGATTCTTGATGTCTATCTCATTGTGGGCCACGTTCATGTCACCGCAGACCACCACACCCTTCCGGGCGGCGAGGCCGGCAAGATATTCCCGGAAATCATCCTCCCACCGCATCCGGTAGTCGAGCCTCCGGAGACCGTCCTGAGAGTTCGGCACATAGACGCAGACGAGGTAGAACTCAGGCATCTCCAGAGTGATTACGCGTCCTTCGTGGTCGTGCTCCTCAACGCCGATGCCGTAAGTCACCGACAATGGCGTGTGCCTTGAATATATCGCCGTCCCGGAATATCCCTTCTTCTCCGCCGAGTTCCAGTACGACGTGTACCCCAGGAACTCCAGATCCAGCTGCCCCGGCTGCATCTTCGTCTCCTGCAGACAGAAAAAATCCGCGTCAAGCGTGTTGAACACCTCATCAAACCCTTTCCCCGCGCAGGCGCGAAGCCCGTTCACGTTCCAACTTATGAATTTCATACCATTTCTCATTTTACGAATAGCCATAACCTCCGGCGACCGGCCCACCCTTCCAGGCCGACACCGACGCAAAAGCTTGCGGCAACAAATTTAACACATTATCAATGAATATCCCAACGAACTTCTCCGCCGCCACGCGGATGTTGCTCTTCCAAACTTGGATCTTCAACTATTTTGCTGCTGTTTTGCCGTTTTGTCGTTATGTTGTTTTGCTGTTTTGCGACAATGTCGAAACCGCAGATCTGATTTATCGTGGAACCGTACTGAGTCAAGGTCTGAAGCTCGACCTCAGCGACGTATCGTTCCGCTGGCATTGACAGAATTGCATAGCGGACACGTCTGCAAAGCCCTTCAGCCACTCTTCCGCTGCAATTCTGGCGGCCTTTTCGCCCGAAAAGCCATTTTTTATTTACGAAACTCCTTCATGCGTACATGTTGTAGAAGGTGCTCTGGCGACGATGAGGAGCGTTCTCCGCAGACTGGCAGACTATCGCATCTCCGGGTGCGGGGAAGGAGAGGACGGGCTACTCTATTTGCGACAGTATAACTTCCGGCGGTGTCCCCATGAGAGTTACGGCGGAGATTTTGTGGCCGCCGTTGGAGTCAAGCGAGTGGCCGCAGTGGTAGAGCCTGTCATCTGTGATAAGCCAGCGGTCGTGCGAAGTCTTGCGCCACCTGCGCACGTCTACATGGGAGTTCGGGAAGAGGCGATCGTGCTCGTCCATCAGCCGCCGCATGCCCTGTCCTACACCCGAGGTGTAGATGATCGCCTCGACACCGTCGCCGCGGGCATTGAGAATGTCGAGCGTGAGGGCGGACACATAAGCGTCGATGATGATGACCCGCCTGGTGGCCGCGCGGACGAGGTTCTCCAGTGCCACGCGGGCAGTGTAGAAGTCACCCTCGAAGAACACCATCTCGGCGGGCGGGGTTGAGGTGCGGATGAAGAAGTCGAGTTGCTGCTGCTGTTTGACCTGCGCGTCCTCGATGCGGGTCATGCGCTTCTCCATATTCTCCTGCAGGGCAATGAGGTGACGGTTGACTGAATATCCTTGAAGGAGATACTGCTTTATGACAGTGTTTGCCCATTGGCGGAACCGGGTTCCGATAGGATTCTTTATACGATAGCCAACAGAAATGATCACATCAAGGTTATAGTACTTAGTTCGATACTTCTTCCCATCGGACGCAGTACGTAAGGAATCCTTACACACTGATGATTCATTCAGTTCACCTTCTTTGAATATGTTCCCTATGTGAATGGTCACATTGTTGCGGGTAGTATGAAACAACTCTGTCATCTGTGCCTGAGTAAGCCAGACGGTCTCTCGCTCAAGTCTCACTTCGAGCGTTAGTGTCTCGTCCGGCTGGTAAAGGACAATCCTGGAATCACCGGTCATCGGCCGGGCATTGTTGTTCTGGTCATTGGTCATGGTTGCGTATGTTATTATCCGCAAACTTACATAAAATCTGCGATTTTTACGCCCGTCCCATAAGAAAGAAACATTTTTTTAGAGGAAATATAACACATTATCCATAATAATCAAATGGATATGATCTCACACCAATCCAGGCGGCCTTCTGGAGATACCTCCGGTCTCCTCGATCCACTCAGGGAACTTCTGGAAGCCGCCGAAAGTACCACAATGAGAAAGCTTCCCTCGAATATGTGAGTATTCTCGCACACAGAACAGTGAGTTGCTGGTTATTAAGCAGATATGTTTTCAGGTTTGGAAGATTTTTCACTTTACAAATAGGCAACAGGATGCCTTGCGATGAAGGCAGCGACTTTTAGGTGTGCGAATATTCTCACACCTGGACTTGCAAGTCGGTGATTATTAGACCAATGCATTTCTAAGTGTGCGCGATTATTCACACTTGGGAGAATTAATGAGCCACAGAATGGCTTACAACGTGATCTATGACTTCTAAGTGTGCGAATATATTCATACCTGGAATAGCAAATGGCTGTTCGTCAATGATGTAGAGTTCTAGGTGCGAATAAAAATGAAACGATGTCTCACGTTGTGTGGGAAAGCAAAGTATGTGGTAAGCATTCGAGGAAGTACGTGCGTCGATAAAGTTTGACTGCAACTTGCATCAGTGCGATGCCGGTTGCAGTCTTTTTATGGGAGTGTGATATTGGCTCGAGTTACTTTGCGGACAAGGCGCGCCAGTTTGCGGGAAGAAGGTCTGCGTAGTCTTTCCCTGCCTGTTCGTATTCCGGGATCCGGCGCAGGACATCCTCAAGCCACGCCCGTTCATTAACGCCGTGTGCCTTGCAGGTGGCAAGCAGGGAGTAGACCACGGCTGCCCTCTGTGCGGCGTCGTCGTCACCGCAGAACAGATAGTTCTTGCGCCTTTATGTTGGCAATACCATTATGTTGGCATTGTAAGATATATTATTGTACCTCAGCGAGTTGGTCTTCTTGCGCACAACATAATGTTTGGTATATTGCGACAGGTCCTCAAATGGGCCGGAGCAATATATGATAGATACACTATTCCAAATCAAGAGAAAAGTGGAGGCGCATATGAGCGCTCCACTCCTGAGGGAGCGAGAGTCGTTCCTTCCCAAGAAACAGTCGGAAGGGAATGGCCTACGCTCACTCCAAATGACGGCAGACCAACTGTTGTTTGCCACCCACCATTTGTCATTGACCAATGAGACCGTCATGGTGGATTTGTCAAACATATTGGCTATGCAGCGCGATCACGATGGCCCTAAATCCACATTTCTGGTGAGCACTGTCGTTCAGTGGTTGGAAAACATGGGGCTTCTTGACAAGAGGTTCAGAGACCAAAGCATCCTGTTCAACCGCTTCAGTTCCGTCTGTCATTACAGGATGCGTTACTTGGCGTATCCTTTTTATGAGGAGAGACTTTCCTATCTGAAGGATCTTGAATCACGGGGAATGTCTTTCAGGCGTTTGCATGAGTATGCGTGGATGCAGCTTGCTATTATTGATCGACTGCGTTTGGACGGACAAGATCGCATTTATGACTCTGACATTGAAAAGGTCATAAAGAACAAAGTAACTGAAGATTGTTCCAGAGGATGCATTCCTTCTCAAAAGTGGATAAAGACATTCAGGGTCGTCGCATATGGCTGGCTTTCTTATGCGGGGATTCTGCATAAGAAACAAGAATCAGAGTCCGCTGAGCACACGGTTGTATATCAATATCTGAATTGGGCTCGGGACAGTAAAGGGCTAGCCTTCGCGACACTGGATGGAAGGGAACGGGAACTCAAGTGCTTCATGTCATTTATTCAAAGCAAGAATGATCTGCCATCCTTATCTTTGGAACACGTTGACGAGTATCTGCGTTATCGTCATAACTGCGGTTGCGGCAGGCGCTCTATGGCAACCATCGTCACGACCCTGAGAGACTTCCTGAGATACGCCGTGACCAACAACCTGTGCCCAATCGTGCCGGACGCCATCAAATCTCCCAGACGGTTCTCGTCAGAAACGTTGCCTTCTGCTCCCTCATGGGATGACACAGAACGACTTGTAGGGTATTATGGTAACTCTGATGTGAGAGGGAAAAGGAACACTGCAATCATGGCTCTGATGACCGTGTATGGCCTACGTTCTTCCGAAGTGGCAAACCTCAGACTCCATGATGTTGACTGGGACAAGGACATTATCTATATCCGACGGGCAAAGAGGGGCGGCATGCAAGCCTTTCCCTTAGATCGGACTGTTGCGGGACTCCTATCTGACTACCTGCTGAATGGGCGGAAGAATACGATGGGAAGGGAACATCTCTTTCTTGCTTTGTGTATGCCTTATGAAGCAATTACGCGGGGCGTTGTTTACAACTTGGTCGCAAGTGCATATAGAGGGCTGGACATCAAGATACGCCATAGAGGCGGTCATTCCCTGCGGCACGCGTGCGCCAGTCACCTTGTGAATAATGGAGGGACCTTGAAGGATGCCTCTGACCTGCTGGGGCATCGCTTGTTTGATACTACTCGGATATATGCAAAGGTTGACCTAAAACGACTTCATGAGGTCGCAAAGATGGATTGGGAGGGCCTGTTATGAAAATGAGTGAATTAACCGTCATGTACATATCGTACAAGTTGAGCCTCGGAGAAAAGGCAAGAACTATCAGCTTCATCTTGAAGAACTTCCGCAGCCAAATCGGACCGGGCAGGGACCTGACAACCATATCGGAAAAGGATTGTCTCTGCTACCTGAATATGCATGGTATCCGAAATGGAGAAGTTACAGCATACTGGTTCAGTATATATGCGGTGCTGAATGGGTTCTTCATGTGGGCGGTTGCCAGAAGACATATGGAGGCAAATCCGCTGCCAAAGTATAAGCCGCAAAAACCGGAAGCCTTTGTGCCATACGTCTTCTCCAACGAGGAGTTGAAGAGGATATTTGAAACAGCCTTGAACTACAGGAGGCGCTACAATATCGAATATCCCGAAGTCATTCAAGCGATGCTCAAGCTGACATACTGCTTAGGGCTACGCCCAAGTGAAACCACGCGTCTCGTTGTGGACGATATCAATCTTCAAGACGGGGTGGCGTTTATTCGGGAAACGAAGTTCCACAAGAGTCGTATGGTTCCTTTTGGTGAAGAAGTGTCCCGCATGCTGGAAAACTACCTGTCTTGGCGTGCGGAGGCAGTAATGAGCAGAGGTATAACTGAGAATCATCTGTTCATTGACAAAAGGGGCAACCCGGTACATCTGCCAGCGCTCCAACAGGCTTTCCACCTCATCAGGGAGAAGGCAGGCATCCATCGTGCGGTTGTTACCCATTCCGATGTCCGTCTTCAAGACCTTCGCCATACATTTGCGACAAACCGTGTCACCCAATGGTATAGAGAAGGAAAGGACGTTCAGGCCCTTCTGCCGGTATTGTCCACCTACTTGGGGCACTGTAATCTTGACAGCACCGCAGTGTATATCTCTTTCTCGAATCAGCTTCTGGATGAAGCTTGCAAACGCTTTCAATCATTCGTGATGCCATGAAGCAATCATATAAAGAACTAGTGGGCTACTGGCTTCGAAGGTATCTTACAGAATATATGCCCGTAGTGAGAAACATGTCACGCAATACGATTGCCAGTTATCGTGATGCTTTGCGTCAATTACTTGAATATGTCGCAGATAAGGGTCTGTCACCTGATGCACTACAAGTGGAAGAACTAACGCCCAGTCTCATAACGGACTTCTTGCTCTACCTTGAACAGACCAAGAACTGCTCTGTCCAAACGAGGAATCTCCGTCTTTCCGCCATACATAGCTTCGCGGGCTACATCTCAACATCAGAGCCCCAATACGTGTTCTGGTATGCCCAATTGAAAGCGATACCTACTAAGAGGTCAGGTACAAAGGAACATGATGGTAAGGCCGTCCCAAAAATCATGTATCTGGAAAAGGAAGAGATGAAAACATTGCTTTCAGTACCGGATAGGACCACTTCCCAAGGAGCAAGAGACTACGCTCTGCTGATGTTCCTGTACAACAGCGGGGCAAGGGCAAGTGAAGCGGTGAATCTACGGGTGCGGGACATTGCCGTTGGTGATGGCATGCGTTCAGCCTTGGTGACAATCCGCGGGAAGGGCAAGAAGACAAGGGTCTGTCCTTTGTGGGACAGCACGGTCAAGCTATTGCAGCCTTCACTAGGAAGGAATCCGGATGAGCCTGTCTTTCTGAACCGTTATGGCAATCCTATAACCCGCTATGGTGTATATGAGATGGTGTCCAGATACGCGGCCAAAGCGGCTGAAATCATGCCGTCTATCGGAGACAAGAACATCAGTCCTCATACGATAAGACACTCGACTGCGTCTCATCTTCTTGAAGCCGGGGTAGATATCAACACCATACGCTCCTGGCTGGGTCATGTGTCGGTCAACACCACCAATAAATATGCTGAGGTAAACATCAGAATGAAAGCAGCGGCCCTGAAGACATGTGAGGTCTTTGTTAAGGGAGCACCCAAATACAATCCAAGGGATAAAACACTACTCGGCTTTCTAAAATCGCTTTAGACTGCGACAAGACATGTTGGCATTGTTGTATCTATCCTCTTGAAAACAAATAGATTATCCTTCAATGCCAACATAATTGTATTGCCAACATAAGGGCGCTTATGTTGTACACCACATAAGCGCCCGATGGCCAGAGGCCTGATGCTGTTCTCCACCATATTGTCGTCTATCTTGTAACGGCCGTCGGTGACGTAGAGCGACAGTTTTTTAAGGATCTTATAGGTGTAGGAGATGGCCTCCTCCATCAGAGACTTCGGAGGGCACTTGAGGACGCTTGCCTCCATCCACGTCTCGAGCTTCTTGATTTCCGGATAAGCCTTTTCCTGCCGCAGGGCCTTCCTGCGCTCATGGTCGGGTTTGTTGTCTGCCGCGTCAAGAGCATCCGCTTCCGCTTCCACATCATAGAGCCGCCGGATGTAGGACAGGGCTTCAAGCGCCAGCTTCTCATTCTCCACCTTGGCCTCGAAGAACTTGACAAGTTGTACGGCCTTGTCCTTGACCGCAAGCCCGGTCACCTTGAAAAGGAATTTATTGTCGAAGAACTGGTTCACCAGAAAAGTCTTTCCCACGCACCGTCTTCCATAGACAACAACAAACTCTGATTTTCCGGAATCATACAACTTCCGGATTTGCCCAATCTCTGATTTTCTGCCTATTACCTTCATGATATTTATTGATAACCTTGCGCAAAGTTAAAAAAATTGACTTTCCGCAAGGTTTATTATAAATAACTCTGCGGTAAGTCGATAAAAAAATGGGCTTACCGCAGAGTTTGCTTCAATTGGCTTATAGATGAAATATCTAACTCAACTAAACGTTCTTGGATTCGACCGTCTCCGACAAGATCATCCGTGTCGTAGATCTGCCGAACATCCGACTCTGTCGGAGGACATCCTCTACAGATAATCGCTGCCGCCGTAAGGACTGTAGATCCTTTCGACAGGCCTGACTGTTGCGCTTGTGGAATTCGTTCAGATAATGCGGTGACATCGTTAAATATTACAAGTCATCTTTTCGAAGCGCTGTCATTAATCCGTTCATTGATGAGTTCGATCAATTCCCTTACGGTGATCAAAACAGGCTCCATTTCTTCTTTACAGGTATAATAAAAGACATCATAGTCACAATTCTCCCTTATAGACCTCATTTGAGAAAGAACCTTTGAATATTTCGGATCAATTTTTCCTGTAATAACATACTCCCGGCCAAACTCGGTAATAAGGCCACTATGAGTCTTGGGCAAAAATCCATCATTAACCATCATCGCCATCACTGCGTGATAAAGCGCATAATACGCCCTGTTCGCCACCACGTTCCACATTTCCAACCTTGCCAATTCTTCGGCATCAGTCAGAAATTTCAGAGCTTTCACCATTTCCTGATCAACAATCACCCGTCTCTCCTCTTCATTCATGGTTAAATAATTTTTATTGAGTCTGTTTGAACATTATGATAGAACAAAGTGCCCTTACGGTTGTTCCAATCGTTTTCCGTGTAGATGACAGGCACAAAATCAAGACCTAACTTCCATCCAAGGAGGGTCAATGGATATATCACACTGTCGTAGTCGCTTTTCTCAATTCTGTCTTTTTGAAGAATGACCAGAAAATCCCAATCCGAATCTGCTCTGAAGTCGCCCCGTGCCCGTGATCCGAAGAGAAAGACGCGCCCGCCCTGCGGAACAGTCTCATTGGCGACCTTCCGCACCTGATCAAGCACCTGTGACAAATCTTCTCTCATAACTGCAAAGAAAATGATTTTCAATGAATATTACAAATCCGTGAACTGATGGACGATAGATGATGTCGGCATATTAACAAGTAAAAAGAATTTTGATATTTCCATTAAAATGTTATTATTTGCAATAAACACATATAGGCTATATGATCATCACACGCCTGTCGTTACACTCAAAAATGGTTCTGCCATTAATTTAAAACCGAATATAACGATGCATGAGGATGGTTAAAGCATCTAAATTTTAATTGAGATATGTACATACAAGTTAGGTTAAAAGATGTTTATAATTCCTGCTTCTCGACTTTGGCCTTGGCCGGACGGCCTCTCTTTCTTATCATCGGCTTGGCTTTCGAGACGTAGACAGGGGCACAGCCGTCGGGGATGTCGAAGCCGAAGGTAAGCATTCGAGGAAGTACGTGCGTCGATAAAGTTTGACTGCAACTTGCATCAGTGCGATGCCGGTTGCAGTCTTTTTATGGGAGTGTGATATTGGCTCGAGTTACTTTGCGGACAAGGCGCGCCAGTTTGCGGGAAGAAGGTCTGCGTAGTCTTTCCCTGCCTGTTCGTATTCCGGGATCCGGCGCAGGACATCCTCAAGCCACGCCCGTTCATTAACGCCGTGTGCCTTGCAGGTGGCTAGCAGGGAGTAGACCACGGCTGTCCTCTGTGCGGCGTCGTCACCGCAGAACAGATAGTTCTTGCGCCTTGCGTGGGCCCAGCAGCCAAGGAGCTTCTTCCCTTCCATCCCCTCGAAGTGTTCGTACACGATGTAACCGTCGCTCTGGATGGCTCCGGTGAAGTCCTTCAGCAGACCCATGGCCACGCGGGTGCTCCTGGAGCCATGTTCATAGAAGAAGAACCTGTCTCCCGTCATCACGTTCACCACACTCCATACATATCCCTTCACCGCGCGGCGCTTTTCTTTGTCTATTACCGGCAATGCGCTCTCGTCCACTTGAACATAGTCGCAGGCGACGTTGCAGCCGGCGTCTTGGATCATCGATTATTCCCTGAATGGTGTCCACAAGACGCCGCCAGCTATGGGCAGGAACCCATCCGGAACCTCTGCCCTGGCGTACTTCCGCTTCCACCAGAAGTACTGGTGCTCTGGAATGCCTTTCTCTTTCAACAGGGCCTTGATTGCTGTCCCTTTCTCCCGGGCCTCGCCCTGGATCTCTTCGATTTGTTCGCGTGTAAGCATGTCAGTTTATATTAGTGGCGCAAAGTTATATACCACTTAATCAAACTGACAGTCGTACTTTATCGAATGCTTACAAAAACACAAAAAAACTTCATTTTTTTTGTAAATCAAAAGAATCCGGGCGACCTTGGTGGGTCTCCCGGATTGATGGGGATTGGGATGCCGACTGGGGTGAACCAGAGGGCATGCTGCGTATAAAAGTTGACTACTTCTTCACGAAGACCATGTCGCCTTGATAGCAGTACTGGTAGGCGGCATTTTTGCCATTCTTGACAAGAGTGCCGGCAGCGATGTCGGTACCTATCTTCGTACCACCGTTGCTGTATGGGTTAACCATGATACCGTAAATATAACTCTTGCCGGTGGTCTTAAGAACCTGAAGATTCTTGTCAACTTGGTTTGAAGTCCACTTAACCTTAAGGGATGTTCCCTCCGCGGTGACAACACCACGATACCAAGCCTGATTATCTTGAGTAAGTGTCGCGAACCCTAATTGATAAGCACCATTAAGGGCAGCCGAAGCATTCAACGCAGGCATCAGCCAAGCATAATTATTAGAGAACCCTGCCTCAGTGAAATGCTCGCCGGCAGTAGGATTGGCGACGACATCCTTGAGAAGAGGCTGCATGAAATAGATGTTCAGATATGCCTTCTTGCTCGCATAGTCTATCGCGACCTCAGACTTAGCCCTCAGACCAGGATCGGAGAAACCGTCAATCGTGATGTTGTGGGTATGATTTCCATCTGTGGTACTTGTTACTTCCTCAGGAGTCATCGTACCGATTGTGATGTCACGATGCTGTGCCTCAGACAGCTTGCCTTCATCAACAACAAAGTTTCCTTGAGGACCGACACGTTCTGCCTTGTAAGCACCATTTGTATAGGTTCCCTTATAGTAGTTGAAAACATACATATCCCATGCACCAGCGAAGTCGGCAGGGCCGATCTGATAGACCTCGTAAGAGAAGCCGTTCTTGAATTCGAGTTTCGCTGTTCTTGGGGAACCAGTGGTGTTGGCCGTCCAAGAAATCTTGCCATCCTTGCATGAGAGCCAGTCGGCAGTCACATTCTCTCCACCACTGTACTTAAAATCAACACTACCCTCCTCGTCACTCTGCCAAACAGAGAATGGCCTTGGAGGCATCTCCAAGGATCTTGTAACATCATAGACCTTACCTGCCTCAAGAGTTTCCTTTTTCAGTTCCAGATTAGCGGAGAATGGCTCTTCATCACCCACCTTAACTGTAATCTTTGTGTCCTTGAAGTTGTCCGCCGCCCAAACGCACGCTGTGGCTATCGCCTTGTACTCCTTCTTCACGGTATCGGAAGGATAGATGACGATGTCACCCGTCGTGCTGGTAGAAGCGAGTTCTCCCCAAACGATGTCAAGTACATTGTGGATTGTGTTGTTTGGATTGGATATTGTGATGACGGTCTTGCTGTCTTTAGTTGGCTCAACTCCCGGCAGAGTCAAGTTAAAGCGGAGAAGTGCGGTCTTGTAGGCAAACTTGATGTTCGCGGTAGAGACGCCGTTCTCATCCACCTTAATGTCAGAAGTGTTCAGAGTGGTGTAAAGAATATGATGGGACTGAGCTGCGCCGAGATTAGCCTGAAGGCTGAGGTCGGTCGTGGCTTTCTCTTCGGTGTAAGTTGAACCGCTGCCTGAATAGAGGTAAGCGGCAAGTTTCACGGCATCCGTAGGGATGACAAGATCGGTGGTCTCGAACTTGGCGGTTCTCCCATCATCGGAGATGGAATAGCCGTCAATGTTGAGAACACGGCTGAGAGCCACAGAATTGTCGGCCTTCAGGAAATAAAGGCTGATCTTCTCGGATGATGTGAACTTGGCCGTGAAACCGTTCTGGTCGTTCTCCACATAGCCAAGTCTTGTCGCAGGGTCACCGACAGAAGCGGTGATGACAAACTTCTGCCCTTCAGCAGCAGGAGAAGGAGTCTCAGAAGCTTCTTTTGAACAGCCGACGAAAGCGACGGCAAGAGCGATTAACGCGAATATATTCTTTTTCATTTTGATTCCTCCTCAAATTTAGATCTGTCCACCGTTTCCAAGGTCATAGTCTCCGCTACCGAAATCAGTGTAGGACGGATAGACGAACTTAGGACCGGTTGTCCATGAATAGTAAGAGAGATTGCCGCTCCTCCATGCATTGAGAGCCTCTACCACATTAGAATAAGTAGTGCCTTTGATTGTCACAGGATTTAAGATATTACCATCTTTATCAACAGCTGAAACACACTGAGATGTTGTAAAGCCCTTTGAATTCGGCGCTGTCATCCGGTTGCAAGCACTGTCAAGATAAAAGAGGTTGTCAACATTACCCGCTGCGGCATTATAACCGATAATAGCTCCCAACTGTGCATTTTCAACCGGGGCAGATCCGTCCTTCGGACCAATCCTGCCGGAATTATAGCAGTTTCTGACAAGTCCGTTAGCTCCCTGATTGATCACACCTGCAATACCACCTACATTAGGAACCTTATTGTCTGCAACTGAATAAGCGATATTTCCATCATTGAAGCAATTCTCAATCATGACACCCTGACTCAATATGTAGTTCAATGGACCACCAAAGATTCCTCCAGCAACAACATTGACATCTGCAGACTTATCATTAATTTTTGTGCCTAGCACGTCTCCGTGATTCTCACAATTCTGAATATTTACTCTACTCCAGTTAGAATAACGCCCAACGCAGCCTAAAATACCGCCAACATACTGAGGACCTGTAACTTCCCCCTTGTTTTGACAAGCGAAAATGTCAACTCTAGCGACATTGTTCATGACCCATGCGTAACCGATAATACCACCTGCGGCGTTACCATCTGTAACAAGAATCTTTCCCTCGTTCACACATCTCTCATATTTAATTGAGGCCGCATTCTTTGGATGCCAAGACTGTGTCTGTCCAACAATACCACCTGCCTGATAACGTTTCGTAGTGATTTCACCCTTATTATGGCAATCATATATCACCGCCTGAGCATAATTCCATCCTACGATACCACCAGCGGCATCCTCATTTACGGATACTGAGCCATCGTTCCGGGAAGAAATAATACTTCCCCAATACAATGTGCCAGAAATACCACCGCACTTATTCACACCCTTAACAGCACCATTATTGGTACATCTCTTAAATACTATATTTTGGGCGTAACCAGTGAGGCCACCAGCTCCTCCAGCATTGGTTTGTCCACCACCCTTACCATTCAGGAAGGTCCCCGCTGACTTCGTCGCTGTTATCGCTCCAGTATTACTTCCATCGTATATCTCGCCCAAATATGCATAGCCTACAAGACCTCCGACATTTAAAGTCCCGCTAACCTTCATAGTATTGGTGCATTTTCTGAGAGTGCAATAACTCATCTGTGAGATAAGTCCTCCGACCTGATTACTCGTTCCAGATACTTCTGCCTCATTTGAGCAATTATCGATCAATATCGCAGCCACATTGCTACTGGCAGCCTTAGTATCGACCCAACCTGCTATACCTCCAACATAATTGCTACCGGTAACTTTTGCCGTATTCTTACAGTTGGCGATTCTAATTAAAACCTTACCTGTATAATTTGCATGGGTTCTTACAAATCCGGCGAGTCCAGAAGCATGTTTATAGGTTGATGTCACATTTCCCGCAATGGTAACATCATGGATATAAGCAGAATCCGCCACGTTTGCAAACAATCCCGAAGCTATGGCAGAAGTATTGTTCATATTAACCGTAACAGTCTTGCCGTTTCCATCAAACTCTCCTTGGAAAGGAATATTGCCAAGAATGATTTCCGTTCCTACACCTTCAGTATCATTAGGACCCAAGACTCTTCCCCTGTTATCGAACTTGATGCTTCCGACAGAAGTCTTCACACCTTTGATGTCATTCATCAGCTTGACGCTCTGGCCGCGCATAGTCTTTCCAGAGTTCACATAGCTGGTGAACATCAGGAACTCGGCGTAGTTGTTGATCAGGTAAGGTTTGGCGGCAGATCCATCCCCACCAAGAGGTTGGAGATTCGCTCCGATGTTTCCAAGGTCATAGTAAGCGTTGACCTTGAGTTCCTTGTCTGAGACAGTGGTTTTGTTCTCGATGGCCTTGTTGATGTCAAGGGTGACAGCGGACATCGTGAATCCGGCCTTGTATGTTCCAGGAATGACGGTAGCATAGAAGTTATTACCATTGTTGCCGTCCGTCTTAACGGTGACACTTGACGTGTACGTGTTCTCCGCCGGGGTCTCAACGACCGGCGTGCCGCTCGTAAGATCCACATTGAACTGTCCCGCCACATTATTGTCAACCGAATTGATCACTACGGATGTCACTGGGGTGATCACCTCTTTTGGCACCCTGAACTTCAGAACTGCGGTCACATTCTTCATCTTGACATACCTGTCTTCCGCTATGGCGCATGCAATGTTGGCGCTGCCGAACTCACCGTTCTGAACCTCAGGAATCTCAAGAGTGAACTTGCCGTCTTTGATTTCTTTTACAGAGTTATAAGGATAAACCACATAAATTTTGCCCTGAAGTGTCGTTGTGAACTCGAAGTACTTCTGTCCAGCAAACTTTGAGTCAACTGTAAGAGTGTCAGACTCTGTTCCATTGGAAACAAGAATCCTGTCACCCTCTTTCCAGACGGTCTTTCCTTGCTTGGTAATTTCCGTTCTAGTCTGGGCATCCTCGTCAATAGCGCAGGTGAAAGTCCTCGACTCTCCTCTGGTCATCTCGCTCTCGAAGATTTCCTCACGGGCGCAAGCCGCTGAAACTATCGCAAAAGCGGCTGCGAAAAACATTTTTATAGTCTTTTTCATCTTAAATCCAATTCAAAGATTACTTGTTCCAATCCCAGCCTGGTTTGTCATAATCCTCAGTACCAGTGGAATTGTCTGGTTGAGTAGGTTCCTCGTTCTTCTTTACCTCAATCTTGAGAATCTGCCAGATACCGGCGGACTTACCCTCTTCGCTGGTGTACTTAAATGCGAACTGTACTACGGATCCGATATACGCATCAAGCTTGATGTCCTCAGAAACAGTCTGTTCGCCAAGTTCATCCGGGTAAGAGAAAGTGATGGCAAGTTTGTTCCATTCACCACCTTCCTTTCTCACCCAAACGGAAGTCTGCTCTTTCGCCACATCCATGTCCGCAAAAGTTCTGCCGACCATGTGTTCGAAAACCAATATCGGCTTCTCTGCATTTTTAAGGTCAACTTTCTCAGTGTATAAAGTTGCCTCTGTCGTGTAGTCCACATCATTCTTGTTTCCGGAGGCCTGCCAACCTGTCGAGGCGCTCCAAGACCAAAGGGCATCGAAAGCCAGAGGGAATATCTGGTTGTTGACGATGACACCGTTCTCGGCGGTTTTGTAGTCGGCGGTGTAAGGGAATGCCTTCGTCTCGGCTGTGTCAGGGCTTGGCTCTGAGTAGCCTTCAACCTTAACGAGATAGGCATATACGAGCTTGCCTCCCTCATAATAACCGATGATGGTGACGGTGTCGCGCTCCTTCACATTTTCGAGCTTGCCGCCCTGAGTGCCGTAGGCAACCTCTGAGGCGCTGAGGCCGGCGACCTGAACAGAGCCGGTGTTGTCGATGAGGTTGAACGCTCCGTCAGACTTGAGGTTCTTGACAACACCTGTGAGCTGGAACGCCTGGTACTTGTAGATGTTCGTCATCTTGGTCAAGGTTGCGGCATCAACAGCCTTCATCTCAGGAACATAAGCATCCTGATTGATGGTGAGTTTCGCGGTGCGGGCACCGTCGGTCTCCTTGAAAGTGACGGTGGCGGTACGCTCGATGTCCTCGTTCTTTGAGACCTTGATTACCACAGGCTGGAGTTCATTTGAAGGATCCCCGAGCATAGGGGTCACGGTCACCCAACTGTTTGTGTTCTCAACGGTCCACTTGACTGTCGCTGTAAGGTTGACGGTCTCTGTTCCACCCTCAACCTTGAAACTCAACACGTCAGGGCTGACCTTTACGTTAGGATCGCCGTAGTCGGGATCCTTTTCGCCACAGGAGGTGAACGCGAATGTCGCGAGGACCGCTGCGGTCAGTGTTAATAAGTGTAATTTCATCGTTAAATAAAATTAATTGTGATTAGAGATAATATTTAGTTTCTTGTGAAGTACATGCCTTGGGAACCGGCATTATTGTAGTTGGCCTGGTAGATCACGTCATAGCTGGCAGTAGTCAATGTGGAAGCATCCGTAGAGGTTGCCTTGACGCAGGAAATTCCACAAATGTAATGTCCACCCTTGGATGTTTTCTGTCCACCGCCTTCATATAAGTATTTAAGAGTACTAAAGTCTTTACTTACACTGAACCATAGCCACTCATAATTATTGTCTGAGAACACTCCGGCACCCGGAGCGAAAACATAATTATTCAGAGCCCCCCAAGCGTTCCCAATGTTCAATTCTGGAAGGAACGCCATATATCTGCCGTTTCCGGCATCTTGAGCAGTCCTTCGGTCAAGGAATATCCCGAAGTTGACAGACTGAGATTCATAGTCGATCTTCACTGTGCCATCCATCACCGCGTTGAAGTACAGGCCTTTGACACCAAGATTGTTGGCGTGTTCCGTTCCAGAGACATCTTTCAGTGTCTCTTTCTTCAGCGGTTCTCCGAAAGTCAGAGTTGTGGAATATGCATTGGTCGTACCTTTCCCTATGGTCTTATTAGGATCGAATAGTTTGGAGTACAATGTCCAACTTCCCTTGAAATCCTCGACGGAGATCTGGGTCACTGAATATTCAGTAGCGTCCGGGAGGGTAAGCTTCGCTGTTCTCGGTTTTCCAGTGGTGTTGGCTGTCCATGAGACCTTGCCGTCCGCATAGGTCAGCCAATCGTTGGAGACAGTGCCGTTTCCACCAGAGACAGCATCGCTTCCGGCCTTGTCATCAGTCCAAAGGCTGCTGGACGTCGATCCAACCTGGAATGTCTTTGTCAGCGGCTTGGCGGCTGCGTCCCATGAGTCGTAGGCCTCAAGGGTCAGCTCGTAGGTGCCGTCGGTGACGTTGCCGAGGGAGCGTGTCCACTCCTTCTTCATTCCCGATGTCTTCGCGCTCTTGTAGAAGTCCGCAAGAATCTTCTTGGTTGTGACAACAGTCCCTCCTTTCCTGAGGGTCAGCACATAATGGTGAACGAACTCGTCATCAGTTCCTGCCGCCCATTTCGCGGTGGCGACACCATCTGTGACATCAACATCAAGCGTTGAAAGGACCGGGGCGGCGTTGGCAAGGCTGCGGGTCGTGTGGTTGTACTTCGTGAGATGACTCTTGTCGGATGTCGGATAGGAGGACACGACAGGTTCCCCGATGACATCCTTGTTCCAGAAGTCCATCCGAAGCACGCGCATGTTGCCGTTGGAGTCGAACTGGAGAAGGTTACCCTGCGAGAAGTCGTTGCAGTCCTTCATCACGGTCGCGCTGGACATGTCCTCATACTTGCCGTTCTCTATGGCCATATAACGGACAGAGCCACAACCGAAGACCGTGAAATCGCCTTGCCAGACACTGCGGGGATCGTTCAGCGGGAAGTGAAGATGGCCACCGAAGACAATGACCTGAGGGTACTTCTTCAGAACCGGTGTCAGTGCGTCCGTCGCCCAGTAGTGAGACAAGGATGATGACCAGATTCCTCCCTCCTCGCCGAGACGGCTGCCATAGACTGTGTTCTTGATCATCGGATGGGTGATCAGGATCACGTACTTGTCAGGCTCGGCGGAAGTGACGGCGGCAAGCTGGCTGTCAAGCCATGACACAACCGCCGGATCATAGACGATCGGCTGGTCTCCGTTCGGTGAGACGCTGAAGATGTGACAGTCGCCGACAACGCAATGGCGAGCCTCATAGCGGGTTCTCATGTCCTGGTCCTTGTCATAGAGGTAGTAATCGTCGCCGAACATATTCCTCATGTACGTGACATCGGACGGCATGGTCGCGGCCCAGGCATAACTCGGCACATCGTGGTTGCCGACCGTGTAGACAAGCGGAGTCTTCTTCACGTCCAGCTCAGATTCAAGGGTTGACTTGAAGAGGGACAGCTGGGTGTTGTTAGGGTTGTCGATGAGGTCACCGGCGACAAGAACACCCGCCAATCCGTCCGGGTCATTCTCAAGAGCCTTGGCCTTGAGCTGCTGAAGAGCGGACTTCCACTTGTCCGCCGTCCACTGAGGATTGACGTGGACATCGCTGACAACGCCGAGTGAAAGCACTATATTTTTGGCGTCGAAATCCTTGGAGACCACGACCTCGCCGCCGAAGACTATCGGCGTGTATGCCGATGCCACGTCTCCTATGCCGTCGGAGACATGAAGTGACACACTTGCGGCAAGGCTTCCGTCAAAGAACGCATTGTCGAGAGCGTCGCACTTCACCTTGACTGTCAGGAAGTCGCCGCTGACGGAAGAATTCGTCACCTCAAGGTCAACGACATCCCCAACGGCAGTCTTGGTAGCGGTGTAGAACGCTTTCACCGAATATTTCACAGCGCCGCCCTCGGAGAGTTTGGCCAGAGTGCCGGAAGGCAGAACCTCGTACTTAATCGTGAGGGTGTTCCAGCCGTTTCTCCTGATGACACGTGCCGCTCCGTCCGAATGTGTCGGAACGACGTTGATGCAGCCGATCATCGAGACAAGGCTGCCGTCTGACACGGGGATCTTGAAAGCAGTCCCATCAGCCAGCACGACATTCACGAATCCACCATCAAGGGACACGCTTTTGAAGATGTCCTTCTCCTTGGCCTTGCCGAGATTCGTCCAGGTCTTGCCTCCGTCCTGGGAGATGAACCAGTTGTCGTTCTCTATCTTGAACTTCGGTGTGACAGCGTCCTTCCCTTCAGCCTTCACTTTCTTGCCGCCGGAGAGTAGCCACTCACCGTCAACTGTCCAGTAATAGATTCCGTCCGAATCAGCCTTCACCCCGATCGCGGGAGTCGAACCGTTCTTGCCATGGTAGAGGGTGATGCTCTTGCCGGAGGCGAACGTGATGATGTAGCCAGATTTGTCATTCAGCTCGCTGAAACCTGTGACGGCATCGTTGTTCTTGGATGCCTCCACGAGTGCCAGAATGGACTGAGTGTTGGCGTTGACCGCCGACTCAAGTTTGGCCACGCGGTTCTCCAACTCATTCACCTTGTTCTTAAGTTCGGTGTCGTCGTAGCTGCCGCAGGAAACCAGCATCAGCGCTGACGCAAACAGTGCAGAGACTGTGGCTCTTATAACACTTTTCATTTTACCTGTCATTTTTAATCAGCCTGCGAAGGGATGTAGCCGTAAGGGACGAGTTCCCAAAGATCGATGAAGCCGTCCTTGGTGTTCCATGAATTCTTGAACACGATGGAGAAATAACGTCCTGACGCTCCTTGCGTGGCAGATGCCGTAGAAACTTTGCCTTCCGTGCTGAACTGAGTGCCTATGAACGGGATACCATAGTGATTGAGATAATCATTGTCATCAGGGTCATAGTATGTTGAGCCGACATAGATGACGATATCCTTGATGTAACGAAGTGTCGGTTGGTCAGGATGCTCATAAAACTCGAATCGAGTGAATGAATACTCCTCGCCGAACGCTTTCTGCGTGTCAACTGAAAGTATTTTTGGGAATATATTCTTTGTAGCGTCCGATTTGGAGCTATGCCAGCTGAAAGCAGGGAGATCTTTGTTACCGTCAAAAATGTTGTCTGCCACATTGATTCCGAAAAACTGGTTCTTTGTGACAGCGACATTCCACCTCTTGCCGTCCAAAGCATATGAGATGCCATCAACAGATTTCGTCCAGTGGCCCCAGACAGTGTCCTTTCCCGCCGCAGGGCAGAAAGAGGATGAATATTCAAACCTCTTGCCTCTGAGGGCGTTCGGGAAGGTGACCTCGTTCTCGCCCGGCTTGAGGATCGTCTCGCACTCGACCCATTCATCCTGAAGGTTCTTGTAGCGGAAGCGTGTGGCGACCATCTCGTCCGTGGCCTTGGACATCACGATTTTGGCATCCCTGCCGTCCATCCTTGCGGAAGTGACAGTTCGCTCGGAGCGGGATACCATCCAGCTGTCACCGTAAGGAGAGACAGTGATCTCGGCGGCGAGGGACTTGTTGCCGACCGCGTCGTAGTTTACGATGTCGAAAGTGTAAGATCGGTCCTCAAGGTTTCCGACCCCCATAGAGACCTTTCCATCAGGATAGTCGGCGTAGTCGATGCTCTGTGAACTTGCGTAGTTGTCCCAGAAAAGGGTGGCCGTGGTGACGGCCGGATCCATCGGCTTCTCCCAATTGATTATCACACTCTTATAGCCTATCACAGAAGAAAGGTTGACGGCCTTGGCCGGATAATCGTAGCCGCCCTTCTTGACCCACTCCTTATAAATCTCGTCCTGACCACCGCAAGAGGAGAGCGCGACGGCCACCCCTACGGTCAAGAAAATGTTCAAATATGTTTTTCCTGTGTTCATAGTCTCAATTATCTGTTTTGGTTACCCGTCCATAAAGAGATAGTTCTCCGAACTGTGCGGCGGCATTGGCCGCGTCAGGCATTTCCCATGCCACGTAAGATGTTAGGACTACCCTTAGGTAGCGGAAATGGTAGTAGGCATCCGGATAGGCCTCGCTGTCCAACTCGAAATCATTGCCTTTGTTGAAATACTCCCTGTCTTCCTGGGTGACAACTCCAGGTGTGCCATCATCAAGATAGCCGGATGGTTTGAACTGGATGAACTTGCCAAGGCACTTCCAGCTGTCATCGAAGCCGTGTTCTCCCTCTCCGGGAACACCGGACGGATTGTTGCTGCCCCAAAACTCGAAGTTACGGATGTGCGCGTCACCGAAGATCTGTGGATAGTCAATTCGAGGAAGAGTGGCGATACGGCTGAGTTCCACCTCGCACCCAAGATCAATTGTGAACCAGCAAGGTATAGGAGCTTTGTCGACGGCAAGGAAATGCGGAGATTTCGACTCTCCGGAACCATCCCAGAGACCTTTGACAGGGAAGGAAGACCTCTCCGACTCAAATTCAAAGAGGTTATCATCCAGACTGCAAGTGGCGGCACTATTGTATGAGAATCCCTTCGCGCTACCAATCTTTCCGTCCACGTCCACCTGAGCGGCCGTTTTTGGAATCATAATCTCAGGCAGCGGAGCCAGCACTGTTTTGACAGTGTCGGAGATATTCCCCCAACGGTCACGCACATATACTCCGAACACAGCCTCTGTGGCCTCAATTCCCCTTCGTGTGAGGGTTATGTCATTGCTGGCCGTAAAGAGGGTTGTGACCTCCTTCCACTTTATATCACTTACCGGCTTGCCGGCGTTGTCCACATTCTCGTCGCGAAGCAGACAGACGGCAAGATCAGACTTGCTGTCGTTGCCTGTGATCTTGACTTTCACGCCTCCGGCGGCGGCTATCATGGTCGGTGTCACTTTACGGATGGCCGGAGTCTCCGGAGTGAACTTGACAGTCACAGGTTTGGACTTAACCTCGTTCACGTTGAAGGAACACACCTCAATTTCATGCTCATCGGTGTCGGCGTAACCCTCGACCTTGAGGCTGTCCACGTAGCGGGAGACCTTGGCCTCGACATTGACACCGCCACGGGTGTAGGAGGCAACCACGCCCTTGATGTTCTTGTCATCCGGGATCTTGACCCAGAGGACGGCTCCTCCGCTTATCGGCTTTACCTTTGTTACCTCCACAGGCTGCGGGGCCGGGAGGCTTTCATCAAGCTGGTCGAGCTTTCCGTGGTTGTCCTCGGCGCAGCCGAAAGCCAGAAGCAGGGCGGAAACTATTGTAGATGCAACTATTGTTCTTTTCATTTGCTATGATTCTTAACTGTTACCAACCAATGTTCTGCACGAGGTTTGGATTGACCTCGATGTAAGGTGTGTAAATTGGCCAGAAGTAATCCTTGAGACCGAATTTCTGCTCGTAGATGAACTTCTTGACGTAGTAGTCCTCAGGATTCTTGGCGGTGATGTCGAACCCGTATATTCCTTTCTGGTACTCGGCGGCGGCCTCCTTCCATCTGCGAAGATCCCAGAACCTCTGACCCTCGAAAGCCAGCTCGTTGAGACGCTCCCTGTGGATGATGGCGCGCATTCCGACCTTTGTGTTGTAATAACCCGGGCTGTTGCTGTAGGTGTCCCAGGCGGTCTTCACGTCAGGGATCTTCGCGCGCTCACGGACGGCGTTGATGTACTTGAACAGGTCACCACTGTGCGCTCCGTTCGGACCTTCCGCCTCGTTGATCGCCTCGGCATAGAGGAGGTAGAGGTCGGACAGACGGATCATCGGCCAAGGATACCATGTGGTTCCGGGTCCTGTGAATGTGTTTGTTCCTGTCCATGTAGCCTGTACAGGGAAATGCTTCTTCGGGAAGAAACCCGTCACCGGACCGGTCTGGTTGCCTCTCTTGGCATGGATTCCACCCACACGGCAGGCCACATAGTGAACATCCTCCGGTTTGAGGTCGTTGAAGTTACCAAGCTGCCCGAGCCAGTTGCCTCCGTCGAATCCGAGAGAGGCGTAGTACCTCGGCTCTCGGTCGAAGTTGAGCTTGATGGTGGTGTAGCCCTTGCAGATGTAGTAGGCATGCTGGTCATCGCCGACACGCAGATCCATCGGGTTGATGTTCGCCCATTCGGAATCGTTGGCGATAGGAAGCCCGTGCACGGTGTAGAACTGCTCGGCAATCTTGAGCGGAACGCCGATGAATATGTAGCCTCCGAGCATGTCGGTGTACCCGTTGAGGATCGGCATGCAGAGCTTGTGGTACATATTCATTGTTCCGGGATCCGGCTGTGTGTTGCCCCAGATGAGCTCGCTGTTCCACTTCTGGTTGAATGCGTTGCGAAGGGTCAAAGTGGTCTTGAGGGAGTCTGTCATGCGGTAGGTGATGTCATCGCCCTCGTAGAGGGAGATGTTGGCCTCCTCGGAGACTGCGATGGCCTCGCGGCAGGCCTCCATGGCGGCTGTCCAACGGACAAGCTTCTCATCATCTGTCTTCTCCGGAAACAGCCTCGTGGTTCCGTCTGTGTCCACGAGAGCCGCCTGTTCGGAGTTGCCGTTGAAAAGCGGGCTGGCGGCGTAGACCGCTACCTTGGCCTTGAAGGCGGCACAGATGGCCTTGTTGACGCGACCATATTCATCAACCGATGGATTGATGAGCGGAAGGTCAGGCATCGCCTTGTCCAGAAGTTCAATGATAAAGTCGAAGCATTCATCGATGTTGTTGCGGTGGACACGAACCTCATCGACAGAGGAGTCGATAGGGAGGCTCTCGCGTACAATCGGGACCGGTCCCCACTTGCGGACAAGGTTGAAGTGGAAGTAGGCCTTGAGGAATGTCACCTCGGCGATCCACTGCGCCTTCTCCGTCTCATCCATGTCCGGGACCTTACCGATGTTGTCGACAAAGATGTCACAGCAGCGGATTCCTTTGTACATGTCTGCCCAGTCGTTGGCGAACACGCTGTTGGCGGTCATGTTGCCTCTGGCGATGTAGGACATCGTGAACGGCACACGGCCGGTGGTGTTGGTCGTGGTACGTCCATAAAGATCCCAATACTCATCGCTTCCGAGCATGGCCGGGTCGTTGCCCATAGAACCCTCAAGGGTCATGTAGGAATAGCAGGTGGCCAGATAGCGGATAGCCGAGGACCTGAGGTTGAACGCGGTCTCGATCGACGGCAGACCGTCGTCAGGAACCACGTTGAGGAAGTCGTTGCAGCCCGCCGACCCCAGCAGCAAGGCCGCGGCCGCAAGGGAGGACGCTATTGATTTATGAATATTCTTGCACATGTTCATAGTCGAAGATTATTTGAATGTCACGTTCACACCGATGTTGAAAGTCCTCTGGATCGGGTAGTTGAATCCCTCTCCGGCGAGCTCCGGATCCCAGAGTTTGAACTTGCTCCAGCACAGGAGGTTGTTGCCCTGGAAGTAGACGCGTAGATTGTCGATGTGGATCTTGTTGGTAAGCTTCTGAGGAAGGGTGTAGCCGAACTCCATCTGCTTGAGACGGACGAAGGAGCCGTCCCTCATCCACCAGGTGCTGACCTGTGTGTTGTTGTGGTTCTCGTAGGCGCTGTAGCGTGGGTAGAGGGCGTAGATGTCACGGTTGTCCTCGCTCCAGTGGCTGTCGGAATAGGCCTTCAGAAGCTGTCCGTTGTTGACAAACGGAGCTGTTCCGTACTTGTTGTACTTCGTGCTGTAGGCGCTTGTGGCGTCAATCCAGAAAGACTCGCGTCCCAGACCTTGGAAGAACACCGAGAAATCGAAGCCCTTGTGACCGAGGGACACACCGAACCCGTAGATGATCTCCGGGGAGGTCGGATAGCCGATCGGCACCATGTCCGCGTTGGTGATCACACCGTCACCGTTGACATCGGTGTACTTGATGTCACCGCCGCCGTACTGGCTACCGAAAGCGGCCTGCGAAGGGCTGTTGGCGGCATCCTCGTCATCGACGAACAGACGCTCGGCGATGTAACCCCATGTCTGCCTGATCGACCTGCCGGCGTGCTGGCGGTAGGATTCAGGGTAGGTAGGCTCCTCATAGACATCATACTTGCCGGTGGAGTAGGTGAAGTTCGCCCTCGCGGACGCCCAGAGGCCGCTGGCCCAGGCCTGCTTGTAGTCGGCCTGGATGTCGATACCCTTAGAGCGGGCCTGGCCGATGTTGCCGTAGACGGCGGCCTGGAGACCCATGGTGTTAGGGATGTCGGCGCGCTGCATGAATATGTCGGTGCGGTGCTCGGTGAAGTACTCGGCGATGATGTCGAGCTTTTTGAATAGACCCAGCTCGAGGGCGTAGTTGCTCTTGTAGGACTTCTCCCAGGTGATGGCCTCGTTGGCGTAGCGCACGACTCCGATACCGTTGTAGCTCACGTTTCTGGTCTCGCCGAAAGATGCTCCCAAACCACTGTTGTTCATGCTCATCTCCGACAGGTAGTAGAAACGGTTGGAGCTTGAGCCGATGTTGTCGTTGCCGACAAGACCGTAGGAGTAGCGCAGCTTGAGATTGCTGACCACCTTGGTCAACGGCTTGAACCACTTCTCGTTGGACATCATCCACGCGAGACCCGCCGAAGGGAAGAATCCCCAGCGGTGGGATTTGTGGAAACGCTCGGAACCATTGTAGCCGAAGTTATATTCAACAAAATACCTCTTGTCGTAGCCGTAGGTGAAACGTCCGGAAAGGCCGGCGTTGCGCGATGGCAGGGACAGCTGGAGTGAGCCGGCGTTGGCGGTCAGGGACTCGCTGGCGGTGAAAACCAGGAGTCCTGTCACGTCGTGCTTTCCAAATGAGCGGTTGTAGTTCAGGCGGGTCTCGGAGTACATCGTGTTCTTCACCGTCTTCCCACTCTCGGAATATGTCAGGTAGTCCGTTCCGTTTTCGTTGATGCGGTTGACGTGGTACTCTCCCGTGTAGGAGTCGTAACGATCCAGCCTGTACCAATAAGGATTGAACTGGCGGTTCACTGTAAATTCGGACAACCTTGTGAGGTTGAACAATGTCATGAACGACAGACCCTTGGTGATGAACTTGAGATCCTGCTCAAGCTGTACGGCGGCGATCATCTGGGAGCGCTGGTAGTTCTTGTAGCCCTTGACAAGGTTGGCATAAGGGTTGATGTAGGAGCCATCCTCGTAGTTACCGAACATGATGTGCTGGATCCCCACGTGCTCGTCGTCCACCGGGTAGTAGGCCGGGAAGAGCACAGGGTCGGAGTGCATGATCTGACGGTAGACATCGCTACCTCCGTTCAGAGGGCCTTGATAATCCCTGAAGTTACCGGTCAGGCGGACAGCCAGCTTCGTGGTCGGGGTGACGTTGATGTCCACGTTGGAGCGCAGGGTGTAGTTCTTGTCGTCGATGTTGTTGTTGAAACTGTTGCGCTTATCGACTTTCAGAACACCCGTGTCCTCGGTGTAGGCACCGGACACATAGTAGGTCGCAACCTTGCCTCCACCACGCGCTGAAACGTTTGCGCGGTAGCTAGTGGCAAAATCCTTGAAAAGCATATCGTACCAGTCGTTGGCCGGATAGATGAGGCGGTTGGCGCCCGGTTTTCCGGTCTGCTCGATCTTGTCGTAGGTGTACATCAACCCTCCGAGAGGGTCACGGGTGGAGATGGCCTCGTTGTACGACTTCATGTAGGTCACAGGATCAGCCAGCTCGACTACATCGGTCGGGGCGGAGATCGAGGTCTCGACACGGGCGAAGATCTTCGCCGGACCTTCCTGGCCGCGCTTTGTGGTAACGAAGATGACACCGTTCGCTCCGCGGGCTCCGTAGAGGGCCGTCGCCGTGGCGTCCTTCATGATCGAGAAGCTCTCGATGTCGTCCGGCTGGAGACGGGCGAGGTCAGTGGAGGTAAGCTCGATGTTGTCGATGAGGATCAGAGGGCTGGTGTTCGCGCCGAACGTGGTGATACCACGCACGAAGAAGTCGGCGTTGTCCTGTCCAGGCTCACCGGTACGCTGGTAGGCGATCACACCGGCCACGTTTCCGGCCAGGGCGGTGGTGAGGTTGCTGGAAGGAACCTTCAGGGTCTTGACATCAACCGTGGAGATGGAGCCGATGACGCTCTCCTTCCTCTGTTTACCGAAGGCGACCACAGTCACCTCGTCAAGTTCGTTTGCCGCGTTTTTGAGTTTCACGACGAAGTTGGTCATAGTACCGACCTGCAGAACCTGAGTCTCCTTTCCAAGGCACTCAAACTTTAGCTTGTCGGTAGGCTTGACACCGGTCAGCTCGAACGAGCCGTCAAGGTCGGTCATCACACCTCGGGTGGAACCCTCGACGGAGACCGTCGCTCCCGGCATAGGCTCGCCAGTCTCCTCCTCGTAGATCACACCCTTGACGGTCTTGGTCTGGGCCACGGCCGCAACGGTGCTCAGGATGAGCGCAAGCGTCATTGCGATCTTTTTGAAAGACATAAACGTTTTTATAAAATTTGTTGTTTAATTAAAGTGTTACCTACTTAATATTGAGTCCTACTTTGATGATAAACCGATTTAACCAATGCGTACCAAAAACTCTTGGCGCAAAGATATGAAAAACAAATTTAGCCACAATTTAACAAAAAACAATAGTTTTACGTATATTTCCTCTAAAAAACTGTTTCTTTCTTATGTGACGGGCGTAAAAATCGCAGATTTTTATGTAAGTTTGACCTATGAAATTTAAATTGTTTAACGCAGGACTGTTCCTGCTTCTCTGCGTAGGCGCGTCCGCGCAGCAGCCTTCCTCCAAGGCATGTTATGTCGATCCGTTCATCGGCACCGACGGAATGGGACACACTTTTCCGGGGGCGTGCGTGCCTTTCGGCGGAGTCCAGCTTAGTCCTGACACGGACACCATCCCTCACAATGTGAACGGGAAATACCAGCCGAGGGCTTATGAATATTGCGCCGGCTACCGTTACTCAGACCCTACGATCGTCGGGTTCAGCCACACCCACTTCAGCGGCACGGGACACTCCGACCTGGGCGACATCCTCCTGATGCCGACCACGGGAGCATTGAGACTTAACCCCGGCACGGCGGACAACCCGGACAGCGGCTACCGCAGCCGCTTCTCGCACTCCACGGAGAAAGCCTCGGCGGGACGCTACGAGGTGACGCTGGACGACTATGGCGTAAAGGCTCGTCTGACCGCCACCACCAGAGTCGGAATCCATGAATATTCATTCCCTAAAGGCGTTGACGGACAGGTGATTCTGGATCTCATCCACGGAATCTACAACTACGACGGCAAGACCCTCTGGGCGGAGGTTCAGGTGCGGAACGACACCCTCCTGACCGGCTACCGCATCACCAACGGCTGGGCCCGCACGAACTACACCTACTTCGCGATCTCCTTCTCGCAGCCTATCACTGAATATGGCTACGCGGACCGGGAGAAGATCAATTATAAAGGAGGCTGGAGCAAGTTCGACCAGTACCACAACTTCCCGGCGATGGCAGGGCGCAAGCTGGTGGCCTGGTTCAAGTTCGCCACTTCCAGGAACCCGGAGCTGACCGTGAAGGTGGCCCTGTCGGCGACCGGTGCGGAGGGCGCACTGAAGAACCTTGCGGCGGAGGCCTCCGGGAAGTCTTTCGACCAGATCGCCGCCGAGGCGACATCCGCCTGGGAGAAAGAGCTTTCCCAGATTGAGATCCAGGGAACCGAGGACGAGAAGAGGATGTTCTACACTTCCCTCTACCACACGATGATCAACCCGTCAGTCTACATGGACGTGGACGGGAAGTACAGAGGCCTCGACCACGAGATCCATCAGGCCGACGGCTTCACGAACTACACAGTGTTCTCACTTTGGGACACCTACCGTGCCGAGCATCCGTTCCTGGCCCTGTTCAAGCCGGACCGTGACAGGGACATGGTGGAGTCGATGCTGGCCCACTACGACCAGAACGTGCTGCACTTCCTTCCTGTCTGGAGCCATTGTGCCAACGAGAACTGGTGTATGAGCGGCTACCATGCCGTCCCTGTGCTGGCCGACGCCATCAGCAAAGGGCTGGACATCGACCGTGACCGCGCCCTTGAGGCGATGGTAACCACCTCAAAGGCAGACTGGTACGCCGGGCTTGGGGAATATATGAGGCTCGGCTACGTGCCTTACGACAAGATCTCCACCGCCGCCAGCAACACGCTGGAATATTCCTACGACGACTGGACCATCTGGCACACCGCCCGGCTCGCGGGTAATGACAAGGTGGCCGATGAATATCTCGCACGCGCGCAATATTACAGGAATGTCTTTGACACGGAACTCGGTTTCGCCCGTCCGAAATACGCTGACGGCTCCTTCAAGAAGGATTTCGACATCATGCAGACGATGGGCGAGGGCTTCATCGAGGGCAACTCGCTGAACTTCTCTTTCCACGCCCCGCAGGACGTTTTCGGTGTGATGGCGCTGATGGGCGGCGAGAAGAGGTTCATCTCCGCGCTGGACGAACTCTTCTACCACGATCTTCCTGAATATGCCTACGCAACCAACGAGGACATCACGAAAGACTGCCTGATCGGTGGCTATGTACACGGCAACGAGCCGAGCCATCATATTCCTTATCTCTATGCCTGGACAAGTCAGCCGTGGAAGACACAGTACTGGATGAGGGAAATCATCAACAGGATGTATCGTCCTGATATTCACGGATTGGGAGGGAATGACGACTGCGGTCAGATGTCCGCTTGGTACATCTTCGGCGTGCTTGGATTCTATCCTGTCTGCCCCGGAAGCGACCAGTACGTGTTCGGCGCTCCGTACCTTCCGTACGCCCGTATCGCCCTTCCTAACGGCAAGACCCTTGAGGTGAAGGCCGACGGCGTCAGCGACACGAACCGCTATGTCAAGAAGGTACTGCGCGACGGCGTTGAGTTCAAGAAACTCTACATCACCCACGATGACCTCCTCCAAGGAGGCACCCTCGAGTTCGTCATGGCCTCCAAGCCGAACAAGGCCCGCGGCCAGAAGCCTGCCGACAAGCCATACTCGCTTTCCGCAAAAGCAAAGTAACTTCCCGCAAAGGGTAAGCCTCTGTTTCACAGCATATTAAGCGAAGTCCTTCAGCTGATATCAGCTGAAGGGTTTCGCTTTTGTAATTGATTTTCAATCGCTTACTCCCCACTGCGTTCGGAGAAAGTTTTTGGGCGCTGTGCAGCTCTTCGGTTCTGATACGCTGGTGGTCGCTGAGCTCGTCAAAGCGTCTGCCAGCGTACGGCAACAGAGTCTGCCGAACCATGGTTGGTGAGCCCGAACCATCGGGCTAGCCGCTTAGATAGGTTCCAAGTGGTATTTAGTAACCTTCAAAAAATAACCTGCATCATCTTAAGGAATCTTTTCGGTATATATCTCTTTTCTCATCAGTCATGTGCCACCGGCACACTCCTTCTTCAAAAAAAGATCTATCCTCGAAAATCTTCTCTTAATCTGAAGCAACTTATTTTTTTCATGTTACTTAAGGGAGTAACAACCGAAAATATTTCTGTTTTTTATAATCCGTATATGTTTCTTTTCGTTTTTTACATTTATTGTGCATATTATTGCTGTTCAAATGTTTGTTTAAAATTTGAACTATGTATTTCAATGAAAAGAGACAAGAGCTCGCTCCGTTCGTCAACCTGCGGAGCGATGTGGGATTCAAGGCCGTGTTCGCGGACAGGAACAACAAGGACA
>ENA-UONW01000139-UONW01000139.1-human-gut-metagenome-genome-assembly--contig:-CS52-NODE-139-length-111371-cov-9.101351_pt1 | contig 111371 bp, 88 predicted proteins | sample MGYA00242463_ERZ724010 | MGnify/ENA metagenome assembly ERZ724010
ATGTAACTTGTGTGGTATTCTATCAATTCTGTTGGGATAGGTTTTATTATGGAATGTCGGAAATGTTTTGGAAATGCTAGATGCTTATAAACAGTGACATGACTTTCCTCTCATCATAGTAAATTCCGTTTGGTACGATCTATAATTATCCTTTCAAGACATACGTATGTTTCTTTATCCTTCCTCATGTTTCTCATGTCTGTATTTAAAGGAAAAGTCGAGCGATTAATTTATGTATTTTTTGACTTTATTCTGACAAACAAAAATCCCAAAATATATTGAGGAATGTTTAATTTAATATTCTGCAGACCCTTTCCGGTTATACAGCTTTGTCTATATTACTGTTGTGTAGTACGGGAGTTTGACTGTGTATCTTGATTAAGTCTTTTTTAGCCTTTTATTACGCTTGTTTTATCATGTAGTATTGTGTATTTGAGGTCTTAAAATGGGCTTTTTTACAAGCCTGTTTGGTATTTTTGAACGGCTAGGAAATTGTTCTTTAGTGTGTAAACTATCTATGTTTAGTATCCTCTATAAGTATCGCGTATCTGGTGTATTGACATTTGCGGTAGAGTTTGTTCGCGAATACTCGTTTTGTCTATTGGGGTAGAGCTGAAAAGCTCAGATGAACAATCATAGAATGCAGAGGGGATTTGGATACTTTTATTTTCCTCAAAACATACTTAATATTGCGATATATGGATGGTTGTCTTTTTATGATTTGTTTTGTGTTCATTAAAGTATAGATAAGTGTCGTGGTGTTATGTAGATATTGTATGTGTTGGATTTCTGGATATATTTGTCGTGAGTTTGGTTTGTTGCTTATTTTGTGTTATTTTATTAGGATGTATTTGTGTTTTTAGTACCTTTGTAAGGTGTTTTAATTCTGTTTTATGTTGGTATTAAATAAAAAGTCCTATAAATACCATTTTTATAGGACTTTTTAATTTTTATATTTTAATTGCGGAAGATGAGGGATTCAAACCCCCGATACCAAAAAGCGGTATACCGGATTTCGAGTCCAGCGCATTCGGTCACTCTGCCAATCTTCCTTTATTATGTGCAAAGTTAATAATATTATTTAGATTACGCAAAAATATCTTTCGTTATTTATTAGTGCTATGCACATATAATAAGCATATCTCGGTTACAAAAAAATACCTCGGCAAAAGAAATGTTTGCCGAGGTGAATGGGGACTATTTTGATTAAATTTTGTAATCGAAACTCTATGGTTGGACTTATGGTAGATTATTTATCCTAAATATTTCATTAATATTTTTGCATTGCCGCTGTCACGGAGTTTAGCTATGCTTTTCTCTCTGATCTGGCGTACCCGTTCACGTGTAAGACCTAGCTGATCGCCAATTTCTTCAAGACCTTTTTCGTGGCATCCAATGCCAAAGCATTCTCGTATGATTGTTATTTCCCGATCTTTCAATACCTTGTTGAGTACTGAATTCAGTTCAAGCGCCATAGATTCGTGGTCTACTTGTCTATCAGTTCTACTGTCATCACCGCTTGCCATCACGTCAAGCATACAATTGTCTTCTCCGTCTTGGAAAGGCGCATCTATACTTACATGATGACCGTCAGCCATAAGACTTTGTCCGATCTTTTCTTCGTCGATGTTAGTTGCATCTGAAAGTTCTGATACAGAAGGATGTCTTTGGTTCTCTTGTTCGAATTTATTTATCTCGTGATTTATCTTATTGAGTGATCCAACTTGGTTCAGTGGCAGTCTTACAATTCGGCTTTGCTCGGCGATTGCCTGTAATATACTTTGTCTTATCCACCATACAGCATATGAAATAAATTTGAATCCTCGTGTCTCATCGAATTTTTGAGCAGCTTTAATCAATCCGATATTTCCCTCATCAATAAGGTCTGTAAGTGTCAGTCCTTGGTGTTGGTACTGTTTGGCAACGGAAACGACAAAACGTAAATTGGCTGTGACAAGTTTGTCTTTGGCTTTTTCGCCTTCCGGACCACCTTTCTTGATCTTTTGTGCGAGTTCAATTTCTTCGTCGATAGAGATTAGAGGAGCGCGTCCGATTTCAACAAGGTATTTGTCCAATACTTCACTCGAACGATTTGTGATACTTTTCTGAATCTTTAGTTGTCTCATCTTGAATACATTAATTTTAACTGCCTGATATTCAGCTTTTTATTAAAAAGGCCCTTAAAACCTTGCAAAATTACAAAAAATAATTCATATATGAGGACGTATTGCTGGTTTTAGAATGGTTAAATAAGGTTAATTTAATTGCGACGTATTATAAAAATTCAACCATACTGCCGGAAAATGTTCCTTTGCAGTATGATTGATGTATTAAGTCTGTTTAATCTTCTTTTAGTTTTATCTGACAATTGTCCAGTGATTCAATAATGGCTAGTGATTCTACATGTATCCCTTTGTCTCTTAGGAATTTACCACCATCTTGAAAGGCTTTTTCGATAATGAATCCCATTCCAACGAGTTCTGCACCAGATTGTTCTACCAGTTCCATAATGCCCTTGGCGGCATTACCATATGCAAGAAAGTCGTCAATGAAAAGTACTTTGTCGTTTTCGTTCAGATATTCACGACTTATGATGACGTTATATTGTCTCTGTTTGGTAAACGAAGACACAGTTGTAGAAAGCATATTCTCCATTGTGTTTGGTTTCTTCTTTTTCGCAAAGACAACCGGAAGGTTGAGGAGGAAGCCCATCATTATTGCTGGTGCAATACCAGACGCCTCAATTGTAAGTATCTTATTGACGTTACTTGACGCAAAGCGTCTTATAAATTCCACAGCAATATCCTTCATCAAGTTCGGATCCATTTGGTGGTTTATGAATTTGTCCACTTTCAGTATTCCACCTGGATAACATTTGCCGTCTTTTAAAATTCTTTCTTTTAAAGCTTTCATTATGTTTATTTGTTGTTTATTTATCGTTATAGCACCAAGACAGAACTTTGTTTATATATGGTAATGGGAATTTAAACCATCTGTATTTTGATACTGGTTTTCCGCCAAAACTAAGTATGAAATCTCTGAATGGATTGTTACGGAATGGCAGACCTGCATCAAGGAAATATATGTGTTCATATTCGTGGGCGTATGCATATTTTATTGCAGCCCACACGGTTATGCTGCTTGGTGAAAGGTGTATGTAAGTTTTTCTTTTTGATGCTAGGTACCACATATAAGCATTTTTCCCGGAATACAAACACACACATCCTCCAATTATCTTATTTTTGTATATTGTAACAAATGTCTTGCTGTTGCCGCTGGAATTCAGCAGGCAGAACATTTTTTTCTGAGGTATGGAACGTCTTGTCTTGAATCTGAAATAGTTGCGTAGCAGATTATAGAATTCAGTAAGTTCATCTTCATTTTTTATTTCTCTTGTATATACACCATGTTTTTCGGCGCTTTCAATTTTAGCCATGGCTTTTTCGCTTATTCGTTTTTCGGGTGAGAGACTATGCAGCGAGTTGTGTATTTCCTGCCATGGTATAGGAAAGTATCCATTTTTTCTGAAATGTCTGTATGCAAACATTTTGTTGCTTATGTCACTGAATTCTATATACAAGCATAACTTGTGATTGAATTTCTGTGTTACAGCTTTAAGCATCATGCCGAAGAGCTGTTCGCGGTCTGTTTCTTGTACATACTCACCTTCTCCGTAAACCCTTCCGTGTGTATATAGATATGGTGGAAAAAGTTTACCGTGGCGGCATATCAGTGCAAGCAGATGGGCAAGTATGGTTCCTTGGGAGTTTTCTGCAACGGCCATAAGTGGAGCATAACCGGGTGTTTTTTCCGCTATCAGGAAAAAATCTATACTGTGGAAAAAGTTATTACAAACCATCTCCGGCAGCTCTTCGCTTTTTTGTATAAGCCGTATGCTTATTTTGTTCATATGGCAAAAATAACAAATCTTTTCTAAAAAGCATAATTTCAGATTCTATTATTGGACAAGAATGATTAATTTTGCTTTTAAATAATAAAAGTGTATAAAATTTTAAATATGAAAGTATCCCTTATTGGTGCAGGAAATCTTGCAACTCATTTAGGTAAGGCGTTGGCTGATGCCGGTAATATAATAGAACAAGTGTACAGTCGCACTATGCAATCAGCCGCACGTCTGGCTTCGTTGTTGGGATGTGAGGCACATGACGATATAAATAAAATAAAAATGAATTCGGATTTATATGTGTTGTCTGTCAGTGATGACGTGTTGCCAGAACTTGTGCCATTGGTGTGTAATGATAGGTGTGATAGCATATTTATACATACGGCAGGAAGTATACCTATTGATGTCTTTCATGGATATGCAAATCGATACGGAGTTATTTATCCCATGCAGACTTTCTCTAAAGATAAGCCGTTATATTTTAGAGAGATACCATGTTTTATTGAAGCGTCGGATGATGATACACTTAGGGTGTTGCAAACCTTATGCCGGGAGATAAGTGACAAGGTTATTCCTCTGTCAAGTGAAGATCGCAAATATCTGCATCTTGCCGCAGTTTTTGCGTCAAATTTTGTCAATCACTGTTATAATGTAGCGGCACATATTACTCGGCAACATAATATCCCTTTCGAATATATGTATCCTCTCATAGACGAGGTGGCTTTGAAAGTCCATGGCATGTCTCCTTATGATGCACAAACCGGTCCTGCTGTGCGTAATGACAGGAATGTAATAGATAAACAGCTAGCCTTGCTTTCTGATAAACCAGAGTTCATGGCAATTTATGATATTATGTCGAAAGGGATATACGAAATTCGGAAAAAATAATGATAGATTACGATCTTAGTAAAATAAAAATAGTCATTTTTGATGTTGATGGTGTACTGTCAGCCAGTACAATTCTGCTTGCTGCTGATGGCGAACCGTTGCGTACGGTGAATATAAAAGATGGTTATGCTATACAGTTGGCTTGCAAAATGGGACTGAGAGTGGTCATAATGACAGGTGGACGTACGGAAGCTGTAAAGCTGAGATATGAACGTCTAGGAGTTAAGGATATTTTTATGGGATGTGCTGTAAAGATAAAAGACTATGAAGCATTCCAGGTAGATTGTGGCTTTGCTGATGAGGAAGTAATATATGTGGGTGATGATATTCCGGATTATGAGGTTATGAGTAGGGTGGGATGTCCTTGTTGTCCTGCGGATGCATGCTCTGATATCAAGTCTGTGAGCAGATATGTCAGCGATAGAATTGGAGGATACGGTTGTGCACGTGATATTATTGAGCAGGTGCTTCGTGCCCAGGGCAAATGGTTGGCTGATGAAAAAGCTTTCGGATGGTAATGGCAGTTATGTGATATTGTATTTAAGTAAGAAATAAAAAATATAAAATATAAAAATGAGGAGATGATGGCTAAATATAAAGTTATATTATCAAGTAATTCACCAAGACGTAAAGAACTTTTCGCTGGTTTGGGAATCGATTTCGAGGTGAGAGTTATCAGTGGAATAGATGAATCCTATCCATCTGATATACCTTTGAAGGATGTACCACAGTACATTGCAAAGGAGAAGGCTGCAGCGTATGATATTGCTACAGACGAACTTGTTGTAACGGCAGATACGGTTGTTATAGTTGATAATGAGATTCTTGGCAAGCCGGTAGATGAGGATGAGGCAAGAAAAATGTTGCGTAAATTAAGTGGGCGTAGTCATGAAGTTATTACTGGCGTATGTCTTACGACCTGTGAGCTGCAGCGTAGTTTTGCAGTTACGAGCGAGGTGACATTCAAGAAACTTAGTGAAGAGGAGATAGAGTATTATGTCAGGAATTATCATCCTTTGGATAAAGCAGGTGCGTACGGTATTCAGGAATGGATTGGTTATATCGGTGTAACTTCACTCTATGGCAGTTATTTCAACGTAATGGGAATGCCTGTACAGCGTATTTATGAGGAACTTAGAAATACGTTCGGCTTTGAACTGAAGCAAAAGTGACAGGTGAAATATCGTTTACAGAATTATGCATATATAAATTAAATAATCTATAGTATCTAGATATTCTAGACCAGCTTACAATTGTCTGTATACATAGAAATTGGGTAAATTGCAAATTTAATATATATGTAAAAATTATGTATAAGAGGTTAAAATACAAGTATTTCTATAATCGTGAACAAAAGTGATATTTTTAATGTTATCATAAATACAATATTGTCTTCCCAAATTGCCTTTGTCATAATGCGAAGGATTGTTTATCAGAAGATGAAATAGTATTTTCCATGATATTGGGAAGACGATTAAGAAAGATCATGTTATAGCAGAATAATTCCAAGGATGAATATATGGATATTGTATGTGTTTTTGTTGTCTCTGTATTTCTATTCTGAGAATTATTTTTGGAAACATTTTTTATAGGCCGAACATATCTAAATATATAGTTCTGATTTTTATTATGTTGTGGTAGTGTTATTTATACATGTTTGATGTATTAATATCTATGTCATATATGTGTGTGAAAGGTATTTGTTCTCCATTAGTCAATATAATTACATTATTAACTTTATCTATTTCCTTTATTGTTGAGTTTATTGTCTTATAACAGCCACCGTTTTTAGTCTTATCTTGTTTGAAGTAAGTAATAGATATACTTGTGTGTATGCCTTGTTTATGTAGCATTATCCGTATTTTTCTGTCCAAGATCTCGGCATGATCGTTGTCATATTCTATCAGGCTGGAAGTCTGTCGTGCTGTTTCCCGTATGGCAGATTCGTGACCTGTCAGTGCGGAGAATGGAGCAAACTGTGCCGCACGATTTTGCATAGACATTTGTGGATGTTTTTTCGAAACATGGTGTGGCAGATTTATTATGTCGTCATAATTGTGTTTCATGCTTTGTGTCCTCCAATTTGGTTATTGCGCAGTCGCGCTGTAGATCCATCTTCAAAGTTTAGTCCTTTCAATATGGTGTTTTTTCCATATTTTTTCTTTATCTCAAGTAGTGTTTTTTGTATTCTGCGTTCTTTTTCCCGTTTCGTATTCTCTTCCTGTTTTTCTTTTTCTATCTGTTCGTGATCTTTAAACAGGTCTAGTTCTACTGGTGTAGCTTTTTGGTTGATGCATCTTTCATCTATAACGTGATTTGTAGTAAGATTCAGTCGGCGTATAAGTAGATTTGTATTAACAATTTTGTCATAAAGTTTTGTAGCTGCCTCTGATATTAAGGATGAAGATGATGTGAAACGTCCTATATTGACGGTTCCGTGAGCGTGTTTGGGGATTTTGCGCCCGTAACGGTCTGTCACAATCTCTCCGTGATATGATTCTCTGAAGTATGGAGCGTCTATGCTTGCAGTATCGTATCCTATGGTGAGAACTATCTGGTCGGTTACAAGATGTTTATCAAATAGATCTAATGAGGCTGCGTCAGCCATTTCCATTAAGACTACGCGTGCCTTTTTGTAATCGTAAGCGCAATTGAGTACTTGGCCATTGCATAATGAGTTGTTTTCCGGTTTGTATGCTTTTATCATGTCTATAGTACATGGCTCCCAGCCCCAGGCGTGGTCTATCAGCAGTTCTGCATTTACTCCGAATAATCTGTAGAACAGTTCTTCTCTGTCTATGGAATATCTGGCAATCTGTCCCATTGTTCGTATGCCGTATTTTTCGAGTTTATGTGCGATGCCACGTCCTACTCTCCAGAAGTCTGTGAGGGGTTCATGGCTCCATAAATTACGTCGGTATGTCATTTCGTCTAGTTCTGCAATTCGTACACCGTCTTTGTCTGCAGGTATGTGTTTTGCAACGATGTCCATGGCTACTTTACATAAATACATATTAGTACCGATGCCTGCGGTTGCTGTGATACCGGTTTGGCTCAGTACGTCGCGTATTATTGTCATTGCAAGTTCGTGGGCTGACATCTTATAGTATTTAAGATAGTTGGTAACATCCATGAACACTTCGTCTATGGAGTAGACGTGTATGTCGTTTTCTGCAATATATTTCAGATATATCTCATATATACGTGTACTATATTTTATGTAATGCGCCATACGTGGTACGGCGATTATATAGTCAGCCTCAAACTCCGGATGCGAGTTTAGTTCGTTGGCAGAAGTGGATTTTCCTGTGAATTTTCTACCAGCAAGTTTTTGTCTACGATCGTTGTTTACTAAGGTTATACGTTGCATTACCTCGAACAATCTGGCCCGTCCGCTTATACCATATTTCTTCAATGATGGCGAGACGGCAAGGCATATTGTCTTTTCTGTACGAGAAGCGTCTGCCACAACAAGATTAGTGGTTAGTGGATTCAGTCCCAATTCCACGCATTCTACAGATGCGTAGAAAGATTTCAGATCAATTGCTATGTAGGTACGTTCTTGTTGCATATTTTTAGCAAGGCAAAGATACGTAAAAAACATATATTTCACAAAAGTGGGAGATACATGAAGGCCTGTTTCTTAACTCCTTTCATGTGACAAATAGCTTGTGTGTTAGGTTATAAGTAGTATGAAAGGAACAGAAAATCTCGTTGTATATGATATTTACTTGGCTCTGCCTCTGTCGAATAGATAATGTAGGATATTTATTTCTTTAAGGCAAATAATGATTTAAGTAGGAAATATATTTCTTCCTGAATGCGGAACAGATTCCAAGAATATTTAAATGGTATATATCCGAATTTGTATTTTAATGAGCGTGGAAGTTCTTTTGTGTCAATGCTTTTCCATATGTGATGCATGTTTTTTAGTCCGTATATGCATTCTGTTTTAGTTAGTTTGTGTCGGTTGTAGAAATAAAACATGTATGTATCTACAAGTACCAGCCATCTCGTTTTTTCATATAGATTCAAGATGTTGCTTTCAATGTTTAACTTTAGCAATTGATTTCTCATGCTTTCGTTAGCTCTGATATGATCGAAACGTCTTACAGATATTATGTGTGTTGTGGATTCCGGATTTTGAAAATAGTAATACTTTCCTTTACAGCGTCCGACTTTGCGACTGTTGAGATAATGTAGTCGTGTGGTGTTGTCATCACTATAAGTTCTGCATGTCTCGTCATAAGGAAATCTCTTATGAATATCAGCTTTTGTAATATAGCATCCGTGAATCTTCCATGTGAGGCTGGCTGTAAATGCTTCTTTGCCGGTCATTTGGCAGAATGGTGGCATGACATATATTTTTTCCTCGGTTGTAGTACTGTTGTATATCACAACATCAAACAATACGGTGTCAGTATGGGCATCTTTCATAAAAACATCCACACTTTGTTGCAGTGCATCTATAGATAACCAGTCATCACTGTCAACGAATGTAATGTATTTTCCTGTTGCTTGTTTAAGTCCCTCATTGCGTGCATGTGCTTGTCCGTGATTTTCTTTTAGTGAAATAACTTTAATGCGCTGGTCTATTGCTGCATATTCATTGAGAATTTTTAAAGAAGCATCTGTAGAGCAGTCGTCAATACATATAATTTGTATATCTTTGAGTGTTTGACCCAAAAGAGAATCTATGCATCGTCTTATATATTTTGCAGAGTTATATACTGCAACAAGAATAGATACTTGACACATCTTCAGTTTGTAGATTTGAATTTTGATATCAATTTGTTCCAAAGTGATGTCTTGTTCTGAAGTATTTTTATGGATATAATAGAGCTTGTAAATATCAGAATTATTCCGATTGTCCAATACGCGATTTTATTGTCAATAAACATTGTAAGCATGGCAACAATTCCTATAGGAAACTGAATTAGAAAGTATCTTATGACAGGCATCGATATAACATATTTATATTTATAGTATGTAAACAGAATTATTATACATACATCAATTATACATGTTGTTGTTATTGCGTATCCTGAGCCGACAAGACCGTAGAAGGTGAAACCGATGATGGTTAGAATTATCACAATAGTGTCATAACTAGCTTCTAAAAACAGATATGCTTTTGAATCTCCTCTTGCCAAAGTTAGATATGCTATAGGGAGTTTTATTGTGCGGAAGTACATGGCAATGATTGTGATTCGCATCATGTCTATTATCGGAATGAACTTGTTGCTGTATAATAAAGGTAGCAAAATAGGCAAACTTATAATGAATGTCACAAGCATGGGAGAAAGAAGCAGTAGTGACACTTCAATTTGACGATTTATGATTATATTGCGTTTTTTTATATCGGTGTTTACTGCAGATAGTCTTGGGAAGAAGTCTGTTTCCATTGCTGTGAAAACCATACCGGCATATACCATTGTCATCATATAACCGGCATTATATAGTCCGACGGTATCGAGAGATGATGTAGTGTTGAGAAATGATCGTATGATGAAATCTGCACCACTTCCAAAAATACCGGCAATGACAAATGCAGAGCCAAGTCTTACCATGTAATACCCTTTTTGCAATGTTTCTTTTTTCATTGATATGTTTAGAGGAAACAGTTTATAAGACGTACGTATCGTAAGTAGCATCTGTGCAAAAGAAATTATGATAAGAGATGGAATTATGCCTGATTCACCGAAAATATAGTATATTGGTATAGATGTTATAAGGGCAATAATAACGTTTATTATGGATATTTTTGCGAGAGCATTAAGATGTCCAGTTCCTTTCATAATTGCGGTTTCTCCCCCCGTGATCGCCATAAGGGCAACTATAGGTGAGAGACATATGAAATGTATTCTGTGGTCACCCCATGTGAATGTGAAGGTATTTAACAGTGGACTTGCCAGAATACACAATACCATGCCGGTAACAGCCGTGATAAGACTCCATGAGCGTATCATACTTATGGTATTGGATATATTGATACTATCTTTACTTTCGTATGATTCAGCTATGTTTTTAACGGCACTCATTGAAATTCCAAGGTTTGTCGTGTTGGACACAAGACTTATTGTAGAATTGAACAATGATATAAGTCCCATACCTAATGGACCTAATATCAAGGCGACAAACTTGTTGCGGACAAGGGCTATAAGAAGATTGAGAAACTGTATGCCACCAAACAGTCCTGTATATTTCAGAATGTGTGAATAGCTGTTTTTACTGTTTCTGCTCATTTATTAAGAAATAATCAATATAATGACAGTATAAAACAAGTTTTCATTATTAGGAAATGGTTTATTTGTATACTGTCATTATTATGTAGATGTATTTTATATGCGGTCTAATACTTTTGTTATCAAGTCGTCAATTTTATTTTTATAACCAGTATTGGCCTCTTTGGCATATCTGTTAGCAATTACCATACATACTGTTGTTGCCTTATGCCCCATAAGTCGTGCAAGACCAGCAAGAGCCGAACTTTCCATTTCAAAATTGGTTATGCACATTCCATCATATCTGAAACTTTCTATTTTTTCATTCTGATTGGGATCAGCTAAAGGCAAACGTAATTGTCTACCTTGTGGTCCAAAAAAGCCTCCGCATGCAACCGTTATACCTTTTATCATATCATTCCCAGAAATTCGATCTGCCAGTTCCTTGTCTGAGTTTATTGCATATGGAGCAGGTGCACACATATTACCACTCCATCCAAGATGGTTTAATAATGCACGTTCTAATTTTAGATCGCAGACTGCGTTACGGCCTGCATAAAAATTTAAAAGACCATCAAAGCCTATGGATTTTTCGGAGCAAATGTATGTTCCAATTGGTGTGTGGGGTTGCAATCCTCCGCAAGTGCCAATGCGAACGATTTCTAGTTCTGTAAAATTTTCTTTTTCCTGACGGCTATTGAAATCAATATTAGCAAGTGCGTCAATTTCATTCATTACGATATCAATGTTATCACAGCCAATACCTGTTGATGTTACAGTAATGCGTTTATTGTTGTAACGCCCTGTAATAGAACGAAACTCTCTACTTTCGACCTCACTTTCTATTTCATTGAAATGAGATGCTACTAATGAAACACGTCCGGGATCTCCAACCAATATTATTTTATGGGCGAGTTGTTCCGGTTTAATATGCAGATGGAATATACTACCGTCTGCATTTATAATAAGTTCAGATTCTTCAAAAAATTTCTTTCCCATAATAATATATTTAAGAGGATTATTTTTTTATTTGTTCATTCTCGCTTTTTCTCAGTTCTTTTATTTCATTTTTTATAGAAAGTATGAGATCTTCTTGAGATTTTTCTGCGTTTAAAATCTGAGAAGAAAGGCTATTCTGTTCTGTTTTTGTGGCATGGTGATATTTTGAACGTAATTGCTCTAATTGTTCTTTTGTGTTATCTAGTTGTTTCCGTTTTTTTATGATACTTTGATACTGTTGTTTGTTTTTTTCAGATGAGAAATTGCTTAAATCGGTATATTCAACGTCATCGTTTAGAATAAAACATATGGAAGATTTTGTGGTTTTTTCTTTTGTTGCCCTAGAAATAGCTTTTTGAACTTTAGACATTGCTTGTTGTCTTGATTCTGTAGAGTCCCATGTGTCTTTTATACTTGTAATAGCTGCATAGTTGCGAAGTGTTTTTTCATCAATATCGCTATTATAATTCTTTCGTGTAGATGTTAATGCAATTGTATAAATACATACTTTTCCTTCTGGTTGTCTTCTGCTGCTGGCAAACCAGGCAATCCCGTCCGTATCGTCCTCAATATATAAAATATCGTCTTTATCAGAATTAAATGGAAGACCGATATTTTCTGCTTTTAGGAATTTACCAGTTTCTGTATCATAACTTGTAACATAAATGTCATATCCCCCAAGTCCTTCCTCTGATTTTGCTGCAAAATAAAGTGTTGCGCCGTCAGATGTCATGTATGGGTAATTTATTTCGGTAAATGGTATATCAAATCCCTCAAGAAGTTGTGGAGAACCCCATTGTCTGTCATTCAGCTTGTCTCTTGTGTATAGTCTGTATGTGCTGTCTGCAGACATTTCGGAATAAAAACATTTATTACCAAATCCATTTACATAAACATATGTATCGGTTTTTTTTTGAATATTGAAAAATTTATTGTATGGTAGTATCGTGCCATAGTCTTTGGGAATAGGTATTGCATTAACTAGTTGACTGTAATCAACAACAAGACTGTCTATTATAAATACTTTTTGAGTATTTGGTAGCATCTCTTCATATAGAATGCTTGCCATATCAGCGGTAGTATTTTCAATATCTGTCGTCTTAGTTTTGTTTGGTTGTTTTGTTTTACGCACTTGTGATAATACACATAATGTAATGAATGATGCTATGATCAGTAAATATATCCTTTGTTTCATTGGTTATTATCGGAATTTAATACAGAACAAAGATAAAAAAAAAAAGTAAAGAGAATACGTTTTTAACGTATTTTTTATTGCGTTATTTTATTATAAAGAGACTCGTATTGTTGTGCGACTTTTATATAATCATGGTGTTTTTTTATATATTCTATACTTTGTTTTTTCAATATTGGGATTAATTCGGGATGTAATATAAGTCTTTCGAGGCTTTCATAAACACTATTATAGTTGGGTAGAACGTTTATGATAGGTTTTAATATGTTTTCATTTAATATTTCATAATTTTCGGGTTCTCCTCCACCTACACATATAATTCCTTTTGCCATTGCTTGCAGAGCATTCATGGCTGGTGTGTAACTATATAGTTGATCAAGTAGGATGTCTGAATCTATCATTAGTCTTACATATTGTTTGAATGGGATTGATTCAGCCTTTATCAGTTCTACTTTATTGCTATATTTTTTAGATATCTGTTCTGCTGCTTTTAGCATGATGTCAGTACCTTTATATTCATTTCTAGTTTTGTTTATACCAATGAATATTTTTATGCGGTTGTAAACTGATTTATTTTTTATATATGTATTGCATTGCCCGTGTTCTAATTTTATAGGAAATGGTATGAATGTGGTTTTATCGGAATAATACGGTTTATAGCATATATAATATTCATAAAGACCGGTAACAATTGAATCACAGTCGTTTGCTATATATTTATTTAGATGTTCTTTAGGGGTTCCAAGCCAATCTTGTCGTTCTTTTATCGCATCTTTATTATTACGGAGGTGTGTGCCGATATTGAAATCACTATACCTTAAAGGCATCGTGTCACAACATGTCTTAACCCAATAATTGTCCATTGCATAGCCACAAAGAATGATTTTTTTATTATGACTTCTTTGATACTTATATATTGGAATTATCCACTTCGCTTTTATTTCAAAAAACATAGGATTGATGATTTGGACGATGTCATATCCTGTCATTTTAGGAAGAAGTTTTATAAGTTTCATTGTGTAGATCACTCCTCCTATTTTTGAGTTTGTTCTTGTTAGTGAAATATCACGATTGTAATTTTTCCAAAAATCACCGTTGGATAAAACTGTCACAGTGTGTCCAAGATGTCTCAGCCCTTCCGCTAATGTCCAGTGTACATTGCTGTACTCGCCAATTAAAAGAATTTTCATTTTGTTGTAATAGTAAATAATATATTGCGTAGAGTCTTGTTGTTTATAATTTTTCTAAAACACATGTATTTTTTTGTGTAATCTTTGTCTGATAAAGGAAATAATTGATGATTTTCAAGACGGTTTATCGCATTGTTTAAATATTTGCGATCGTGTGTAAGATTTATTATATTATATATATAATCCATTGATAATTGTGAAATTCGTCTCATTAGAGCCGGTTTGTCTGTCTCAGGGATGGTGTCCAATAATGATTGTAAATGGAATATAACATTTTCAAAGTCGGCTAAACGTTTATAGATGTGGAATTTTTCTTTATTGTTGATTATCGAATTGTTGCGTTTCCGATAATAGTACGCTTCTGCATTGGTTGAGATGACTGTTTCAGCCCTTAAGAAAAGTTGCGGCGTGAAATCTTCATCTTCATGTGTTATACCGTATTCAAATCTCAAATCCCCCAAAATATCCTTTCTAAATATATAGCTCCAGACAGAAGCTCGTAAATTATTATTTTTCATATATATACTTCCACTAATCGGTTTGGAATATGAAAACGGTGTTGCTGTCTTTATTTTATCAGTGCTTTTAAAAATAACGATGTCTGGAGCGTTATAACGCACAATATCAAGACAGTGCTCATATGGAACAGGGATTATAAAATCATCTCCGTCAATAAAATGGATGTATTTGCCTGAGGCAATTCTTATGCCAATGTTGCGGGCTGCAGAAAGACCGTGATTCTTTTGACGAATATATATTATATTGTCTCTTATATCTGTTATCTCATTTATAAAAGAAACGTCGGAGCCGTCATCTACTAGGATTATCTCCCGTTCTTTTAAACTCAGAGAAAGGGAAAGTAGATGCTTGATGCAATCTTTTACCATTTCTATTGGTAGGTTATATGATGTAATAATGAAACTAATTAAGGGCTTGGAAAGTTTGGGTAATTGTATTTTATTCATTGTAGTTTAATGAAATAATTTTACTAAGATATATTTTTATTTCTGCAAATATAAATAAAATATATGACTAAGGTGTGGTTTTATATAAAAACATGATTGGGGCTACGATGATAGGCTTTTGGATTGTACTGTTAAACGTGTTAAATTTGTCAGATCCGGTTTTGCAGATTAAATATATAATGCGTATCTTTGCAAATATATTTTCAGTTTATGACAATCGTTATTGTTACCATATTGTTTGTGGGTTTTTGCTTGATTTCAACAGAAAGACTTACAAATATAAATAAAACAGCAGTGGCTATATTTATAGGCACGTTGGGATGGATGTTGTATATTGGTAATGGCAGGGAATATATAATGGAACAGCATCCAGAAGAATATATGATTTTTTTAGGAGGAGAATCTTCTTCTGGAAGCATGATAAAACAATTTATTGCTCAAAATATATTTCTTAAATATGTTGGCAAAGCTTCAGAGATAGTTCTATTTATTCTTGCGACCATGACAATTGTTGAGATATTACAAAACAACGGCTGTTTTGATTTTATATCCCAATATCTGCGTACTCACAATAGTAAGAAAATGTTGTGGGTATTATCGGTGTTTACTTTTGTCTTATCTGCTAATTTGGATAATTTAACATCGACTGTAATGGTGTTAACAATGATGCATGCTGTTGTGAGAAACCGTAGGCAACGAATGCTTCTTGGATGTGCTGTTGTTATCTCTGCAAATTGTGGAGGTATGTTAACGGTTATTGGCGATCCAACAGGTTTGGTCTTGTGGAATAACGGATTGGTAACAGCTACAAATTATTCTTTATCTCTGGCATTACCTTGTTTGGCTGCTTGGTGTCTGCCTGTCTGGTGGATTGGTCGTTCTTTACCAGAACGTCTTGATACGGAATGGATAACAATGCCATATCGTGGAGATGACGCAAATTTGAAGTTGTGGCAAAAAGTACTTATGTTTGTTGTTGGTATTGGTGGACTGTGGTTTATACCGACATTTCATAATATAACAAAGTTAAGTCCTTTTATTGGAGCTTTATGTGTCTTGGCCATATTGTGGGTTGTTAATGAAATTGTTAACAGAAAATCTATTGATACATCCGATATCGTACAAAGGCGTGTTCCACGTGCACTTCAATATGGTGTTATCCAAATGATATTGTTTGTTATGGGGATAATGCTTGTTGTGGGTGTGGTACGCGAAACTGGAGCAATAGCTGATTTTACTTCATTTTTAGATAAAAACATTAATAATATTTGGGTGATTGGATTTTTCTCTGGTGTTGTAAGTTCGTTTTTGGATAATTTTGCTACAGCAATGAGTATGATATCTCTCCGTGAAGTAGATATTATGACACCATTTCAATTTATGATACCTAATGAAGTTTCTCCTTATATACAGAATGGGCTTTATTGGAAGGTTGTAGCTTATGCATCTGCTGCTGGTGGTAATATTCTTTGTTCTGGCTCAATGAGTGGACTCGCACTCATGAAAATGGAACGGTTGCATATTGGCTGGTATGTTAAAAATATAAGTTGGAAGGTTGTGGCAGGATTTTTATTGGGATTTATAATAATGATGATTTTATGTATATAAAATATTTATATTGGTATAATTATGGCAAAGATTAATACTATCGGAGTTTTGACATCAGGTGGTGATGCACCAGGTATGAACGCGGCGATACGTGCAGTAACGCGTGCAGGAATCTGTAATGGTTATAAAATAAAGGGTATATATCGCGGATTCGCAGGTCTGATTAATGGGGAAATCGAAGATTTTACAACAGAGAATGTGAGTGGAATAATCATGTCTGGCGGTACAATCCTGAAAACAGCTCGTTCAAAAGAATTTCTTACTCCAGAGGGAAGACAAAAGGCTTATGAAAATCTTGTGGCAAATGATATTGACGCTCTTGTTGTAATAGGTGGTAACGGTTCTCTTACAGGAGCAATGTTGTTCGCTCAAGATTATGATTTGTGTTGTGTAGGTCTCCCTGGTACAATTGATAACGATTTGTATGGAACAGATTCTACTATAGGATATGATACAACATTGAACACAATTGTAGAATGTGTGGATAGAATACGAGATACTGCTCAAAGTCATGAACGTATATTTTTTATTGAGGTTATGGGTAGGGATGCTGGCTTTTTAGCGCAAAATAGCGCGATTGCAAGTGGTGCAGAAGCTGCGATTATTCCAGAAGATTCTACTGATGTTGATCAATTGTCACGATTCATGGAACGCGGAATAAGAAAATCTAAAAAAAGTTGTATAGTAATAGTTTCTGAAAGTCCTAAATGTGGTGCATTATATTATGCTGATCGTGTAAGAAAAGAGTTCCCGCAGTATGATGTGAGGGTTTCTATATTAGGCCATTTACAACGTGGAGGTCGTCCTAGCGCCCATGATAGAATCCTAGCGTCAAGAACTGGAGTTGGTGCTATTGAAGCGATTATGCAAGGACAAAGAAATGTTATGGTTGGTGTTAGGAACAATGAGGTTGTTTATGTTCCACTTAGCGAGGCTATACGCAGTGATAAACCATTTGATCGTAAACTTATAAAGGTTCTTGATGAGCTAAGTATATAATATATTTCAGATTATTAGCTAAATAGCTATATTAATGTTCTTTAGGTAAGATTTAGGCGATATAATATAGTAAATGCGGAAATATTTTTTATCTTTGCATACGAAATAAATAAATAATATAAAACAACAATATATATGGCACAGATTATTGGGCATATTTCTCAAATAATAGGACCTGTTATAGATGTATATTTTGATACAAAAGGGCAGGAGTCGGAGAAGGTGTTGCCGAAAATATATGATGCATTAAAAATAGATAGAGGTGATGGCCGTGAATTAATCGTTGAAGTTCAACAGCATATTGGTGAGGATACTGTACGCTGTGTGGCTATGGATAATACAGATGGTCTGAAACGTGGTATGGTGGCAGTTCCCCAAGGTTCTCCTATAAAAATGCCTGCTGGCGATCAGATAAAGGGTCGAATGCTGAATGTGATTGGACAACCTATTGATGGTATGAAACAATTGGATATGGAAGGTTCCTATCCAATTCATCGTGAGGCTCCGCAATTTGAAGAACTTTCTACTCGAAAAGAAATGCTCGCAACTGGTATTAAGGTGATAGATCTTCTTGAGCCTTATCTTAAGGGAGGCAAAATTGGATTGTTTGGTGGTGCAGGAGTTGGAAAGACGGTATTGATTATGGAGCTTATCAATAATATTGCTAAGGGACATAATGGATATTCTGTTTTTGCCGGAGTTGGTGAACGAACTCGTGAGGGAAATGATCTTATTCGTGAAATGATTGAGTCTGGCGTCGTTCGATATGGAGAAAAATTCAAAAAAGCTATGGCTGAAGGTAAATGGGATCTTTCATTAGTAGATCCAGAGGAACTGAAAAAGAGTCAAGCTACTTTGGTTTATGGTCAGATGAATGAACCGCCTGGAGCTCGTGCTTCTGTAGCACTTTCTGGCTTGACGGTTGCAGAAGAATTCCGTGATAATGGTGGACAGAATGGTGGCGCAGCGGATATCTTGTTCTTTATTGATAATATATTCCGTTTTACTCAAGCAGGCTCAGAGGTTTCGGCCTTGTTGGGTCGAATGCCTTCAGCTGTTGGTTATCAACCTACGCTTGCGAGTGAAATGGGTGCCATGCAGGAACGAATAACCTCAACCAAAAAAGGATCTATCACTTCTGTGCAGGCTGTTTATGTGCCGGCTGATGACTTAACGGATCCTGCACCTGCAACAACATTTACACATCTGGATGCAACTACAGAACTTTCTCGTAAGATAACAGAACTTGGTATTTATCCGGCTGTAGATCCTCTAGGAAGTACATCTCGTATACTTGATCCATTGATTGTTGGTAAGGAACATTATGAGTGCGCACAGCGTGTGAAAGAAATATTACAGCGTTATAAGGAACTGCAGGATATAATTGCTATCTTAGGAATGGATGAATTGTCCGATGAAGATAAGCTGACTGTAAATCGTGCTCGTCGTGTCCAAAGATTCCTGTCGCAGCCATTCACCGTTGCAGAACAATTTACTGGTGTTCCTGGTGTGATGGTCTCAATAGAAGATACTATAAAAGGATTTAATGCAATTCTTGATGGTGAGGTTGATGATCTACCAGAACAGGCGTTCTTGAATGTAGGTACTATAGAAGATGTAAAAGAAAAAGCGAAGAGACTATTGGAGGCGGCTAATGCTAAATAATCAGGAATTGATATGAGTTTAAAGTTAAAGATAGTATCTCCGGAAAAGATTGAGTATCTCGGACTTGCGGATAGAGTTCTTGTACCAGGAACATCTGGAAAGTTTGAGATACTTACCAATCATGCACCAATTATTTCTTCTTTAGAAGAAGGGGATGTTGAATTTTCTTACGAAGATGATGTTAAAAAATTGCACATCCATGGTGGATTTGTTGAGGTACAGAAGAATGAGGTCTGTCTGTGTGTTGAGATTTAATAAAAATGTTAGGAAACCTCCATATGATGATGGATGATATAAAGAAGTTAAGCAAATGTTATCTTAGGCAAGGTATAATACTTGTTGCTGGAATGTTTTTCATTTCCTTGATAATAATGAGAGTTTGGAATTTATATGTGATATCAAATCCATTAATTGTCAGTACTATATTTTCGCTTTTGATAGTTTTTGCAGAGGCAATAATATGGAAGAAAATCGCAGAAAAGAATTCTCAGAGCTTAACAAATTTTTATACAGCAGTTTCCGGATTCAGAATGTTGCTTGCTTTGGCTACCATGTTGGTATATTACATAATAGTGGGGCGCGAAGCAATGTTGACTTTTTTCTTGGTATTTATAGCATTTTATTTCGTATTGTTGGTACATCATGCAATATATTTTGCTAAGGTATCAAATAAATCCTGATTCTTCGAAAATATGTTTATGAATAGATTTAAAATGAGACGTATTAAGTCAATATTATTATTGTTGTTGGTTTTTATGCCAATATGTACTTTGTCTGCAAAAGAAAGTGCAAAAAATGAGGAAGGACTTAATATTCCGGAGATTGTATTGGAACATCTTTCGGATTCGTATGAATGGCATATTGCAACATACAATGATAATCATATTAGTATTCCTTTACCAATAATAATACGAAGTGAGGCAACTGGTGTATGGCATTTCTGTACTATTCATAGCCTTCCTGATAATTTCTATTTCAATAAAGAAATGCATGGAAAGATATATGAAACGTTACCGAATGGAACATCTGTAAGACCACTTGATTTGAGTATTACTAAAACGGTTGCTCAAATATGGATTGTGGTTATTGTACTCATTATTATATTTTCATATTGTGCACGTTGGTACAAAAAACATAATGAACGAAGTGAGGCGCCTTCTGGTTTTGTTGGTATGATGGAATTGCTGATAACAACAATAAATGATGATGTCATAAAGCCATCAATAGGTGAAAAGCATTATCAAAAATATTCACCTTATTTGCTAACAGTTTTCTTTTTCATATTGACAGCTAATGTCATGGGCCTGATTCCATTTTTTCCAGGAGGAGCAAATGTTACAGGAAATATAAATGTGACATTCTTTTTGGCGCTATGTACAATGATCGCCATAAATCTTTTTGGAAACAAGCATTATTGGAAGGATATCTTTTGGCCTGATGTGCCGCTTTTTCTTAAGGCCTATCCTGTTGCAGTTATGCCTGTGATAGAATTATTTGGTGTATTTACGAAGCCGTTTGCATTAATGATCCGTCTGTTTGCAAATATAATGGCAGGACATGCAGTGATTTTAAGTTTCACTTGTGTAATATTTTTGGGCTGGTCTATGGGAGTTGGTTATGGACTAGGACTTAATGCCTTGAGCATTATAATGCTACTTTTTATGAATTGCTTGGAGTTATTGGTCGCATTCATACAAGCTTATGTATTTACACTGCTTAGTGCGGTATTCATAGGTCTTGCTCATGTCGAGCATGTTTCAGAATAATGAGTTTACATAAATAATTAAATATAAAACAATAAATTACATTAAAAAATAAACAAATTTAGAGTTATGATTATTTCAACTTTATTGGCTGCAGAAGGTCTGGCACAGCTGGGCTGCGGTCTCGGTGCAGGTATCGCAACAATTGGTGCAGGTTTAGGTATTGGCAAAATCGGCGGTAGTGCAATGGATGCCATTGCCCGTCAGCCGGAAGCAACAGGTAAGATTCAGGGAAACATGATTTTGACTGCTGCTTTTGTTGAGGGTTGTGCTCTTTTTGCTATTGCAGCATGTGCATTCCTTATTAAGTAAAGATATAAATCAGTTAATTTTATACAGCAGATGGATTTTAGTAAATTGCCAGCAATATTGACACCTGATCTGGGACTGATATTCTGGATGACGCTAGCTTTTCTGGTTGTATTTTTTGTCGTAGGCAAAATGGGCTTCTCTACGATTGTCAAGATGGTGAATGAGAGGAAACGCTATGTTGACGAAAGTTTAGAAAAGGCTCATGAGGCATCTCAGCGATTGGAAAATATAAAACAGGAAGGTGAAAGCATACTTCGTGAAGCCCGTATCAGGCAGGCAGAATTGCTTAAAGAAGCTGCTGCAACTCGTGACCAAATTTTGCAAGATGCCCGTGAAAAGGCACATAAGGAAAGTGAGCGCATGATAAATGAGGCGAAAGCCGAAATTGAAAATGAGAAAGTGGCCGCGATAAGCAGCATTCGTAAGCAAGTCGCGTTGCTCAGTGTGGGTATTGCAGAAAAAGTTTTGCGCAATAACTTGACTGACGATAAAGCGCAAATGGTTCTGATTGACCGCATGCTGGATGAAGTTTCTGTATCAGATAATAAGAATTTCCAATAATGGACATCGGAGTTATATCTGTGAGATATGCACGGGCTCTTTTGAAAGCAAGTCTTGATGCTGGAGTTGAGGAGAATGTATATTCTGATATGCAAATTCTTGCGCAGAATTATATTACTTTGCCTGAATTAAGAACAGCTATAGACAATCCTATGCTTTCAAAAGAGCTTAAGGAACAGTTGCTAATAGCTGCAACTGGAAATAGTCCGTGTAATATCACACGTTCGTTTCTCAGCCTTGTGCTGAAAGAGGCCAGAGAAAGTATTTTACAATTCATGGCTAATTCGTATGTAACTCTCTACAGAAAACAGAAAAATATTATCAGTGCAAAACTCATCACTGCCGCTAATGTTACAAAATCTGTTGAGGACAGAATGCGGCATCTGGTAGAGAGCAAGACTAATGGAACTGTGCAATTCGAGACAGCCACCAATCCGGAATTGATAGGTGGTTTTATCCTTGAATATGATACATATCGTATGGATGCAAGTTTGAAAACCAAACTTAATACAATATTGGCACAGTTGAGTAACTAATTATTAAGCATTAATAAAATGTCAGATAAAATTAAACCAAGTGAAGTATCACAGGTTCTTATTGAGCAACTAAAAGGCATTGGTGACACTTCCAGATTTGATGAAGTTGGTACTGTGCTTCAGGTCAGTGATGGTGTTGCACGTATCTATGGTCTTCGTAATGCGGAGGCTAACGAGCTTCTCGAATTTGAGAATGGTACAATGGCTATTGTGATGAATCTTGAAGAAGATAATGTCGGTTGTGTTCTTTTAGGCCCAACATCTGGTATTAAAGAAGGAATGATTGTCAAGCGCACAAAGCGTATTGCTAGTATCCGAGTGAATGATAATCTGTTGGGACGCGTTATAAACCCTTTAGGGGAAGCAATTGACGGCAAGGGAGATATAGATCTTTCTAATGCTTTTGAAATGCCTCTTGACAGAAAGGCACCAGGTGTTATTTATCGTCAGCCTGTTAAAGAACCTCTTCAGACTGGATTGAAGGCTGTTGATTCAATGATACCTATTGGGCGTGGGCAGCGTGAGTTGATTATTGGGGACAGACAGACAGGAAAGACTGCAATTGCCCTTGACACAATAATCAATCAGAAGAGTTTTTATGAAGCAGGTAATCCTGTTTATTGTATATATGTTGCGATCGGTCAAAAAGCGTCAACGGTAGCAACGCTTGTGTCAACTCTTAAGGAGCATGGTGCAATGCCTTATACTATAGTCGTTTCTGCAACTGCAGCTGATCCTGCAGCCATGCAGTATTATGCACCATTTGCTGGTGCTGCTATTGGTGAGTATTTTAGAGACCGTGGACTGTCAGCATTGGTTGTATACGATGATTTATCTAAGCAGGCAGTTGCTTATCGTGAGGTATCGTTGATTCTGCGTCGTCCGTCAGGACGTGAGGCATATCCTGGTGATGTATTCTATCTTCATAGCCGTCTTTTGGAACGTGCTGCACGTATAAATGATCAACAGGAGATCGCAGAACAAATGAACGACTTACCAGAATGTCTAAAAGGGCATGTAAAAGGAGGAGGATCACTAACAGCTCTCCCGATAATTGAGACTCAGGCTGGTGATGTTTCTGCATATATTCCTACAAATGTAATTTCGATCACAGATGGTCAGATTTATCTTGAAACAGATCTTTTCAACCAAGGTTTCCGACCTGCTGTGAATGTAGGTATTTCTGTAAGCCGTGTTGGAGGTTCTGCACAAATAAAGAGTATGAAGAAAGTTGCCGGTACGCTAAAGATAGATATGGCGCAGTATCGTGAGTTGGAAGCTTTCTCGCAGTTCTCAAGTGATATGGATGCTGTTACAGCAATGACACTAGATCGGGGAAGAAAAAACAATCAACTTCTTATCCAACGTCAATATTCACCAATGCCGGTCGGTGAGCAGGTGGCTATTTTGTATTGTGGAACGCATGGGCTTATGCATAATGTTCCTGTTGAAAAGGTGCGTGAGTGTCAAGATGCATTTCTCGATAAACTCCGTTCTTCGCATTCCAAGGATGTTATAGATGTTCTTGCGTCTGGAAAAATCAATGACGAAGTAACTTCAATCATTGAAAAAGTAATGGCGGAGATAGCCGGCCAATATAAAAGCTAATTATATATGCCCTCACTGAAAGAAATAAAAAACCGCATTGTTTCGGTAAATAGTACTCGTAAGATAACGAGTGCTATGAAAATGGTGGCTTCATCAAAACTTCATCATGCGCAGCAGATGATAGAAAATATGCTTCCTTATGAGAACACGCTTGAGCGTATTCTGAAGACTTTTCTTGCATCTGAAGTTGACGCCCATACTATATTCAGTGAAACACGAGATGTAAAAAAAGTTGCTTTGGTTGTGTATTCATCAAATAGTAGTTTGTGTGGGGGGTACAATGCAAACATTATCAAGATGATGAATAATGTTGTTGATGAGTACAAAAACACTATTGGTAAGGAGAATATCATAATTTATCCTATTGGTAGAAAAGTTGCAGAACAGGCTAAAAAGAATGGCCTTCAATGTGCTGGAGATTATACTGTATTGGCAGAAAAACCAGCAATAAGTCAGTGCATAGATATTGCTAATGAATTGTGTGAGAGATATGCATCTGGTGAGATTGATAAGGTTGAATTAATATATCACCATTTCAAAAGTGCCGGTTCGCAGATATTACAACGCAGAACATTTCTTCCAATCGATCTTGATTATGACATTGGTGCCGATAATGACAGGGATTTAAGGCTTAAAAGTGTGACTCCTGCCATGCAGGAGTATTTGCGTAATAAAGTAAAGGAAGAAATCCAAGACGCAGAAAAAGCCATTCCACTTAACGATAATTTTATTGTTGAGCCAGATATGGAAACTGTTTTGCAGGCTTTAATACCTCAATATGCGAATCTTATTATTTACACAGCACTTCTCGACAGTAATGCCTCAGAACATGCAGCAAGAATGGTTGCAATGCAAACAGCAACAGACAATGCAGATGAACTCTTACGTGAGCTGAATCTTCAATTCAATAAGAGCAGGCAGCAAGCTATTACTAATGAATTGCTTGATATCGTCGGTGGAAGTGTGAATAATTGACGATAAATAGCCAAAGAATAATCAAAGGAATAGGTCGGACAAAGTAATGTCCGGCCTATTTTATTATAATATTTGATATTCGTAAATCTTATTCATTGCTTATAAAAATGTATGAACAAGATCATATAAATCATTCAGAATAAACTATTTCGTATATATATTCAAATATCTGATTCTTGTGGTAATAAATTTTTGTTATATAATGTTATTTGTCTTGTTAAAATGGTTCTTTTAAGCGCTTATATGGTGTTTCTTATAGTATAAAATACTTCATATGAGAAGCTCAAATGAACCTTCTGAGAATTTACTTGTTGCAATATTAAATATTTACAGGATATTATAAGGTCTAGAGAGTAAGTAGTGATATTATTTACTTATATCTGGAAGTTAAGCATGTGAAACCGTCTTTTAATTATAATTATTTTATTAGCATTATATTTGTTAGATTCTATTTACGTACTTAAAAGATATTATATCCGTTTGTTTTTGTATATAGTATTTTCAACAATAGAGTGGGGAACAAAAAATCAGGAAACAACCTATAAAGGTTATTTCCTGATTTTTCATATATATAGGTAATTATAGATCCTCAAGTCTTACTTCTTCCTCTTCTACCGGACGTAAGTGTTTCTTCTCCTTTGGTGATTCTGTGGAATTATTTTCATGGCCACTGCTTTGGGTAACACTGTTTGTACGCTCAATAGGATTTCCATTTTCATCAGTTTCTATAATCTCACCAGCAACAGATGTACTGTCGGTTTCGAGAGAATCTGTTTTTGCTGTTGCATAGTAACTTGGACAATTGTACATGCTATAGGATATATCATTGTCTTTAGGTTTCCCGAATTTTGCATGATATTGCTTGAATGCCGGATCTGCAAGCAATGAGCTTAGGAAATATCCACATATTGGTAGAGCTGTTCTACTACCTTGTCCGAGTGCACCAGTGCGGAAGTGTATACTTCGGTACTCTCCTCCGACCCACGCTCCAACTACCAGATTAGGACTTACACCCATAAACCATGCATCTGAATGGTTGTTGGATGTTCCAGTTTTTCCTCCCCATTCTGTATCATTATATTTTCCTACATATCCCCAAAGGCTTTGGGAGGTACCACCTGGTTCTCTTAATCCTCCAAGAAGCATTTGTTGCATGAGGAAAGCTGATTTGTATGGAATAACTTGTGTCTCTTCTGTTGGACAGCTGTATACTTCTTTACCATCTTTATCAAGTATTTTCACGACAAGAACAGGAGAAATATGTTTTCCGTCATTAGCAACGGTGCAGTATGCGTTTGTCAGTTCCAATAGATTAACATCACTTGAGCCAAGTGCTAGTGACGGAGCATCATCAAGAGGACTTTGAATTCCCATTTTGTTCGCAGTTTCAATAATTCTTTTGATACCCATCTCCTGGCCGAGCCTTACTGCGATTGAATTGATACTTCGTGCAAATGCGCTTTTTAATGGCATGGAATCTCCTGTGAAATATCCGTTGGCATTTGATGGTGTCCATGTAACTACATCTTTTTTCTGTTTGTCATAAACTTCCATACTGAAGTATTCGTCTCTTCTTTTATCACACGGAGTAAGTCCTTGATTCATAGCTTCTGTGTAAACAAAGAGTTTGAAAGTTGAACCAGGTTGTCGCATTGCAGTTACCTTATCATATTTCCATGAGTTGAAATCAATATCTCCAACCCATGCTTTTATTGCTCCGGTTTGTGGTTCCATTGCAACGAATGAGCAGTGCATAAATTTAACCATATAGCGTATAGAGTCCATTGTAGATATCTCTTTCTCAATTACGCCTTTATCATAGTCAAACAGTTTGACTTTGTGCGGTTTATTCAAATAGTATGTTATAGAGTCCGGGTCGTTGGGATATTTAGCAAGAAGATATTTATATACAGGTTGTTTTTTTGCGATGTCTTCTATAAAGTTTGGAATGACTTGATGTTTCTCATCCCGCCATGGATCTTCTTTTCCCCAATGATTATTGAAATTGCGTTGTACAATTTTCATTTGTTTCAATGCAGCCTGTTCTGCATAGCGTTGTATGCGTGTGTCAATTGTAGTATATATTTTGAGACCATCGCTATACAAATCGTAATTGTTTTCATCACACCAGTCTTTCAAGTAATTTGCTACTGCTTCACGGAAATAAAGAGCCTGACCGTCATAGTTGCTTTCAACATTGTAGTTTAGTTTTATTGGTATTTGGCTTATTGAGTCATATTCAGCTCTGGTTATGTCACCATGTTTCATCATATTGCTAAGTACAATATTACGGCGTTTTATACTATTGTCTGGATTGGATATTGGATTATAATATGTAGTTGCCTTAAGCATTCCAACGAGTACGGCCGCTTGTTCTGTTGTAATGTCTGCTGGTGTTGTATTGAAATATGTTTTACAAGCTGTTTTTATTCCGAAGGCATTAGATCCAAAGTCTACCGTGTTGGCATACATTGTAAGAATGTCTTTCTTGTCGTATAGATATTCTATTTTTGTCGCAATAATCCATTCTTTGTTTTTCATTATGAGCATTCTTATACCAGGTATCTTGCCTAACAAGCCGGTAGAATATTGTGTGCGTACTCTAAACATATTTTTGGCGAGCTGCTGTGTTATTGTTGATGCTCCACGTGCATCATTTCTTAATATTGCATCTTTAGCAGCTGCAAAAAGTCCTAAGACATCAATTCCATGATGACTATAGAAACGTTCATCTTCTGTTGCAATCAGTGCTTTCCAGAATGCGGGATTAACATCTTCATATTTGACAGGTGTTCTATTTTCATTAAAAAATTTTCCAATAAGTACACCGTCTGCACTATATATCTCTGAGGCTTGATTTGTGCTTGGATTCTTAATTTGTGAGAATCCGGGAGATTTTCCAAAAAGCCAAAGAAAGTTAATATCAACCATTCCAAGGTATATGATGAAAGCAACTAAACATGATACAAAGGCAATTATTGTCTTTATGTACCATGCTTTATTTTTATATAAATTTTTATACCAAGTGAAAGATGATGCGACTGTTTGTCTACACCATTGTAGAATATTTTTAAATTTGTTCATTATTTTATATGATTTTGTGCAAATGTACAAAAATAGTTCAATCCTATATGTTGTTTTCTATATAATTTATGATTTCTTTAGTATTATGAGGAGCAAACCAAGTGATAGTATTGTCACGTTTAAACCATGTTTGTTGTTTTCTGCAGTAACACCGACTATTACTTTGTATTTTGCGTATTGCTTCGTCTAAAGATATATTTCCATCAAAATATTCGAACAATTCCTTGTAACCTACAGTATTTAATGAATTGTATTTTCGGTATGGATAAACAGTCTTAGCTTCGTTAAGTAATCCTTCATTTATCATATCTAATACTCTTGTATTGATATGATTATAAATATATTCACGCTCTGCGGTAAGTCCAATTTTGATAATATTGAACGGCCGTTCTTTAATTTCTTTTCTCAAATATGATGAGTAAGTATTTCCTGTCATATGACATATCTCAAGAGCATGCACAACTCTACGTGGATTTTTTTTATCAACAATTTTCCAATGATCATAGTCAAGAGTGCGAAGTTCCTCAACAAGTCTTTCAAGACCTTCATCCTCAAGTCTTTTTTTCATTATCTCTCGTGTGTTGTTATCAATCGTCGGTATGTCATCAATGCCATTGCACACTGCATCAATATACATCATGCTGCCACCACTCATTAACGCAATATGACTCTCCTGAAATAGATTATTCAGGAGAGTCATTACGTCTGCTTCAAACATAGAAGCGCTATAGTAATCTGAAATATGGTGATTACCTACAAAAAAATGTTTTACTCTCGTTTGTTGTTCTTGGGTCGGTGCTGCAGTTCCAATAGGTATTTCTGCAAAAATCTGCCGTGAATCTGCATTGATTATAGGAATATTCAAGTGTTCTGCTACTTCTATTGCGACCTTTGTTTTGCCGATACCGGTTGGTCCTAATATTACAATGAGAGTGTTCATTTAGCGGATAATCCCACGTTTAGATGATTCTACAAAATCAATTATATATTGTATTTCTTTTGTTATTTGCAGATTCTTTTTAATCTCCATAATCCCTTCTGCCATAATTCCTTTTGAATACAACAGTCTGTATGCGTTATGGATAAGATCTATCAATTCGTTTGAGAAACCATGGCGACGTAATCCTACCAGATTTATCCCTGCATATCTGATAGGTTCTTTTCCTGCGATTATATATGGTGGAATGTCCTGACTGAAACGGCTTCCACCTTGAATCATTACATATCCACCAATACGACAGAATTGATGACATAATACACTGCCACTTATAACAGCATTACTATCAACAATTACTTCACCGGCGAATTTTGTAGAATTGCCAATAATGAGATTATCGCCTAAAATACAATCATGGGCTACATGTGCTGTTTCCATGAGTAGATTGTTGTTTCCTACCTTGGTGGTTCCTTTTGAGGCTGTACCACGAGATATTGTTACATTTTCTCGAATACTGTTTCTGTTACCAACTTCACAAGTAGTTGCTTCTCCACGATATTTCAGATCTTGTGGTTTAGTGGAAATGCTTGCTCCTGGAAATATTTCATTGTCATTGCCAATCCGAGCCCCATTATGTATTGTTACACTATTCATCAATACATTATTATTGCCAATAATAACATCTTTGTCTATGTAACAAAATGGTCCTATAATATTATTGTTGCCAATCTGTGCTTCCGGATGAATGTATGCTAATGGACTTATCTGGTTCATTTTGATATATATCTTATTTATTTTTTACTATCTGAGCTGTAAATGTTGCTTCTGATACAATATGATCTCCGACGAATACATATCCTTTCATTGATGATATACCATGCCGTAACGGTGCTAGCAGATCCACCTTAAATATTAAGGTGTCTCCAGGAACAACCTTTTGTCTGAATTTCACTTCATCTATTTTCATGAAGTATGTAGACCAACGTTCAGGTTCTTCAACAGTATTAAGAACTAATAAGCCTCCGCATTGTGCCATCGCTTCTATTTGAAGAACTCCTGGCATGACTGGTTCTTGAGGAAAGTGTCCAACAAAGAAGGGTTCATTGCTTGTGACATTTTTAATACCAACAATGCTGGTCGCACCTAAAGATATAACCTTATCAACAAGTTGCATTGGATAGCGGTGTGGTAAAAGCTCTCGAATACGTATATTATCCATTATTGGTGTTTCGTTTGGATTATATATTGGTGCTTGTACCTCATGTTTACGTATTTCTTTACGCATCTGTCTTGCGAACTTATTATTGATAGTATGTCCAGGGCGAGTTGCAATAATACGACCTTTTATAGGTTTGCCTATTAATGCCATATCACCAATTATATCCAATAATTTATGACGTGTACATTCGTTTTCCCATACCAAAGGTTTGTGTTGGATATAACCTAATTCAGAAGCGTTTCTGTGTTCTACTTTAAGCATATCTGCCAACTTATCCAAACGTTCCTGAGTTGTTTGCTGTTCATATATTACGATTGCATTATCCATATCACCCCCTTTTATTAAATTTGCATTTAATAAAGGTTCTATATCGCGTACAAAAACGAATGTTCTGGCAGGAGCAATCTCTGTTGCAAAATCATTTATTTTGTCAAGTGTGGCAAACTGACTGTTGATGAATTTGGAATTGAATGAACACATTGCGGTAAGACTGAAATCATCATCCGGAAGTATAGTTATACATGAATTACCGTCTTTGATTTCTATCTTATGGCGTATTATATACCAATCTTTGGGCGCATTTAATTCCTCAACACCAACTTCTTGTATTTTTTGTATATACATAGCTGCACTACCGTCAAGAATTGGGAATTCCGGACCATTTACTTGTATGAAGCAGTTGTCAATACCAAGTGCATAAAGAGCAGCCAAACCATGCTCTACAGTGGATATACGTATATCACCCTTTCCTAGTACGGTGCCTCGTTGGGTATCTATAACATTCTCTGCCACAGCATCAATAATTGGCATGCCTTCAAGATCGATACGTTGAATTTTGTATCCGGTATTTTCTGGTGCAGGATTAAATGTTACCGTAAGGCTTAATCCTGTATGCAGTCCTTTCCCGCACAGAGAAAAACTGCCTTTCAGAGACATTTGTTTCAACATAATATATATTATTTTTTCTTTAATTCGTCTATTTGCTTCTGTAGATCAGCAATTTGTTTATATAATTCAGGCAATCTGCGGAATATTGCTTGGGATTTGAAATATTTCTGTGGTTCCATTGGTGGTGTGCCAATAAGTTTTTCATTACCTTTAATATTTCCAGGAACACCTGATTGTGCGCCTAAGAAAGTTTTGTCTCCAACTGTAATATGTCCTGCCAATCCGACTTGACCACCAAACATACACCACGATCCGACTTTTGTGCTTCCCGCAATACCAACCTGAGCAGACATAACTGTATTTTCACCAACTTCTACATTGTGGGCAATTTGTACAAGGTTATCAATTTTTACACCTTTTTTTATTAGAGTTTGTCCCATTGTGGATCTGTCAATGCAACTGTTGGCTCCAATTTCAACATCATCCTCTATTTTTACTATCCCAATTTGTGGTATTTTATCATAACCTTCTGCGTTAGGGGCAAATCCAAATCCGTCAGCTCCAATAACACTTCCAGAGTGGATTGTTACTTTATTTCCTATCTTACAATCGTGATATATTGTAACATTGGCATATATAAGACATGCATTGCCAAGAATTACATTATCTCCAATAACGGAGTTCGGGTATATTTGGCATTGATCTCCTATTTCTGCATTGTCTCCAATAAATGCAAATGGTCCGATATAACAATCTTTTCCAATAGTTGCCGTTGGTGATACATAAGCTAATGAATGAATACCTGTTTTTTTAGGTTTACTTGCTTCATATAATTGTAATAATTTTGCAATACATTCATATGCGTTTTTAACGCGTATGAGTGTGGCCTTTACAGGTTTGTCCAGTTTGACATCTTCATTTACTAGAACTATTGATGAGTTTGTGTCATAAAGATAGTGAGTATATTTAGGATTGGAAAGAAAAGAAATTGCACCTTCTATACCTTCCTCAATTTTTGCAAAGGTATGTACAGAAGCGTTTAAATCTCCTTCAACAACTCCTCCAACAAATTCAGCTATCTGTTTAGCAGTAAATTCCATCGTCCTTTTTTAATTATTATATCTGCAAATATAATAAAATTAATTTATAATATATGTATGGGGTGATAATATTACGATAGCTATAATCATTTATATTATAATATACAACGTGTATTGAGCTCTTTTGCCATTTCTATTTGTATTTCATGTGCTTTTTGAGCTGCTACTGTCGCAAAATCCTCACCATTACTTGCATATATGATTCCTCTGGAACTGTTAACCAATAGTCCACATTCTTTTGTCATACCATATTTGCATACTTCGCTCAAAGATCCTCCTTGAGCACCAACTCCAGGTACAAGAAGAAAGCTGTCTGGTACAATTTTTCTGATGTCTTCAAACATCTGACCTTGTGTCGCACCGACAACATACATCATGTTTTCTTTGGTTCCCCAAACTTTTGATTTATATAAAACTTCTTCAAATAGTCTGGTTCCGTTTTTGTTTTCTGTCATCTGGAAATCATGTGAGCCTTTATTACTAGTAAGAGCTAACAATATAACCCATTTGTCTTTATATGTTAGAAATGGAGTTATACTGTCTTCTCCCATATATGGAGCTACTGTAAGTGCATCGATATTGTATTCCTCAAAAAAGGTTCTAGCATACATTGCAGATGTGTTTCCTATATCGCCACGTTTTGCATCTGCAATTATGAAGTGGTGTGGATAATTATCCTTTAAGTATTTTATGGTTTTTTCAAAGGCAATCATTCCTTTTACACCAAAGGCTTCATAGAATGCCAAATTTGGCTTATATGCGACGCAGTAAGGTGCTGTGGCATCTATGATTTCTTTATTGAATTTGAATATTGGGTCATCATCTTTGAGAAGGTGTGGAGGTACTTTCTTAAGATCAGTATCCAAACCGACACAAAGAAATGATTGTTTTATTTTTATTTCTTTAATTAAGTCTTGTCTATTCATAATACTTTTATAATTCAGATTCTTTCATTCTTTCAGCGTTTTCAGCTACAGTCAGAGCGTCTATCATAGCTTGAATATCCCCATTCATGAATCCTTGTAGATCATGTGTTGTATAACCGATTCTATGGTCAGTTACTCGGCCTTGTGGATAATTGTATGTGCGTATTTTTGCGCTTCTGTCTCCAGTTGAGACCAGTGTTTTCCGCTTATTTGCTATATCATCAATATATTTCTGATGTTCTTTGTCATATATGAATGTACGAAGTCTTGCTAATGCACGTTCTTTATTTTTAGGCTGATCTCTTGTTTCTGTACATTCAATGAGGATTTCTTCTTCTTCTCCGGTATTGGGATTTTTCCACATATATCTTAGTCTGACACCAGATTCTACTTTATTTACGTTCTGGCCACCAGCACCACTACTTCTAAATGTATCCCATTTTATTTCTCCCTCATTGATATTCACTTCAAATTTGTCTGCTTCAGGTAGTACTGCCACTGTTGCTGCGCTTGTATGCATTCTGCCTTGAGTTTCTGTTGCCGGGACCCGTTGTACCCGATGTACACCGGATTCATATTTCATGGTTCCATATACGTTTTCTCCACTTACGGCAAAATCTATTTCCTTAAACCCGCCAACAGCGCCTTCACTTACACTTACAACAGATAGATTCCATTTTTTTGAATCACAGAATTTTTTGTACATATTGAAAAGATCTCCTGCAAATAAGGCTGCTTCATCTCCACCAGTACCAGCTCTTATTTCCATTTGTATGTTTTTAGCATCTTCTGGATCTTTGGGAATGAGAGCTTGTTTTATTTCATTTTCAATTTTAGGTAATAAATCCTCGTTGGTATTTAATTCTTCACGTGCTAATTCTTTGATTTCTGCATCAGTTTCATTAGCCAATAGATCTTTTGCCTCTTTTATTGAATTTATACATGAAATGTATCTCTTCCGGGCATCCATTATGTCTCCCAGTTCTTTATATTCTCTGGTAAGTTTTATGAATCTGTCCTGATTTGCTATAACATTAGGGTCCGTTATTAATGTGGATATTTCTTCATAACGGTTTTCCAAGCCATTTAATTTCTCTAATATATTGTTCTGGTCGGCCATAGCGTCATTTTTTAGTATTTGAAGACTCCAAATTCAGATTCAATGGTCAGGCCTTTTTCCCCTTCTTCTACACGGCCTATAATTTGGGCGTCTATGTTGAAGCTCTTACTTATTTCGATTATTCTATCAGCATGTATTTTATCTACATAAAGTTCCATTCTGTGTCCCATATTGAACACTTTATACATTTCTTTCCAAGCTGTTTCGCTTTCTTCACGAATAATTTTGAATAAAGGAGGGACAGGGAACATGTTGTCTTTTATGACATGGCAATTGTCATTTATAAAATGTAATATCTTTGTTTGAGCACCACCTGTACAATGTATCATTCCATGGATCTCATGTCGTAGTTCGTCTAAAATTTTCTTTATAACAGGAGCGTACGTACGGGTTGGTGAAAGTACGAGCTGTCCAGCATCAACTCCAAGTTTCTCTATTTCGTCAGTAAGTTTGTAATGTCCACTGTAAACAAGTTCGTCTGGAACACTGTGATCATAACTTTCTGGGAATTTTTCTGCGAGATATTTTGCAAATACATCATGGCGAGCACTTGTCAGGCCATTGCTTCCCATTCCTCCATTGTATTTGTTTTCATATGTAGCTTGTCCGAATGAAGCTAAGCCAACAATCACATCTCCTGGTCGTATGTTGGCATTATTTATGATATCAGAACGTTTCATTCTGCAAGTAACGGTTGAGTCAACGATAATTGTACGCACAAGATCACCAACATCTGCAGTCTCACCACCTGTTGCATATATACCAACCCCCATGTTTCTTAATTCAGCCAGAAGCTCATCTGTTCCATTGATTATGGCGGATATGACATCCCCTGGTATCAACATCTTATTGCGTCCAATTGTGCTTGATACCAAAATATTATCTGTTGCTCCGACACATAAAAGGTCATCTGTATTCATAACAATTGCATCTTGAGCAACACCTTTCCATACATTTGTGTCACCTGTTTCTTTCCAGTACATGTATGCAAGAGAGGATTTTGTACCAGCTCCGTCTGCATGCATTATGTTGCAATACTCTTCGTCTCCTCCAAGTATATCAGGCATTATTTTGCAGAATGCTTGTGGATATAAACCTTTATCAATATTTTTGATGGCGTTGTGCACATCTTCTTTAGCGGCGCTTACGCCACGCATCATATATCTGTTAGAATTGTCCATAATCGATTTTTGTGTTATTCGTTTCCATTCCAGAATTCCCAGCTTGCGAATGCTTGTAGTAAAAGCATTTCTACACCGTTCTTTGTTGTAGCTCCATATTCAGCTCCTCTTTTCAAGAAAAGAGTTTCATCCGGATTGTATATCAAATCATACAATATTGTATTGCTATTCATTGCTTCATAAGGTAGGTTGGGGCAATTGTTAATATTGGGATACATACCTAGTGGAGTACAGTTTACAATAACATTATATTCTTTTATGATTTCCGGAGTGACAGCGCTATATAGTATTGCCCCTTTTTTCTCAGAACGACTTACAAATAATGTTTCCAACCCCAGCGATTTCAAACCGTAGTTTATTGCTTTTGATGCACCACCAGTTCCGAGAATAAGAGCTTTTTTATGAATGCTTTCCAACATAGGTTCAATACTACGTGTAAATCCAATCACATCGCTATTGAATCCTTTTAGCTGGGTCTTATTTCCTTTATGAGTTATTCGTACCACATTTACAGCACCGATTTCTCTAGCTTCTTCACTAATATAGTCCAGATAAGATATAACTTTCTCTTTATATGGAATCGTTACATTCAGGCCTTTTAGTTCAGGGTTTGATGCCAATATTTCTGGTAAGGTATCAATTGTTGGGATTTCGAAATTAATGTATTCTGCATTAATATTCTCACTTTTAAATTTTTCGTTAAAATAACTGATAGAGAATGAATGTCCCAACGGGAATCCTATAAGTCCATATTTATCCATAAGCATCGTTATTTTATTTTGTTGCAAAATAAGTGGTGCAGATTCCAAATGTATGGCGCTTGAAACTAGCTTCAGTAAAGCCTGCGTTTTTGAGAATATCAACCATTTTTTCTCCTTGTGGAAAAGCCTCTATTGTTGCAGTAAGATATGAATAAGCCACTTTGTCGTGTGATATCAGTTTTCCATATAGTGGTAGAAACGTATGGGAATATATCTTGAACAATTCCTTCATAGGATGGCTTACTGGAGCAGTCAACTCAACTATACTAAGATGGCCTCCCTTTTTAAGAACTCGGTGCATCTCTTTAATGCCACGGTCGAGGTCGGCAAAATTTCTTATACCAAAAGCAGCTGTGACAGCATCAAAGGTATTGGCATCAAAAGAAAGATTCATACAATCTTCCTTTTTGAATGTTATGATGCTGTCCAGCCCAAGTTTTTTCACTTTACCTTTTCCTATTTCCAGCATTCCGTCACTTATGTCGGCACCTACAATCAATTTGGGGGTGAGCATATGTGCTGATTGTATGGCAAAATCACCTGTTCCTGTCGCTATATCAAGAATAGATTGAGGATTATACTTTTTCAGACAACATACAGCAGTCTTCCTCCACCATTTATCTATGTTCCAAGACAATCGGTGATTTAATTTGTCATATGAGTGAGCGATATTATTGAACATGTGCGCAATCTGTTCTCCTTTATCGCTGTTCGAATTGTAGGGCTTTATTTCTTCTTGTTTATATGCCATTACGTAAATGAAATGCTGTCAATGTTTAGAGGTTGTATGATATTATTTGAGTGTAGCGAGATAAGTCTTTACATTTTCCTCTATTCTTTTTGCAATATCATCAGAATCCTGCGCTTTTACGAATCTTTCACCTGTGATATGCTCATAAAGTTCTATATACCTTTCGCTGACACTGTCTGCATACTCATCCGTTATTTCCGGCATTGTCTGTCCTGGCTCGTTCATGAAATTGTGTTCAATGAGCCACTGTCTTACGAATTCCTTGGAGAGTTGTTTCTGTGGAAGGTTCTGGGCTAATTTCTCCTCATAACCATCTGCATAAAAATAACGGCTACTGTCTGGAGTGTGTATTTCGTCAATGAGATACACTTTGCCATCTCGCTTACCAAACTCATATTTTGTGTCTACGAGTATAAGACCGTGTTTCTGTGCGATTTCCTGACCACGTTTGAACAACTGTCTTGTGTATTTTTCCATAACCTCATAATCTTCAGCGCTGACAATGCCTTGCTTGATTATTTCCTCTTTGGATATATCCATATCATGGCCTTCGTCTGCTTTTGTTGTAGGTGTGATTATAGGCTCTGGAAATCTTTCGTTCTCTTTCATGTTGTCTGGCAGTTTTACTCCGCAAAGTTCACGGCAGCCATTTTTATATGCTCTCCATGCTGATCCGGTGAGTATTGAGCGGATAATCATTTCCACTCTGAAACCTTCGCATTTCAGACCGACTGTCACCATTGGATCTGGTGTAGCAAGTTTCCAGTTAGGACAGATATCTGTTGTTGCATCCAGGAATTTTGAAGCGATCTGGTTTAGCACCTGTCCTTTGTAAGGGATACCTTTTGGCAGAATAACGTCGAATGCCGAAATTCTGTCTGTGGCAATCATTACGATAATGTCATCGTTGATGTCATATACATCACGTACTTTGCCGTGGTAAACACTTTTCTGTCCATCGAAATGGAAGTCGGTTGCTGTTAATGCTTTCATATTTTTATATGTTTTAGTTATTCTTGTTGTCGTTTGTGAACAGTTCTTTGTCATGCGTATCGTAAGCATTTACTATTTTAGTAACTAGTTTGTGTCTTACGATATCTTTTCCGGACAGATTCACAAACGATATGTCTTCGATATTTTTCAGTATGTTCATGGCATCGATGAGTCCGCTTTTCTGTCCTCGGGGCAGATCTATTTGCGTGACATCTCCTGTTATTATCATTTTTGTGTTCCACCCCATACGTGTTAGAAACATTCTGATTTGCGCAGGTGTTGTGTTTTGTGCCTCATCGAGAATAACAACTGCATCATTCAGTGTACGTCCTCGCATGAATGCAAGTGGGGCAATTTGGATGATATTCTTCTCCATCATGTCCTGCAGTTTTACTTGCGGTATCATGTCTTCGAGTGCATCATAAAGAGGTTGAAGATATGGATCAATTTTTTCTTTCATGTCACCCGGCAGGAATCCAAGTTTCTCACCAGCCTCTACAGCAGGACGGCTTAGTATTATTTTTTTGATGGCTTTCTCCTTGAGTGACTTTACTGCTAGTGCTATGCTCAGGTATGTCTTGCCTGTACCAGCCGGACCTATAGCAAATATCATATCCTTTTTTTCGTATTCGTCTATCAGTTTCTGCTGATTTGCACTACGACTTTTTATAGGTTTTCCGGATATATTATAAACAAGTACATCTTTTACAGCATCGCCTTTGGTCTGTCTGCCCTTAATAATGTCTAGTATGTCTTCTTCGTTGATAGAGTTGAATTTGAGAACATGCTTCCGCATCAGTTCTATTTTTTCTTGGAAACAAGTGATGTCGTTGTCGTCTCCAAGTACTCTTACGACATTGTCTCTTGCCACAATTCGCAGTTTTGGGAACAGTGATTTTATCATTTGCAGATGACTGTTTCCTACACCGTAAAACGCGACAGGATCGATGTCTTCCAATATAATATGTTTCTCTATCAAGTTTTTTCGTTATTGTTTCGGATGCAAAGTTAGCTTAAATAGTATAAAAAACAAAATAAAAGTGTATTTAAATTTATTTATGGTATAGTCTGTGATACAGATGCTTTTATAACTGATGTATGCTGTGTTATACCATATGTGGTGGTGATGATATATGTCCCTTGATTATTTGGTTTATCAGATGTGTGTTTTAATGCTATTGAATGTAAGCTTTGTATTTATGTTGTTAATATATGTGTTTTTTGTGTAACACATTTGTGCTAAGTTCTGAAAAAATATTACTTTTGCAGCGATTTTGTATTTACGATGAAGATTTCTAAAAAAACATATTTACAGGTATTCGGGCTTATAGTAATATTTCTCGCATTCATACGTTGTCTGTTCCCTTCGATAGCTGAACCGAAAGCAAACAGTAATATGAAAACACCGAGTATCAGTCATGAACAGCAGGTTCCATCAAAAGAATTTGAGGCAGAGGTGACAGTAAGGACTGTTTCTGCTGTAAAATCACGTTTTTTCAAATCGGATGGTACTCTTACCAAAAATCCTATATATAGTGTTCCACATTTTGGAAACACGTTTCCTGACCAGAATGATGTACAGCTTTTGTCTGCAAAAAAACATGGTGTCGATGCGGTGATTGATCGTGCTGATGCGGAAAGACGGAAGGCGGAACTTGTGTATGTGGGAAGCAATCCTTACTTTCATGTTGATAAATTGTATAGCAGCATACCATATTTGGTACCGAAAGCTTCAGTGCTGTTGCAAGATATCGGGCGGAATTTTTTTGATAGTTTGCAGATAAAGGGTATTCCTCTTCACAAAATTATTGTTACAAGTGTGTTGCGCAGTAAGGAGGATGTAAAGAAATTGCGTGGTCATAATGGCAATGCAACGGAGAACAGTTGTCATCTTTATGGCACAACATTTGATATATGTTACAACCGCTATAAGACTGTGGAGGATCCGACAGGCCCCAAACGCCGTGTTGTGAGAAACGATACATTGAAATGGGTATTGAGTGAAGTTCTCAATGACTTGCGTCGCGAGAAAAGATGTCTTGTGAAGTATGAGGTGAAACAGGGTTGTTTCCACATTACCGTAAACTGAACAAGAAAGTATTTTCTTTTGGTGTATTATTAGTTTAACGGTTTACATATAGAGAGTATAGTAAGGTAACAGTAAAATAGTTTCTCTATATCAGCTGATGGTATTTGTTTGGACAAATATCTTGTGATGTATATGTTTGATACCTGTTATCAGCAGAAAGGAAAGTAATCGGGGGCTGTTACAAATTTTCAGTATAATGCGATTTTTCCGTCTGAGTTTTCTGTTCTACCCCAAAAAATAAGCGGGAATTCGCAATCTTACTTTCCTTTGGATGCAAATGCGCGAGAAATAATGATATCACACAAAAAGTTGTATATCAATAACTTATATTTATGGACGATTTTTTGTCACACGAAATGCACCGTTCGGGTACGTGATATGGCCCGTTTCAGAGGCTAAAACGGGCGATATCACACCATGATACGGGCGTAATCAGAGCCTAGAAGGGGCATAAACGGAATGTAAGATGGATTATCGGGTATCACGCAACATGGTATACGATAAGGTTATAAAGACATAACGGGCTTTTCTGATGATGTATTAAACATTTCCTTACATCTCTTTTGCGATTTTATTTTGTCAAAATAAAGTCAAGAAAATCTGTAAGTACGGCGTCCGAGTTTTCTCGAAAAACGTAGACATGACAGCTGAGGATACATACCGGAAACAAGCGTCCTTCTTGCGCTTTGGATTTATCGGTTGTGGCAATACAGATTTATCGTTACGCGTAGGATGCACAGCATTGTTCATACAGGCTCCGCATAATCGGAAGTATTTCTTCATTACGTGATGCCTTATGTATAAAACCAATCCTCATTGAATTTCTACAGAGCCTATATTTTTTTGATATGTACATAAATGTTTTCATCTGGTTTCAAAATATTATGGCATGAGGATGTTGTAGGTTATGTATATTTATAATTGCATATATGCAACTATAAAAAGATTGTGTTAGTGGAAAACCGTTTGCGATTGCTATTTCCTATATTCATATTCATCCTTTGCCCATATGATGTGTCCGTCTAAATCGTAATAATGGTCTCTCATCATCCATTGCTGTTTTATTCCGTTTTTATTTTTTATTTTTCTTAGACGAGAGATTTTTTTTATAATAAAGCATCCTTTACGTTTAAGTATATTCAGACCTTCATCTATTTTTGTACTTTCTTTTCCGTCCGGACTTATTCTCCATAGCTCATGATTGTTTTCCGGTGAGGTTTTAGAAAATGGACTCCTCTCAATGCAGATGAATATATATTTTCCTTTGGGCGCTATGTATGTTGCAGATATGGATGAATAGGCAAATGGCGTGAAGTTGACATCTGTGTTTCTATTGGTCATTACATCATATTTGTACAAACGGTTGTGCATCGTATAAAAAAGACAGTGGTATTTTCTGTCGGTATATTTTGCTACAACAGCACATCCTTCCGGCAGATTCTCCGCTGCAGCTTTCACTCTGTTGGCTACAGGATTCTGGGCGTATATGTTATTTGTATATATCAGTCCACAAATGAGTAGAGATATTATTTTTAGATTGCAGCGCATACTTGTTATGGAATATTATTTTATGCAGTCTGTTTATAATGGTCTTTTCTTTTATGTTAAAATCATTGTTGTCATATTCCGAAAAGTTTACCTATCTGGAATACAGCCGCAGATGTGATCCATGCAAGAGCTGTTGTGTATAACATTGCGAAGGTTGTCCATTTCCATGAGCCTGTTTCACCTTTAATAGCAGCGATTGTCGCTATACAAGGGAAATAGAGTAGGATGAACACTAGAAAGCTTATGGCTGTGAGAGGGGTAATGTTATCAGCAATCATTTGCTGTCTGAGGAGTCCGTATTCCGAGTTTTCAGGTTCTTCTGGGGTGCTGGTGTCAATGCCTGATGAATATAATATGTTGATTGTTGATGCAACGATTTCTTTCGCGCCTACACCAGATATGATTGCTACGTCAAGCTTCCAGTCAAATCCTTGAGGCCGGAATATGGGCTCGATGGATTTTCCTATTTGTCCAATATAGCTGTGCTCCACTTGTTGTTGTCTGTTGAGACTTTCGTCGTGTGGGAAATAGCTTAACGCCCATACAATAATACTTGCCACAAGAATTATACCTCCCATCTTCTTCAGGTATTGTTTGCCTTTCTCCCATGTGTGTCTAGCAATGGCCTTTCCGGTAGGGAAACGATAGGGAGGAAGCTCCATTACGAATGGCGTGTCTTCGTCTTTTATAAGAAAACGACTGAACAGGCGACTCATTATAATCGCCATAACAATGCCTGTTAAGTACAGAGCCATCATTATGGCAGACTGATAGGCATGCGGAAACATAATGCCTGTTATCATAATATAGATAGGGAGTCTGGCAGAACAGCTCATCAGCGGTGTTATCAGCATTGTTATGAAGCGACACCGGCGACTTTCTATGGTGCGTGTGGCCATGACAGCCGGCACATTGCATCCGAATCCCATTATAAGCGGTATGAATGATTTGCCGTGCAAGCCTATTTTATGCATTAGTTTGTCCATTATGAATGCTGCGCGTGCCATGTATCCACAGTCTTCCATATAAGATATAAAAAGATACAGAATGAGGATCTGAGGAAGAAATACAATAACAGACCCGACACCTCCAATTATACCATCGCATATCAAATCTTTTACAGGTCCGTCTGCCATATATGTCTTTACGGTTTCACCAATCCATGATACTCCAGCTTCAATCCAATCCATAGGATATTGTCCGAGCGAGAATGTTGCTTCAAACATTATCCATAAAAGTATGATGAATATAGGAAAACCTACATAACGGTTCGTTATTATATTGTCGATGATATGAGTTGTTTGGTACGTGTCTTTTTTGTTTCCGGTTTCGTAGTTTGCTTCATGAAGCGCACCATGTATGAAACCGTATTTAGCATTCATTATGGCAGTTTCACAATCTTCTTTTGTATAATATTTCACGTTTTCTACAGCGTAGTCTCTCTCTTCGAGAATTTTTCCTACATTGTGGTATGGGGTCAGTAACTTCTCAGCCTCCTTGTCTCCTTCAAGAAGTTTTATGGCTAAATATCTTGTGGAATAAAGGTGGCGTGGATTTCCTGGCTTTTTCAGTTCTTTTTGTATGTCTGCTATTCCCTCTTCAATATATGTACCATGATTTATGTGTATATGTCGAAACACATTGTTGCGTGGTTTAATACCACTTGCAAAATCTTCTTCATGGTCATTACTGTTTTCTTTGTCGTATTGTAGATGCCATTGTCTTATTTCTTCTGCCACTTCCGGATTAAGATTTCCTTTGTTGTCAAGGAAATCAAGTCCTTCATACATATTTATTATGATGTGGAACAAAAGTTCCACGCCACGCCCAGATGTAAATGTTGTTGGTATCATTGGGACTCCGAAAAGTTGTCCTAGTCTTGTGTAATCAACATGGTCTCCTCTTTTTTCTGCTTCGTCAAACATATTGAGTGCGCATACCATACGGAGATGCATGTCAATGAGTTGTGTCGTGAGATAAAGGTTACGCTCCAGATTGCTTGTATCTATTACATTTATCACGACATCAGGAGTTTTTTCTATGAGTTGCCTACGCACGTAGAGTTCTTCAGGAGAATAGGCCGATAGTGAGTAAGTACCGGGTAGATCGATTATGTTGAACTCATAACCTTCAAATGTTGCATGGCCTTCTTTGGCGTCAACCGTCACGCCTGAATAGTTTCCGACTTTCTCATGGGCACCGGATGCAAAATTGAACAGCGAAGTCTTGCCACAGTTAGGATTGCCTATAAGCGCTACGTTTATGATGCGGCGTTTTTTTAGTGCGGCATCATGCAATTGTTTGTCGCTTAATGTTACTTGTTCGTCTTCATACTTGTCTGCAATGCCAAGTTCTTGAGAATTCGGATATTGATCAATCCATTGTCTGGCTTCTTCGACAGATATTATCTCAATCATGCTGGCCTCAGAACGGCGTAATGAGATTTCATAACCCATAACCTTGTATTTCACGGGATCTTGGAGAGGTGCATTTTGAAGTACATCTACAACCTTGCCCTTTATAAATCCCATTTCTACAATGCGTTTGCGAAAGCCTCCGTGTCCGATTACTTTTACAATAACGCCGCGTTCTCCGGTTTTCAATTCAGAAAGTCTCATATTATGATGGTTATTCTATTTGTGACACAAAAGTACTTATAATAATTGAGTTAAGAAAACATTAGTTAACAGATTGTGGCATATTACCAACAAATGGTTATTGTAAATCCGGTGAAATTAAATTAATACTCACAAATTGGCATTGTTGTATGATATTATTTGTGTAAGTTTGTATCACTAAAAAGTGATGGTTAGAAATGAAGATTTATTGTAAAATAATATGTATCAGTTTGTTTATTTTTCTTATGACACCCAGCTTGTCTGCTCAAATAAGTGTAAAGATAAATGATCAAATATCGTTCAGCAAGAAAATTCCGCCAGGAAACTATAGTGGAATAACTCGTTTGAAGGATGATTTGTATGCTGTTGTTAGTGATAAATCAGAATTGGATGGTTTTTTTATTTTCAGGATTTATATAGACTCTATAAACGGTAATATTGTGAATGTTGAGAATGAAGGATTTGTCGCTTCAGCTGTGTCGAACCGTGATGCGGAAGGTATCGCGTATATTCCTGAACGTAAGACTGTTTTGATTGTCGGAGAGCGTGATGGGAGTATAATGGAATATGACTCTGTTGGGGCATTCACAGGAAGGGAGTTGCTGTTGGAAAAGGAGTCAAAAACTTATGGATATGAGTCTTTGACATATAATGAGAACACTGGATTGTTATGGACATGCACAGAAAATATTTATTCGGATGCGTATGCTATATTGGCAAATGATACAATGGTTGTAGTCAGGCTTAAAGCATTTAATACTGATTTATATCCTGTTTCAACATACTTATATAGATTGGATAAGCCCTTGTCTGATAATATTGGCAAATATTATGCTCACGGTGTAAGTGAACTTTTAGCTCTTGATGATGGTTCCCTTATTGTATTAGAACGTGAATTTCGAGTGCCGAAAAGTATGATTGGTGCTTGTGTTCTGTGTAAATTATATCTGGTCGATCCCCAAAATACAAATTTGACAGAGAATAAAGAATTGTTTTATGGAACGGAACTACATAAGACGCTGTTGTGTAAGTGGACAACAAAGTTATCACTTTTCAATCATTCATTGGCAAATTATGAAGGGATGTGTCTTGGCCCAAAATTGTCAGATGGTTCGCAGACTATAATAATGATTTCTGATTCTCAAAACAGATCTGGGGGAATATTGCGTGATTGGTTTCGTACAATTATCATAAAATGATACGATTAATTTATTCAAACTACAAAATATTTGATATGAAAGGAATAAGACAAGCTTTATTATTTGTATATTGTGTTTTGTGATTGTTAAATGGTGAAAATAAATCAATACAAACAAAATTTAATATAAAATATTTGGTTTTATTGCAAAATGAAATTTTTTCGATTAAAAAAGTGGTAAATTGTTTGTTGTTGTAAATAATATGATTATCTTTGCAATCAATTAAAAATAAGGTACAATGACAGTATATCAGAATATTCTACATACAATTATTATTCAGCTAATAGATTTGGTTGAAGAGGGTAGGTCGTAGGATGTTGCTGAAAGAATATGTATGTAAAGTAAATAACAAGCCTTTCTCACTTACCCAAGTGTGGAAGGTTTTTGTTTTATATGCGATTTTGAAAAAATATAATCACAATTAATAATACATTGACATATGACAGATCGATTATTCATTTTTGATACAACGCTTCGTGACGGTGAACAAGTTCCCGGATGTCAGTTGAATACGGTAGAAAAAATACAAGTAGCCAAACAGCTTGAACAACTTGGTGTTGATGTTATTGAAGCTGGTTTTCCTATTTCTAGTCCTGGAGATTTTAATTCTGTTATTGAAATCTCAAAAGCTGTGACATGGCCAGTCATATGTGCTTTGACGAGAGCGGTGGAAAAAGATATTGATGTGGCAGCGGAATCATTGAAATATGCAAAACATAAAAGAATTCATACTGGAATAGGAACGTCAGATTCTCATATTAAATATAAGTTTCAGTCTAATAGAGACGAAATACTTGAGCGCGCAGTCGCAGCTGTTAAATATGCAAAACGTTATGTGGACGATGTGGAATTTTATGCGGAAGATGCTGGACGTACAGATAATGAATATCTTGCAAAAGTGGTTGAGGCTGTAATAAGGGCTGGCGCAACTGTTGTTAATATTCCTGACACGACAGGTTATTGCTTGCCGGAAGAATATGGAAATAAAATAAAATATCTGATGGAGCATGTCGATTGTATAGATAAGGCTATTATTTCGACACATTGTCACAATGATCTTGGACTTGCTACGGCAAATACACTCAGTGGAGTGTTGAATGGTGCAAGACAGGTTGAAGTTACCATAAATGGAATCGGAGAAAGAGCTGGTAATACTTCTTTGGAAGAGATATCAATGATATTGAAATGTCATAAACTTGAGATAGAGACTAATATAAATACAGCGAAAATATATCCAACAAGTCGTATGGTGTCCAGTTTGATGAATATGCCAGTCCAGCCAAACAAGGCTATTGTTGGAAGAAACGCGTTTGCACACTCAAGTGGTATACATCAGGATGGTGTTCTTAAAAATGTGTCAACGTATGAGATTATGAATCCAAAGGATGTGGGACTTGATGACAATTCCATTGTACTGACAGCCCGCTCAGGAAGAGCTGCTTTAAAATACAGATTGAGCGTTCTTGGAGTGGAGGTTGACGATGAGGAGAAAGTTGACAAAATCTATCAGAAATTTCTCAGATTGGCAGATCAGAAAAAAGAGGTAAATGATGATGATATCCTTATGCTGGCTGGAGCTGACATTGCAGAAACCCGTGCTGTAAAACTTGATTTTCTTCAGGTTACTACTGGAATGGGTGTAAGAAGTGTTGCTAGTATTGGACTTGATATTTCCGGACAAAAATTTGAGGAAGCTTCCACTGGTAATGGACCAGTTGATGCTGCAATTTGTGCGTTGAAGAAAATTATACAGAAGCATATGACATTAAAGGAATTTACGATTCAGGCTATAAGTAAAGGCTCTGATGATATAGGAAAGGTTCATATGCAGGTTGAATATAATGGACATGTTTATTATGGATTTGGAGCAAATACTGATATCGTGACGGCTTCGGTAGAGGCTTATATTGATTGTATAAATAAATTTAAAAGATAATATATGAATACATTGTTTGATAAGATATGGGACAAACATGTCGTACAACTTTTGGAAGATGGAACGACACAATTATATATAGATAGATTATATTGCCATGAGGTGACAAGTCCTCAAGCTTTTGAAGGATTAAGGGAACGTGGTTTAAAATGTTTCAGACCGAAGCAGATATTCTGTATGCCAGATCATAATACACCAACGCATGATCAAGATAAGGAAATAGAGGATCCGATCTCAAGAAAACAAGTGGATACTTTAGCAAGAAATGCCAAGGATTTTGGATTGGCACATTTTGGAATGATGTCGAAGGATAATGGTATAATACATGTGGTAGGACCAGAGAAAGGTTTATCATTACCAGGCATGACTATTGTATGTGGAGATTCTCATACATCTACTCATGGTGCAATGGGGGCTGTTGCATTTGGTATTGGAACAAGTGAAGTCGAGATGGTAATGGCGTCACAGTGTATATTACAGCAGAAGCCGAAATCAATGAGGATTAATATAAATGGTGTGTTGGCAACGGGTGTTACTGCAAAAGACGTAGCTCTATATCTGATGTCAAAACTTACCACCTCAGGTGCAACTGGATATTTTGTGGAATATTCTGGTCCTGTTGTAGAGAACATGTCAATGGAAGGTCGTCTTACTCTATGTAATCTTTCGATTGAAATGGGAGCACGTGGAGGTCTTGTCGCTCCGGATGATATTACGTTTAGATATATTAAAGGGCGTGAGTATGCTCCAAGTGGTGAAGACTGGGATAGGGCTGTTGCTTATTGGAAAACATTAAAAAGTGGCGATGATGCAGTGTTTGATAAAGAATTATATTTTGACGCGGAAGATATAGAGCCACGTATAACATACGGTACAAACCCTGGAATGGGAATCGGTATAAGTGAAACAATTCCTAGTATAGACGAAATAGATGATGCAGGAAGGATGTCTTTCCTCAAATCTCTAGACTACATGGGATTTAAACCCGGACAGAAATTGATTGGCCATAAGGTGGATTATGTTTTCCTTGGGGCATGTACTAACGGAAGAATTGAGGATTTCCGGGCATTCGCGTCTGTGGTAAAAGGAAAGAAGAAAGCTGATAATATCACAGCTTGGTTGGTCCCAGGATCATGGGCGGTGGATAGACAGATAAAGGAAGAGGGATTGGATAAAATTCTAGAAGATGCTGGTTTTGCAATTCGCCAGCCAGGTTGTTCTGCATGTCTTGCAATGAACGATGATAAGATACCTGCTGGTAAATATGCAGTTTCTACTAGTAATCGTAATTTTGAGGGCCGGCAGGGCCCTGGAGCTCGTACAATATTGGCAAGTCCTTTGGTAGCTGCTGCAGCTGCAATTACTGGTATTATTACAGATCCAAGAAGTTTGATGTGAAAAATGATAACAAAATATGAAACAGAAATTCAATATAATAACAAGTACTTGTGTACCGCTTCCACTCGAAAATGTTGATACCGATCAGATAATACCTGCTCGTTTTCTCAAAGCTACAGACAAAAGAGGATTTGGAGAAAATCTTTTCAGAGATTGGAGATATAATAAGGACGGTTCTCTAAAAGAAGATTTTGTATTAAACGATTCGAAATACAAGGGATGTATATTGGTAGCAGGAAAAAATTTTGGTTCGGGTAGTAGTCGTGAGCATGCTGCGTGGGCAATAGCAGGATATGGATTCAGAGTTGTGATTAGTAGTTTTTTTGCAGATATACACAAGCAGAATGAACTTAATAATTTTGTCCTTCCAGTAGTTGTCTCAGACTCCTTTCTAAAGGAACTTTTTGAGGAAATAGACAAAAATCCAAATATGGAAGTAGAGGTTGATCTTCCGAATCAGAAGGTTACTAATACGGCTACCGGCAGATATGAGATATTTGAAATCAATGCATATAAGAAACATTGCCTTATGAATGGGCTTGATGATATCGATTATCTTTTACAAAATAAAGACAAAATAGAAAAATGGGAGAGGCAAGTGTGAAAACCTTTCAGAGAATACCTCCATTTATTGAAATAATGGATTGTACTTTGAGAGACGGTGAACAGACAAGCGGGGTTTCTTTTCTGCCACATGAAAAGTTGATGATGGCCAGAATGCTTCTTAAGGATATCAATGTAGATCGTATAGAAGTTGCTTCTGCACGTGTTTCTGAGGGAGAAAAAGACGCTGTAAAAATGATATGCCGTTATGCTGATCAGATAGATATGTTAAATAAGGTGGAGGTCTTAGGGTTTGTAGATGGTAATCTGTCTATAGATTGGATATGCGATTGTGGATGTAAGGTGATAAATCTACTTGCAAAAGGATCATTGAAACATTGTACACATCAATTGCATAAAACTCCCCAAGAACATATTGATGATATAAAGAGATCTTTGAAATATGCAGCAGGAAAAGGCATTGACGTGAATCTCTATTTAGAAGATTGGAGCAATGGTATGAAAAATTCGCCAGAATATGTTTACCAGATCATGGATGCTTTAAAAGATACAAATATAAAGAGATTTATGTTGCCTGATACATTGGGTGTTCTTAATCCTCTTCAGGTGATAGAGTTTTTTAGAAAAATGATAAAACGCTATCCGTTTGTTCATTTTGATTTTCATGCCCATAATGATTATGATTTAGCGGTAAGTAACTCTCTTGCAGCAGTACTTAGTGGTGCAAAAGGTTTACATGTGACGGTTAACGGATTAGGTGAACGTTGTGGTAATGCACCTCTTGCAAGTGTGCAGGCTATATTAAAAGATCAATTTCATGCCAAGACAAACATTAAAGAAAGTCGGTTAAATGATATAAGTCGGCTTGTTGTAGGATATTCTGGTATAGCTATTGCCCCGAATCAACCTATTGTGGGTGAAAATGTATTCACACAGGTCGCTGGTGTACATGCAGATGGTGATAACAAGGATAATCTGTATTGCAATGATCTTATTCCAGAGCGTTTCGGACGTAAACGTGAATATGCATTGGGTAAAAATAGTGGTAAGGCTAATATCGCACGAAATCTAAAAGAACTAGGATTGGAGCTTACCATAGAACAGACAAAAAAAGTGACAAAGCGTATAACAGAACTGGGGGATCGTAAAGAGATTGTTACTCAAGATGATTTACCGTTTATCGTTAGTGATGTGTTAAAACATTCAGCCCCGGAAAATAGGATAAAATTGGTAAGCTATATGGTCTCCCTTGCATATGGTTTGAAACCTCTTGCAAGTGTAAAGGTTGCGATAAATGGGAATCTTTATGAAGCGGATTCTACAGGAGACGGTCAGTATGACGCTTTTGTAAAGTCGTTAAGGAAGATATATAAGGAGAAGCTTGGTCGTACATTTCCGCTTCTAGAGAATTACGCTGTTACAATCCCTCCTGGAGGTCGTACTGATGCTCTTGTACAGACGGTTATAACATGGCGTTTCGGTGATAAAATGATACGGACACGAGGTCTTGATGCAGACCAAACTGAAGCTGCTATAAAAGCAACAATAAAAATGCTTAATATGTTTGAAGAACAGGAATATAATAATTAATCGAAAAATGTAAGAATATGAAATTGAATATTGCAGTACTTTCTGGTGACGGCATTGGTCCAGAGATAATGAAACAGGGTATAGCTGTAATGGATGCGATTGCGGAAAAATTCGGACATGAATTTACATATTATGAGGCTGTTTGTGGTGCAGATGCAATAGATAAAGTGGGAGATCCTTTTCCTGAAACAACTTATCAGATATGTAAAGATGCCGATGCCGTATTGTTTGCGGCTGTTGGACATCCGAAATTTGATAATGATCCTACAGCAAAGATTCGTCCAGAACAAGGATTGCTTGCAATGCGTAAGAAACTTGGACTTTATGCTAATATTCGCCCTATACAAACTTTCAGAAGTTTACTTCATATGTCACCATTAAAAGAAGAGCTTGTGCGTGATGCTGATTTTATTTGTATACGTGAGCTTACAGGTGGTATGTATTTTGGAGATAAATATCAAGATGATGATAAAGCCTACGATACTAATTATTATACTAGACCGGAAATAGAGCGTATATTAAAGGTTGGCTTTGACTATGCAATGAAACGAAAAAAACATCTTACGGTTGTTGATAAAGCCAATGTTCTTGCATCATCACGTTTGTGGCGACAGATAGCACATGAGATGGAACCGATGTACCCAGAAGTAAATGTGGATTATATGTTTGTGGATAATGCATCAATGAGAATGATTGTAGAGCCGTCTTTTTTCGATGTAATGGTAACAGAAAATACTTTTGGAGATATTCTTACAGATGAAGGCAGTTGTATATCAGGTTCAATGGGTTTATTACCATCTGCTTCTATTGGTTGTGGAACTCCGGTGTTTGAACCAGTACATGGATCATGGCCACAAGCAACTGGAAAAAATATAGCAAATCCTTTAGCGGAAATTCTTTCTGTAGCTATGTTGCTTGAACATTTTAATATGCTGGAAGAAGGTAAATTAATACGTGATGCTGTAGATGAATCTTTGGAATCAAATATTCGAACTCCGGAAATTCAGATTGATGGCGGAACATATTATGGTACAAGAGAAGTCGGAGAATGGATTGTAAGTTATATTAAGAATAAATAAAAGGATTACTTAAAGAATAAGTATTTATATAAAAATACAGGCATGAAAAAGAAAGTATTCTGTCTGATAATATTCATATTATGTATATTCAAAATAGTTGCCGCACAAAGTTATCAAGCTTTGCGTGATAGTCTTTCTGCAGCGACGGAAGCTCTGAGTTATAAACCTGATTCTTTGGATCTTCGTTTGAAAAAGGCAAGTTGGAACATATTATTAGAGCAATGGCAATATGCACAAGAGGAGTATGATTATGTTTTAAGGCATGATCCGAATAATATTGCAGCATTGTTTTATAGAGCATATGTGAATGAAAAACAAAATAGATATAATTTTGCACGTCTAGATTATGAAAGTCTTATAAATATAGTTCCTCTCCATTTTGAGGCAAGGCTTGGACTTGCATTACTTAATCATAAAGATCGTCATTTCACAGAAGCTATGGATCAAATAAATAAACTTGTTGAATTATATCCAGACAGTGCTGTTGCATATGCGGCACGTGCAGGAATGGAATTAGATCGTAAAATGTTAGAACCGGCAGAATTTGATTATAGCAAAGCGATAGCATTAGATCCATCTAATATAGATTATCGTTTGAATAGAGCAAATATACGTATTAATTTAAAGAGAAAAGATGAAGCATGTGAAGATTTGGATTTTTTGGTAAAACAAGGTATACCACGTGCAAATTTAATGGAATATTACCAAAAATGTAAATAGTATTTTATATATGTCAGAACATTTATCTACTCATAATGTTCTGACATATTAATTATATCGAACTCACATATAATTTATATGTGTATTTTCATTTTCACCCAAATACATCGTGGAATAAGTTTCCATAGAAAAACAATAATACGGTATCTCCAGTCTATAGTAGTTATGGAATTACGATTTTCTATAGCTCTTATTATTTTCTTTGCTACAAAGTTTACATCAAGTTGCATAGGATATTGACTGTCTCTCAATAATGGTGTATTGACAAATCCAGGTCGTATGTCAAGAATGTGTATATTCTTTATGTTTCTTATTGTGCACAATTGCGTAAGGCTTTCCAGATAAGTATTTATATATCTCTTACTTGCTGAATATGCAGGTGCAACACCAAGGCCTTTTGTGCCTGCTATACTGCTTATTACTGCAATTAAACCTTTTTTATTAGGATGGTTGCAGAAGTATTTGAAAACAAAATTAATCATTCGTGTGAGTCCTGTAACATTTGTTGATATTGTTGATAGTTCTTTATCTGCATCTAATGACATATTTTGAAAACCAATACCAGAACTGTGAATATATAGATCCATTCCCCCTGTTTTTTCTATAAGTTGCATTAGATATGCTGTAGCATCGTTTGATGTTATGTCTATACGTTGTATAGCAATAATCCCAGGATGTTGTTTTTTCATTGATATGAGAACATCTTCTTTTCGACCTGCTATTCCAACTGTCCATCCTTTGGATATCAGTAGCATTGTTGTTGCATAACCTATACCTGAGGTTGCGCCTACTATAATTGCACGCTTTGTTTCCATTTGGATTTATCCGAGATTTAAATATATTCAGATTTAAAATGTCTATTTCTTTCTTCTTTTTTTGAATAAATCTCTTATTCCATTAAAATCTTTTTTCATAATGATACCAATACCTTGTGTATTAAGGCTGTTCTTTGTGAAATAACGGTCATTAGTCTTATTGTAAACATTGATAGAAAGATTTCCATTAGGAAAAAGTAGGTATCTTAGGTCAAAATCGCCAATGAAGCTTGTTGTTGCATTGGCATTGTCTCTATAGCCGAATTGTCCATTTATGAGTAGTCTATTATTTAATAGTTTTCCAGATAGAATCCCTTCGTATTCTGCATCATTAAAACCTTCGGTTCCTGTAGATATGTTAGCACCAAAGTTCCAATCATTGCTATTAATAATATTGCCAAGGATATTATTCAATTGTTGACTTATAGTTCCGCTAAGTATACTTTGCATGGCAAGTGAAGCCTGGCTATATGTAGTTCCTTCACTGGTAGAGTTGTTGTTACTGTTTTGATTATAAAAACGTCCAACTGTAAGCAAATACAATACTTGTTGATTCATTTCTTCTTCAGCATTTATGACACTAGAAACCATCTGTTTCGCGTCATTACTTAATGTTGGCATATCTAAATCAAAAGATACTTTTGGATTGTTGGGAGTTCCTGTAATATTCATTAAACAGTTTACTCTCACGTTGTTGTTTGAAAAAGAATTTCCAATATTTAAATCAGATAAGCTTACTCCATTTAGAACATAAATTGCATTAAGATCAAGTGATGCATTAAATGGGTCTCCTACAAATTTTATAGTTCCACCTTTTCTAAAGGTAAATTCTTTTTTTATTATATCTCTTATCGTTAGTTTATATATGCCATGATCAACAATGTAGTTACCGAACATATCAAATGTTCCCTTATTATAATATGTTGCTCTGAGTGTACCGTTACCATTTAGGGCTATATGGTCTCCAGATTGTTTATCCATCAAAATCTTTATGTTTATATTTGGATTGCAATCAATTAGAAAATTAAGGCGCATATCAGAAGTGGTCTGTATGTTCTCAACAGTATCTTTGACAGTATCGTATGTATCAACAATGGATGTGATATTGTCCCTGGAGGATGATTTCCATTGTATGAATTCATTGGTTGATATGTTATTCATACTACTTACGTCATATACAATCGTACTGTTTTTTTCTGGAGTGACATTGATATCCATGGTTACTTCTCCGCTACGTCCTTTGATCTTACAATTACCAGTGGCATATACTGTTCCATAGAAAGAATCACCATTATTCCCATTTGTATTGAATGACAATAGATTGTTGGCTTTTATGGATAAGTCGTAGCTCAGATTTGTTAAATGTTTGTGATGCACACCTCCTTCGATAAGGCCATAATTACCATTACTGTCAAATATACTATCGTTTTTGAATTCTATTTCATTTGGGATAAATCTGATTGTATCGTTGCTGAGAGTATAATATGTGTTTAGACTGCTTATTCCAAGTGTTCCATCTACAATAAGCATGCCTGTCATATTAATATTGTTTAAAGGTCCGGAAAGCTTTACTGTTCCATTGGTATATGCATTGACATCTTTCATGAAACTACTGCAGAAACTTTCCATAAATTCAATTCTTGTATTATGGGCTGTTAAATCTAAATCAATAAAGTTTTGTTTTGGAGATATGTATCCAATGATTATGGTTTTACTGTCAGATTTGTCTTTTGCTATAGCGTTTATGTCAATTTTTTCTTCAATGTTGTTATATTGGGCTTTTGCATACAGTGTTCCCATCCGACCTTTTTCAAAAAGGAAATCTTTAACTATAAGGTCAGTATAAATCTCTGGCTTCTTTCCGGATATACCTTTAATATAAGCCTTGCCAGATGCGAGACCATCAAACTCTACTGAATGGAAATCTACCATATCCAGAATATAATTTATATTGATATCTTTAAAGTCCATGCATATGGAATCTGATAATTCTTTGGTTGTCTTGCCTGCGATGGAAATATATTGTTTATCATGTTCTACAGAAAAATTATTTATTTCAATATAGTTTTTGTTGTAGATAATATTTGAAGGTTTGATATGCCATACCGTATCGTCTATAAGAATGTCAGATTCTTTAATATTTATATTAGCTGTGGCTTTTCCTTCAACATTATTATAAAAAAAGGTATTTGCTTTTATTTTTCCTTGTAACGGATGTTTTTCATTTTCATTTATGTTTATTTCCGTATCAAGTTCATTATTGACAGCAGAAGCTTTTATACCTAGTGATAAGATATTTCCTTTGTCTGATATTTTTTTTACCATAACGGATGTCTTCAATATACCATCTATAGTATTTACTCTAAGTCTAACATCTTTATATTTTTTATTATCGTAAATAAAAGAAGGAATTTGGCAATCTAATTGTAATTCATTTTTTTTATCACATATTTCGCCGTTTATAGTTATCGGAGCTTGAAGCTCGATAGGAATTCCTAACAAAAAATTAATCCATTTGGAATCGTTTATGTTGGCCTCTATCTTAAAATCGTTGTTCCGCTTTGTTTTTATATTAGTATATAACGGTATGGTTGGAAGTTTGCTGTGGATTAATCCTATGATGCTGTGTGGAATAGTGCTATAATTAATATCGCCATACATGAATATGTTACCAAAATCACTGGTAACAATAATATTTTTATATTTATCTGTTTTATCTACATTTAAGGAGAGGGAATCTATTTTGTAGATTACCTGTGGAGAGACCATGGAAAAATCAGATATACGAATCTGTCCAGTTGCATTTGAAATATTAGTTCCTTCTATGTGGGCAGTTAGATTCAAATTGAATCTGGTATGTGGCCATTTATCAGACAAATGCAAAGCTGAAGGTGACAGGTGTTTTATATCAGCATTTAAATAACATATATTATATCCTTTTCTACAACTGGCATTTCCGGTTAACTTTATTTTTGCATTTGGGTCGTTAATCTCTACTTTCCCGGTAATTTTGTCGTTCTCATATATGCCATTAAGTTTTAATGCATGATATGTATATTGGTTATAATCAATGGAAGAAATTGTCCCATTGAATTTTATTTGTGATGTTTGTGACGAATTAAAGTATAATTGTGTATTGACGACACCGAATTTGGTGTCATCTGTAAGTTCTCTTATATTAAGATTTTTTGTTGTTATTTTTCCATTCGTTGTATTTTTATTACGTATTAAACTAATGTTTGTTGTACCTATGTCTGTATTTATACATCCAGAAAATGAAATTTCTTTATTATGATTTCTATACTGTGATTTTCCGACAATCTTAATATTACCTAGTTTGGAGATCATTTTCGGTATTTTAATATCAGGAAATTTCTTGCATATTGTTTTTATATTATCGCTGTTTGTTTTAAATATAAATCTGTCAATATACCAGGATGAAAAATGTTTATTAACACGTATCGTTGAACTTAAATTGAAAAGATTTGTACTTTCATTTATCAATAGATTATTAATATATATACTTTTTCCTACACCATAAATGTCTGCACGGCATAATATCTTATATTTGAAACCCTTCATCTTTGGGAAATAAAAAGAAAAATCAGAAGGGGTTATGTACGAGTCTGATATATTTCCTCTGAACTTTAATGCAGGAAAGTATATACTACCATCTTTTAATGTGTATGAAGCATCGATAGAGTCTATATGTACTCTTGAGGAAGGTAATTCTAGATTGAAAGTATTTAATGCCAAATGTGTTTTATTTGCAGCAACTTTGAAAGATAACTTCTTTAGTTTTATGCCAGAATGTTCCTCTAATGATAGTTTTTTTACTTTAATGTTTATAGAATCATTACTGAATTTGTCTAGAATTATATGTCCACTTATATTTTTTATATTAATGTTATTTAAGGAAAAACTATTTTTTTTGTTTACTTCTGATAAACAACGATATCTAATTGCTCCATGTCTTATAATAATAGAGTTGATTTGTAAATCAATAGATTTATTATCGTTATTTTTTTTATTAGATAGGGAGTCTATGAGAAATTGATAGTTGGTTTTAGTTTTGTTATTTTTTTTATAAAGATTGGCCTCCATTCCAAAAAATTGAATGGATGATATAGATACTCGGTTCTCAATTAGTGGAATAATGTTGATCTTTATAGATGCTCTTGAAACCTTTAACATTTTCTTCCTATTCTGGTCAAAAATACAAATATCGTCAACAATGAGTCGATTGACAAAACCCAAGTCTATCTGTCCGATTGATACTGTAGTACCGAATTTTTTAGACAAGGCATCGGCTGTCCAAGAACCAATAATTCCTTGAATATAAGGTAGATGTAGAAGTATTACAAGAAAAAGGTAAAGGCTGATCGCAACCCATACAATTATATTTATTATCCGTTTTAACACACTGATACTCAATCTTTATTAATAAGAGATTTCAAAATTACATCATTTTTCTTTTTGTACAAAAATAAAAGGTTGTTTTTTCTTTTCTTTATGACTTATTTTTGCTAATTTTGCATCGATAATATCATAGTGAAAAAATAGGTTAAAAAGAGAGTTTTCACAGTCTTTTTGAAATTATCTTATATAATAAATATATTATTATGAATGTGATTAAGTTACGAAAGGGCTTAGACATTAATTTGAAGGGAAAGGCCGCCAAACAAAAAAAATCAGTGGCCGAATGTTCTGAGTATGGACTCGTTCCGGATTATTTTGTCGGAGTTACTCCTAAGGTGGTTGTTCACGAGGGCGATCATGTAAAGGCAGGCGATGCATTGTTTGTGAATAAAAATTGTACAGAAGTCCGTTTTTCTTCACCGGTCAGTGGTGTTGTTTCTTCAATAATACGTGGAGAGCGCAGAAAAGTATTATGTGTAAAAATAAAGGCTGATGAAAAGCAGGAATATGTGGACTTTGGCTGTAAGAATATTGACTCTTTAGAAGGTTCGGACGTTATAAACTCATTGCTTGAATCTGGATTATTTGGTTATATTAATAAATTACCTTATGCGATATCTGCTGTTCCAGATACCAAACCAAAAGCCATTTTTGTCAGTGCTCTTAGGGACATGCCGCTTGCTGCAGACTTTGAGTATGAGGTGCAAGGTAATGAGGTTGATTTTCAGACCGGATTGACTGCTTTATCGAAAATATCTAAAACTTATCTTGGTATTGGAATAAATCAGACATCGGATGTGCTTAGAAAAGCAAAGAATGTAGAAGTTAATATTTTTGATGGTCCATGTCCTGCAGGAAACGTTGGTGTTCAAATAAACCATATCTCACCGGTAAATAAAGGTGAAGTAGTATGGACAGTTGATCCAACAGCAGTCATATTTTTTGGTCGTCTTTTTAATACAGGACATGTTGATCTTATCCATACAATTGCTATTGCTGGAAGTGAAATAGATCGTCCTGCCTATGCTGATGTAAAAGTTGGTCAAAAGCTATCCACGATATTAGAAGGCAGATTAAATAGAACTGATCATGTCAGATTGATAAATGGTAATCCTCTTGTTGGAAGAAAAAGCTGTATAGATGATTTTCTTGGCGCTCATGTTTCAGAAGTCACAGCTATTCCGGAGGGTGATGATACAAATGAAATGTTGGGATGGATAATGCCACGTATTAAAGATTTTTCTGTTAGTCATAGTTATTTCTCATGGCTTCAAGGAAAGAAAAAGGAATATGTATTGGATGCTCGTATAAAGGGGGGACGGCGAAATATGATCATGAGTGGTGAATATGATAAGGTGTTCCCTATGGATATTTATCCTGAGTATCTTATCAAGGCAATAATTTGTGGAGATATAGACAAAATGGAAGCTCTCGGTATATATGAGGTTTCTCCAGAAGATTTTGCAGTGGCTGAATTTGTTGATTCTTCTAAGTTGGAGTTGCAGCATATTGTTAGAAAAGGACTGGATATGTTGCGTAAAGAAATGGAGTAGTATAATAAATTATTTAAGATGAAAGCTTTAAGAAACTATCTAAATAAGATAAAACCTAATTTTGAAGAAGGTGGTAAGTTCCATGCTTTTAGATCTGTCTTTGATGGTTTTGAAACATTCTTATATGTTCCTAATACAACATCTAAAAATGGAACTATGATTCATGATGCAATTGATAGTAAAAGAATTATGTCAATTGTCGTTATTGCTTTAATGCCTGCTCTGTTGTTTGGTATGTATAATGTTGGTTATCAACATTTCAAAGCAGCAGGAGATGGCGTATTTGCTTCAGCATCATTTATACAAATGTTTGCATATGGTCTTATGGCCGTATTACCTAAGATACTCGTATCATATATTGTTGGTTTAGGAATTGAATTCATTGTTGCACAGTGGAAAAAGGAAGAAATACAAGAAGGCTTCCTTGTTTCGGGTATTTTAATTCCAATGATAATTCCTGTTGATTGTCCATTATGGATTTTAGCAATAGCTGTTGCATTTTCTGTGATCTTTGTAAAAGAGGTGTTTGGTGGAACAGGTATGAACATTTTTAATGTTGCATTGGCGGCACGTGTATTTATGTTCTTTGGGTATCCAACCAAAATGTCCGGAGATGCAGTTTGGGTATCAGGAGATTCAATATTGGGAATAGGCCAAAATATAGATGGACTTACCGTAGCTACACCTCTTGGCTCTACTGCAACGACAGGAATTGTACCTGATTTTTCAATGGATATGATATACGGACTTATTCCAGGGTCTGTAGGTGAGACAAGTGTGATTGCGATTGCTTTGGGTGCAATACTATTGCTTTGGACTGGTATAGCAAGTTGGAAGATAATGTCTTCTGTGTTTATTGGTGGTGCTTTTATGGCTTTTGTATTTAATACGGTAGGCCCTGATACTTCAATGGCTCAGATGCCGTGGTATGAACATCTTGTACTTGGTGGTTTTTGTTTTGGAGCAGTATTTATGGCGACAGATCCTGTTACTGCGGCAAGAACAGAAACAGGAAAATACATATATGGTTTCATGATTGGAGTAATGGCAATAATCATTAGGGTGCTTAATCCTGGATACCCAGAGGGAATGATGCTTGCCATATTATTTATGAATATATTTGCTCCATTAATTGATTATTTTGTCGTACAGCAAAATATCAAACATCGTGAGAAACGTGCCATTTGTTCAAAATAATAAAATAAGAAATAAATGAAGACGAATAGTAATAGTTATACCATTATATATGCTGCGATAATGGTTATTATCGTTGCGTTTATGCTTGCATTTGTAAGTTCTTCTTTGCGTGATAGACAAAATAAGAACGTGGAACTTGATACCAAAAAACAGATTCTTTCTGCATTAAATGTTAGAAATGTGGAAGATGTTGAAAGTGAGTATAATAAGTATGTAAAGCAGGACATGTTAATGCAATCAGATGGTACTTTGTCTGAGAATACCGATGTCTTTTCTACAGCATATGAAAAAGAAGTAAAAGAAAATAATCGCTTTCATGTCTTTGTTGCAGAGAAAGATGGAGATACAAAATATATATTTCCTGTTTATGGTACAGGATTGTGGGGTGCGATATGGGGTTATATAGCATTAAATAGTGATAAAAATACAGTTTATGGTGTATATTTTTCTCATGCAAGTGAAACCCCAGGACTTGGTGCTGAAATAGCAACTGAGAATTTTCAAGATTTATTCGCCGGAAAGAAGACCTTAGACAATGGTAAAATTGCGCTAGGGGTCGTGAAAAACGGAAAAGTTAATAATCCTGAGTATCAAGTTGATGGTATCTCTGGTGGAACAATTACTTCTGAAGGTGTAAATCAGATGTTGAAGAAATGTTTGAATAATTATAAGAACTTTTTAATAAAAAGATAAAAAGGTAATATGAAACAGCAATTATTATCGCAGAAAAATAAAGATGTCTTATTTACACCTTTAGGGATAAATAATCCTGTTACCGTACAGGTTTTAGGAATATGTTCGGCATTGGCTGTTACTGCAAAACTTGAACCGGCTATAGTAATGGGCCTTTCTGTAACAATAATAACAATGTTTTCCAATGTGGTGATATCATTATTGCGTAAGACTATTCCGAATCGAATACGTATTATAGTACAACTTGTTGTAGTTGCAGCGTTGGTTACAATTGTAAGTGAAATATTGAAAGCTTTTGCATACGATGTCAGTGTACAACTTTCTGTTTATGTAGGATTAATTATAACAAACTGCATTTTGATGGGACGTCTTGAGGCTTTCGCTATGCAGAATGGTCCTTGGGAGTCTTGTCTTGATGGACTCGGAAATGGACTTGGGTATGCAAAAATACTTATAATTGTTGCATTCTTCCGCGAACTGTTTGGTTCTGGAACATTGTTGGGTTTTAATATATTGAATTATGATTGTATAAAAAATATTGGATATGTTAATAATGGTCTGATGCTTATGCCACCAATGGCTCTTATAATATGTGCATGTATTATATGGTATCAGCGTGCGCGAAATAAAGAACTTCAGAATCAATAATTGATAATGATTTAAATAAAAGTTTGTTTAATATAAATAAATCCAATTATAATGGAACATTTATTAAGTTCATTCGTCCGCTCTATATTTGTGGATAATATGATATTTGCATTCTTTCTGGGAATGTGCTCATATTTAGCTGTCTCAAAGAATGTAAAAACGGCTTTGGGGTTAGGTGTCGCAGTTGTGTTCGTTTTGGTTGTGACACTACCGGTAAACTATCTTTTACAAACAAAAGTACTTGCTGCAAACGCAATTATAGAAGGGGTTGATCTGAGTTTCTTGAGTTTTATCCTATTTATTGCGGTGATTGCAGCAATTGTTCAGTTAGTAGAAATGGTTGTAGAACGTTTTAGTCCTTCACTTTATGCATCATTGGGCATATTCCTTCCATTAATTGCTGTGAATTGTGCTATTATGGGAGCATCACTTTTTATGCAGCAGAGAATAACATTGAGTGAAAGTGATCCTAAAATGATAGGTAATATTGGCGATGCGATATCTTATGCGTTGGGTTCTGGATTAGGTTGGTTACTTGCTATTGTTGGTCTTGCTGCAGTGCGTGAAAAAATGGCCTATTCAAATGTTCCTGCCCCTCTTAGAGGATTAGGTATAACATTTATCGTCGTTGGTCTTATGGCCATGGCTTTTATGTGTTTCTCGGGTTTGAATATTTAAATTGAATGACAATGGATATAAATATGATATTGGCAAGTATTGCTGTATTCCTTATAGTTGTTCTATCACTTGTAATTATTTTACTTGTTGCAAAGAACTTTTTAGTTTCATCCGGTAAAGTTAAAATAACTATCAATGATGATAAAGTTGTAGAGGTAAATTCTGGTTCTACATTATTAAATACTCTTTCTGATAATGGAATATATTTATCTTCTGCATGTGGAGGAAAGGGTTCTTGTGGTCAATGCAAATGTCAAGTGTTGGAAGGAGGCGGTGAGATTCTTCCGTCTGAAATTCCACACTTCAGTAGAAAACAACAGAAGGATCATTGGAGATTGGGCTGTCAGGTAAAGGTCAAGAATGATATGAAGATTAAGGTAAATGAAAGCGTTCTTGGCGTAAAAGAATATGAATGTACCGTTATCTCAAATAAGAATGTCGCTACTTTTATTAAAGAATTTAAAGTTAAGCTTCCAGAGGGGGCTCATATGGATTTCATTCCAGGTTCATATGCGCAGATAAAAATACCTGCATTCTCAATGTCTTATGATAATGATATAGATAAATCTCTGATAGGGGATGAATATTTACCGGCATGGGAAAAATTTGGATTATTCTCATTAAAATGTGTAAATCCAGAACCGACAATTAGAGCTTATTCTATGGCAAACTATCCTGCTGAAGGAGATGTATTTATGTTGACAGTTAGAATTGCAACGCCTCCTTTCAAACCCGACCGTAGTGGATTTATGGATGTTAATCCAGGTATAGCGTCTTCATATATATTTACATTGAAACCTGGTGATAAAGTTCTGATGAGTGGACCATATGGAGATTTCCATCCTCATTTCGATTCAAAGAAAGAGATGATTTGGGTTGGTGGTGGAGCCGGTATGGCTCCCCTGAGAGCACAGATCATGCATATGACAAAGACTTTGGTAACACATGACAGAGAAATGCATTATTTCTACGGTGCTCGTGCGTTAAATGAGGTCTTTTATTTGAACGATTTCCTTGAATTAGAGAAGACTTTCTCAAATTTCCATTTTCATCTTGCTTTGGATCGTCCGGATCCGGCAGCGGATGCAGCTGGTGTAAAATATACTGCAGGATTTGTTCACCAAGTAATGTATGATACGTATTTGAAAAATCATGAAGCTCCTGAAGATATAGAATATTATATGTGTGGTCCAGGACCAATGAGTAAGGCTGTTGTCAATATGCTTGATGGGCTTGGAGTGGATCCGGAATCAATCATGTACGATAACTTTGGTGGATAAAGTTTGTAAAATTTTATATAAAAAGGCTTTTGGATATTAAAAATATAATTCCAAAAGCCTTTGTTTTTTTTAATTATTCGTGATGATAAGATTCGCCTTTTATAATTGTACAAGCTCGGTATAATTGTTCTATAAAGATTAACCTAACCATTTGATGAGAGAATGTCATCTTTGATAATGATATTTTTTCATCAGACCTCTGGTATATATTATCAGAAAACCCGTAAGGTCCACCTATTACAAAGACTAGTCTTTGTGTAGTTTGTTGCTTGTGTTCTAGCCATTTAGCAAATTCAATACTTCTGAATTCGGTTCCTCTCTCGTCTAAAAGTATAACTTTATCCGAAGGATTTAATTCTTTTTGTATTAGTTCTCCTTCATTTTGTTTTTGCTGCTCCTGACTTAATTTTTTTGTATTTTTAAGTCCAGGTATTATGTGAATCGTGAAATTATTATAATGTTCTATACGACTTATGTAGTCATTTATTGCGTCCACATATAATTTTCCTGTGGTTTTACCAATCATTATTAATTTAATTTTCATATTCGGCAGTTCTTTTAGGATTCATTGGGAACCATCCTTTTTTTACTCTTTTTCGCTGTTCAAAAAGTTCACCGATACTCCATAACGACGATGCACCAAATACCCCTAAAACAGATGATAAAAGTATATTTTCAATAAAAAGTGCTAATACGATACTTATAATACCAATTAGTAGAAAAATCCACCATGGTTTGATACCATAGTAGTATTCTATTTTTATTACAATGGGATGAAACAAACCGATAATTAAGAATGTACATATGGCTATAATTATGCCTGCAAAATGTAATTTCATACTTAAGTAGCTTTGATATTGTATTTTATGTCTGTACAAAATTAAAGCAAAAAACACTAGAACAAGTTCTTATATGTTATAATAAATGTAAATAATTACTTATATTTACAGACCGGCCTATAAATTACAGCTTATATCAGAATTTCCATCTTAATTGTGCCTCAAAGTCGCTCATGGATGAACCCTCAATTTCTTGATATGAGGATGAAATTTTATTTCTGTCAAAATATTTTGTTGATCCAAATTTACATATCATCATTATATTTTTTCGTATATCGGCTCGAATATTTATAGAGTATCGTATGCCATTTCCATAATAAGTAGGAAAGCTGAAGCTATATAATAATCCTTTCTCGTAACAATATATTCTACTGTCATAGTTATCTGTATCAAAATATCCCAAAGATATATTTGCATTAATGATTTTATGTTTATAACCAATGTTCTGAGAGATCATCCAACCGAAACTATTATTTTCTGTTTTACTGTTAGCCATGTCGTATTGTATTTCAAGTAGCCATTTATTATCTTCATATCCACATGTGACACGTCCTCTTTGTTCTGTTTTGGTTATAAGAGCAGTTTTATTGCTATTATCCTTCTGTCTAAGCCTAATCCTATAGCGTGAACTTATGTAAAAGTAATTTTTTCTTAATGTGCCAGATATGAAATTATCAATAGAGTGTGAAGATTTACTTATTTGATATTTTGCCCATGGAAAGTAAGCATAATCAAAATAATATATTAGTGAGAAGTTTGAAGATGGTGTCCAATTTGCTCCCATATATATTCCACTTTCATTTTGTATACGCCCTCCGTCATTAAAACAGTGCCCAAATAGAGTTTCAAATTTATATGAATAGAAGCGTTGCAACAATGTTAATGAAAGTTCAGTTATGGGCTGGTAAGTTATACGGTTAATTGTTGCAAGTGAATTCCCACCATCGATTGCAGATTCACCATCAATAGACAACTTGTGTCCAGTGTATCCATAGTCTATACTTGTATTTGTGAAATCTTTTCCAGTCGGATAGTATTTTCTGTAGATTTGTGCAATATTTGGTTGTAGTTTTTTGTCAAGACATGTATAAATAGAAGTCATTCCTATATGGAACCCATTTTTGAAAAATCGCATATTCCCTCCGAATAGAGATTGGCTTGTGTTGTTTTTATGTTCCATTTCTGTTGGAGTACGATGGTATCCAGACTCAAGTATTGTAGATATAGTGTTTAAATTTTTTCCTGGAGTTGCATCAATTTTTCTGTATGATGCAAAGGCTGTTATATCAAGACCTTTTATTATATTATAAGTTGCCGCTACTCCTTGTAGATAATTTGCTGCAGAGCGTGATGAATGTGCTCTTATGATATTATTTGAACTATATGCAGAAATTGAGGCTGTTTTCCCGAAGGAGAAGTCGTTATTCATAATCAGACCCATTCCCAATTTTAAGCGGTATCTTCCAGCTGCAAATGATTTGATTTTTCCAAGTTTACGGATTAACAAATAGAATGAATAATAATCATATCCAAAACTGTTTTTATTGGCAAAAAATGGTTCTCCTGGATCTTGTGAGCCGGTAATACCAGCTTGTAGATATTGCCCATATTTGAATGTGTATCTGAACCAGTGTTTGTATTTGTAGCCCAGATAACCGTTCTTATCACCTTTACGTTCATAAAAAGGAATTTTTGCTGTTACAAGAATATCATTTTTTCCATATTTTAGAATGTTCTTGATAGCAGGAAAGTCAGTATTCTCTTCATTCTCAATATATACGAAATATGATAAAAGTTGTCTTTTGATTGCATCTAGGGATTCTATCATTGCTAATTCACCCATTGTGCGTATAGGACCATATTTGTAAATATATTCAGAGATTTCTTCAATTTGATTTGGTGTCAGAAATATTATCTGTTCGAGTTCTTCTCGGGTAGCTTTATTAATGTTTATTTTATTTTCTGATAGAGACTGAAGTATCTCATAGGTGTTTTCAATATCTTCATCATTTATGTCTTCGATGTCAAGAAGTTGTTTGTAATATTTTTCCCATGGATGTGTGTTATCATTCTGTGAATTTGCTGATGAATAGCACATGTAAGATATGAATACAACCAATGTTATTTTTAATTTTATTATTAACTTCATGGCAACGATATTGTGTTTTTCTGGTTATGTAGATGGCTAGTGGGAGAATATCTTTGCCAGGATAATGTTCTATTCCTGGCAAAGATATTGAAGATATTATTTTATCGCAGAAAGTTGTTTGTCCATGTTTTCTGCAGCGCGCCGTCCGTCCCCCATGGCTAGTATGACGGTGGCTCCACCTCTTACAATGTCGCCTCCGGCATATATTTCAGTACGTGAACTCTGCATATTTGCATTTACAACAATCGTATTCTTTCGACCAAGCTCCAGACCTTCGATGGATTTTGGCACAAGTGGGTTAGGGGAAACTCCAACGGCCACAATTACCTGATCAATATCTAGAGTTTTAACAGCACCTGGTATCGGTTCTGGGCTGCGGCGTCCACTTTCATCAGGCTCACCAAGTCTCATCTCTTGAAGTTTTACTTGCTTTACAGCGCCGTTTTCATCTGCTATATATTCTAGCGGATTATGCAGTGTCAGGAAATTTATTCCTTCTTCCTTTGCATGTTTAACTTCTTCTGCTCTAGCAGGCATTTCTTTTTCAGAGCGTCTGTATACCAATGTAACATTTCCTCCTAATCGTCTTGCTGTACGGCAGGAATCCATTGCTGTATTTCCCCCTCCAACAACAAGTACATTATGTCCGATATTGATTGGTGTATCTGTCGTGGGATTGGCTGCATCCATAAGATTTACTCGTGTGAGATATTCATTGGATGACATTATATTAATAGAATTTTCTCCAGGGATACCCATAAAGTTGGGAAGACCTGCGCCAGATGCAATGAATACACCTTTGAAACCATCATTTTCAAGCTGTTCTATACTTATTGTTTTGCCGATTATGCAGTCGGTAATAAATGTAACTCCTAACTTTTTAAGATTCTCTATCTCAACATCTACAATCTTGTTGGGCAGTCGAAATTCTGGGATTCCATATTTCAAAACACCACCAATCTCATGTAGTGCTTCAAATACAGTTACGCTATATCCCTTTTTGGCCATGTCACCGGCAAAACTCAATCCGGCAGGTCCGGAACCAACCACCGCAACCTTAATTCCATTGCTTGATTTTATTTCCGGTAGTACGATATTTCCACTTTCTCTTTCATAATCGGCTGCAAAGCGCTCTAAGTATCCTATCGCTACAGCTTGCTCGCCCATTTTCAGGTGTATGCATTTACTCTCGCATTGTTTTTCCTGTGGACAGACACGGCCACATACGGCAGGCAGTGACGATGTGTCTTTTAGAACTTTGGCTGCTGCTATGAATTGTCCACGCTCGATATTTTTAATGAAAGAAGGAATGTTAATGTTTACAGGGCATCCTTCTATACAAGATGGTTTTGCGCAGTCAAGACACCGGCGTGCTTCAGTTAATGCCATTTCTTTTGTAAGGCCAATGTTGACTTCTTCCGTGCGGGTATGAGAACGGTAGTCAGCATCCAGTTCAGGCATAACAACTCTTGGTATAGCTGTGCGTTCTTTAGCTTTAATTGCAGTACGTAAGTCTTTTCGCCACTGAGAGTTACGATCTGTCAGTTGATCTATTGTCTCTGTAGTAGGCTCAACATCCATGCTTATATTTATTGTATTTGCGTGGATGTCAGGAAGTATATTTTGGAGATGCTCTTCATAGTGTTCCATTTCTTCCTTTTCGGCCTTTTTGAACGTTCCCATGCGTTTGAGCATTTCATCCCAATCAACGAGTGCACCGTCAAATTCTGGTCCGTCAATACAAACAAACTTTGTCTTTCCTCCGATTGTCAGTCTACATGCACCACACATACCTGTGCCATCAACCATGATTGTGTTTAGTGAAACGTCTGTAGGAATTTTGTATTTCTGTGTCAATAAACAACAAAACTTCATCATAATTGGAGGACCGATGGCAAAGACTTTGTCTACATGTTCCTGATTTATAAGTTTCTCAATGCCAACAGTTACAACACCTTTCTCTCCATAAGACCCATCATCTGTCATGATTATCAGTTCATCGCTACTTGCTCTTACCTCATCTTCAAGTATGATAAGGTCTTTGTTTCTTCCTGCAATAACAGACAGAACCCGGTTTCCTGCAGCTTTTAATGCTTTTATTATTGGCAGCATAGGAGCAACACCAACGCCACCACCAGCACATACAACTGTTCCGAAATTTTCTATGTGGGTTGGATTGCCAAGAGGTCCGACAACATCTGCAATTACATCCCCTTCATTGAGTGAACATAATTTGAAAGATGATAATCCGACACGTTGTACCACAATGGTAATGGTTCCTTTTACGGTATCGGCATCTGCAATAGTAAGAGGTATTCGTTCACCGTTTTTGTCAACTCTTATTATTATGAAATTGCCGGCCTTTCTACTTTTGGCAATCAAAGGTGCCTCTATTTCAAACAAATATACATTTTCTGAAAATTGTTCTTTACGGATAATTTTGTTCATACAGTGTAATGTGTTATTGATTTGTTGTGGTTAGGCACATCTGATTTTGGTGCAGACTGCCGGTCAGAAATATTACGTATATTGCAAATTGTTATGAATTTGCAATATACGCATATAATGTGTGAGAATAATTTCTATTAGAAATTTTTGTCGTCGATCATGTCGAAACCACAATAAGGTACCAATGCCTTGGGAACTCTGATACCGTCTGGTGTCTGATTGTTTTCTAGTATTGTGGCAACAATACGTGGCAGAGCAAGGGCAGAACCATTAAGTGTGTGGCAGAGTTCAATCTTCTTAGTATCAGCCTTACGGTATCTGCAATGCAATCGATTTGCCTGATAGCTTTCGAAATTTGATACAGATGACACTTCAAGCCATTTTTTCTGGGCAGCACTCCAAACTTCAAAATCATAGCATATAGCTGAAGTAAAGCTCATGTCGCCTCCACAAAGACGTAGAATGTGATAGGGGAGTTCGAGTTTTTGGCATAAGCCTTCAACATGAGTAAGCATTTCGTCAAGTGATTGGTATGAGTGTTCAGGTGTATCTATGCGTACTATCTCAACCTTATCGAACTGATGTAGGCGATTCAACCCTCTTACGTCTTTACCGTAAGATCCAGCCTCACGACGGAAGCATGCAGAATATGCACACCTTTTAATAGGCAGATCTTTTTCATCAAGTATTTCGTCGCGGAATATATTTGTTACAGGTACTTCTGCTGTGGGAATAAGATAAAGATTGTCAAGATTGCAGTGGTACATCTGACCTTCTTTATCAGGCAACTGACCTGTGCCATATCCGGATGCCTCATTCACAACATATGGCGGTTGTACCTCCAAATATCCGCTCTTGCGTGCTTCCTCAAGGAAAAATGCTTCGAGTGCTCTTTGGAAACGAGCCATTTTGCCAATGTATACCGGAAAACCAGCTCCTGTTATCTTTACACCAAGATCAAAATCTATGAGGTTGAATTTTTTGCAAAGATCCCAATGGCACAATGCGTCTTCTGGTAATTCCGGCATATGGCCACCTTCTTTTACCACGACATTATCACTTGCATCACGGCCCTCTGGTACATCGTCATTTGGTATATTCGGTATGGAGCAGAGTTGTGATATGAGATCTTTCTCACACTGAGCTTTCTCTGCCTCCAGTTGCTTGCTGATTTCTTTAAGGGCAGTGACATCCTTCTTTATATTTTCTGCCTCATCTTTGTTGCCCTCTTTCATGAGCATTCCGATACGTGCAGACAATTTTTTTGTTTCAGAAAGATTGCTGTCCAATTTTTGTTGGGCTTCACGGCGCTGTTTGTCTGTTTCAATGACCTTAGCGATAGCCTCTTCTGCATTCTCAAAGTGTTTTTTCTTTAGTCCTTTAATAACACGTTCTGTTTCCTCGTTTATGAGTTTTAGTGTAAGCATGTGCTGTAAATTTTAAAAGTCAAATACTTATTAACAACATACAAAAATACAAAAAATATTTTCATGCCGTATATAATTATATGATATTAACAGAAGGTAGATATGACAAATATGAGTAGCCGGTTATTTGTTGTCTACATCGCTTACCAATGTAAGTATAGGATATGTTTGGGAATTACAATTTTTATATGAGTTCAATTACATATTATATTTATGTTTTATTATGTAATATATCTTCAGAGACTGATTGTTTGACTGTATATTCAATACCGACTATTTTTATCTTGGTGGAAATTCTGTGTGGATATTATTCTATGAAAATATGGAGATATCAGTCTTGAATGATTTTGCTGAAAGGTAAGCCATCTGGATACTTCCAGTTATTCAGTATCTTGTGTATTTTTTGTCTAAGTTTCCAGTTCTACCCCTAAATAAACGAGTATTTGCGAGCAGACTCTCCTTCGGTCGTAAATACGCAAAAATAAGAGATTTACGCATGATGCTTGACATCAGGAATTTATATTCAAGACCAATTTCTTCATCACACGAAAAGTACTATTTGAGTACATGTTATGGCCCGTTTTAGGGTCTGAAATGTACCATATCACACCTCAATATGGGCATAACCAGAGGATGAAATAGACCATAACGGAACGCAGAATGAACTAACAGACACTCCACAGCAGGGTATATGACAAGACTGTAATGCCAGAATAAGCCTTTCTGATGTCGGATTTAATGTTTCTTTACATTTCTTGCACGATTTTCTTTTGTCAAAAAATGTCAAGAAAATTTGGAAGTCTTCTGTCTGGATTTTTTTCAAAAACAATGAAATGAGGTGTGAGCAAAACCAGAAAATATGTGTTGGTCTTTGAGGCGATGATTTACAGGTTGTGATTCTGGCATCAGAAAATGAAGCACTACCAATGTCATATAGCATTGTCTTGAATATTGTATTTTATGAATAAACCTTATCTTCATAGAATTTCTATTAGATCCTAGAGATCTACAGTTCGGCCTTTTCGTTATTTGCATACGTTTTTAGTTTATAAATCAAGTTGATATTGTCAGTTACTTTAGTTAATATGTAAATATCTAAAATGATAAATATCTTCTCTCTAATGCATTGTGTTTCTAAAAACGCAATAATCCCGACTTTCAGCGAAAGTCGGGATTATTGTTGTTTGGAATAGTTTTATTGTAAATTTATTTAAGCCTCTGTTTCTGGCAGTACTGAAACGAAACTTCTGTTCTGACGACCTCTGTGGAAATTCACAATTCCGTCTGTCAGAGCATAGAGAGTGTCGTCCTTACCGATACCAACGTTCTTGCCAGGATTGTGCTTTGTACCACGCTGACGAACGATAATGTTTCCGGCAATAACTTTCTGACCGCCCCAAATTTTAACGCCTAATCTTTGTGAAGCTGACTCACGTCCGTTCTTCGAACTACCTACACCTTTTTTATGTGCCATTTCTGTGTCCTCCTGAATTTTAAGCGATTACTTCTTTGATTGTTACCTCTGTGAAATGTGAACGGTGACCATTCTTTTTACGATAGTCTTTTCTGCGCTTCATCTTGAAAACGATGACTTTGTCACCCTTTACAAGCGGATTTACAACTTCACATACAACTTTTGCACCATCTACGGTAGGTGCACCCACCTGTACTGAACCATCTTTGTCGACAAGCAGTACCTTGTCGAATTCAACAGCTTGGCCTTCCTTTGCATCTTTGATGTGGTTCACGAACAGTTTCTTTCCCTGTTCTGCCTTGAACTGCTGACCGTTAATTTCTACAATTGCGTACATTAAATTATTAAATATTAAACGGGTTTTTCCGCGAGGCGATCGGCTTTAGCCAATGCTTGTTCTAGCCTCAACGGACTAAATCGGATGCAAAGTTAACAATAAAACTTTATATAAAATATTTATATTGAATGTTTTTAATAGACATTAACAATAGCGATGGATGTTTTATTATTTCTGAGTATATTGTATGAGTCTATTTATGTAATGATATTCATAATATTTTGAACATAATGTTTTTCAATAATATAATTAATATAAAAAAGATACAGCCTGCAGATAGCTGCAGGCTGATATCTGTTGATTTTTACTGTTATGAGCAATTACCAAAGATTCAAACGTTGTTCTTTGGGAATGAACATCTTGTCGGTAGATTTGATATTGAATGCATCATACCATGCATCGATATGGGGTAGGGCACCGTCAACACGCCAGCATCCTAGAGAGTGTGGGTCGCTTTTTGTACGGTTGCGTATTTCCTCAGTAGTTATATTGGCCGCCCAAACACCGGCGTATGCAAGGAAGAAACGTTGTTCTGGAGTAAACCCGTCGATTGTAGGCAGATTTTCGTCTTTCGTTGCATTTTTGAATGCATTGAATGAAACCATAAGTCCACCGTGGTCGGCAAGGTTCTCACCTAATGTCAGTTTGCCGTTGGCATTCAGATCCGGAAGAACCTTTATTGCAGAGAAGAAGTTTTCGCAAAGTTCAGCACGTTTGTTGAAGTTGGCTGCATCCTCAGTAGTCCACCAGTCTGACATATTACCGTTTTTATCGTAATGGCGGCCTTGATCATCAAAACCGTGTGTCATCTCATGACCGATAACAACTCCTATTGCTCCATAATTGAAAGCGTCATCTGCGTTCATATCAAAGAATGGTTTCTGAAGGATTCCTGCGGGGAAGCATATTTCGTTTGTTGTCGGGTTGTAGTATGCATTCACTGTCTGTGGAGTCATGAACCATTCGTCCTTATCTACAGGTTTTCCGGCACGATAATCAATATCCCATTTTCTCCAAAAGCTTTTACAATTCTGCACATTCTCATAGTATGAAAGTTTAGGATCAATGGTTAGGCTTGATATGTCTTTCCATTTGTCTGGGTATCCAATCTTGACATAGAATGAGTTTAATTTGTCAAGTGCGGCTTCTTTTGTAGCTGCGCTCATCCAATCTTGTTCTTTTATACGTTGTGCCAGTGATATTTGAAGATTTTTTACCAACTTCTCCATTCTCTCTTTAGCTGCTGCTGGGAAATAACGCTCTACATACATTTTGCCGAGAGCTTCGCCCATCTGGCTTTCGACTTGACTGGTTGCACGTTTCCAACGTGGATAGTTTTCCTTGCGCCCAGACATCGTCTTTCCGAAAAAGTTAAAATTTGCAGCAATGACATCATCGCTAAGATAATCTACTGCTGACAGAATAACATCCCATTCCATATACGCCTTGAGTTCATCTGCTGTCATAGATGCGATGATCTTGTTTGCGCCATTGACAAATGCCGGTTGGCCTACGACAAGTTCTTTAAAGCATGATGTACTAACGCCTAACTTATTCATATAGGTTGTCAGCTTTATGTCGGGATAACTGCTTTCAAAATCCTCTATCGTCATTTTATTGTAGTTGGCGGCAACGTCTCTCAGTTCAGTACGTGATTTGGAAACCTTGGCGAGAGCAGTTTCTATATTCATTATGTTCTCCATTTTCTTTGTGGCTATCTGTTTGTTGAAGCCAAACAATTGGAACATACGAACAATGTGTTTTTTGTACGCCTCACGTATCTTTGCTGTTGCGTCATCGTTGTCTAGATAATATTCTTTCTGTCCGAGGAACAGTCCACCCTGATATATGTTGAGAATGTTCATTTTTGAGTTTTTCTCATCGGCTCCGAAACCTATTCCCAATGGGATTCCATATCCAAATGTGGCATATTTTAATTGAATCTGATGTAATGCAGATATTGTTTTTGCCTTTTCTATCTCATTTAGTAACGGCATAACCGGTTTGACGCCCTCTTTGTTGCGACGAACAGAATCCATGGCCTGTTTGTAGAAATCACTCAGTTTCTGTTCTGTACTACCAGGAGTATACGTTTTTGATGACAGTTCCGCGAGAATAGTGTTTACACGCTCATTGTTAGCTTGGGCCAATTGGTCAAAACTTCCGAATCTGGAATATGCTGCAGGCAATGGTGTATTTTTAATCCAACCTCCACATGCAAACTGATAAAAACTTTCTCCAGGATTGGCCGTCTGGTCTAAATTATCCAAATTAATGCCTGATTTTAATTGGTCCTGGGCAATTCCCCCAATCGGCAAACTTGCAATAGCCATGATTGGAATAATATTTCTCATTTTCATATTATTTGATTTATAATGTTTATGTTATTTATAATAACAACGTTTTTTTGTTTGTGAATATTATTTCATTTCTTTAATATTATATATTCTGTAGTTTTTCAAGTTCTTCTGAAAGAGATGTCCATATTTCTTCTTCCTCTGAAATCATATTCTTTACAGAAGTGTATTCTGCAATAAGAGTCATGTCCGCGGCACCTTCTGGTGTGCACAATTTGTCATTAAGTGCTTTTAGTTTGCTTTCAAGTGTCTCAATTCGTTCTTCAGATTCTTTTATTGATTTTTCTGTTTTACGTATTTTTTTCTGTAATTCTTTGTGTTCAGCATAGCTGTTCTTTTGGGGGATTGTAAGAGTTTGAAAGGCTGTCTTGTTTACAGTTGAATCTTTTTTTATTGTAGGAAGTTCATCTGGAGTTTCGATGTTTCTTCTATTAAGGTAATCATAAATTCCGCCCAAGTGTTCAGTCACACTGCCGTTGTGAAATTCATACACTTTGGAAACAAGTCCGTCTAGAAAATCACGATCGTGACTGACTATTATAGCAGTACCATCAAATGCATTAATGGCATTTTTCAATACCTCTTTTGATTGCATATCAAGATGGTTGGTTGGTTCGTCAAGAATGAGCAGATTGACAGGTTCTAATAACAGTCTAATCATTGCAAGGCGACTACGTTCTCCACCGCTAAGCATTTTTACTTTTTTTTCTGAAGCTTCGCCACCAAACATGAATGCTCCAAGTATATTATTTATTTTTAACCTGATTTCTCCCTTTGCGACATTATCAATTGTCTCAAAGACAGAGAGATTTTCGTCGAGTAATTGTGCTTGATTCTGTGCGAAATATCCTATCTGTACATTATGTCCGATTTTAAGATTTCCTGAATAAGGGATTTCGTTCATGATACATTTTATCAACGTAGATTTTCCAGAACCGTTTCGACCTACAAAAGCAACTTTTTCACCCCGTTTAATTGTGAGTGTAACATTCTCGAAAACAATATGTTCACCGTATTGTTTTTTTACTTCATCACAGATTATTGGATAATCGCCACTTCGAAGACATGGGGGAAATTTTAGGTGCATAGCAGATTTGTCCACTTCGTCTATTTCGATGGGTACGATTTTTTCCAATTGTTTTATACGACTTTGGACCTGTACTGCTTTTGTTGCCTTGTATCGAAATCGTTCAATAAAATCCTTGATATCAGCTATTTCTTTTTGCTGATTTTCGTATGCTCGAAGCTGTTGTTCTCGTCTTTCAGCACGTAACTTGATATACTCATCATACTTTACCTTATAATCAATAATTTTACCACACGAAATCTCAAGAGTTCTGTTTGTCACATTATTTATGAATGCTTTATCGTGACTGACAAGTATTACGGCTTTTGTACTTTGCTGTAAAAAACGTTCCAGCCATTGTATGCTTTCAATATCAAGATGGTTGGTTGGTTCGTCAAGAAGTAGACAGTCGGGCTTACTCAATAATATTTTAGCTAATTCGATTCGCATACGCCAACCTCCACTGAATTCAGCTGTAGGACGTTCAAAGTCTGATCTGTAAAAACCAAGACCTGTGAGTATTCTTTCGATTTCTGCTTCGTAGTTTTCACCTCCCAGCATAAGGTATCTCTCGTGCTCTTGGGTATATTTATCAACCAATGCAATGTAGCTGTCGTTCTCGTAGTCTGTACGTTCAGCAAGTTCTTTATTCATCGCATCGATTCTTTCTTTCATATTTATAATATTTGAGAATGCTTTTCTTGCTTCATCCTTAACGGTTGTATCATCTTGCAATATCATTACTTGCGGAAGATATCCGATTGTCATATCGGATGAATTTGAAATTTTCCCATCTGTTGGCATTTGTTTGCCACATAATATCTTCAAAAGAGTGGATTTACCTGCTCCGTTTTTTCCAACAAGTGCAACTTTGTCGTGATCGTTTATGACGAAGTTAGCATCCTGAAAAAGGGGTTTTATTCCAAATTCAACTTTTAATTTTTCTACAGAAATCATATTATCTTTTTGTATTTATGCCTGCAAAGTTAAGCAATTTCATATTTATGGACAAGTTATATTATATAAGTTAAATTTGCAAGACATAAGAAAATAAAAGTGAATACTAATATAAATATCGCCTGATCTTAATAAAATGACCAGGCGATATTTTGTAATTATATTATTGTTCAATAATCTTTTTCATATTAAATTCTTGTATCTTTCCATCTGGGCTAACTTTAGATATTATCTTGAAATTTTGACGGTGTGTTGTTGCGTCAGAATATTCCACATCTTGAGTCGCATTGAATTCTACTGTATATTCATATTGTTGTTCACCAATTTCTTTTTTCGATATTTTATAGTCCCCATTGGTATGCCAATCCATGCGTGATATATTATTCTTATAGATTTTATTCATAAATGATATCACATCCATACGCGTTGCATCTTGTTTGCCAAGAAATGACGTCAATACAGGATTGACAGAATTTGAAAGTGCAGTCTCATCCTTACTATTAATACTTTGAAAGAAATTTCTGAATATCATATCAATCATAATTTCTTCTTCTGGCTGCACTGTTTGTGTCCTTATATTTCTTATGCAATCAGACGCCTCATCAAAGTATTCACCATTCGGTTGGTTACGAAGGTATGTTTCGTATGCTTCAATTGTATTTGATTCTTTTGCTGTTGTCCAGTCTATGGAATCTATTTTGTGAATAGCAATGTTTTTGTATTGTGAGTTAGGATAATCTTTGAGATATTGTTCAAGTGCACTTTTTGAATTACTTACGACGGCATTTGTCCATGCCATATTAGCCTCCTGTAATTCACTCATACGAGATTTGATCATTTGTATATGTTCTACAGGAGCGTTTGTCTCATCATAAGTGTCTATATACTTTTGTAAGACAGCAACATCATTACTAGATAATGCGAATTCGTATTCGTCTTTTTCTCTATTAATGTTATTCTGGCTCTTATATATGTAGATTCCTGTTATGGCTATTGCTATTAATACGAAAACACCAATGATTATAGTAATATATAATTTATTGTTCTTGCCAGAACATGGTGTTGTCTGTTGGGGAATCTGTAAACTATTTGGTGTATTTTGATGATTACATTTCGGACAACTCTTCTGACTCAAAAGATATTTTGTGCCGCATTGAGGGCAGATTGTCAGGTTGCCTAATATTTCAACACCACAAGAAGGGCAACGTGGTGCTTTGTCACTTACGTCATGACCACATTCAGGACATTTAATTATTGCCATTTTTATATATTTTTAGTGTTTATATCTGATTTCTCTCAAACTGTGCTTACCCATAAAACGGCTTTTGTCTACATATCCGTTTACACCATCAATATGTCCCTTTCCTGTATATTGCCACATTGTGATGTCCCGTTCGTCTTTAAGGACAGGTTCCCTTTCTGTATATTGAGCTATCATTATTTTATAATCATTAATCTTTCCCGACAGGTAGTTATTATAAAAGTTGGTAAATGTGTACAATAGTGGTTTTTGTTTGTATACAGTTTCAACCATTTCAAGAAATTTGAATAGAGAATCACAAAATTCTTTTGTTGAAAGACCACTTTTGGTTTCAATGTCTATCATTGGTATTAGATCTTGATCTTTCGGTCTGCACTGAGCCATAAAATTTGCCAATTGTTTTGTCAAATCTGTTTTAGGACGAAAAAAATGATATGAACCGACTTTTATTCCATGCTTTTGGGCAAGCTCAATATTATATTCATATTTTTCATCTATATTATCGCCTCCCTCAGTAGCCTTAAGGTAGACATACGCCATCTTTTTATTATTGCCAATTGCGTCCCAAAAAACCTCCCCCTGGTAATGGCTCATATCAATACCATGTATATGAGTGCATGTATCTTCGCATTGAATATCCTCTGGATAAATCTCCTGAGCAAATGTTGTTGTCGGATATATAAGTATGATTGATAAAAAAGAATATATAGTCTTCATATCTGCAAAGTTAATAAAAAGAGAATACAGTTTTGTTTTTGTCAATTTAATTTTACAAATATTAATACCTTTATTCTTCTATTTCTGATAAACTATTGGCAATTCTATTGATTAGGTTGCTTATTGTTTCAAGGGGGGCATATTTAAGATATTTCATAGAGTGCCATATGTTATTACGTAATAGTGTCGAATTATTATGTAGGAAACCACTTTTACTTTGTCTAAAATGCCATTCGTGTATTGAATCTTGTTTAATTATATTATTTAATGCATCTAAGGCTCTCATGGTTGCAATATTATCAATATGGTGTACGAATGGTATTTCTTGTTGATCAAAATTCAGGGTTGTGATAAGAATACTTCCTTCATATTGTGCAATTGATTGTAGCTTTAGGCACTGTAACCAGTGCTCTAATTTGACAAAATCTACTTTGTCTCCCTTATTTCTTAAATATTTACCTATAATTAATAAATTATTATATGCAATTCCGTGTGTCAGAATTTTATTTGTATTATAGATTATGATATTCAGCAGATCCAGTGTTTCAATGGAAGTGTCAATGGAATGTAATTCTTTGTAACGTATACTATCCAGTCTCTTGTTTAATAATCTGTTATTAAGTTCTGATTGAGGTATGCATATTCTTTCATTTTGCACATCATTGATATTGATGTCGTAGTTTTGGAAGAAGGAGCGAATGGTTTTATATGGAATATTTTCATATTGACAATTCTTCATTCCTTTAATTGTTACAGAAATTACATTCTGCGCTATTATCATATTTAAGAATTTATTCCATTTGAATATAGACATAGGTTCAAATGGCTCAATATCATTAAACGCCCCGGAGCGTAGGGCACGTAGAAAATTCCTTTTTATTATATCCATTTTTATTTCTTATAATAAGACGCAGGGAACCTGAAGTATATGCACAATAAAGCAAATACTCCAAGTGCATATGGATAATAAAGATATGGCATTATATCTATTGGATTTATCTTTGCCAGATTTGAAACAGTTAATATTTGTGCTCCATATGGAATGATACCTTGCATACAGCATGAAAATGTGTCAAGAATGCTAGCTGTTTTTCGATTGTCGACGCCATATTTGTGGCTTATTTTGCGAGCGATTCCTCCAACAGTTATAATAGCGACTGTATTATTTGCTGTACATATATTTACTGCAGCAACCATCATACCGATTACTAATTCTGCACCACGTTTACTGTGGATATGAGATGTTATTTTAGTTATAATATATTCGATACCTCCATTTTTACATACAATTTCAAAAAGCCCACCAGCGATCATTGTAATAATGATTAATTCGCTCATTGATTGAAGGCCTGTCCCCATTGATGTAAACCAGCCAAATATGTCATAAGAACCGTTAATAATACCTATCGCAGCTGTCAATATCAGTCCTACAGTAAGTACAATCATTACATTGACCCCCAATAATGCTGTTATGAAAACGGCTAGGTAAGGAAGAATCTTTGAGAATTCTGTTTCAGGAATGTTTTGAGGAGTATTTATGTCAAATCCTAAAATAATATATAATACCAATATTATAAATGCAACTGGGAATACTATGTATGAATTCGTTTTGAATTTATCTTTCATGTTGCATCCTTGGGAACTTGTAGCAGCAACTGTGGTATCAGAGATGAATGACAAGTTATCTCCGAAGAAAGCACCACCAACAACAATTGCAAGCATCATTGGCAAATTAGTACCGGTTGTATGTGCCAATCCTATAGCAATTGGAGCTAATGCAACGATTGCTCCAACACTTGTGCCTATTGACAGACTTATAAAACATGTTGAAATGAACAGTCCGGCAAGAACCATGTTATCTGGTAATACAGATAACATGAAATTTACAGTCGCGTCTACACATCCAATATCTTTTGCTGTATTGGCAAATGCTCCAGCTAGCATAAAGATCCATATCATCAACATTATATTTTCTGTACTGGCACCTCTACTAAATGTACGTATGCGTTCTGCCAGATTACCATGAGATGATGACATTATTGCATATATTCCGGAGATAAGGAAAGCAACACTTATTGGAATTTTATAGAAATCCTGAGCGATTATAGATGTGACTAGATATAGTAATATAAAAACAATCAGTGGACTCAGAGCAATGATACCGTTTTTATTTTTCATATATTCTATAATTGTGTTCTGCGGTAGAATTCCATATTTTCTTTTGTCAATAGCTCTATTGGCATATAATTTATTGGTTGTACTTTTTCTTTTAAAACAACAGCTTTAAATAATGTATCAACGCAGTTAAATCCTTGTTGGTAGCCGTGTTGTGCAATAAGAAAAGAAATACTTCCTTCTCTTAAACATTTAGCGTTTTTTGCCACCATGTCATATCCCATAATCTGTATATTGCGTATATTGTTCCGCAATAAATATTCTCCAACAATATGAGCCTTTGAATTTAATGTAATACAATGATGTATTTGTGGATTTTTATCAAAGAATTCTTTCAAGATAACGTCATATTTTCTTTTGGTGCTTTTGAAAGGAACCTGCAATTCTACTATATCAATATTAGGGAAATGATCTTTCATATAATGTCTGAAACCAACTTCCCTGTTGCGTTGCTGTTTACTAGTTACTTGACCGTCTTTAACTTGTTTCAGAAGCATTATCTGTTTTTCATTAGACGCAATAAGCATCAACATCTTTGCTGCAAAATATCCGCTACAAAAAGAATCTTGCCCCCAAAAAGACAGGGGCTTGAGATCCGGCATGTATGAATCCAATAATATAAACGGTATTTGTTTGTGGTGAAGTGAGTCCGTGAATACTTTTGTTACATCAAGTTCAACAGGTACAATTATCACACCGTCTGGATTTAATTCCAGACATTTGGTATATTGTTCTATAAATGAATCGTTGTTGAAACGTTCATAATACATGATTTTCACATCAATATGAAAATCACGCCTTGTTTCTATTGCTTTTTGGGCACCTTGTTCTATCTCCTCCCAATATGCTTCTGATTCATGAATTGGCATCAGCAGAAAAAAGGTGTATGATTTGTTGTACGCCAATGCACTTGCGTATACATTGGGATGATAATTCATATTTTTCAGAGCCTTCTCTACTTTCTCTCTTGCAAATTGTGATACGTTTGCACGATTATGCAACACTCTGTCTACTGTTCCTACGGACACTCCCGCAATTTCAGCGATATCTTTTATTGTAATTTTTTCACTCATGTAATATGACTGGAAATACATTGCAAAAATAATAATAAAAAATGATTCAAATGTCATTGTGTATATTATTTATTCAAAATATTCTACATTATATGTTGTTTTTATCAAATAATTTTTTGATATTGACACATTTTGTTTACCTTTGCTTAATATCGAAAACTTAGTTGCATTTTTATTTTAATGCGGTTTATGAGAAATGACACAATACGCTGTCTGTTATTCTTGATTGTATGCGGTTTCATCCTTTTTGCATGTTCCAGGCCTGAAAGGCGGAATTTGGTGGATTGGTTGAATAAAGTTTCTTATGAATATCATTATCGTAATCTTGACAGTTCGTTGATATATGCAGAACGTGCATATGACATGTCAAAATCATATGATTATAGTGCAGGAAGAGCCGAAGCCCTCAATAATTTAGCTTTTGTGTATATGGCAAAAATGGATTATGATAAGGCTTATAAACTATTGAATGAAGCTCAGAAACAGACTGATAATCAAATAGAACTACTGGTTGCAGATGTACAATTTATGAGATTATGCCAGAGACAATCACGAAATAAGGATTTTTATTTCTATCGTGAGAGTGCAATCTCAAGAATGAAGCGTATAGAAGAAGAACATGCAACTTTGAGCGAACGTGAGCATCAACGTTATGTTTATGCCCAAACAGAATATTCAATTGTATTGTCTACTTATTTGTTCTATATCGGTCTTACGGATTTGTCGGTAAGTGCGATTGAAACCATAGATCCAAATGGTGATATTGTTGAAGATACTGCGCAACTCCTGAATTATTATTATAACATCGGAGCTGGAGGTATAATAAAAAGTAGCACAAAAGAAAGTATTTGTCAGGCTGAATTTAACTATTTAATGAGATGCTATCTTTTGTCGCGACAGTATAATTATCCGTATTGGGAAGCAAACTCACTTCAAGCGATAAGTGAGCATCTATTAGATAAGAATAATAGAGCTTACATAATAAAAAATAATCCGCAAGAAATAGATTTTGTAAATGTGGATAAAATGCCAGACTCTCTTTTGGCTGGTAACATTGCAAGACGTTCATTGCATTTGTTTGAACGCTATGGTGATGTGTATCAGACAGCGGGAGCTTATAGAACTCTGGGTGAGTGTTATTTGGGCATCAATGATTATGCTTCTGCATTGATTTGCTTGAATGACGCTCTTAACAAAAACAGTGCAATAAATGATGCTCCAGATCTTGTGGCTTCTATTAGAGAGCAATTGTCTTTGATATATGCTGCAATTGGAGATAAAAACAAGAGTTTTCTAAACCGTCGTATATATTTGGAGATGCAAGAGAAAACTCGTCAGGATCGGCAGCTTGAGGCTAGAGCAGAGCAGTTAAGTGAATCGTCTAGACAACTCAATATTATGATTGTAGCTGTAGTCTTGATGATTATTCTTGTGATTCTTTTGCTGTTTATATTCAATCATCTACGTCGCAAAAATGAAAAAAGATATTCTATTAGTGATTTCTTGCATCCATTGGAAGAATGGAAAAGTCAGGACGAATTGCAGGAACTGAAATTTAATGAACGTTTTGACGAAATAGAAGAGCAAACAGAAATCGTAAAACAGCAGTTATTGTCGAATAAGAAGCGTAATCTTGAACAACGTGCTAAGATATCATTGGCTAACGGAATATTGCCTCTGATAAATAGAATGGAACATGAGGTGAAACGGCTCATAACTATGGATGAAAATGAGAGTGTGAGAAAAGAACGCTACGAATACCTGTTGGAAATAACAGATAAGATAAACGAATATAATGATGTCTTAACTCGTTGGATACAGATGCATCGAGGTGAACTGAGTCTACACATTGAAAGTTTTGAACTCCAAAAGGTATTTGATATTGTCTCAAGAAGTCGTATGGAATACAAACTGCAAGGTATTGATTTTCAGGTAGAGCCGACGAAAGATGTGGTTAAGGCGGATAAAGTCCTTACACTGTTTATGATAAATACTATTGCTGAAAATGCAAGACGTTTTACTCCTGCTGGAGGACGTGTTGTTATAAGCAGTCGGCCAGGAGACGATTATGTGGAGATAGGAGTCGTAGATACAGGATGCGGAATCGAACATGATAAACTAGAATATATCTTCAGTCATAATATACGTGAAAGTAATAGGGAAGATAATTTCAGATCCGATGCAGATTTACACCCGCATGGATTTGGACTTATGAATTGTAAAGGTATAATAGATAAATATAAAAAAATAAGTTCACTTTTTCGTGTCTGCACAATAGCAGCGGAAAGTGAGCCCGGCAAAGGAAGTCGTTTCTATTTCAGACTTCCTAAGGGAATAATGCGCTGCATAACAATTCTTTTGACTTTGTCATGCTCAATATGTTCGTTCTCAATGGAAAATTCAGAATTACGCAGAGCTTCTGTTTTTTCAGACAGTGCACATAGTGCAAATCAAAATGAAGAATATAGACGTACACTTGTTTATGCAGATAGCTGTATCAAGTATCTGAACATGTACTATTTGGAACAAAAACGTGGTAGCCAGAATGTCATGAAGGTGTATTCAGATACAACGTCTCTTCCTGCAGAGCTTGTTTGGTTTTATGACAGTCTGCGTACAGATTATGATGTTATACTGAATATCAGAAATGAATGTGCTATTGCTGCTATTGGACTACATGAATGGGATCTTTATGAGTACAACAACAACGCATATACAAAGCTTTTTCGGGAGAGAAGTGCTGACAGTACAATCTCGGATTATGTACATGTGATGCAAGAATCCAGAAACAATAAGAATGTAGCCATCATCATGTTGTCATTTTTGTTTGTAATGATATTTCCGGCATATTATTTTCTGTATTATCGTCACAGAATGTATTATAATCTTTATGTTGAAAGTATCGTGTCCATAAACAAAGTTCTGTTGTCCGATGAAATGCCAGAAACTAAGTTAGACCAGATAAATGACATCTGGAGCAAATGTGACAGATTTTCTCTTGTCAACACACGCCTTCAGGTGCTTGAGGATGTGGTTAACCAGATTAAACAGGCTTTACGCCAAAAGATAAATCTTATTTCGGAGAAATATACATGTCTTGAATATGCTGAAGACGAACTGCAACGAACTGAGCTCGAGAACGATAAAATGCATATAAGTAACAGTGTACTTGACAATTGTCTGTCAACACTAAAGCATGAGACGATGTACTATCCGTCAAGAATAAAACAGCTTATAGACGGAACAGACCGCAATCTGAATGCAATAAACGAAACAATATGTTATTATAAGGAACTATATACAATATTGAGTGCACAGGCATTACGTCAGATTGATGTGAAAAACAGAATAGACTATCAGCTCATTATCTATATGTTTGATATATTGAAAAAGCTTAACGGCGGTGTAAGGCCGGACATGACAGAAGATGATTATAATGTCCAATATGTAATAATAAGGGTTTTCATGCCGTTAATAAAACTTACAAAGAGTCAACGTATGGATTTGTTTTCTCCACTTACGTGCGATATTCGTTTCCTATTGTGTAAACAAATTGTACGTGAAGTGGGAGAGGTTACCAATGCACGTGCCTGTGGTATACAAGCTGTTGAAGGACAAGAAGAAAGTACAATCATTGAAATAATACTTACCAAATCGATATGGAGAAATTTAAAGTTATAATAGTCGAAGACGTACCCTTGGAATTAAAAGGTACGGAAGGTATATTCCGTAACGAAATCCCTGAGGCGGAAATAATTGGAACTGCTGATAATGAACAGCATTTCTGGCAACTTATAAAACTGAAACTGCCGGATCTTGTGTTACTTGATCTCGGTCTTGGTGGTTCTACCACTGTGGGGGTTGAGATTTGCCGTCAGTTGAAAGACAGGTATCCTGAGGTTAAGGTACTTATATTTACTGGAGAAATATTGAATGAACGTCTTTGGGTAGACGCGCTTGATGCAGGATGTGATGGTATCATTCTGAAAAGTGGTGAGTTGTTGACACGTAGTGATGTTGCAAGTGTGATGCACGGCAAGAGAATGGTGTTCAATCAACCGATACTTGATAAAATTGTAGAGCGTTTCAAAGACACAATAAATAATCAAATATTCAGACAGGAGTCTCTCATAAGATATGAGATAGATGAATATGACGAACGTTTTCTGCGCCATCTTGCTCTTGGTTATACAAAAGACCAGATTGCGGGTCTTAAGAATATGCCATTCGGAGTGAAAAGTCTAGAAAAACGTCAGAACGAACTTATACAGAAACTTTTTCCAAATGGGAATGGTGGGGTGGCTGTAAATGCGACACGTCTTGTCGTAAAGGCATTGGAACTGCGAATTATCGATTTGGACAATCTCATGCCAGATGATGACTGACGAATAAATGATGACAGGAATGAGAGATAAAGCAAATCGGATATTCTCTGTGACGGCATTGTTGGTACTGTTATTGCAGATTTTACTTTTTGTATTGTCATGGATTATCACGGCGACAAATCCAGATCTTGATGTACGTTCTTTGCTTAGCGGAGAAGGTCTGAGATGGTTTATTGGAGGTTATGTGAACAATCAGACTAATTTTGTTCTGGTCTGGATTCTGTTGCTTTCTATATCATTAGGGGCTGTGAAACGAAGTGGGCTACTCCAAACGATAAGACGCCTGAGAAATCTTGGATTTCGTGAACGTCTTGCTTTGCAATTTGTATTTGTTGAGTTGGTCTTGTTTCTAATAATACTATTTTTACTAACGTGTGTGCCTCATGCTGTACTGTTGAATGTTGCAGGAAATCTTTATCCTGGCAGTTTTTCAATGGGATTTGTGGCATTATTGTCGTTTGCATTATGTGTATTTGCTGTGACATATCATAATGTTATTGTAAACAGTTTTTCCCTAAGCGAGATGTTCGGATTGCTTACTTTCGGTATATCCGTGGCAGCTCCGCTTTTTGTACTATACCTACTCATTTCCTGTCTCTATCATTCTGTATGTTTTGTATTCATGCTGTGATGTGATGACATGTGTGGAACAGGTTATTGTGTAATCATGAAAAGATCTTATTGTGTATATCATATGTTTGATTATATTCAAATATAAATTGTAAATATAAGCTTTAAAATATTCGTATTATGTATTATATATATGAATATTTGTGTGATAAAGTCAATTTGTTAATTACCAGATTATTAGCATATATAATATTTATTGAAACAAATTAAGAAAGATATAAGACTGGTTTAATTGTATTCCAGAAAAGGCTTGTTGGGTTAATAATATGGGCTTTTCTGTAGGACAAAATACAGTTTATAGAACTACTATAAGCATCATTTCTTATCATATACAGACTGTTGTTAATAGAGCATTGAATGCAATGCTTTATCAATTTATGTAAAATCTTAAATGTTACAATCATATAATACACTTAAGTTAATTCCATGTCTTTTTATATTAAGTATTTCTGTTCCTATTTTAGTATGTATTTTATTGAATAATTAATTTGTATTTAAAAGTGAAATTTGTTTGTTATCTTTGCATGTCAAATGGTAGGTACCATCAATTTTTGTTTACATATCATGTAATATAATGATTGTGTGCTAATATGGATAATTTTGCTGCTATAGATTTTGAGACAGCCAATAACAGACGTTCAAGTGTGTGCAGTGTCGGAGTTGTTATTGTGCGAGAAGGTAAAATTGTAAATAAAATATACAGGCTGATTCGGCCTGTTCCGAATTTCTACACGTATTGGACTACTAAAGTACATGGATTGACATTGGAAGACACTGCAGACGCATCATTATTTCCGGAAATATGGGCAGATATTGCTCCATTGATAGAAGGGCTTCCTTTGGTTGCTCATAACAGTTCGTTTGATGAGGGATGTCTGAAAGCTGTTTTTGGCGAATACGGTATGGATTATCCAGACTATAAGTTTTATTGTACATGTAAAGCCGCTAGGCACAGGTTTCGTGGTATATTGCCTAATTATCAACTGCACACGGTTGCAGAACATTGTGGTTATGACCTAAAGAATCATCATCATGCCCTTGCCGATGCCGAGGCTTGTGCGGTTATTGCATTGAGACTTCTATAGTATATATTATTAGACAGTTTGGCAAATGATATATAGTTGTACGCATGATTTTACATTGATATATAATCCCCTATTTTCTGTATTTACAATTGATAATAATATCGGACATATTGTTTGAAATCATATCTTATAAATTACTCGTATGAAGATGATTGAGTGATAAAATGATTTCTGACAAGTACGTCCGACATTATTATTTTTCTGATTACAGCTTCTTTATTACATTCAGCATCTGCTCGCCAATACCTATTGTATATCCTTGTGAAACGAATACAACTCTGTTGAAGGTATCGGCAATGATGAATATTGGCAATTGTCGTTTGTTGATGATTTTCATCTGTTGGACGAGTTGCTGAAGAATCTCTCCATTCTTATCTGTGCCAAAAATGGTTCCTGATGGTAAGGAGGAGAACTCTTCCGTGTTAAATTTCTTCAAACCGTCACTGTTTTCGAAAAGTAATACGAGCGGACGTCCCCATTGCTCAAATTGTTTCTTTATCTTTTCTATGTCGTGTAGGGTATGATTGGTTGGCTCCTGACCACTGTTTATGACTCCTAATACATAGTATCCACGGCCTGTCTGTGATAGAATAGAAACTTCTTTGTTGTCCTTAATGAAAACGGATTCGCTGTTGAATGAGCCTATTACACTTACTTCAGATGTGCTTTGTCGCATATCCAATGACAATGTCGTTGTTTTGCCTGCAACAATATTGAATATCTTGTTAGATGCTAACACACTACCATTGGCTAGACGTGTTCCGGTAGTCAGCATATAGGTTCCTGTATCAAGTGTCACACCATTCTTAAAAGTATTACTCCATGTTGTGCCATTACCCATATCAGATTGGCCTTCTTCCATATTGAGTAGCTGTGTACATCCATTCTCAATCTTACTGATGGTGAAATGACTATAATATAATGGATCTTCAAGATGCTTTTCTGGAGTGTATGACAGAATTAGTTTTCCTTTAGCACTCTGCTTTTTGATATCTTTTTCATCAAATCGAATGTCAATCCACTCATTACCAGAACGATATTGTACCTTTGATGTTACAGCGTCTTTTCTTGCTTCAATACCAAGACTCCTTGCTGCATCTACAAACAGAATATCTCTTGAGCGTGGGGTAGTTATGCGAGAACGCATTGCTCCAACAGGTGTTTGGGCAATTTGTAAAGCAAGGCTGTCGGTATCGATTCTGATATTTTTGCTGATCCACGCAGCCAGTTCAGTCGGGTCTTTACGGAATTTGTCGGCGTCTTTTTTGCTGAATATTGAAGCAAGATAATGCTTGAATGGAGTGATTATCATTTCATCCTCAACTCTTGGCGAGATCTGATCGCTCTGGGCCGTGAAGTTGTCTTCAAGAATTTCTGTTGTTATATCGCGCAAATCTTTATCACTGAGTGTAGCAAGCAATGCTACGGTACGTTGTGGATTATCTTTATGGCGGTTGATATAATCGACGATAGTTTTGTGGTTACCTCTTGATTTTACAATATATTCAGAGGCATAATCGGCTATTTTGTCAGCTTGTTCTTTTGTTAAAAATGTTGATGTGTATGCTTTTCTTAACGAATCTTCATATGCAAATCTTTTCTGATTGGTTTTTATTTGTTCTTCGCTGAGATCTGGTATTATTGCCTTTTCTGCTGGAGGGACAATCGTTATGGTATCTTCAATTATTTGAGTGCTATCAAAATTTGTTGTTTTATTATCAATGGCAATGGTTATAGCACGATCTTTACCAAAAGATACTTTGCGCCATGCATAGCAATTTTCTTTTGATGCCCAGATCAGCATGTCACCTTTTCCAGCAGTAAGACTGGTTGTTCCATTCTTGTCGGTATATTTTGTTGCTACGGTACAAAATTCTGCATAGTTATATATTTTAAAGTCAACTCTTGCGTCACTTAATGGTTTGCCGTTTTTGTCAGTAATTGTTATTTTTAGTGGGGAAGTGTCGGCATAATTGTCCGTTACATTTATCTCTGTGAAATTGGATGAGCGCAAGATTACTTCTTCTGGTCCTTGGTAGTCTCCGAAAACCCGTGTATGCATAAGCAGTGCTCTGGACGCAGGAGCATTAAACCATCCGAGATTAAGTACGGGCTCTGGTTCACATGCTCCGAGAAAATACCACTTGCCATCAGCCCAAGCTTCGACCCATGCATGGTTATCGTCTGTATGGGCCCAACGCGGAGTGTAAACTTGTCGTGCCGGTATACCAACAGAACGCAATGCTGCAACCGTGAATGTACTTTGTTCGCCGCAACGTCCAGTTGCTGTTTTTACAGTAGCCAGTGGTGATGATGTTCTTGCGTCTGAGGGTTGATATGTTACCTTTTCATGGCACCAATGATTCACTTCAAGAATGGCATCATACATGCTTTTTCCGTTTACCCGCTCCTTAAGTTCATGGTAGAATACAATTCTTGATGAGTCAAGAGCTTCATTGTTCACTCTTATAGGGATAACAAAATGTTTGAATAGAATATCAGGTACCTTTGTTCCCCAGGTCATTTCTTTTTTAGCCTTAAATGAGTATCTTATGTTGTTTAAGAAAAATGAAGTAGAGTAGTCTGTGATATCTGCAAGAGGCATGTAGGCATAAAGGAATTCAAGCATGTTCTTCTCTTCGGGAGTCACATTCAGTCCGTTTAAGTTAAAAAATTGCTTTCCTATGACATCCATTCGTTTATCAAATACCATTTCGGTTCTTGTGTTTCCTTGTTGTGGATTATCTGCCTTGTGGTTGTTTATGGCATTTATTGTTATGTTATTTATTATGACGCATAGTAGCAACAGAATACAAAGTTTTTTCATAATATTAATGAGATTAATAAAGGGTAAGACAAAAGCAGTACAGAGATACTCTGGTTTTCTCATATACAGAACAAATTTATATTTATTATTGTTCTGAGAATTATATAGTTAATTTTAAAACCAGAAAATGCTGTATGCATTTTGTCTTACCCTTACGGATTTGTTTTTATTTTGTCTGTATTTTCTACAGTTGGTCTATCTTGTTGATTCGGTTTTGATGACGTCCACCTTCAAATGTTGTATTGAAGAATTCGTTCATTATTTTTTCCGATGTTTTATTATCAATAAACCTTCCTGGCATAACAAGAACATTGGCATCATTATGCTGTCTGATCATATGAGCTATTTCTGGTATCCATGCAAGTCCGGCTCTTACGCCTTTATGCCGGTTGAGTGTCATACACATTCCTTCACCACTTCCGCATATTCCGATTCCTGGATATACTTCACCTTGTGCAATACCGTTGGCAAGTGCATGACCAAAATCGGGGTAGTCGCAACTCAGGTCACTGTATGTGCCATAATCCTTGTAAGGGATATTGCGCTCTTCCAGATATTGCACTACGAACTTCTTCAATGCGTAGCCTGCGTGGTCGCATGCTATTCCGACTGTCTTTATTTCCATAGCCTTACGTTTTTATTTATTAGAGATAAACATTTTGACCTGCTTATATATATTTTCAGCAGTAAATCCTAATTTTTCATCAAGAACCTTATAAGGTGCAGAATAACCAAATGAGTTCATGCCGTATACCATACCATTGGAACCGACCAGTCCTTCCAAAGTTACTGACAAGCCAGCTGTGAGGCCGAAGATCTTAGCACCATTTGGAAGTATACTCTCTTGATATTCTTTACTCTGGCATCTGAATAATCCTTCTGAAGGAACACTAACAATACGCAGTTTGATACCATCTTTACGTAATAACTCTGCACCTGCAAGAAGTGTTGCAACTTCAGATCCGGAGGCAAGAAGAATAACATCGTAATCTTCATCAGAGCCTTTTACAATATAAGCGCCTTTACGTACTTGTTCATAATCAGTACCTTCAGGAAGACTATTGACTGGTTGTCTGGAGAAAATCAATGCTGTCGGAGTTTCCATATTTTCAACCGCCATTTGCCAGCAGATTGTTGTTTCATCTGCATCTGCGGGGCGGAATACCCGTACTGAGTCCAGACCTTTATGGTTTTTAAGTTTCTCCATAAGACGTATCTGGGCCTCTTGTTCTACCGGTTCATGTGTAGGTCCGTCCTCACCAACACGGAATGCGTCGTGCGACCAGATGAATTTTATTGGAACCTGCATGAGAGCAGCCATTCTGATGGCTGGTTTCATATAGTCTGAGAATACAAAGAAAGTACCGCAGGCCGGGATCACACCACCGTGAAGGTACATTCCTATGCAGATGCAAGCCATTGTAAGTTCGCTTACTCCGGCTTGGAAAAATGCTCCACTAAAATCATTTGCCTTGAATTCATGCGTTTTTTTAAGGAATCCGTCTGTTTTATCGGAGTTACATAAATCAGCAGAAGAACATACCATATTGTGTACTTGTTCTCCCAATATTCCAAGACAAGTTGATGACGCAACACGTGTAGCAACATCCCTTTTCTGTATCACTGAACTCCAATCTACTTTTGGTGCATTTCCTGAAAACCACTCATCCATGAGTTTTGCTGTTTCCGGGTTTGCTTCTCTCCATAGTTTTTCTTCGCGATGACGCTGTTCTACAATATTCAGAAGTTCATTTTTTCTATTTTCATAAAGTTCTTTCACGTCATCGAATATGACAAATGGCTGTTCAACGTCACCACCAAGATTCTTGACCGTATTGACATAAGATTCTTGTCCCAAAGGTGCTCCATGTGTATTGACATTTCTTTCATAGCTTGTTCCGTCACCCTTGAGGGCTCCTTTTCCCATTATTGTGTGTCCTATAATAAGGGTAGGGCGTGTCTTTTCGTTATTTGCGTTTATAAGAGCCTCACGTATTTCATCAGGATCGTTGCCGTTTATTTCTAATACATTCCATCCCCACGATTGATATTTCATCTTCGTGTTTTCATTCATTACGGTAGCACATTCCGTAGATAGCTGTATTTCGTTTGCATCATAGAACATTATAAGATTGTTCAGATGTAACAGACCCGCAACACGTCCGGCTCCTTGTGATATTTCTTCCTGAATACCACCATCTGATATATAGGCATAAACCTTATGCTGCATCATTGTGTGACTTAGGCGAGCCTCAAGAAACTTTTCAGCAATGGCAGCGCCTACAGCATATGTGTGTCCCTGACCTAATGGACCGGATGTATTTTCTATTCCATGTTTAATATCGCGTTCCGGGTGACCAGGTGTTACAGATCCCCACTGTCTGAACTGCTTCAGTTCTTCTATTGTATATCTTCCTTGCATTGCCAGAGCAGAATACAACATTGGAGACATATGGCCTGGATCAAGATAGAATCTGTCGCGACCTTCCCATTCCGGATTATTTGGATCGTATACCAAGAACTCTGAGAAAAGTACATTAATGAAATCAGCTCCTCCCATCGCACCTCCTGGATGACCAGACTTTGCTTTCTCTACCATCGATACAGCAAGAATCCTGATGTTGTCTGCTGCATGATTCATTAAATTCTTATTGTTCATTATTGATTTTAGTTTGAAATGTGATCTTTATGGATTTCTAATGCAAATATAGGGAAAATGTTTTATTTAAACACAGATTCACATTATAAATGTGCCACTTTAGTAATGGTTTTTCGTAATTACACATAAATATCATGCTTTATTTGTATATTAACGGCTCTGTAGAAATTCAGTGTGGATTGGTTTTATACATGAAGCATACGTAATGAAGAAAAACTTCCGGACTATGCAGAACTGTATGAACAATAGCAACGCATCCCCCGTGTGACAATAAATCCACGTTGTATCAACCGATATATCCAAAGCGCAAGAAAGATACATGTTTCCAGTGTGTATCCTCAGCTGTCATGTCAGCGTTTCTCGAGAAAACTCGGACGCCGTACTTACAAATTTTCTTGACTTTATTTTGACAAAATAAAATCGCAAAAGAGATGTAAGGAAATGTTTAATACATCATCAGAAAAGCCCGTTATGTCTTTATAACCTTATCGTATACCATGTTGCGTGATACCCGATAATCCATCTTACATTCCGTTTATGCCCCTTCTAGGCTCTGATTACGCCCGTATCATGATGTGATATCGCACGTTTTAGCCTCTGAAACGGGCCATATCACGTGCCCATACGGTGTATTTCGTGTAACTGGAGAATTACCCCTAAATATAAATTGTTGATATACAATTTTTTGTGTGATTTTATTATTTCTCGCGCATATGCGTTCGAAGGAAAGTCTGACTGCAAAATCTCGCTTATTTTTGGGGTAGAGTAGAAAACTCAGACGGAAAACCGCATTATACAGAAAATCTGTAACTATCACAGTTACAGATTTTCTGCTGACAACAATGACAATACACAATTATGCCACTGTTTTTATTGTAACCAATCTCCACGAAATTTCTACATAGCCATATTAACTTATCTGTTGCTATGGACCTGTTAATTATCGTTTGGTGATTATGCTTGAATGTAATTATTTATATAAACAAATAAGAGAGAATGCATATTAAGCACTCTCTCTTATTTGTTAATTGTATATATAATAGCTTTTTTATCGTACGCTGAACTTATATGCTACATGACTGTAATATTTCTCACCAGGTTTCAGATAAGGAGATGGCCAATCTTTTTTATTAGGTGAGTCTGGATATTTCTGAGTTTCAAGACATACAGCAGACTGCTTGGGATAAGCAATTCCTTTTTTACCTTTTATTGTACCGTCAAGGAAGTTTCCTGTATAAACCTGAATACCTGGTTCATTTGTGAAGACCTCCATAAAAATTCCGCTTTCTGGTGAGTAAAGAGATGCTGCAACTTTCTTGTCATCTCCCTTTCCGTCCTTGTATGTGTTTAGACACCAGTTGTGGTCATAACCTTTGGCGTTCTTAATCTGTTCAAACGATGTATCTCCAATAGTTTCGAATAAAGCGTGACGTTTGGTGAAGTCCATCGGTGTACCGTATACGTCTCTGATCTCGCCGGTTGTCATAAATGTGCTGTCCGATGGAGTATATTTATCTGCGTTTACATATAAAACCATATTTGTTCCAGCCTTAGATGGATCTCCGGAAAGATTGAAATAAGAGTGGTTTGTCATGTTCACAACAGTTTCCTTATCAGTAGTTGCCTCAAACTGCATATCCAAAGTATTATCACTCATCAATGTATATGTAACAGTTGCTGTAACATTACCCGGGAAGTTGTTGTCTCCGTCCGGTGAGGTGAGTACCAATCTTAAAGTTGTATCATTAAGTTGCTCTCCTTCATATACCTGATATTGCCAACCTGAAGGTCCTCCGTGTAAGCAGTGACCATAATTGTTTTGTGGAAGCTGTATCTTATTGCCACCAACAGTAAGCTGTCCTTTGTTTATACGGTTGGCATATCTGCCTATAGCAGCGCCAAAGTCACTTGGGCTATTTACAGAGTCTGCATATTGTGCGATGTTGTCAAAACCTAAAACAACGTCTGTTGGAGCATTATTTTTATTTGGAACACATATAGAAACAACGCGTGCTCCAAAGTTGGTTACACATACTTCAGCTTTCTCATTTTTAAGTACGTATAATTGTACTTTCTTGTTATTTATTATCGTGTCGAACTTTGCAGGATCAAGTCCGGATTCTGTAAGATTACCGTTACCTCCAGCACAAGATGACATTAATGCAACTACAGAACCTAATCCTAATAAAAGATTTTTTATATTTTTCATATTACTTTTATTATAATAATTATTAGATATCCAATTGTTTTTTAGCAGACTTTACGAGAACCATCACCAATGACAACATCGTATACTTTTGGTTCTTTTCCATATTTTGCAAAATACTTTTCTTTTGCGTCTGCAATAAACTTATCATAAAGTTCCTCTTTAACAAGGTTAATGGTGCAACCACCGAAACCTCCACCCATTATGCGGCTTCCTGTTACTCCATTTTCTTTTGCAATATCATTCAGGAAATCAAGCTCTTCACAAGATACCTCATATTCTTTACTGAGTCCGTAGTGTGTTTCATACATTTTTTGTCCTACAGTTTCATAATCACCAGCGTTTAATGCATCACATACAGCAAGAACACGGTCTTTCTCACCTAAGACAAAATGTGCACGTTTGTAATCTTCTTCGCTGATTTCAGCTTTTACTTCATCTAATTGTTCCCATGTACAGTCACGGAGTGTTTCATATTTTCCTTCCGGATGTTTTGCTGCAATATGCTTAACCACATTTTCACAGCTGTTGCGTCTGTCATTATACGGAGAGCCGGCAAGTTCATGTTTAACACATGAATTAATCAATACGAGTTTATAGCCAACAGGTTTGAATGGGAAGTATTCAAATTCGCGACTACGGCAATCTAGGCGCATAAGACATCCTTCCTTACCGAAAACACTTGCAAACTGATCCATAATGCCACAATTTACACCGCAATAGTTATGTTCTGTTGCCTGACCAGCAAGAACCATATCCCATTTACTTACTTTATTATCGCCGAAAAGATCATTAAGTGCAAAGGCAAAACAACTCTCAAGAGCTGCAGAAGAAGACATACCTGCTCCTAAAGGAACATCACCGGCAAATGCGGAATTGAAACCTTTAACGTCAACGCCTAGTTTTCTCATTTCCTGTACAATTCCATAAATATAGCGAGCCCAACTTGCGCGTGGTCCCTGAGGATCGTCAACCTTAAATTCCACACGATCTTTAAGATCTATGGAATAACACATAATTGTATCAAGACCATTCGGGCGTATTTCTGCCATAATACCTTTGTCTACGGCTCCAGGAAAAACATATCCACCATTATAATCTGTATGTTCACCAATAAGATTGATACGTCCTGGCGATGTGTATATATTTCCTGTTTTACCATCAAAATGCTTAATAAAGCGACTTCTTACAAATTCAATATCCATAATAGTAATTTTTTAAATTTATAGTGTTGTTATTGGTAATGTATAGAAAGGTTTTGTGTTCCTGCATAGAATGAACACAAAACCTTTCTAATTTATTTTTATACTGGTATATCCTTGTTTACATTTTTGCATCCGCTTATTCCATAATATAGGATGTAAGCAAGCATTGCTATTACAAGCCAATAACTTGTAATATAGCCAGCAGATGAGGCAATCAGATTCTGGATTAAAGGCATAATACCTCCACCGACAACCATGGTCATGAATATACCTGACGCAGCAGCAGTGTATTTACCGAGTCCTTCAACTGCAAGGTTGAAAATTCCACCCCACATAACGGATGTGCAGAGACCACAAAGAACAATGAACAGACACTTTACTGGTACTTCAAACATTGCGAAACCAGCGGCAGCACTATATCCTGGCATTGACATTTGTAAGTTGCTGGGTAAGAATATTGCAATCATTAATAATATTATAGCTGTTGATGCAACAGTTATAATTTGAGTTCTTGTAGAAACATAACTGCTGATAAAGCTACTTGAGAATCGACCTACAAGCATCAACATCCAATATATAGCGGCAATTGCTCCACCAATAGCTGCACCATTTTCAATTCCAATACCTCCTTCACTTACAGGATTTGCTAAATAAAATGTAAGCTGTGATGGGATTCCTACCTCAATACCAACATAAAAGAAAATGGCGATAACACCTAATAATGTGTGGCGGAAAGCCAATGGGGAATGCTCCATCTTTTCTTTCTTGTTTTCACCTTTCTTTCTGAGGTGTGGCTCTGGTATTGTTGCAAATGAAATAACAACTATTGACACAGCAAATACAGCCATTGCAATGAACAAGAGGGGAGATACGTCGCTCATGGCTGTTTTATCTGTTACTTGTCCAATCAGAACACCTACGAAAAGAGGAGTTAATGTTGCAGTAAGAGAATTTAACGAGCCACCAGTTTGAATCAGCTGATTTCCTCTGTTACCACCACCACCAAGTAGATTCAACATGGGGTTTACAACAGTATTGAGCATACATACACAGAAACCACAGATAAATGCTCCCAGCATGTAAATAATGAAATTAAACATTACCGGTTGGCCGTTTACTGTAAAGACTGCTGTATCTGCTCCTACAATACTAGAAAGATACTGTACGGCAAGTCCGATGAAACCTACCGCCATTGCTAAGATAGATGTTTTTTTGTAACCAATTCTTTCGAGCATCATACCTGCAGGAATTCCCATGAAGAGGTAAGCGAGGAAGTTCATCATATTACCCATCATTCCTGCCCAAGAATATTGGTTACCCCAAATTAAGCCGAATGGAGCAGCAAGATTTGTTACGAATGAAATCATTGCAAAGAGAAACATCATTGTAATAATAGCAATGATGCTACTCTGTTGTTTCTTTGAATTTTCCATTTTTCTTTTTGATGTTTTTGTTATTATTGTTTAAAATATTAATTGCACTTATTTATTAACTATTCCAAATTTATATATTGTTTTTTGGGTATATCGTTCGTCAGGATTTAATACAACAGATGGAAAATAAGGATGGTTTGGTGTATCAGGAAAATGTTGTGCTTCGAAACAGATTGCGCTTCTACGTGGAAATGTTGCACCGTGTTGTCCTTTGTATCCGTCAGCCCAATTATCTGTATACAGTTGCATTCCTGGTTCTGTTGTGTATACTTCCATTGTTCGACCACTTTCTTCTTCTGTTATTTTTGCAGCGAAACTCAATTCGCCTTCTTCTTTCTTGTTTAGTACAAAACAATGATCATATCCGGCACCATTCCTGATCTGTTCGTCATCCGCATCGATGTCTTGTCCAATTGTCTTTGGGGTTCTGAAATCAAATGGGGTGTTCTTTACAAACCTTATCTCACCAGTAGGTATGGATGTTTCATCTATTGGTAAATAATAATCGGCATTAATTTCACATATTAGATTTTCTATCGTAGGTGTTGGATTATTGATTCCTGCTAGTGAAAAGAAACCATGGCTGGTTAGATTTATAATGGTCTTCTTGTTTGTTGTGGCCATGTAGTCAATAATAAGCTCATTCTCATCATTAAATGTATACACAACAGTTACTTTAACTTCTCCAGAAAAACCTTCCTCACCATAAGGACTTACATATTTTAATACCAAGGTATGTGAATTCATCTGTAATGCATCCCAAACCTTTGCATTAAATCCATATTTCCCTCCATGCAGAGAGTTGGGACCATTGTTTATAGGTAGATTATATCTCTTACCATTTAATTGGAATTGTCCTTTACAGATTCTGTTTCCATATCTTCCAATTAAAGTAGATAAGTACGGTTCCGGTGAGTTAATAACATCAACAATGTTATCATGACCTTGAATAACATTTCCCATTTTCCCCGTTTTATCAGGAACCATGATTGCCACTATAGCTCCTCCGTAGTTTGTTATGGCGACTTCGTTACCCTGTTCATTTCGAAGGATATATAAGTCAGTTTTTTTCCCATTTATTGTGGTCTGAAAATCTTTATGTTTCAGACCACAGATGTTCTCTGCTTCTTTAATGCTCATACCGTAATAAGTTTTTAGTTATGTCTTATTAATGCAAAGTAACTGAAAAAAAACGAATTCGGCAAAAGAAATATTTAAAAATGCGCTCAGCCTCATGTTAAAAACCGTTAAGCTTATTATATATGTTGGGGTTATATTACGTGCTGTTGATGCAAATAAAGTAATAAATCGGAAACGATATAACTGCTACCTCCAATAAATATCAAATCATTTGGTGAAGCTTGCTTATAGGCTGATTCATATGCTTTAGGAACATTATCATAACATTCTCCATATAAATTATGTTCAGAGGCTTTTTTTTGTACAGTTTCTTCAGGAATAGCCCTTTTAGATTGTGCTCTTGTAAAGTAGTAATGTGCATTTAGTGGTAATAAATTCATTACTCCATCAATATCTTTGTCGTCGACCATTCCAAATACGATATGTAACTTGTTATAATTTTGAAATTTCAATTGCTGGCTAATATAACGCCATCCTCCAACATTGTGACCTGTATCACAAATAACTGTAGGCTCGGTACCGACTTGTTGCCATCTTCCCATCAATCCAGTAAGTTTACACACATGCGAGAAGCCTTCTTGTATGGAGCTTAAGTTTCTAATAATATGCTTATCGCATAAGAATTTTACTGCATGCAATATGGTGTTTGTATTTTTTTTCTGGTAAATTCCGCTTAGTTCTCCATATACTTTCCCAAAATTACGTGTATTGTATGTAATACCCTTTTTTTCTATAGTAAAAGATTCAATTTCGTTATTTGCGTCTGCAAATACAATATTTGAGCACATAAGTTCTGCTCTTGCTTTAAATACAGGAAATGTCTCATCTGTAGTTTCTCCAACAATTACAGGTATATTCTTTTTTATTATCCCTGCTTTTTCTTCTGCTATTTTTTCGAGCGTATTGCCAAGAAAGTTTGTATGATCAAAACTTATATTTGTTATTATAGAAAGTATTGGAGTAATTATATTTGTGCAATCTAATCGACCTCCAAGACCAACTTCAATTACGGCATAATCAACATTTTGTTCTGCAAAATATTTAAAAGCCATAGCTGTTGTAAGTTCAAAAAAAGAAGGATGGAGCTTTTCGAAAAATTCTTTTTCTTGTTGAACAAAATCAATTACATATTTTTCACTAACACATATACCGTTGATTTTTATTCTTTCTCTAAAGTCAATAATATGCGGTGAAGTGTACAATCCAACTTTATAGCCTTCTTTTTGTAAGATAGCAGCCAATGTGTGCGAACATGATCCTTTACCGTTAGTCCCTGCAACGTGTATACTTTTAAATTTTCGATGGGGAAATCCAAAATGCTTATCTAGAATATTTGTATTTTCTAGACCCTCTTTATAAGCTGAAGCACCGATGTGTTCAAACACCGGTGCTATATTGAATAAATAATTTATCGTTTCAAGATAATTCATTATTCCTTTAATATTATAAGTTTCTAATTAAAATCGAAATGTTTAATTGAAATAGTTCCTGAATTTCTCAAAGATTGATTTTTTTATTGTTTCATCAACTTTAAAAATACCACTTTCTTTCAATTCTTCTATTATCTTTTTTTCATTTTTATTTAATGTTTTCGGTATGTAAATACTAATATTTACAACAATATCACCGATTCCATTTCCATAACCTTGTACGGCGGGTAGACCTTTCCCTCTAATCCTTAAAGTCTTACCTGGCTGTGTACCGGGTTCTATTTTGATTTTAACTTTAGTACCATCTATTGTCGGGATTTCAACGGTGTCTCCTAAAATCGCTGTAGGAATATCAAGTAATAAGTTATATATAAGATCATTTCCATCCCTAATAAATATCTTATCTGGTAGTTCAGAAATGTATACTTGTATATCTCCATTAATGCCATTATGTGGGCCTGCGTTTCCTTTTCCTGGAATGTTAACAATCATACCATCTGCAACACCTGCGGGTATTTTTATCTCAACAACTTCATCGCCTTTTATTACCCCCGTACCGTTACACTTATGACATTTATTTTTTATTATAGTTCCTTCACCATGACAAGTAGGACATTCTGTTTGTGTTTGCATAATGCCAAATCCTGTTCTTACAGATCGCATTACTATACCACATCCATGACATTCTGGACAAGTTTCTGCATGACTTCCAGATTCAGCACCACTACCATTGCAATGTGGGCATATAATATCTTTTTTTACTTTAAATTTTTTTGTTATTCCTGTAGATATTTCCTGTAAAGTAAGAGATATTTTCATTCTAAGGTCAGTTCCTCTATATTGCGGTCTCCTTCTTTGTCCACCGCTACCTGTACCACCAAAATTTCCAAAAATATCTCCAAACATAGAGAAAATATCATCCATAGAGAAGCTTCCGCCTCCTCCAAAGCCGCCGAACCCACTATTAGGCGTTTCAAAGCCAAACTGATCATATTGCTGACGCTTTTGTGGGTCATGCAGTACATCATATGCTTCTGCTGCTTCTTTGAATTTTTCCTCTGCTTCTTTATTCCCAGGATTCCTGTCTGGATGATATTTAATGGCAATCTTTCTGTATGCCTTTTTTATTTCATCTTCTGTGGCGTTTTTACCTACGCCTAATACTTCGTAATAATCTCTTTTTGCCATTTCTATTGTCCTACTGCAACTTTTGCGTGACGAATAACCTTGTTATTTAGTGTATATCCTGTTTGAACACAATCTATAACTTTTCCCTTTTTATCATCATCTGGAGTGGGAAGCATTGCTACTGCCTCATGATAATCAACGTCAAAGTCTTTGCCTTCTGTTTCAATCTTATTTACACCAATACTTTCAAGTATCTTATTGAATTTGTTGAAAATGAGTTGCATACCTTCTTTGATGGCTTTGGGGTCATCACTTTTGTCTGATATGGCACGTTCAAAATCGTCAAGAATTGGTAATATTGCAATTACTGTTTTCTCACTTCCATTCAGAATGAGTTCTGTTTTTTCTTTTAATGTTCTTTTCTTGTAATTTTCAAATTCTGCTACTTTACGGATATAATTATCTTTTAGTTGTTTTAACTCCTCCTCAACAACGTTTAACTTTTCTGGCTCAGAATTTAAATCCTGATTATTTTCATTATTGTCATTTTCTGACATTGACTGAGTCTCATCATCCTTTATGGCAGATTGATTTATATCTTCTTCTATATTTTCTGCCTTTTTCTCGATGTTTATATCTTCTGTATTCATAATCTTGACAGTTTTTATTTATATAGCAAAAAAAATGCCAATTATTCATAATAATCAGGCATTATACATTCTTGCCTTTTGCTCCTTTATCTGTTCGTTGTATATATAATCATCGTAATCCATCAATTTATCAATTGTTCCAGATGGAGTTAGTTCTATTATTCTATTGGCTACAGTCTGTATGAACTCATGGTCATGACTGGCAAATAGGATATTGCCTTTAAAGCCAATAAGATTATTATTGAACGCTTGTATACTTTCCAGATCAAGATGGTTTGTGGGGGTGTCTAATATTAAGCAATTAGCATTTTTGAGTTGCATACGTGCTATCATGCATCTCATTTTTTCACCACCAGATAGTACATTAACTTTTTTCATAACTTCTTCTCCAGAGAAAAGCATTCTTCCCAAGTAACCTTTCATGGCAACTTCATTTCCCGGGCCATATTGACTGAGCCATTCTACCAAGTTCTTATCACTATTGAAGAATTCCGTATTATCTAGTGGCAGATAAGCAGTTGTAATAGTTACTCCCCATTTGTAAGTTCCAGCATCAGGCTCTCTGTTTCCGTTTATGATTTCAAACAGTGCAGTCATCGCTTTTGGAGAATGACTCAAAAATACGACTTTCTCACCTTTTTCTATATTAAAGCTAACATTGTCAAACAATACTGTTCCATCTGTATCAGTCGCTTTTAAACCTTCCACTTCAAGGATCTGATTTCCTGGCTCACGTTCCATTTGGAAAATAATTCCAGGATACTTTCTACTTGAAGGCCGAATTTCCTCAACATTGAGTTTTTCCAGCATTTTCTTACGACTGGTCGTCTGTTTGCTTTTGGCAACATTAGCAGAAAAACGACGTATGAATTCCTCAAGTTCCTTGCGTTTTTCTTCTGCTTTTTGACGTTGATTCTGAGCTTGCCTAAGTGCGAGCTGGGAACTTTCGTACCAGAATGAATAGTTTCCAGCAAATACTGTTACTTTTCCAAAATCAATATCTACAGTTTGCGTACTAACGGCGTCAAGAAAGTGACGGTCGTGACTTACAACCAGGACTGTTTGTTCTACGTTACTTAAATATTCCTCAAGCCATTGCACTGTATCCAAGTCAAGGTCATTTGTCGGCTCATCCAACAATAGATTGTCTGGATTTCCAAATAGAGCCTTTGCAAGCATTACACGCACTTTCTCATTATTGGAAAGCTCGTTCATCTGTTTGTAATGGAGGTCCTCTTTGATGCCGAGATTTGATAACATTTGTGCTGCGTTACTTTCTGATTCCCAACCGCCCATTTCTGCGAATTTCTCTTCAAGTTCAGCTGCACGGTTTCCATCTTCCTCAGACATTTCTGGTTTTGCATACAGAGCTTCACGTTCTTTCATGTTTTCCCATAACGGTCCGTGCCCCATAAGGACAGTGTCAAGAACATTATATTCATCATATTTAAAGTGATCCTGTTCCAATACAGACAGACGTTCTCCAGGACCTAATTCAACACTACCTTTATTTGGTTCAAGTTCTCCACTAATTGCTCTTAAAAGCGTAGATTTTCCTGCACCATTGGCACCAATGACTCCATAAATATTTCCTGGAGTAAATTTAATGTTTACGTCTTTGTATAATACTCGTTTTCCGAATTGGATTGCAAGATTTGTTACAGTAATCATTCTTTATGTTTATTGTTTTATATGTTATTTGAATGTGCAAAGTTAGTGCAAATACTGTGAATCTCCAAAAATAAAATAATCTTTTGTATATATTTGATATATATGATGTTATATGTTCTTTTGTTATCTTTCTATTAAAGATAAGAACTTAATTATTTTGCAGTAAGACTGATTTACATTATCTTTGTCAAATCTTAATTTAAGAATATATGAAATCCAATTTATATAATGCTGGCAATGATTATGTCCATTATACTGTAAATAATGATGCTCCGTTGCTTGAATATCTTATCGAGAATTTGAACGATAGTAGAACAAAGATAAAAGCAATCCTGCAGGGGAGGGGAATAAAAGTGAACGGTAAAGTTGTAACACAGTATAATTTTCCTTTAAAAGTAGGAATGAAGATTTCCGTGAGCCAACGGAAAGAGAATAATACATTTAAAAGTAAATATATAAAAATTATCTATGAGGATCGTTGGATTATTGTCATAGAAAAGAATTGTGGGATACTTTCCATGGCAGCCGGGCATTCATCATTGAATGTCAAAACCGTATTAGATGATTATTTGCATAAAAGCAGGCAGAATTGCTCTGTTCATGTAGTACATCGACTTGATCGAGATACAAGCGGACTTATGATATATGCCAAAGATTATGAAACAGAACAAATATTAGAACATAACTGGCATAATATAGTTTACGACCGCCGTTATGTTGCTGTAGTCAGTGGGGAGATTGTAGAAGACGGCGGTACTATATCAAGTTGGTTAAAAGACAATAAAGCGTATATTACATATTCTTCTCAGATAGATAATGGAGGAAAGTTTGCTGTAACGCATTTTAATGTTCTTGCAAGAACCACTGAGTATTCGCTTGTTGAGTTTAAACTTGAAACTGGACGAAAGAATCAAATTCGTGTTCATTCTGCAGATATCGGCCATCCTGTATGTGGTGACATTAAATACGGAAATGGTGATAATCCTTTACAGCGTCTCTGTCTGCATGCTTACATGCTTTGTTTTTATCATCCAATCACAGGTGAGTGCATGGAATTTGAGACACCCATACCTGTATCATTTAGAAAAATATTCAAATAGTAATTTATACTACCAAATATATATTTTAGAATAGGATGAATATAAAATAAAAAATTGATTGTCTCACGACAACCAATCTCTCTTAACCTTAATAATCTAATACCATGAAAAACACAATGCAAAGATATTCTTTTTACGTAAAATGACAAAATAATCAATGTTATTAATTTTATGTATAACATTAATTAAAACTATAGCCATCCCATTTAAATTTTCTTTGCATTAATATCGCATTTATCTTATCTCTATCTTCGCTTGCAATATTAGCTATTGAAGCACTTACGATAAGATATTCTGATTTTGGAGATAACTCAGCCTTAATCAAATATGGATCCATATACAATTTGAGTTTTTCATACTCATATTGTTCCATTGTATCTGGCTTAAATATAAGACTATCTATATTAAATGTTATATCTGATATTTTTTTCCATTCTTGTGTATATAGCATAATGCTGCTTTCTGCAACCGGAGCATTGAATGTATGCACAACACATAAAATAGTATCATTTTGTGTCGGCATAAGTTTTATCTGTAAAGTTGATGCCTTAGTGAGTGTTACAGATATGAAATTTGAAGTTAGAGTGTCTATTTTTGTCTTTCCCCCCAGTTTATTTGTAACTTCAGGTTTCATTCCAGTTTCCATAAGATTAATACATTCTGTTCTTATATTTTTATCAAGATAAACAAGCATTGAGTCTGGCAAAGATGTCCATATTTCTTTAATTGACTTTGCGTATACATTTGTATTAACCATAAGGCATAAAAGAATCAGTACTGATAACACTTGCTTTTTTATCTTTTTCATTTATGGATATTTATGAGATGTTATAAATCTTATTTGTTAGATTGTGATAATATGTCACACATGCAAAATTACCGAAAAGATTTGAGTTTATAACCTTTTATATACTTAAAAAGTAAATAAAATGATATATTAAAAAGCGGAAGGCTTGCTCAAACAATACCTTCCGCTTTTGTATTTATTAAATAGAAATTTTATTCTTCTATTGCAGCTTGGGCCGCTGCAAGACGTGCAATTGGTACACGGAATGGTGAGCATGATGCATAATTCATGCCAACCTTTGCACAGAATTTTACTGAAGAAGGTTCACCGCCATGTTCACCGCATATACCAGTGCGCATACCAGGACGTACTGCACGTCCTTTTTCTACGGCCATCTTTATAAGCTGTCCCACGCCATTTTGATCGAGAACCTGGAATGGATCTACACTAAGAATCTTCTTCTCCAGATATACTGGCAAGAAACTTGCAATGTCATCTCGTGAATAGCCAAATGTCATCTGAGTAAGGTCATTGGTTCCAAAAGAGAAATATTCTGCCTCGGATGCAATCTTGTCTGCTGTCAGTGCAGCACGCGGAACTTCAATCATTGTACCTATTTCAAACTTCACTTCGATGCCTTCTTTCTCGAATACTTCTTTAGCAGTCTTGAGGATAACGTCTTTTTGCTGTTTGAACTCGTATAATATACCGATAAGTGGAACCATGATTTCTGGTCTCGGATCTTTACCCTCTTTTTTCAATTCACATGCAGCAGTAAGTATTGCACGCGTCTGCATTGCAGTTATTTCCGGGAATGTGATTCCAAGTCGACAACCACGGTGTCCGAGCATCGGGTTGTTCTCTGCCAGACTGGCAACACGCTTCTGTATTTCCTCAACACTTACTCCCATTTCATCAGCCATAACCTGCTGGCCTTTCAGATCGTGAGGAACAAATTCGTGGAGAGGCGGATCGAGTAGTCTTATATTTACAGGACAACCATCCATCGCTTCAAGAATACCTTTAAAATCTGCTTTTTGATAAGGAAGAAGTTTTGCAAGTGCTTTTTCACGTCCTTCAACAGAGTCAGCAAGAATCATTTCACGCATAGCAACAATCTTCTTGTCTTCAAAGAACATGTGCTCCGTACGTGTCAGTCCGATACCCTTTGCACCAAAAGCGCGTGCAATCCGTGCATCGTGTGGGGTGTCTGCATTGGTGCGAACCTGTAGTTTTGTATATTTATCACAAAGGTCCATCAGCTCTTTAAAGTCACCTGACAATTCTGCTGCTTTGGTAGGAATCTCTCCGGCATAGACCTGTCCTGTGGAACCGTTAAGTGAAATATAGTCACCTTCTTTATATACTACACCCTCTATTTCTACAGTTTTATTTTTGTAGTTTACATTTATTGCACCAGCTCCAGAAACACAGCATTTTCCCATTCCACGGGCAACAACGGCAGCATGTGATGTCATACCACCTCTTGCCGTGAGAATACCCTCTGCAGCAGACATTCCTGCTAGGTCTTCTGGTGAGGTCTCAATACGAACCATCACAACACGATGACCGTCCTCATGCCATTTTTGTGCATCGTCTGCATGGAAAACAATCTGTCCACATGCAGCACCAGGTGAGGCAGGAAGGCCTTGGGTGATGACTTTTGCTCTCTTCAAAGCGTCTTTATCAAAAATAGGATGCAACAATTCATCCAACTTCTGTGGTTCGCATCTCATCAAAGCTGTCTTCTCATCAATCTTACCTTCCTTAACAAGATCCATCGCTATCTTTACCATAGCTGTTCCTGTGCGTTTGCCATTACGTGTCTGCAGGAACCACAATTTACCTTCTTGTACAGTAAATTCCATATCCTGCATGTCCTTGTAATGCTCTTCAAGCTTGTTCTGCAGCATATCCAGTTCTTTATATATCTCTGGCATTGCTTCTTCCATGGAAGGATATTTCTCCGCGCGTTCTTCTTCAGAAATGCCTTGTAATGCAGCCCAACGGCGTGATCCTTCTTTTGTTATCTGTTGCGGAGTTCTGATACCGGCAACAACATCTTCGCCCTGTGCATTCACAAGGTATTCGCCATTGAAAATATTCTCTCCTGTTGCGGCATCACGACTGAAACAAACGCCTGTTGCGGATGTATTGCCCATATTTCCGAAAACCATCGCCATCACATTGACTGCAGTTCCCCATTCTGCTGGGATTCCTTCCATCTTACGATAGAGTATGGCGCGTTCGTTCATCCAACTGTCAAATACGGCACATATAGCTCCCCAAAGCTGCTCCATAGGATCGTTAGGGAAGTCACGGCCAGTCTGCTCTTTTATTGCTTCTTTGAAAAGTGTTACAAGCTGTTTCAGTTCGTCAACATTCATTTCGTTGTCGAGTGATATACCACGTTGTGCCTTAACTTTTTGTATTATTGCCTCAAACGGGTCGATATCTTCTTTATTAACAGGTTTCATTCCCATAACCACGTCGCCATACATTTGTACGAAGCGACGGTAGCTATCGTAAGCAAAACGTTCGTTGCTTGTTTTATGAGAGAGGCCAGCAACAACTTCATCGTTAAGTCCGAGATTGAGAATCGTGTCCATCATTCCTGGCATTGATGCACGTGCACCTGATCTTACTGATACAAGTAACGGATTTGATGCGTCTCCAAACTTGCAGTTCATCAGTGATTCTATGTGTTTTACTGATTTCTCAACATCTTCTTTCAGTAAGGAAACAACTTCGTCCTTACCTTTTTCAAAATACTCATTGCATACGTCTGTAGTAATAGTAAATCCAGGAGGTACGGGCACTCCAATGAGATTCATCTCCGCCAGATTGGCACCTTTTCCTCCAAGCAGGTTTCTCATATCTGCTTTTCCTTCAGCTTTTCCATTACCAAAAGTGTAAACTCTTTTTTCACTCATAGTTAATCAGATATTATATAATATTTTAATCTTGAATTTTATTGTAGTAACATTTTGATAAAATCAACGTGTCGTCTCTATTTTTACAGTAAGATTGTTTTCTGCAAAGATAAGTTTTATTATTATAAAATGCAAAATTTTTTATTGAAAAATGTAATGTCGGGTTTGCATTTTATACACATTCGTTTGATGCAGTATATTGTGGACGTATCAAATGGAGATATTTGTATCATTATATATTATCTATCTTCATTCTGTGGTAATCAATAAGTTTTTCTGACGGGCTTTTGAGTATAATACCAATTTTCACGTTCTCCATATGAGCTGCCGTCATCAACTGCTCGTGATATATAGCAGCTAAACTTCCTACTATACCGATTTTAAGTTCCGGACGCTCATATTGTTTTATATTGTTCTTAAAGAATGCCCGAAAATTCTCAACAACTATGTTTGTAACTTTGTCTATGTCCAAATGTTTGGCTATGAATATAGAAGTTGACGCCAGAAATTTGCTGGGTGCATTTCCGTGATATACTTTACCGATGATATCATCGAGTGTCATTGAGAATTGTGTTTCAAATTCTTTAAGCAAAGCTTTGGGCAAGCGACCTTTATAAAGTGCATTCAGAAACAGACGCCCTAAAACAGCGCCACTGCCTTCATCTCCGAGAATATATCCCATGGCTGGAATCTTGCATATTATATTACGTCCGTCGTAAAGTCCAGAATTTGAACCTGTTCCTAATATACATGCAATACCTTCACCGTGTCCAAAAAGTGCACGCGCGGCAGCTGTCAAGTCGCTTTCGACTTCTATTTTTGATTTTGGACCAAAAATCTCCTGTAGTATGATTCTAATTTTCGGAATATTGGGTACAGTACATCCGGCTCCATAATAATGTATCTCAGTAAAACCTGTTAATTCTTTTTCAGAATTTATTTTATCGATAATACCATTCTGTATTAATTGTGGGTACAACTCGTTTTGCAGAATATTGTAAATTTGTTTTTGCGGCATTACTGCTGGGTTGATGCCATTTGTTTTGATGATTATATCCTTACAATCACTCAATATCCGCCAGTCTGTCTTTGTACTACCGGCATCAGCCACTATTATCATTTGCGTTTGTGTATAAATATAAAGATATTATTATAATATATAATTGGTGTTTTTACTGAAATTTGTAATAATATAATAACAGCATGACACCAATAATTGCAGCAATTATGACTATTTTTATAAGACATCCTGCTACCTTTTTAAAAATAAAGAAAGCTGCAATTACAGCTAAAATACAGTAAATGTAGTATTCAAAGTTTGAATTCATTGTTTTTTATTAAATGACTATATGTATATATTATGTGGCAAAATTACACTTTTTTTTTTACCTACATTCTGTATTTTCTGTTTTTTCACCGTTTCCACAGGCTTTTGCCAACCCTATGAGG